>Ga0126378_10002020_pt1 | contig 15034 bp, 12 predicted proteins | sample PanSoiMetPlot_23_FD_92587 | JGI IMG/M metagenome (GOLD analysis project Ga0126378, IMG submission 92587) | Tropical forest soil microbial communities from Panama - MetaG Plot_23 | ecosystem: Environmental > Terrestrial > Soil > Tropical forest > Bulk soil | place: Panama | collected 2016-02-17 | reverse complement strand
TGCCGCGCTCGGCGAATTGTCCGACGGGGTGCACACGCTGCTCGAGCGCCGCTACGCCCGCAACGTCGAGCTAGCGCACCGGCTGCCGAAGGCGAAGCGGCAAGTCAACCAGCGGAGGGGCTCGACCTCGGCCTATCTAGATAACTCCTACGTCGAATACGGCGTCGTGGTGGAGCTGGACGGGCTTGCATGCCACCTGATCGAGGACCGCTGGTACGACATCCACCGAGACAACTATCTGGCCAGGTCCGACATCATCGTGCTCCGCTACAGCTGGGCTGATATCACCACCAGGCCGTGCCAGGTTGCCACGGAAATCGCCGCAGTGCTGCGGCAGCGTGGCTGGACCGGCACGATCCGTAGCTGCGGTCCTGCGTGCCTAGCTGCCCGTCCATGATCGCGGATTAGTTTCAGTCACACCGCCTGAGAATCATCCAAGATCATCGACGGGCCTGCTGCCGCTGCCGCTCGCTGCCGCCGCTCGCTGCCGCCGCCGCTGACGCGTGGGTCGCTGACGCCGGCGTCAGCGCACCGACCGCCACCGGCCGGCGCGTCGGGGACAATGGCTCCATGGACCCCGTAGCGCTCGGCCGCCACCGGGACGTCGTGCTGCTCGGCTCGACCGGGTCCATCGGCACCCAGGCCGCGGACATCATCAGGCGCAACCCGGGCCGCTTCACGCTGACCGCGCTCGCGGCCGGAGGCGGCAACCCCGAGCTGCTGGCTAGGCAGGCGCTCGAATTCGGGGTCGGCTTGGTCGCGGTGGCCGACAAGGCCGCCGCCGAAGACGTCCGCGACGCGCTGCGCGCGGGCGGTAACGTGCGGTCGGCGCCCAAGGTGATCGCGGGGCCTGAGGCCGTCGCCGAGGTCGCGATGGCGCCGGCGGACGTCGTGCTGAACGCGGTCACCGGGGCGGTCGGCCTGGCGGCCACGCTCGCCGCGCTGGACGCTGGCCGGGTGCTCGCGCTGGCCAACAAGGAATCGCTGATCATGGGCGGCGAGCTGGTGACCGGCCGGGCGGCCCGCGGGCAGATCGTGCCCGTCGACTCCGAGCATTCCGCGATCGCCCAGTGCCTGCGCGGCGGGCGCGCCGATGAGGTGCGCAAGCTCGTGATCACCGCCAGCGGTGGCCCGTTCCTGCACGCCACCGCCGAGCAGCTGGCAAACGCCACGCCGGCCCAGGCGCTCGCCCATCCCACCTGGAACATGGGCCCGGTGATCACCATCAACTCCGCGACCTTGGTGAACAAGGGCCTCGAGGTCATCGAGGCGCACCTGCTGTTCGGGATCGGCCTCGACGACATCGAGGTGGTCGTGCACCGCCAGTCGGTCATCCACTCGATGGTGGAGTTCACCGACGGGTCCACGATCGCCCAGGCCAGCCCGCCCGACATGCGGCTGCCCATCGCGCTGGCCCTGGCCTGGCCGGACCGCGTGACAGGCGCGGCCAGGCCGGTCGACTGGGCCAGCCCCGCCACGTGGACGTTCGAGCCACTCGATAACGCGGCGTTTCCTGCCGTCGAGATAGCCAGGGCTGCCGCAAGGGCGGCGGGAACCATGCCAGCGGTCTACAACGCGGCGAACGAGGAATGCGTGGCTGCGTTCCTGGCCGGGCGCGTGCCATTCGCCGGGATCGTCGGCACGGTCGCCCGGGTAGTCTCGGAGCATGACGGATCGGGCCGCGGATTCGGGCTCGACGACGTGCTCGCGGCCGACAATTGGGCCAGAATCCGGGCTCGCGAGCTAACCCGACTGAAGGTCGGCAGGGAAGGGGAGACCGCGGGTTGAGCAACGTCACAGGCGGGACCGCGGTCATGCTCAAGGCGCGGCGCTGGCTGATTGCGCTCGTTCTTGCGTTCTTGCTCGTGATCTGGCTGGCACGCAGCCCGGCGTTCGCGCTCGGCGTGGGCATCTTCGCCGTCGCCATCCTCGCCTCGATCATGTTGCACGAGATCGGGCACTTCGCTACCGCCAAGGCGTTCGGCGTGAAGGCCACGCAGTTCTTCGTCGGGTTCGGCCCGACCATCTGGTCCAGGCAGCGCGGCGAGACCGAGTACGGGGTGAAGGCATTCCCGGTTGGCGGGTTCGTCAGGATCACCGGGATGACCAACCTGGAAGAGGTCGACCCGGCCGACGAGTCGCGCTCCCTGCGTGCCAAGCCTGCCTGGCAGCGGGTAATCGTACTGTCCGCGGGCTCGTTCATGCACTTCGTCATCGCGTTCGTGCTGCTGTGGGTGCTCGCGGTGGGCATCGGTACGGCGACCGCCCCCACATCGACCGTCGTGACCGTCGTGACCTGCGTACCGGCGAACGCCCAGGCTGCCTGCGCGCCCGGCCAGAAGCCGCAGTCCCCGGCCCAGGCGGCAGGCATGCGCACCGGCGACAAGATCATCTCCGTCTCCGGGGTTCGGGTGCGCAGCTATAGCAAGCTCGTCAAGCAGATCAGAACGCAGCCGCCCGGGGTGCCGGTCCCGGTGACCGTGCTGCGCGCAGGCCGGCAGTTCACGCTGACCGTGCACCTCGCCCGGCCGCGCTGGGACGTCAAGAACGGCAAGCGGGTCTCGTTCCTCGGCGTCGCCCAGCCGCCCGTTTACGTGACGGCCGGCCCGATCGCGGCGGTGGGCCAGGCTGGCCAGCTGTTCGGCACCATCGCGTCGGAATCGGTGACCGGCCTGGCGCGGATCCCGTGCGCGCTGCCTGTGCTGTTCTCCAAGAACCGGTCGAGCTCGCCGTGCGGCCAGATCAGCAGCGTGGTCGGAGCTGCCAGCGCGACCGGCCAGGTGGTCGCGAGCGGAGTCAACTGGCGCGACACGGTCACCCGCGTCATCGGCATCGTCATCGCGGTGAACATCTTCGTCGGCATCTTCAACCTGCTGCCGCTGCTGCCGCTGGACGGCGGGCACATCGCGATCGTGCTGTACGAGCGGCTCCGCGCGGCCGTCGCACGGCGGCGCGGCCGACCCGATCCGGGGCTGGTCGACATCGGCAAGCTGATCCCGGTCAGCGTCGGCGTCTTCGGGCTCCTCGTCTTCCTCGGCTTGCTGCTGATCGCCGCCGACATCGTCAATCCGCTTAGCCTGACCCAGTAATGAGGTGAGAAGTCCGATGACGGTGAACCTTGGCCTGCCGCAGATGCCGCCCCCCGCGCTGGCGCCACGGCGCGCATCCCGCCAGATCAGCGTGGGCAAGGGAACGCACGCCGTCCTGGTCGGCGGCGGCGCGCCGGTGTCGGTGCAGTCGATGACGACCACGTTGACCGCGGACGTCGATGCCACGCTGCAGCAGATCGCCGAGCTGACGGCGGCCGGGTGCCAGATCGTCAGGGTGGCCGTGCCGTCGCAGGACGACGCGGACGCTCTTCCGCAGATCGCGCGCCACTCGCAGATCCCGGTGATCGCCGACATCCACTTCCAGCCCAAGTACGTGTTCGCGGCGATCGACGCGGGCTGTGCCGCGGTGCGCGTCAACCCCGGGAACATCAAGGCGTTCGATGACAAGGTGGGCGAGATCGCCCGCGCGGCCGGCGACGCCGGGGTCCCGATCAGAATCGGCGTCAACGCGGGGTCGCTCGACAAGCGGTTGCTCGCCAAGCACGGCAAGGCGACGCCCGAGGCGCTCGTCGAATCCGCCCTCTGGGAGTGCTCGCTGTTCGAGGAGCACGGTTTCCGCGACATCAAGATCTCGGTTAAGCATCACGATCCCGTGGTAATGATCCAGGCTTACCGGCTGCTCGCCCAGCGCTGCGATTACCCGCTGCACCTAGGCGTGACCGAGGCAGGGCCGACGTTCCAGGGCACGATCAAGTCGGCAGTGGCGTTCGGCGCGCTGCTCGCCGAGGGGATCGGCGACACGATCCGGGTGTCGCTGTCCGCGCCACCGGTCGAGGAGGTCAAGGTGGGGAACGCGATCCTGGAGTCGCTCGGCCTGCGAGAGCGGGGCCTGGAGATCGTTTCCTGCCCCTCGTGCGGTCGCGCCCAGGTAGACGTTTACACCCTGGCCGACGAGGTTACGGCAGCCCTGGAGGGAATGGACGTGCCGCTGCGGGTGGCGGTCATGGGCTGCGTCGTGAACGGCCCAGGTGAGGCCAGGGAGGCCGACCTTGGGGTGGCGTCGGGGAACGGGAAGGGGCAAATCTTCGTGCGCGGTGAGGTGATCGCCACGGTCCCCGAGTCGCAGATCGTGGAGAGGCTCATCGAAGAGGCGATGAAGCTGGCGGATGCGGCTCAGGTGCCCGATGCGTGAGTGGTGGCGCCGTAACCTGCCCGTCGCGGCGGCGACGGTGGCCGCCTGCTTGCTCGCGGTGGTCGGCTGCACCCAGGGCTCGTCGGGCGGCGCTACCGGTCCAAGCGGCGCCACGGTGCACTGGCGGCCATGCGGCAATTCATCGAGGCTGCTCTGCGCCGCCTTGCCGGTGCCGCTCGATTACCACAACCCGGGCGGCAGGAAGATCACGCTGGCGCTGCAGGAGGTGCCCGCCACGGCTCCGGCGAGCAGCCGGCTTGGCATCCTGCTGGTCAATCCTGGCGGGCCCGGCGCCAACTCCACCAGCCCGAGCTTCGCCGCCTTCGTCGCCCAGGGCCTGCCCAAGTCCGTGGCCTCTAGGTACGACATCATCGGATTCGACACCAGGGGGGTCGGCGCGTCCGTTCCCGCCCTGCACTGCGAGCCCAACTTCTTTGCCCGGGAGCGCCCCGACTACATACCGGCCAACGCCGCGGCCGAACGCGCGCTCATCGGCAGGGCCCGGGCCTACGCGGCAGGCTGCGCGAAGCGATTCGGCTGGCTGCTCCCGTTCATGACCACCGCGAACATCGCCAGGGACATGGACCAGATCAGGTCCGCGCTCGGCCAGCCGAAGCTGAGTTACCTGGGCTATTCCTACGGCACCTACATCGGGCAGGTGTACGCGACCTTGTTCCCGCGCCGGGTCTACCGGATGGTGCTCGACAGCACCGTGGATCCGACCGGTGCCTGGTACGCCGACAACATCGCGCAGGACTACGCGTTCCAGGCCAGGTACGAGGCGTTCTTCCGCTGGGTTGCCAAGTACGACGGGCTCTACCACCTGGGCGCCACAGCCACCGCCGTCAGCGCAGCCTGGCACGCGGCACGGGCCAGGCTCGCCGTGCACCCGGTGGCGGAGCCCGCCGGGCTTGCCATCGGCCCGGACGAGTTCGACGACACGTACCTGGTTGGCGGCTATGACAACGGGTACTGGCCGCTGCTCGCCAGTGCGCTCGCGGCGTACCTGCAGCACGGCACGACGGCGGGACTGCAGCGCCTGTTCCTCGTCGCGGGCAGGCTGGGGCTGTCCGAGAGCGCGCTCGAGAACATGTTCGCCGTCTCCAACGCGGTCGAGTGCTCGGACGCCGCCTGGCCGAGGAACTGGTCGAAGTGGAACGCCGACACCAGGCGCGTGTACGCGACGGCGCCGCTGGAAGCGTGGGACAACGTCTGGTACAACGCGGCCTGCGCGTTCTGGCCGGTGTACGGCCCGGCCAGGCCGATCAGGATCGGCGCTCCCGGCCTGCCAGGGATCCTGATGCTGCAGAGCACGCTCGACGCGGCGACGCCATACGCGGGAGCGCAGAACGCGCACCGCATGCTGCCCAGTGCCCGGATGGTGGTCGTGGTCGGCGGCGGCAACCACGGACAGTCACTATCGTTCCCGCCCAACCCATGCGTGAACGGGTATCTCGCTAGGTACCTGGCAAGTGGCGCGTTGCCGCAGCGGCCAGGGCTGGTCAACGCGACCTGCCCGGCGTTGCCCGATCCGGTGCCAAGCGGTTGATGCCGTTACAGTGGAGTCGTGCTCCGCACCAGGGCGGGCCGGGCGTCCGCCGGGCAAGCGTCAGAGCTGCGCCTGCTGACTGACCGGGACAGCGCTGTCGCGCTCGCGCTGTGCGACCGTGACCCGGTCGCGAATGTGTTCGTCGGCTCGCGGATCCGGTCAACCGGGCTAGATCCGGTGCGCCTGGCCGCCCAGCTATGGGGTTACCACGAGGATGGCCGCCTTGTGTCGCTGTGCTACTCGGGCACGAACCTGGTGCCGGTGGAGGCCGTGCCCGCGGCGGTGACCGCGTTCGCGCAGCGAGCTCGAGCCCAGGGCAGGCGGTGCTCGTCGATCGCGGGCCTGGCGGCCCCGGTGACGGGCCTGTGGGATCAGCTCGCGCCGTTCTGGGGACAGCCTCGTGAGGTCAGGTCCAGCCAGCCGCTTATGGCGATCGCGAGCGACCCGCTCGTTCCGCCCGACCTGCTGGTACGTGAGGTGCGGCCGGACGAGGTCGGAACGCTGCTGCCCGCGAGCATCGCGATGTTCACCGAGGAAGTCGGGGTGTCACCAATTGGCCCCGACGGCGGCGCCGCCTACCGCGCCAGGGTCACCGAGCTCGTGCGGGCGGGGCGGGCATTCGCGCGGATCGAGGACGGCGAGGTCGTGTTCAAGGCGGAGGTCGGCGCGGTGACGCCATGGGCCTGCCAGGTCCAGGGCGTGTGGGTGCCGCCCAGGCTGCGCGGGCAGGGCATCGCCACCCACGGCATGGCCGCGGTCGTCGCGATCGCCAGGCGCACGTTCGCGCCGGTCGTGAGCCTGTACGTCAACGACTACAACGCGCCGGCTCGGGCGGCGTACCGCAAGGTGGGCTTCACCGAGGTCGGCACGTTCATGTCCGTCCTGTTCTGAGCTCGTCGCCGCGTTTACTCAGATGACACGCGCTGGCCGCGGTGCTAGGCTCGCATGCCCTTGCGCCCACCCCCAGACCTCGAGGAGTAGCGTCATGGCCGCGGCCGGGCAGCTGGATCGAGCGCCGGATTACGACGGCACCCCGGATCAGTTCCGGGAGCAGGACGCCAGCACGGACCGGCCCGAGGCCCCGGACCAGGTGCTCACCGCGGAGCGAGCGCATTTGGATCGCTCGCGGGAATACCTCAGGCTCATGCGCGAGCAGGTACTGTCGCTGTCGGCGCTTGCCGGTGACCCGGTATCGCAGCAGTACCTCAAGCGTGACCTGTACCGCCGCGCCGAGTCGCTGCGCGACCTGCCTGACGCGCCGCTCTTCTTCGGCAGGCTCGATTACGCGAGCAGGGGGGCCGCCCAGCACGAGGCGGGCGATGGCGAGCCTGCAGCGGCCCAGCCCGACGGCGAGCGGTTTCACATCGGCCGCAGGCACGTGCACGATCCCGACGGCCTGCCGGTGGTGATCGACTGGCGTGCGCCGGTCTCCAGGCCTTTCTACCGGGCAAGCCAGGCGGATCCGATGGGACTGGCGAGGCGGCGGCGGTTCGGGTTCGACGGCGGCAAGCTGACTGCGTTCGAGGATGAGCTGTTGGACGGCGCTGGCGCGGCGGCGCCCGGTGCGGCGGGCGAGGCCGGGGAGGCGGGCCAACAACTGGTCCTCAGCCCGATCGTGCTCACCGAGATCGAGCGGCCGAGGTCCGGCTCGATGCGCGACATCGTGGCAACCATCCAGCCCGACCAGGACGACATCGTCAGGGCCGGCGTCGAGCTATCGGTGTGCGTGCAGGGAGCGCCGGGCACCGGCAAGACGGCCGTCGGGCTGCATCGGGTGGCTTACCTGCTCTATGCCTACCGGGAGCGGATGAGCCGGGGCGGCGTGCTCGTGATCGGGCCCAACCGGGCGTTCCTGCGGTACATCAGGGACGTACTGCCCGCGCTCGGTGAGTTCGACGCCACCCAGACCTCGGTCGCCGAGTTGCTCGCGGCCGTTCCGGTGCGGGGCGTCGACTCCGAGGTCGCCGCCAGGATCAAGGGCGATGCGCGGATGAGCGTCGTGCTGCACCGGGCGCTGTGGGCCAGGGTCTCTCAACCCGTGCCCAGCGAACAGGCCCAGCGCGACCAGGCCGATGAGACACCGGCGGAGGAACGCTGGAGGGGCGGGATCATGCTGTCCCGGGGCTCCCGGCGGTGGCGGGTGCCGGGCTGGCGAATCGCCGAGCTCGTCGCCGAGCTTATCGAGCGCGACGTCAGGTATAGCACCGGGCGCGAGATGCTCTCCCACCGGATCGCCCACGTGATCTTGAGCCAGATGGAGGCGGCCGGCGAGACCTGCGACGACAGGACGCACGAGGCCGTGCGCCGGACCCGGGTAGTCACCTCGGCGGTCGATGCGATCTGGCCGAAGGCCGATCCGGCTCGCGTGGTATTCGAGCTGCTGTCCGATCCAGAAGTGCTCGGGCGCGCCGCCGACGGCGTGCTCAGCTCGGCCGAGCAGGCCGTCCTGGTCTGGCCTGAGCGCCCGAGGTCACCGGGCTCGGCGCGCTGGTCGGCCGCGGACGCTGTGCTCGTCGATGAGGTGGCGGGCCTGATGGAGCGCACGGCGAGCCTGGGCCACATCGTGGTCGATGAGGCGCAGGACCTGTCGGCCATGGCGTGCCGGGCCATCGGCCGCCGGTGCTCGACTGGGTCGGTCACGGTGCTCGGGGACATCGCTCAGGGCACGACGGCCTGGGCCGCGCGCGATTGGCCGCAGCTACTCGGTCACCTGGGCAAACCACAGGCCGCGATGGAGGTACTGACCACCGGCTACCGGGTCCCACGTCAGATTCTCGATTTCGCCAGCAGGCTTCTGGACGCGATCGCCCCCGGCCTTGAGCCGGCCGGATCGGTCCGCGCCGATCCTGGCTCGCTGACAGTGACCGCCACCGATCAGCCTGGCCTGGGCGCCGCGCTCGCCGCGGCCTGCTCCCGGGCGCTGGCGCGGCCTGGCTCGGTCGCGGTGATCGCCGCCGACGATCACGTGTCCGGCCTCAGTGGCGTGCTCGAGCGCGCGGGAGTGCCGCACGCCGTCCTCGATGCCGAGCTCGAGGATTCCAGGCTGCTTCTCGTGCCCGTCGGGCTGGCGAAGGGCCTGGAATTCGACCACGTCATCGTCGTCGAGCCGGCGAGAATCGCGGCCGCGGAGGCCAAGGGCCTCAACCGGCTGTACGTCGCGCTTACCCGGGCGGTGTCAGCGCTGACCGTTCTGCACGCCGAGCCCCTCCCCGCGGCGCTGCGCGGATAAGCCCGCGGCTACCAAGCGGGTCGGCGGAAGCTCGGCTAGTCGGGCGCGAACCCCAGTTGGGCCCCCAACTGGGGTATACGAGCGCGATTCATGGCGCCGTTCCGTGAACAGCAGGCCGCCGCGCCGACGGCCATTCGGGCAATCCGGTGAACCTTCTTCCTGGGTCTTGCGACGCGCCGGCGAAGGGAGCATCCTTGACACACGCATTACGTTACGCAGTCCGATGATTACTTAAGGTGACGATAGTGACCCTGGTTGCGAGCCAAGCCGCGGCGGGGCGCAACCTAGGGCCGCAGGCCCGGCACAGCCTGGACCGGCTTGGCGAACTCGCCGCGGTTCTGGCCGCGCGCGGGCTAGCGACGAAGATCGTGACCCCGGCCGGGCGCCTGCCGCGCCTGCACGCGACGAACCCGGCGGTGCCAAGGCTGTGCGAGGACGTCTACGCGGCCTGCGGCCCGGATGGCTCGGGCTGGTTCTGGTGGCCCTGGGCGGAGCGGATCGCGCCGGACGACGACGTGCCTGCGGCTGCGGCGGCGGTCGCCAAGGTGCTGCGCTTGGACGGACGCGCGTTAGACGACATCGACGGCCCATTAAGTCGTCGGAGCAGCATCAGCGGCCGCTCGATGCTGCTCGCTACCCCCGAAGTCCAGGGAACGCCTGGGAGTGGCCACTCCACCGGGCCGCGGTAACGGCGCACGACGCCATTCGCCTTGCGGCGAAGGCCCGCAGGGCCGGGTCAAAAACAGCTACAAGCGCCGGATAGGCGGCGGCGACCTGATGCTCCATGAGCGTCGCGAGCGCGATGGCCTGGGCGGGCGAGGCCACGCGGATCGGCAGCTGATAGGCCACGGCAGCCGGCCGTGGCTGCGCGCTGCGGTCGGTGATCATCACGGTGAGGCTGTCCCGTGCCCGCTCGTGCGCCACGCCGTCGGCGTAGGCCTGGGCAAACTTCGCCCCGGTCAGGTGCGACCCGACCACGCCGTAGCCGTAGCTGGCGGCTTGCTCGGCGGCGAGCGCCGCCTGGAGCGCCGCGATCACCGCGGGATCCTGGCCTGCGTTGGCGGACTTGCCGGCCTGGCGCCGCATCACTTGACCCTGCCGAGCAGCATCGCGTGCGCGGCCTCGCTGGCGCCGATGCTGGCCAGGAGCTGGGCCAGCGAAGGCGGTGCGGCGAGCAGCTGGCCGGTCAGCCTGGCCGCCGCGGCTCGCTCGGCAGCGGCCAGCTCCGTGGCCATCTGCGGCTGGACGGACGACAGCGAGAGCGGAACCGGCCTGCGGCCGAGGGTGCGCGCCAGCCTGGCCCTGCTTCCCGACGGGACGATCAGCCGGGAGCGCAGCGCGGCGAGGTGCACGCGGTGATCCGCAAGAACCGCGGCGAGCAGTCCTGAGGCCGGATGACCGGCGGCTGCCACAAGGCCGGCGTGGTAGGTCGCGACGAGGACTTCCTCCGCGGCGATCGAGTGCTCGAGCGCCAGCACCGCGGGGCCGGGCGCGGGCGGCGGGTTGAGCGCGGCCAGGCCCTTGCAGCCCGCCAGCGAGGCCGAGCCTGCCGCCGCAGCAGTCGCCGCGACCGCGAGGACGGCCCTGCGCGTCGGTGCCACCAGTCGCCTCCCGCTGTACGCATTCCTCACATTGCGTGCGGCACCAAGCATGCCACGCGCCATCGCGTGCCTTGTGCCCGCGGCGAAGAGCATCAGGTCAGGACCTGTAGTCGCGGTCCCGGCTAGGCTAGAACGCGGGCTGGGCAGCGGCTCGCCCGGACCAGGTTCGGTACCACGGGCACGGGGCACGGCCTGGTAGGACCGGTCGGCAAGGAGGCGTGATGCGCGAGAACTCACGTCATGACGGCCGGCCCGCCGCCGCGGCTCAGGCTAAGGCGGCGCTGACTGCGCTCATAGCGCCCGTTGCCCGGGCGCTGGGGATGGACCTGGAGAGCGTCACGATCGCCACGGCCGGGCAGCGGCGGGTGCTGCGGATAGTCGTGGACGCCGACGGCGGGGTCAGCCTCGACGACATCGGCGAGGCCAGCCGCCAGATCTCGGCCAGGCTCGACGCGAGCGACGCCATGGGGGCGGCGCCCTACACCCTCGAGCTTTCCTCGCCGGGCGTCGACCGGCCGCTCACCGAGCCAAGGCACTGGCGGCGGGCGGCGGGCAGGCTTGTCGCCGTCCCGCTGCGCACCTCGCTGCCCGCCACCGATCAGGATGGGGAACGGGACCGTCGGGGACGGCCCGTTCAGATCGAAGCTCGGATCATCGGCGCCGATCACGAGGGCGTCACGCTGGCGACCGACGGCGAGGAACGCCGGTTCGGCTACGGCGAGCTCGGGCCGGGCCGAGTGCAGGTGGAGTTCGGCAGGCTCGGCGAGGCGGCTGTTGCCAGCCAGGATTTGGGCGAGGAGGATCGCGATGGACATTGACCTGTCGGTCCTGAGGAGCCTGGAAGCCGAGAAGGACATCTCGATGGACCTGGTGATCCGTGCGATCGAGGACGCGCTGCTGGTGGCCTATCACAAGACGGAGGGCTCGGCGCCGAGCGCGCGGGTCGCGGTGAACCGGAAGACCGGTCACGTCACTGTGTGGGCCGCCGAGACCGACGAGCTCGGCAGGCCGCTGCGGGAGTACGACGACACGCCCGATGGATTCGGCCGGATCGCGGCGACGACGGCCGGCCAGGTGATCTTGCAGCGGCTCCGCGACGCGGAGGACGAGCTGACGTTCGGCGAGTTCGCCGGCCAGGAGGGGAACATCGTCGCCGGGGTGATCCAGCAGGGCAAGGATCCCAAGGCGGTGCTCGTGGATCTGGGCAGACTCGAGGCGATATTGCCACCAACCGAGCAAGTGCCCGGCGAGCGGTACGTGCACGGCGAGCGCATCAAGTGTTACGTGCTGCACGTCAGGAAGGGCTTCAGGGGGCCTTCGGTTACCCTCTCGCGCACTCACCCGAACCTAGTACGCAAGCTGTTCGCACTCGAGGTGCCCGAGATCGCCTCGGGCGCGGTGGAGATAGCGGCAATCGCGCGGGAGGCAGGACACCGCACCAAGATCGCGGTGATCGCCCGAGAGCCCGGCGTCAATGCCAAGGGTTCCTGCATCGGGCCGATGGGCAGCCGGGTCAGGAACGTGATGGCGGAACTGCATGGCGAGAAGATCGACATCGTGGACTTCTCGGAGGATCCGGCAGAGTTCGTCGGGCACGCGCTCTCCCCGGCCCGGGTGACGCAGGTGCGGATCGTGGACGAGGCGAACAAGGTCGCGCAGGTGATCGTGCCCGATTACCAGCTGTCGCTGGCGATAGGCAAGGAGGGCCAGAATGTCAGGCTCGCGGCTAGGCTGACTCAGTGGCGGATCGACATCCAGCCTGACACCCAGCGAGACGCCGAGCCGGATAAGCCCGGGGCCGAGCGGGTGCCTGGTGCCGCAGACGCGCCGGCCCTGTAAGCTAGAGTGCGGGCGGTGACGAGTTCGTCGTCTTCCGGTGCAGCTGGATCGGTGATCCGGACCTGTGTCGGATGCGGACTTCGGGCCGCCAAGCGTGATTTGCTCCGCATCGTGGTAGATCACACCACGGCAGCGGACGCCGAGATCGTGGCTGACCCCGCGGCGCGCAGCCCGGGCAGGGGTGCTTACCTGCACCCGAGCCTGGACTGCCTGGAGCGAGCCAGGCGCCGTCGGGCGATCCCCCGGGCGCTTCGAGTGGCAGGGCCACTCGGCGATGAGGCGCTCGTGACGTACCTGACGGCGCGGGCGGAGCAGGACGCGAGGCGGGACGGGCCGGCCGCCGTGCGGCGGCGGGCACGGTAGAGGAGACAGGCTGAGATCAAGATGAGCGCTCGATGAGCATGCGGCGATGAACAGCAGGAGCTAACGCCGGGCCGGAGCATGCGCAGCCCCGGGCCGGCTGAGTGGCCCGGACGTCCCGGGCCGAGGCAGGGAGCGTAGTGGCGAAGGTCCGGGTATACGAGCTCGCTAAGGAGTTCGGGGTAGAGAGCAAGGCCGTCATGGCCAAGCTCCAGGAAATGGGCGAGTTCGTTCGCTCGCCATCATCGACAATCGAGGCGCCTGTCGTCCGCAGGCTCAAGGAGGCGTTCGCCGGCCAGGCCGCGGCGGCCAAGGCGGCCGCGGCGGCGAAGGCGGCCGCCGATGGGGCCGGCCAGCCGGGCGTTGACGGCGGCGTCAGCGCGGAACGGGCCAGCGCGGGGATCGCTGAGGCGGCCGCGGCTGGTCCGCCGGCTGTTGTCGGGCAGCCCGAGGTAAGCCCGGCAGCATCGCGTCCGGGCGCCGACGAGCGCGCCGAACTCGGCCAGTCGGCGACCCCAGACGGCCCGGGTCGGCCTGGAGTGCCGCAGGTGCCGTTCACGCAGCCGGGCCCGGGTGCCGCCGGGGAGCCTGGCAGTGCCGGAGCGGGCCGCGCGGGCGGCAGCGGCGTGGCACCCTCGGCGATGCCACGCAGCGCGAGGCCCGCTGCTCCCGGCGGCGGCGCCGGCGCAGGCGCCGCGCCGCGACCGGTCGCGCCCAGGCCAGGACCTCGCCCAGGCAACAACCCGTTCAGTCCGACGGGATCGGGCATGGGCTCCGCGCCGCGTGGCCGGGCCGGTCAAGTTGGGGTGCCTGGCCAGGCAGGCCCGACTGGCGTGCCTGGCGGCCCGCGTCCGCCGGGGATGCGCCCGACGGGCCGGCCGGCCGCGCCGGGTGACGGCGTGCGGCCGGGAGGTCCGCGGCCGAGCCCGAGTAGCATGCCACCCCGGCCGTTCGGCGCCCGCGGGCCTGGCGGGCCTGGTGGCCCGGGTGGGCCTGGCGTGGGCGTCAGGCCGGGCGGCGGGCGCGGCGGTCCGGGTGCGGGCGGCCGTGGCGGCCCCCCGGGCGGAGCGGGCGCGCCGAGGACAGGGCCGGCCCGGGCCGGCGGTGGCCGCGGTCGAGCCGGGACCCAGGGTGCCTTCGGCCGACCGGGCGGGAGGCCGTCGCGCGGCAGGAAGTCAAAGAAGCAGCGGCGCCAGGAGTTCGACAACATGCAGGCGCCGACGATCGGCGGCGTGTCGGTACCCCGCGGCCAGGGGCAGGTCATCAGGCTGTCCCGGGGCGCCTCGCTGAGCGACTTCGCCGACAAGATCGGCGTCAACCCTGCCTCGCTGGTCCAGGTGCTCTTCCACCTCGGCGAGATGGTGACGGCTACGCAGTCGGTCAATGACGAGACCCTCCAGCTGCTCGGCGCCGAGCTGAACTTCAACGTCCAGGTCGTGTCCCCCGAGGAAGAGGACCGCGAGCTGCTCGAGTCGTTCGACATCGAGTTCGGCGAGGACGAGGGCGACGAGGCGGACCTGGTGGCGCGGCCGCCTGTGGTGACCGTGATGGGTCACGTGGACCACGGCAAGACCAAGCTGCTCGACGCGATCAGGCACACCAACGTGGTCGCGCACGAGGCGGGCGGCATCACCCAGCACATCGGCGCGTACCAGGTCACGGCCACGGTCGACGGCCAGGAGCGCGCCATCACCTTCATCGACACTCCTGGCCACGAGGCGTTCACCGCGATGCGCGCGCGCGGCGCGGAGACGACCGACCTGGTGATCCTCGTGGTGGCCGCGGACGACGGGGTCAAGCCGCAGACGACCGAGGCGCTGAACCATGCCCAGGCCGCCGGCGTGCCCGTGGTGGTCGCGGTCAACAAGATTGACAAGGAGGGCGCCGATCCGGCCCGGGTCAGGGCGCAGCTGACCGAATACGGTCTGGTGGCCGAGGAGTTCGGTGGCGAATCGCTGTTCGTCGACGTGTCGGCGCGCAACGGCACGGGCATAACCGACCTGCTCGAGGCGGTCGTGTTGACCGCCGACGCCGAGCTTGACCTGCGTGCCAACCCGGACCAGCCGGCCCAGGGCGTGGCGATCGAGGCGCACCTGGATAAGGGCCGCGGCCCGGTGGCCACCGTGCTAGTACAGCGCGGCACGCTGCGGGTCGGCGACTCCATCGTCTGCGGCGAGGCATACGGCCGGGTCAGGGCGATGCTTGACGAGAACG
>Ga0126378_10002019_pt1 | contig 15036 bp, 12 predicted proteins | sample PanSoiMetPlot_23_FD_92587 | JGI IMG/M metagenome (GOLD analysis project Ga0126378, IMG submission 92587) | Tropical forest soil microbial communities from Panama - MetaG Plot_23 | ecosystem: Environmental > Terrestrial > Soil > Tropical forest > Bulk soil | place: Panama | collected 2016-02-17 | reverse complement strand
GCCGCGATCGACACGCCCGGCGGGGAGGCCAAGGTAAAGGTCCCGCGTGGAACGTCGAGCGGCCGTCGGCTGCGGCTGCGCGGCCGCGGCCTGCCCAACCCCAAGGGCACCCCAGGCGACCTGATAGCCGAGGTGCGGATCATGGTGCCGTCCAAGCTCACCGGAGAGGAACAGCGGCTCTTCGAAGAACTGGCCTCGGCCTCCAGCTTCGACCCAAGGAGGCAGTCGTGACATACGCCATCGTCAGGACCTCACCCCCGGACGTGCGGCTGGACCTGCAGACCTTCGCCCGCGCCGTTGACCTGCACCCCAGCATGGTCCGTCGCTTCGTCGCGCTTGGCCTGCTCGAGCCGTACCAGGATCCGGCGGGCGCGCTGTGGTTCAGGCCAGCCCAGCTCACCGAGGTGGCGCGAATTCGGCGGCTGCGCGCCGGCCTGAGCCTCAACTACGCCTCCATTGGCCTTGTTATGGACCTGCTCGACCGCATCGCGGAGTTGGAGTCGGCGCTAAGGCAGGCGGAACGGAAGAACCTCGCGAGCTAACGGAGAACCGCCGTGGACATCAACCGCCTGACGCAGAAGTCCCAGGAAGCCCTGCATGACGCGCAGACGCAAGCGCTGCGCTTCGGCCATACGGAGGTCGACGGGGAGCATCTTCTGCTGGCACTGCTCGACCAGCCGGACGGCCTTGCTCCACGCCTGCTGGGGGAGGCTGGCGCGGACCTTGACCGACTCCGGGGCCAGCTGGAAGCCGAGCTCAGCCACCGTCCGAAAGTCACCGGACCGGGCGCGGCGCCGGGCCAGATCTTCGTTACTCAGGACCTCAACAATCTCCTCACCACAGCGGAGCGGGAGGCCAAGCGGCTTAAGGATGACTACGTCTCGGTCGAGCATCTCATCATCGCGCTGCTTGATCAGGGCGGCCAGACGGCGACTGGGCGGCTGCTTAGCGGCGAAGGTCTGACCCGGGACACCTTCCTGCAGGCGCTCACCGCGATCAGGGGCCATCAGCGCGTGACTTCGGCCATGCCCGAGGGCACTTACGAGGCACTGGAGAAGTACGGGCGGGATCTGGTAGCCGACGCGGAATCCGGGAAACTCGACCCGGTGATCGGGCGCGACGGCGAGATCCGCCGGGTCACGCAGATCCTGTCGCGCAAGACCAAGAACAATCCCGTACTGATCGGCGATCCCGGCGTCGGCAAGACGGCGATCGTCGAGGGTCTCGCTCAGCGCATCACTCGGGGTGACGTTCCCGAGGGCCTGCGCGACAAGAAGGTCTTCGCGCTCGACATGGGCGCGCTCGTGGCCGGAGCGAAGTATCGCGGGGAGTTCGAAGAGCGACTCAAGGCCGTGCTGAACGAGGTGCGCGCGGCAGCGGGGCAGATCTTGCTGTTCGTGGACGAGCTGCATACGGTCGTTGGCGCAGGAGCCGCAGAAGGCGCCATGGACGCCGGCAACATGCTCAAGCCGATGCTTGCGCGCGGCGAGCTGCACATGATCGGCGCGACGACAGTCGATGAGTACCGCCAGCGCATCGAGAAGGACGCAGCTCTGGAGCGCAGGTTCCAGCCCGTGCTGGTGGACGAGCCGTCGGTCGAGGACGCCGTTTCGATCCTGCGTGGCCTGCGGGAGCGGCTGGAGGTGTTCCACGGGGTGAAGATCGCCGACAGTGCGCTCGTCGCCGCCGTGGTGCTCAGCCATCGGTACATCTCCGACCGGTATCTGCCCGACAAAGCGATCGACCTGGTCGATGAGGCGTGTGCGATGCTCCGCACCGAAATCGACTCGATGCCGGCCGAGCTTGACGAGCTGACCAGGCGCGTGATGCGGCTGGAGATCGAGGAGACCGCGCTGGCGAAGGAGGACGACCCGGCAAGCAAGGAGCGCCTGGAAACACTGGGCAAGGAGCTTGCGGACCTGCGCGTCGGGGCGGACGCAATGCATGCCCAATGGGAGGCCGAACGCGCAGCGCTGCGCAGGGTCCAGGCTCTGCGCAAGGAGATGGAACAGGTGCGCCAGGAGGCCGAGCATGCCGAGCGCGACTATGACCTCAGCAGCGTCGCCGAGCTCCGTCTCGGCAGGCTGCCGGAGCTCGAGCGGCGGCTGCAGGGCGAAGAGGAGCAGCTCGCCGCGAAGCAGGGGGTCAGGCGGCTGCTCCGCGAGGTCGTCACCGAGGAGGAGATCGCGTCGATCGTGTCGCGCTGGACGGGGATCCCGGTGAGCCGGCTGCAGGAGGCGGAACGGGAGAAACTGCTGCGCCTGGACGAGATCCTGCACGAGCGAGTCGTGGGCCAGGACGAGGCGGTGCAGCTGGTTTCCGACGCCATCATCCGCGCCCGATCCGGGATCAAGGATCCGCGCCGCCCGATCGGGTCGTTCATCTTTCTCGGGCCCACCGGAGTCGGCAAGACCGAGCTGGCTAAGACCCTGGCCTCGGCGCTGTTCGACAGCGAGGACAACATGGTCCGCATCGACATGAGCGAATACCAGGAACGCCACACCGTCAGCCGGCTGGTCGGCGCCCCTCCCGGCTATGTGGGCTATGAGGAGGGAGGGCAGCTCACCGAGGCTGTGCGGCGCAAGCCATACTCGGTCGTCTTGTTCGACGAGATCGAGAAGGCGCACCCGGATGTGTTCAACACGCTGCTCCAGGTTCTCGACGATGGCCGGCTTACCGATGCGCAGGGCCGCACAGTCGATTTCCGCAACACGGTGATCATCATGACCTCGAACGTCGGCTCGGAGTACCTGCTCGACAACGTCACGCCGGAGGGCGAGCTAAAGCCCGAGGGAGGCGACCGTGTCATGGCCGAGTTGCGCGGGCACTTCAGGCCGGAGTTCCTTAACCGCGTCGATGAGGTGGTGCTCTTCAAGCCGCTCAGTCAGCCGGAGATCGAGCGCATCGTGGACCTGATGTTCAACGACCTGCGGACCCGGCTAGCGGAGCGCCGGATCACGCTGAACCTCACTGAGGACGCGCGCCGATTCGTTGCCAGGCAGGGATTCGACCCGGTCTACGGCGCCCGGCCGCTGCGCCGGTTTATCGCTCGCGAGGTGGAGACCCGCGTCGGCCGTGCCCTGATCGCAGGCGTCATCCACGACGGAGCTGTGATCCGCGTCGGCCTGCACGACGGCGAGATCGCCATTACCTGGGACAACCCTGGCGCCGCCCAGCAGCAAAGCGCCGAGCAGCCATCGCGAGCGTCCCGCTGATGGCCGCCAAGATTGTTGTATGTCCGCACTGTGGCCGCAAGAATCGGGTGCCCGCAGCCGCCAAGGGCAGCCCTCGCTGTGGCCATTGCCACGCACCGCTGCCCTGGATCGTGGACGCGAACGACGATGACTTCGCTGAGGTCGCAGACAGCGCGGCCCTTCCTGTGGTTGTCGACCTCTGGGCGACATGGTGCATGCCCTGCCGGATGGTCAGCCCTGCGCTTGAGGAGGTCGCCACGGAGCTGGCAGGCCAGCTCAAGATGGTGAAGGTCGATGTCGATCAGGCGCCCAAGCTGAGTGAGCGGTTCGCGGTGCGCGCCGTGCCCACTCTCTTGTTGATGAACCACGGGCAGGTGGTCTCACGCCAGGCGGGTGCGGCGCCAGCGCCCGCGATCCGCAGGTGGATAGAGGCGGGGATGCAGAAAGGCTGACCCAGGGGCGTCCGGGCACGCTTGGCCTGAACGGAGTAGCGCAATTGCGTCATGCGCCCAAGGCGACGGCGCGGCCCGTGAGATACCGCCTCTCGGGGACGCTGGCCGTGCGCCGCGCGGCCTCGCGGTAGTCGGACGCCGCGCCCTCGCGATCGCCGGCCAGCTCCCTGAGATGCGCGCGGGTTGCCAGAAGCCGATGGCTGCGCGCCATTCCTTCGTCGGACTCCAGGGCCGCGACCAGCTCCAACCCCGCCCGGGGTCCGTGCACCATCGCGACCGCGACGGCCCGGTTCAGCGTCGTCATCGGGTTCGGCGCAACCTTCTCCAGCAGCTCGTACAGGCCGAGGATCTGCGGCCAGTCGGTGTCCTCCATCGTGGGCGCCTCGTCGTGCACCGCGGCGATCGCCGCTTGCAATTGGTAGGGCCCGACCGCGCCTCGTTCCAGCGCTTCGGAGATCAGTTCAATGCCCTCCGCGATCGACGCGGACGTCCAGCGCGTCCGGTCCTGCTCCGCCAGCGGGACCAGGGCGCCGTCGGGCAACGTCCGGGCGGGGCGGCGGGCGTCGGTCAGCAGCATCAGGGCTAGCAGGCCGGCTGTCTCGCCGTCCTCGGGCAGCAGCCCGCGCAAAAGGCGGGTCAGCCGGATGGCCTCGTCCGACAGGCTAGGCGCGGTCAGGTTCTCGCCTGAGGATGCCGTGTAACCCTCGTTGAATATCAGGTAGAGGACGTGCTGCACGGCGAGCAGGCGTTCGCGGGCGTCGCCCTCGGGCATCTCGAACCGGATACCGCTCGTCTTGATCGTCGCCTTCGCCCGGCTGATGCGCTGCGCCATGGTCGCCTCGGGGACCAGGAAGGCCGCGGCGATCTGCGCCGTCGTCAACCCGCCCACTGCGCGCAGGGTCAGCGCGATCTGGCTGGACACCGGTAGCGACGGGTGACAGCACAGGAACAGCAGCTTCAGCGAGTCGTCACGGTTCGCCGCCGCCTGCTCGGGGTCCGTGATCGAGTCCGCTGGGCGGCCGAGTAGCTCAGATTGCGGCGTCGCGGCGAAGATCGTGTCCTCGCGCCGCCGCCGCGAGCTGTCGCTGCGGAACTCGTCGATCAGGACGCGCGAGGCTACGGTCAGCAGCCAGCCGCGCGGGTTCTCCGGGATCCCGTCCGTGGGCCAGCGCTGCGCGGCCTTGACCAGGGCCTCCTGGGTGGCGTCCTCGCAGGCGTCGAACTGGCCGTAGCGGCCGGCGAGCGTGCCGAGGACCTGCGGCGCCAACTCGCGCAGCAGGTTCTCGACGCGTCGCCGGACTTCGTCCGCCATGGGTTCGGCCCCAGGCCTCAGGCGTCGCTCGCGGACTCGTGCAGGATCGGCCAGACTTCGGTCGGGTTCTGGTCCGCCCACGGCATCTGCGCGGCGAGCTCGTAAGCCCGCTCCTCGCTCTCGACGTCAACGAGGTAGAAGGAGGCCATGTACTCCTTCGTCTCCAGGTAGGGGCCATCGCTGACGGCCGGGACCCCGTCCTTGCGCGTCACCAGCTTCGCGGCGACGGCGTCGGCCAGTCCGTACCCGCCCAGCAGTTCCCCAGTTGCGGTGTACTTCTTGTTGTAGGCGTCCTGCTTGGCGATCTCCTGCGCCCAGTCCTCGGCCGGGATGCTGGACCACTTCTCCTGGTTGCCGTAAATCATGAGCAGGTACTTCATCGCGGGTTCCTCTCTCCGATCATCACGGCCCGACGGGCCACCGTCGGCACGCCCTGTCGGCGCGCTCTCACCGGAGGGACGGAGCCGACACGACGACCTCGACATGCCCCGCCGGGATTTCTTCTACCGGACTGCAGTGCCTGGTGTATGTCGAGAAACACGGATCGGCCCCGTCTCCCGAGCGAAGGCCCATCCGAGGATCCAGGAGGAACATCATGTCCACCACTGTCGCTTCCGCGCATACGTCCGCCATATTGTCCAGGCCGTTCCTGGCGCACCGCCCGGTCTGGCAGGTCAGCTACTTGTCCGGCCTCGCGGCCAGCGCCGTCGTCGAGGCGTGGGGACTAGCCGCCCGCGCCGCCGGCGTGCCGATGAGGGCCGCCGGACTGGGCTCGCACCATGCCACGCCGATCACCGTCGGCATGTTCGCGACGGGGACGATGGTCGTCACGTTCTGGTTCACGTTCGCGGTCGTCCTGATCGCCCGGTTCGCGAAGAACCCCAGGCGCACCTACCTCCGCACCGTGCTGCCGTTGCTTGCCCTCTCGCTCGCAGTGCCGCTCACGGCGGCCGACACGGCGATCTCGACGAAGCTGACGCTCGCCGCCGCACACCTGATCGCAGGCGCGGTCATCATTCCGACCGTCGCGAATCGCCTGTCGCGAGTGCGGTGAGTGCCTCGGTCGCGGAATCCGATCATGGAAATCGGCTCGGCGGTGCAGAAGGCAACCTGCCAGGTTACTCGGTCTTGCCGGACAGCAAACCTGCTCAGTCCCTCGCCGGCTCGTAGCTGGCGATCACAACGCCAGTGGCCGTCGTGAGGCTGTCGGTGAGCCGCAGCGACATGTGCACGCCCGATGGGAACAGCCGCCGTCCGGTACCAAGGACCACAGGGTGGATCATCAGCAGGTACTCGTCAATCAGGTCGGCAGTCAGCAACGAGCCGATCAGCTCGCCGCTGCCCATGATCGCCAGAACTCCGCCGGACTGTTCCTTGAGCGCGCTTACGGCGTTAGCGGCACCACCGCGCAGGAGCGTCGAGTTTGGCCATGGCAGCGGCGCCTCGAGGCTGGTCGACACGACGAACTTCTGCGCGTTGTTCAGCATGGGGCCAAAGGGGCTGTCCGGCTGCTGGTTCCAGTGGCTCAGCAGCTGCTCGTAGGTGCGTCGCCCGAACAGCCAACCGGCCAAGCCGCCCCTGGCCGCCATCTTCTCGCCCATGGCCTTGCCCGTGGCGTCGTCAGCCGCCGCGGCCAGGCGGCCCCAGCCCCCGTGCGTGAACCCCCCTCGGGTGTCCTCATCCGGGCGCCCGGGCCCCTGCATCACCCCGTCTAGGGTCACATGATTCATAACGATGATTCGGCTCATTTCGGCTTCCCTTCGGGTGGAGCGAGGCCGACAAGTCGTCGGCCTCACCCCTACACGAATGGTGTGCGCCGATTTCGACACTCCGCCCGCAATCCAGAGCCGACTATCCGGCAGTGGCCGCGATCAGCCGCAGGGCTGGTTTCGGAAGCGGTAGTAGTCGTCTTCCACTACGTTCGGCCGCTCAAACAGCGGGTCGTGGTAGTGGCCGCCGGTCTTGGGCGCTCGCCGCAGCAGGCCAGCAAGGCGCCGCAAGCGGTGACCCCGCGTTCGCACAGTGACGCTGCCGGTGCCGCCTGAGCAGGCTGCGCCAGGAAGGGTGGTCTGAATTTGCTGATCAGGGGTGTCGGTAATGGCATCGGCAACCGGAGCTGTAAGCATGGCGTATGTCTCCTTCGGGTCTTTCGCGTCTGGTATCCACGATCACGGGCGGCATGCTGGATCACCACACGCGACTGGCCACGTAAGAGCCCACGCAAGAGCCCACATAAATCGGCGCCCGATCGCCCACGCTGGCGGCTGGCCTGCGATGACGTGGCCTGCGTAGGCTTCTGGGGATTGGTGCTGGCCGTACCGGCCAGTAACCGCCGGTCGGAGATGCGAGAGGCACTGGGCGTGGCGGAGCAGCCGAGGCAGGGGTTCGCTGAGTTGCTACGGCAACTCCGGGCCGAGGCCCGGCTGACTCAGGAGGAGCTGGCGGAGGCCGCGAGCCTGAGCCCGCGGTCCGTTAGCGACCTGGAACGGGGGATTCACCGCACCGCTCAGAAGGACACGGCGCGGCTGCTGGCCGATGCGCTAGGCCTGCCCGAGCCGGTACGCGCGTTGTTTGTGGCGGCAGCCCGCGGCCGCGGCCCGATCGCCGACGTGCTCGCCGCTTCACGAGAAGCGGCGCCGGGAGCTGCGGCGGCCGCGGCCACGAGGACCCTGCCCCGGGATACCGTCAGCTTCACCGGCCGCGGGGGCGACCTCGGACGACTGCTCGAAGCACTAACCCCCAAAGCCGCCGGCTGCGTGGTGCTGGGGATTCACGCGATCGACGGGATGGCGGGAGTCGGCAAAACCGCCCTCGCGGTGCACGCAGCCCACCGGCTGGCCGGGAGCTTCCCGGACGGGCAGTTCTTCCTGCCGCTACACGCCCACACGCCCGGGCAGCGACCGGTCGACCCCGCCGACGCTCTGGCCAGCTTGCTGCTCACCGCCGGGCTGACCGCACAACAAATCCCGCCCGGGCCGGAAGCCCGGGCGGCGCGTTGGCGCGACTATGTCGCCGGCAAGAAGATCTTGCTCCTGCTCGACGACGCGGCCGGGCACGACCAGGTCCGGCCGCTGCTGCCAGGCAGCGCGGGAAGCCTGGTGCTGATCACTAGCCGACGTCGGCTTGCCGCGCTTGGCGATGCCGCTCAGATCAGCCTGGATACCCTGTCGCCTGAGGACGCGTCGGTGCTGCTGGTCCGGCTAGCGGCCCGGCCAGGGATGGACGCCGAGGACGCCGCGATCGGCGAGATCGCCCGGCTGTGCGGATACCTGCCGCTGGCGATCGGGATGCTCGCCAGCCAGCTCCGCAATCACCCCGCCCGGACAGCCTCCAGCGTGGCCACCGAGCTGTCGGCGGCCAGGGACCGGCTGGCCCTGATGCACGCGGAGAATGTCTCGGTCAGCGCCGCGTTCGGCCTTTCCTATACGGACCTCACCCCTGGCCAGCAGCAGCTGTTCCGTCGGCTCGGCCTGGTCCCGGGCCCGAGCGTGGATGCCTATGCTGCTGCGGCGCTCGATGGCACCGGCCTTGACACCGCCCGCCGTCATCTCGATGAGCTTTACGACCAGCATTTGGTCACGGAGTCGGCACCAGGCCGTTACCAGATGCACGACCTCCTCCGAGAGCACGCCCGCGCTCTGGTTGCCAGCGACGATGCCGAGGGGTCGGACGAGGCAGTCGCTCGACTGCTCGACTACTACCTGCACTCGGCTGTGGCCGCTGGCCAGCACTTCAGCTGGGGGTCCAGCGCCGTTCGCCGCTCGCAACCCGGCCCTCCACCCTCCGATGCCCCGGACCTGAATGCGACCGGGTCTGCGGCCGCCTGGCTGGCGGCCGAGCGGGTGAACCTCCAAGCCGCCGCGGACTACGCCGAAGGCCATGGACGCACCCGGCACGCAGTCGCCATACCGACCGCCATCGGCAACTTCCTGACAATCCACGGACACTGGGATCAGTCTGCCGCGCTCGCCCGGACCGCGCTCACTGCAGCGCGGCAGGCGGGAGACCGGCTCGGCGAGGCCGACGCAGTCAGCTGGCTCGGCACGTTGCAGCGAGAGACCGGGGACTACCCGGCCGCCGCTGCCAGTCTGTCCCAGGCACTGACGAGTTACGCTGACCTCGGCGATGTGTCCGCTCAAGCCTTTGCCCTTAACCAGATGGGCTTCCTTCAAGTGCTGACGGGCGAATACCCAGCCGCCGCCGCCAGCCACGGTCAGGCCCTGGCGCTGGCCCGCGAGGCCGGTGACCGGGTCATCGAGGCGAACACCCACATCAACATGGGCCTGCTGCAGCAACTGACCGGCGACCACCCGGCCGCCACCGCCAGCCTGGAGCTGGCGCTGGCGATGTTCGGCGATCTCGATGATCTTCATGGCCAAGCGCAGGCTCTCAACTGCCTCGGCGTAGTGCAGCAGGAGACCGGAGACTACTCGGCCGCCGCCGCCACCCAGCAGCGGGCCATGGCGCTGTTCCGCGACTTCGGCAACCGGATGGGCCAGGCATACTCGCTCAACGACCTGGGTCTTGTGCAGCAGGACATCGGGGACTACCAGGCCGCTGCCGCCAGCCACCGGCAGGCTCTGGCGTTGTTCCGCGACCTCGGCAACAGACTCGGCGAGGCCGAGGCGCTGAACCGGCTCGGCGAGCTGGCGACCCGGACCTCGGCAACTGGCCAGGCCCGCGAACGCCACGCGCAGGCGCTGGCCATCGCCCGCGACATCAGCGCCGCGCCGGAGGAGGCACGGGCCCTGGAAGGACTCGGCCAGAGCCATCTGCGAGATGGCAACTCCGAAGACGCTGCCGTGCACCTGCAGCAGGCACTCGTTATCTACGAGCGCATCGGCGCCCACGGCGCGCGGCGCATCCAGAAGACGTTCCAGAGCCAAATGCCGGTAACCGCGACCCCAGCGCCCAGGCCGACGGCGGATGGGTCAGTCGGCGCGGGATAGCCGGATGATCGGGATGGCGCGGTCGGTCTTGTTCTGGTAGCCGGCGTAACGCGGCTGGCCACTGATGATCCGCTGCCACGCCTGCTCCCTCGCTTCCCCCTCAAGCTGCGTCGGGTGAACTCGCATCTGCGTGCCGCCGAACTCGATCCAGACCTGGTCCGGGTGGGCGGCGATGTTGTGGTACCAATCCGGATTACGCACCGAGCCGCCTGCGGACGCCACCACGAGCCACGCGTCCGCGCCGTCGGCGAAGCGGCTCACCGTCGACTGCCGCTTCTCGCCGCTCTTGGCCCCGACCGTGGTCAGGTACAGCACGTCCATCCCCTGGAACCTGTCGCCCGCCCGCCGGTGCCTGCTCACCGCGAGCCGCATGATGGCGCGCGTCAGGGCGTTCGCGCGGAAGGCCCGGCGACCGCGGGTGCCGCCAGGGGTTTTCTGAAAGCTCATCACGCTGCTCCGTTCTCTAGGCACGGGGCTCCGCGACGCCATTTTAACGGCCAGCCCGAGGGCGCTGCCGTGCTGGCCTGGCCACTGCGGCCGGGGCGGAGACTAGCCGCCGGTGGCCGCGTGACCTGGAAGCCAGTTCGCAACTGACAGCACAGAACGGCCTCGCACACGTGGCATGCACGAGGCCGCTCTGCGGTTGCGGCCGGACCAGCGCTGGTTCACACCTTCAGCGGGGTCAGGGTCCTGCCCGCTAGTTCTCCCTGCTCGGGGTTAGGCCGGGCAAGCGCGGTGACCGGCGGTGCTGGCTGCAGGCTCTTCGCCCGCCGGCTCACGCCGGCCAGCTCGACATGCGCCGACGTCACGGGCCACGGGAAGCTGACGACCATAAACATGGGATTCTCCCTCCGGTTGGTACGAGTGCTTCGTATTCACCATCGGGCTTGGCAGACCGCAGATCGTCAGCCAGAGGGCGCAACAGGGATGTTGCGGGGGTCGTAAATCCGCGGGCACCCAGTCGGCAGCTCGTCGTGATCGCGGACGCCGGTGCCTCATTGAAGTGCGCATCGTGACTTCAAGCGCGGAGCGCCGACCATTGGCCAACGCGCAAGTGCCGACGTAGAGAGTCCGCAGTACGCGGTGACGGCGAGTGGCATACGCGCAATCGCTGATGGTCGGCCGCCGTTCCTGGCGCACAGTAGGCGGTGTGGAGGAAACTGTGATCGGGATCGATAAGGTGCCGTTTACGGGAGCTGGCGTGGATGCGAGAGAGCAGCTGCTTGCCGATGCGGTGCTGCATAACCTGCCCGTTCAGCTCACCAGTTTCATCGGACGTGACTCAGAGATCACGGAGATTCGGGGACTGCTGGCGGCCAGTCGGCTGGTGACCTTGACGGGTGCGGGCGGGGTCGGGAAAACGCGGCTAGCGTTGCAGGTCGCCGCCGACGTGCTGACAGAGTTTCCGGCGGGGGTGTGGCAGGCGGACCTGGCCCCGGTGACCGATCCCGACGTGGTGCCCGTCGCCGTCGCCCGTGCCATAGGCCTGCCAGACGAGGCGGGCCGGTCGGCCACGGAGACGGTTACCGGGTTCATCGGCACCAGGACTGCACTCGTCGTGCTCGATAACTGCGAGCACCTGCTGAAAGCCTGTGCGGTGCTGGCGGAGGATCTGCTGCGCGCTTGCCCGGAGCTGACCATCATGGCGACGAGCCGGGAGCCGGTCGGAGTGGGCGCCGAGGCAACCTGGCGAGTGCCTTCCCTGCCCTTGGCCGACGAGGCGATCGAGCTGTTCACGGACCGGGCCCGGCGAGCTCGCCCGGGCTTCGCGGTCACCCCGGAGAACGCCGGCGCGGTCGCGGAAATCTGCCGCCGCCTGGACGGGATTCCGCTGGCGATCGAGCTGGCCGCCGCGCGGCTGCGGGTCTTCTCGCCCGCGGAGATAGCGGCGGGCCTGCATGACCGATTCCGGCTGCTGACCGGGGGCTCGCGGACCGCGGTTCGTCGCCAGCAGACCCTGCGGGCGTCCGTGGACTGGTCGCATGCGTTGCTGACTGAGCCTGAGCGCCTCTTGTTCCGCCGGCTGGCTGCGTTCGCGGGAGGGTTCGACCTGGAGGCGGCGGAGGTTGTAGGCGCGGGGGACGGGCTGCAGCCCTATCAGGTGTTGGATCAGCTCGCGCTGCTGGTGGACAAGTCGCTCGTGGCCACCGAGGAATTGCAGTCGGCCACGCGGTACCGGCTGCTGGAGACGGTCCGCCAGTACGCGCTGGAGAAGCTCGGCGAATCTGGCGAGGCCGACGACGTGAGAACCCGCCATCGCGGTCATTACGCGGCGGTGGCGGCTCAGCTCGACCCGGCCGCGGGCGCCGTTGACCCGCGTCCGCTGATTAGGCGACTGGAAGCCGATATCGACAACCTGCGCGCCGCGTTCTCATGGAGCCTGGAGCTAGCCGACAGCGAGATGGCGCTCCGGCTGGCCTCGGCGCTGCAGCCGCTATGGCTGAGCCGGTGCCGCATGCGCGAAGGCCTGGCCTGGTTCGACGCCGCCCTGGAAGGTCAGCAGCCTGACGGCGCGGAACCGGTGGCGCCCGACGTCCGGGTCCGGGCGCTGGCGGACGCGACGGTGCTCGCCAACTGGATGGGTGCGGCGCCTCGCATGGCGCATGCTGAGGAGGCCGTCGCCCTGGCCCGCCAGCTCGCTGACCCGGCCCTGCTTGGCCGTGCGCTGCTCGCGGCCGGATGCGCCGCCGGCTTTCACGCTCAGGACGGGCGGCCGTACTTCGCCGAGGCGATCGTGCTTGCCCGCCAGGCCGAGGACGCCTGGACGCTGGCCCAAATCCGCGGCCGGCAGGCCTTCGCCGCATACGTCTCTGGCGACCCGGTCGCCGGGCGATCGGCGGCCGAAGAGGGACTAGCACTGGCCGAACAGGCCGGAGACGACCATTGCGCGTATCAATGCCGAATGTGGCTCGGCGTGGCGTTGATCCACCAAGGAGACCTGCGCCAGGCCAGGTCCTTGTTCAGCAGCCTAATCGCCGAGGCCGAGGCGGAGCGAACGCCCATGTGGAGAATGTTTGGCTTGGCGTACCTGGGCTGGGCGCTCGGGCTCATGGGTCAGCTCGACCAGGCCCGCGAAGCCGGTCGGGCGAGTCTCGCGATCGCCGATGACCTTGGGCTATCCCTTCACAAAAGCCTCGGCTACGACTGCCTCGCCATTGCGGCCATGAAGGACGGGGACGTCGATGCGATGTGCGAAGCCAGCCAGGCCTACTGGCAGGCCGTGAACTTCCAGGCCGAGCTCAGCATGCCGTACCACATCTACATGGCCGAGGCCGAGGTCGCGGCGGGCGATCTGACCGTGGCCCGCCAGCACGCCGACCAAGGCGTCGCGGTCGCGACCAAGCTGGGCGCGAAGGCCGTTCTGATGGTCTTGCTCCTGGTTAGCTCGCGCGTGGCCGCCGCGACAGGAGACACGGGGCGGGCGCACGACGACGCGCACCAAGCGCTCACGATCGGGCGCGCCATCGAATCACAAACGGGGATCATCGTCGCGCTCGAATACCTGGGCGGGCTGGCAGGCGTCACAGACGACGATGACAAAGCAGCGCGGTTGCTCGGCGCTGCCGACGCCTTCCGCCACGTCATCGGCTTCCCGCGGGCCCGGCTCCACCAGGGCGGCTACGACGCCGCGGTCCTCGCACTTCGCGCATCGATGGGCGATGCCGCGTTCGGCCAGGCATGGGACGAAGGCGCCGCCCTCACCCTCGACGACGCCGTCAGCTATGCCCTGCGCGGCCGCGGGGAACGCGGCCGGCCATCGATCGGGTGGCTGTCGCTCACCCCGGCCGAGCACGACGTCGCCCGCCTGGTGGCCGAGGGCCTCACCAACAAGGAGATCGCCGCCCGGCTCTTCGTCTCGCCCCGCACGGTGCAGACCCACCTGACCCACATGTACGGCAAGCTCGGCATTACCTCACGGGTGCAGCTCGCCCAGGAGGCCGCCCGCCACGATTAACTCGCGGCCCCGAGTCGCCAGAATCGCACGGGCGGGGCAATAGAGTCGGTCTCCCGCTCGTCCGCCACCGCGTGCACCGCGGTAGGAACATTGGCCAGATCCAGGCCACGCTGATCGAGACCGGCCACTGAACGGGCGAGCTCAGACAGCGTCGCGAACGATGGGGCAGGTCATGCAGTGCGCCCCGCCGCGGCCCTTGCCCAGCTCGAATCCCTCGATCTCGATGACCTCGACGCCGCGGTCGCGCAGCTTGCGATTGGTGAACTCGTTCTTGCGGTAGCCGACGACGACACCAGGCTCCAGCGCGACGAAGTTACTGCCGCTGTCCCATTGCTCGCGAGCTTGCTGGTAGTCGTCCCCGCCGGTCGGGATCACCTCCAGCCTGGCGATGCCCAGCGCGTTCTCGACCGCGCCGGTGAAGCTGGGCTCCACGCGGACGTCCAGCGTTCCCCGCTTGCCGCCCGGCCGCAGCGACATCGCGACCGCGGATTCCACGACGGGCAGGTAGCCGGTGGCCTTGTCCGCGTCCAGCAGCGTGAACACGGTGTCCAGGTGCATGTACGAGCGGCTCGGCGGTATGGTCACGGCGATCACCCGGTCAGCGGCGTCGCCCGCGAACAGCGCCAGCGCGATGTGCTCGATCATCCGGGCAGTGCTGCGCTGGCTGATGCCCATCAGCACGGTCCGGTTACCGATCGGCATCATGTCGCCGCCCTCCAGGGACGCGCGCCCGAAGTCCTCCTCGTCGAAGCTGCCCGCATCGCCCAGCGGCGGGTACCAGAAGTCAAAGACTCCGTCGGCGAACATCGGATGGAAGTGGTACACCAGGCTCTGGTTGATCGTCTCGAGCCGACGGGCGTGGAAGTACAGCGGGTTCAGCGAGACGCCGCCGTACAGCCACGCTGCCGGGTCACGCTGGTACAGGGTGTTCGGTAGCGGCGGCATGATGTAGGCCTGCGGGTCGGCCTGCGCGGCGACCAGGGAGCGGGACTCGAACCAGCTCCGGCCGGAGGCCCCGAGGAACTCGCTGCGCTTGAGCCCGCCGATCAGGTGCGTCGCGAGCTTCTCGCCATCCCAGGAAGCGAGCTCAGACCGGACGTCATCCACGAGCGCGGGGCCCACCGACAAGTGGTTGACGGTCCGCTCCACCGCGTGCTGGCGCGCCTTGGGGCCG
>Ga0126378_10002018_pt1 | contig 15043 bp, 13 predicted proteins | sample PanSoiMetPlot_23_FD_92587 | JGI IMG/M metagenome (GOLD analysis project Ga0126378, IMG submission 92587) | Tropical forest soil microbial communities from Panama - MetaG Plot_23 | ecosystem: Environmental > Terrestrial > Soil > Tropical forest > Bulk soil | place: Panama | collected 2016-02-17 | reverse complement strand
GCAGCGCCGGGTTTCATGCGTTTGACGAGAGCGCGCGTAATAAGCTTCGGGGCCTTGGCGCCTGGGATCAAGACGGAGCCGATGAGAAGGTCGGCATCAACCACCGCCTCTTCGATGTTGGCCCGGTTGGACATCAACGTGGTCACATGGCCGCTCAATATATCGTGGACGTAGCGCAATTTTGACGGGTTGATGTCGAGGATGCTGACATAGGCGCCCATGCCCGTGGCGACTTGGCAGGCTGCGGTTCCCGACATACCAGCGCCAAGGATCACGACGTGTGCCGGCCTCACGCCGGACGCACCGCCGAGAAGAATGCCACGACCGCCGTTTTCCGCTTGCAAGCACCAGGCGCCCACTTGAAGCGAAAGCCGGCCGGCGATTTCGCTCATCGGAGTCAACAGAGGCAGAGAGCCATCGTCCAGTTGAATGGTTTCGTAGGCGATGGCCGTGACTTTTCGCTCCAACAATACACGAGTAACGATCTCATTGGCCGCTAGGTGAAGATAAGTAAAAAGGATCCGGCCTTTGTGCAGGAGTGGAAATTCCGAAGGTTGTGGCTCCTTCACTTTCATGATCAACTCTGCTTGATCCCATACTTCCTCGGGTGACTCGACGATCTGTGCCCCTGCAACAGCGTAGGCGCGATCCGAAAATCCGCTTCCTACGCCAGCGCTTCTCTCGATCAGGACTTTGTGATTGCGCGCAACGAATGCCGATACGCCGGTAGGTGTCACGGCGACCCGGTTCTCTTCGGTTTTGATCTCCTTGGGCACGCCGACGACCATCAAGGCAAAAGTACTTGATGGTGGAAGGAGAGTCAACGCGCGGACCAAAAGGCGGACAGCGAGTGGCTGATGGCATATGCAAAGAATCAGAAGTCGGGAGTCAGAGACGCTTTAGGTGGCAAATTGCAGCCGGGTTATGAGGACGCCAAGATCTAAAGCTTCGGTTTGCGCTGAGCCATCTGGCATAAGCTCTCCAATATTCGCTCCGACTTCCTTAGCGCCAGACAGCCCACACGAGGAGAAGCCAACCAATCAAGAAACCGACGCCGCCAATGGGCGTGATGGCGCCTAGCCAGCGGATTCCGGTGGTGCTCAGAATGTAGAGACTGCCCGAGAAAACGACGATACCGAAGATAAACGCCCAACCCGCCACGTGTGCTTTGCTCTCCGGCCAGTGGGACGTCGCCCATGCCACTGCGAGAAGTGCGAGAGCGTGGTACATGTGATAGCGCACACCGGTTTCAAAGATGGCAAGCATGTCTGGCGCCAGACGTGGCTTTAGCCCGTGGCTGGCGAATGCTCCCAGCGCGACGGCGAAGAAGGCCAAGAGCGAGCCTGCGACAAAAAAGAAGCGATCCATCGATGATGATCGGTTGGAGTGAATTTTATCAATAATCGGAGGTCGGTGGACAGAAGTCAGATCGCGGATAGCCGATCGGAAAGAGCTGATGACAGATGGTTAATAATCAGAGGCCCGATCTGCTACTGGCCATAAGCCATCTGCTATTTGCCAATAGCCCTTGTCTTGTGATCTCCGATTTCTGACCTCTATTCCGAGGCGCCCCTCTGCAACGAAATGACCATCTCGCCTTTCTGCACGACAATCCGCCGGTACTGATTTCGTTTGCTCAGTTCATCGAGAAGGCTGACCAGTGGCTGACGGGCAGTCAGATACTCTTTGGGCGCGCCGGCGGCCCGCATGGTCGCGATTTCTTCCACGCTAAGATTCCACCGCAGCAGCAACTCTTCGTCGGACACGCCCTGGGCGTCCATCTTCTTGCGAATTTCCGGTATCGTCGGTTCCGGTGGTCGCCATCGAGCCCATTCTTTACCCCGGGGACGGTCGAGGATTTTGGCTTTGACTTGCGGGTCGAGAAGCTCCGCGCCTTCGCGGCCCCAATAACCCAGAGCGTACTGGATGATCTGATCCGTGACTTCTTTGTAGCGCTCGCCGACAATGACGTTGATGGCAGCCTGGCTGCCGACGAATTGCGACAGCGGCGTGACCATGATCGGATAGCCAAGCTCGGCGCGCACCTGCATGGTTTCTTCCAGCGCCTGATCGATTTTGTGTTCCATGCCGACTTTGCGCAGTTGAAAGCGCAAGTTCGAGATCATGCCGCCCGGTACCTGGTGTTGATACTGCGAGTAGTCGTATTCCACTGGTGCCCCAATGGGGAAACCCTCGTGTTTTGCGATATAAGTGAAGTGTTCGGAAACAGATTTCAGCAGTTCCTCGTCGATCAGCGTTTCGTACCCGAGAGCACGCAGATTTTTGGCGACGTTGAAAAGCGACGGGTTGGACGAACCATCTGCCAACGGAGGGAGAGCCGTGTTGACGATCCTGATTCCGAGTTTGACCGCTTCCAAGCAGCAGAGGGGACCGAGGCCGGTGGTACAATGCGTGTGCAACTCGACCGGAATGTCGCTGGCGTTTTGAAAGATGATCGGCACCAAAGTCTTTACCCGTTCGGGCGTTAAAAGACCACCAGGATCTTTGAGGCAGAGGCGGTTGACTTTGAGCGATGCCGCATCGCGCGTCCGCTGCGCGTAGTATTCATCAGTGTGCTTCGGCGACACGGAATAAATCAAGTTGATGACCGGATTGATGCCGACGTCCCGCGATACCTGCGTTTTCCACTTCCAGCCTTCCAGCTCGTTCCATTCCTCTGAAATGCGCGCCTCGCGGATGCCGTTGGCAGCCATCCGCTCCATGAAAAGCCGGTACATCGATTTGGGGGTAATGTCGAAGGCGCTGAAGCGGCCGGCGTTCAAGCGCAGGGGCGTACGGGTGATGCGCTGGCTCATGAGACGCACCCGAGCCCAGGGGTCTTCCTTGAGCTCGCGCACGCACTTCTTAAGGTGCGAACTGGAAATCAGCTCGATGGCATCAAAGCCGGCCTGTTCCAGGCGCTCGGCGACGGGCAGCATCATGCCCGTGGTCATGTTCTCCGCCCACAGGCTCTGGTGGCCATCGCGGATGGTCGTGTCGACGAATTTGATTCCGTCCATGTTCAGGAGTCTATCACTAAATGTGTTTATGCACTAAAAGGTCAGGCCAAAGAATTTCTTGGCGTTGTCGAGCATGATCTTCTGGCGCACTTCAGGCCTAATGTTGGCCTGTTGAAACTCTTCGAGCCAGCGCTCGACGCCAATAGCCGGCCAGTCGGAGCCGAACATCGCTTTGTCTTGGAGCAGCGTGTTGACGTTATGAACCAGTTCGGCAGGAAAATATTTAGGCGCCCAGCCGGAAAGATCGATGTAGTAATTGGCCTTGTGGCGGGCGATGGCCAAACTCTCCGCCGTCCATGGCCAGGTGGGATGGGCGCTAATGATTTTCAACTCCGGAAAATCCGCTGCCACTTCGTCAAGGGCGATGGGCTGGCTGTATTTCAGCTTGATGCCCATGCCGCCAGGTGTTCCAGCGCCTGCCGCCGCCATACCGCCGTGAAACAGAATGGGCATATTGAGCTTGGCGCATTCTTCCCAGAGCGGGTAGAAGCGCATGTCGTTAGGGAAAAAATGCTGGCGCGCGGGATTTAGCTCTCCCATGCCTGCCAATCCTAAGTCCTTACAGCGTTTGATTTCGTCCAAGGCAAGCTTGCCGGTCCAGGGGTCGATGGCGCCGAAAGCCATAAATACGTCGGGATGCTTTTTAACCGCGCCGGCGACGTATTCGTTCGGGACGGGTGTGAGCCCGGTCACAGTCTCGTCGCGGGTGTTCATGATGACGGCCATCATTTTGCGTGCGCGATACTGGTCGGCCATCTCATCGATAGAGACCGGGGGTCTCTCACGGCCAAAGTACTTCGCCATTTGCGCGGTGCGGGCGCCCTTCGCCTTTTGCGTGACTTCGTCGGAGAGGTGAACGTGAACATCGATTGCGACGATATCCGAAGCCATAGTTTCTTCCTCCTTGGGGTTGAATCAAATTAATTCTTCTTATTGCACTGCTGTGACTCAACTTCAACAGAACGATAATCCAGGCCAGACATCAGAGGTGGGAAAGCAGAGCTCAAAAGCTAGAAACGAGACCCCTTGCACCCGACGCCGGAAACCTAGGAACCAGAAACCGCGCTCCGCTTTTCTAACGTGATGGAAAAGCCAGGCTTCTGGACGTGGATCTGATGGCATTCGGATCGTTTGCTCAACTGTTGAAGCAGATTCACCAGCGGCTGCTCGGCGTTGAGATATTCCAGCGGGCGCGGGTTGGCGCGCATAGTGTCGATATCTTCTTTACCGACGATCCAGCGAAGTAACAGCTCCTCATCCGACACGCCCACGGCATTGAGTCGACGCCGCATGTCGTCCGCGCTCGGCTCGTCAGGTTGCCACTTCGCCCAGTCCCTGGCCCGCGGGCGATCGAGAACCTTGTCTTTGACGTCTGGATCCATGTCACGAGCGCCTTCCGCGCCGGCATGCCCTAAAGCGAATTTGATGACCTGGTCAGTAACTTCCTTGTAGCGCTCGCCGACGATGACGTTAATGGCGGCTTGGCTGCCAACGAATTGCGACAGCGGCGTGACCATGATCGGATAGCCGAATTCGGCGCGCACGCGAATAGTTTCTTCCAAGGCTTGCGGAAACTTGTGTGCGAGGCCAACTTTGCGCAACTGATGACGCAGGTTCGAAAGCATCCCACCCGGAACCTGATGTTGATACTGCGAGTAGTCATATTCCACCGGGGCACCGATAGTAAAACCTTCCCGCTTTGCGATGGCGGTGAAGTGTTGGCTCACCGGCTTTAGTGCCTCTTCGTCTATGGCCGTCTCATAGCCTAAGGCGCGGGCGTTTTTGGCGACGTTGAAAAGCGATGGATTTGAGGAATCGTCGGCGAGGGGAGGCAACGCTGTATTGATTGATCGGATTCCAAGCTTCATGCCTTCTAGACAACACAGCGGACCGAGTCCGGTTGTGCAGTGGGTGTGGAGCTCCACGGGAACGCCGCCGGCATTCTCGAAAATGATCGGGACAAGGGTTTGCATCCGCTCCGGCGTCAATAGCCCACCGGGATCCTTGAGGCAAAGTCTGTACGGTTTGAGCGACGCTGCCTGGCGTGTTCGTTGGGCGAAATACTCGTCACTGTGTTTCGGGGAAACGGAGTAGATCAAATTCAGAATTACTTTCAGGCCGACCGCATGGGCGACGCCGACCCTGAACTTCCATCCCTCGAAGTCGTTCCACTCATCCGAAATCCTCGCCTCACGTATCCCGTTAGCAAACATCCGTTCTATGAAGAGCCAGTACATCGACGGCGGATTGTATTCGAAAGTATTCACCCGGCCGGCAATTACGCGTAAAGGCGTCTTGGTGATCTCTTTGGCGACAAGTCGCACCCGCTCCCATGGATCTTCCTTAAGCTCGCGCACGGTTTTCTTAAGGTGAGAGCCGGAAATGAGTTCGATGCCTTCGAAACCGGCTTCATCCATTCGCTTCGCAACGGGCAGCATCATTCCCGTGGTCATATTTTCCGCCCACAAGCTCTGATGTCCGTCGCGCATAGTCGTATCAACGAAGCGAATGGTATCCATGCATCCTCCCGTAAGTCTGTTTCGTTGGATCATATGGGGTAGGGAAAATGAATTCAACGATCCAGATCTTGTTCATTGGCCAGCTTGGGTAATTCTGCGTGACGATAAGGGCCTAGGGGGCAAAGCCGTGTATGGCGAAGCGGTGTGATAGCTCGGTTCTTTATTCTCACTTCCTGCAGGCAGCTTTTGGCGGACTCAAGGCGCCCCACGTGAAATCCTTCGGTTGCGGCAATAAATAATACTTTCGTCTGGGTCTCTGTGAATTGTTTGCTTTTAGACCCATCTTCAGTTGCACTTTTGAAGAGTCAGGCAAAGCTGTTGCCTTCTTTCGACTCCCTGTACTTTAGTTGTCCCATCAAAAAATTTGTAAATTTATTCGACAGTTTTCTCAGCAGTTTTATCAATAAAATTAAAAAGTTAAATAAGTTGTTCGTTGGGTGGCTAATTCTGTAAAGAAATCTGACAAGTTTTGTCCTAGGTCCGATTTTTTTTGTTTAGAAATCAACATGTTAGATCTAGCATGTATATTGCTTCCCTTTAGAGCAAATAAGGGATTGTTCGGTCACTATTAGGAGCTATTTGGGCGCCGGTGGAGTCCACATGGATCCGCCGCCGGGAACAGGTTGGAGGGGACAATGGATCTGCTTCGACAATTTCGGCCAAATGGGATGAGGTTCGTTTCAGCGTCGTTGGTTCTAGCGGCGGTGTTACTGTTGCTGGTGTCCGTTAGTCACGCGGTACCGATCCACTTCGCGGTCACTCTCAGCGGCGCGAATGAGCGCCCTCCCGTTAATACACCCGGAACAGGACAAGCGCTTATTACCTTGGATCCGACGGCCCAAACATTGCAGCTTAACATCGTATTTAGTGGCTTGACCTCGAACACCACAGCGGCCCACATCCATTGCTGTTTACCGATTCCGTTTACCGGTAACACCGGGGTCGCCACTACAGTTCCCGCATTTGTTGGGTTTCCTTTGGGCGTGACTTCGGGGAATTATTCCTCCCAGGTCTTCGATCTCACTCAGCCGTTGATCTATAATCCGGCCTTCGTCGACTTGTTCCCGGGCGGGCTACCACAGGCAGAAGCGGCATTCATAAATGGACTTTTGACCCCCGGACAGACCTATCTTAACATCCACACCGTAAATAATGGGGGTGGTGAAATTCGCGGCTTCCTGTTCGCCACACCGGAGCCGGCCAGTCTGCTCCTTCTAGGTGCCGGGCTCATTGGTTTCGCCTGGATACAGCGCAGGCGCAAATTCAAACGCCGCTAGTCATTCATCGGGTTCGTCTTCGATCCAGTGTGATCTCAAAAAAACCTATAGTCAGAGGTAATGAGATCACGACAATCCCTACTATAGTTGCGCCGAGCCAACCGTGACTCGTGTAGGCGTAACCATAAGACGTGATGCCGGCGGCTCCTCCCAAATAATAGAATAGAACATACAGCGAGTTTGCTCGGCCCCGGCTTGAGGTTAACTTTCGGTTTAGCAGACCGACAGCGGCGGCGTGGATCGTAAAAAAACCGGCACAGGCTGCTACCAGGCTAACGGCGATTACGTCAAGAGATTTAATGAGCGTAGCGGCAAGGGCCGTTGCAAAGACCAGCGAGCCTATCACCATGGTTGCGCCACTGCCGACGTGGTTGCTGAGACGTCCTGAAAGTGGTCCCACCGCGATTCCGATAAGATATGCCAAATACATGAGCGTAATGACCTCAGTGCGCGCGGAAAATGGCGGCGTAGAAAGATAGAACGGCAAGTAGTTGAACGTCGAGGAGAAGACGAAAAACGCCCCGAACGCCACGGCGAGCATACGCAACAGAGCCGGTTGTTCAAGCAATTGGATAAAACTAGCCTGCTGAGATTCCAGTTGTGCTTTTTTGTTTTCGCCGGGGAGCCAAAAGAAAGCGGCAATGGTAGCCGTGATTAATAACATCGATGCGCTTACGAATGCGTAACGCCAATGCAGAGGCGGATGAATCCACCCACCGAGGAGCCGGCCACCGAGCCCTCCAGCCACAGTCGCTGAGACATACGAGCCCATCACCACGTTAAGGCGCTCCTCCGGCAGGCTTTGCGCCAGGTAAGCAGCGATGCATGTCGTGAGCGACGGAATAAAAATTCCCTGCATGAAACGCGCTGCAATTAGAACCGCAATATCGTGAGTCGTCGCACAAACGAGGCTCGTCGTGGCTATGACTATTCCACCAGCGAGAATGATAGGTTTTATCGAATACTGATCGGCGATCATCCCGAATGGTAGATTTGCCAGAGCGATGCCAAATATGACCACTGAAACCGAGAGCGAAGCGATTCTCGCATTTACCCCGAATTCGCTTTGAATAATGGGCAGCACTGGTTGTGTGATATAGACCGTCGTGAAGGCCGCGGCGACCAATGAGAACACAAGCAGCTGAACAGCGCTGTCGGAGTCGGTCTTCATCCGTGGCATTGCATCTAACAACGCGGTGATTGTAGCACGGCCCTCTAGTCTAACGACAATTATATTGAGAGATTGGCCCGCAGTGACACTCCAACGTTGCGGCTTTTAGGACGGTGCTTGGATAGTGGGCGTTACAACAAGGCGGCAGCGATGCAGCGAAATTTTGGCGTGACGTATGGAGGTAAGAAATTAACCTGCACGGGCTCAGCGAGGAGCCGTGCAGGTTAGAAAACGACGGAGCTGCTGCTCAGGGCGCCGATGGATCCTATCGTGAGGGACAATCTTTAGTTGCGAAGTTCTTGCCGAAGACTTACCGCACTCGTCGATTTATTTGAGTTAGCTAGCTCATCTGATGGGCGATATTTTCGCAAGTATTTTAGGCGCCGTTGGAGAAAGGTATCCTTCGGCCACTCCCAGTTAAACCCTAGCAACTGTTCTCCATTATACGCTGCTCCGTTCACTTTGCTCTGCAGGAAGATACTTTGCCAAGAGCTGGCCTTTTCCAACCCATATTCTTTTGCCTTCATTGAATTTCTCCCTTCCATGCGCTTAAAAAATTTATAAAGCAAGAAACCAATGACGGTTGCCGTTACCAGTAAGCGTGTTGACCAAATGGAATTTTCTCGCTTCATCGCATCAAAATTACAGTTTGTCCTTACTAAGGGCAGAAATTGTTCCATACAAAAAATTGATTTGCTGGCAAATTTTGTCCTGTCTTTCGAAGCGTTGTCGCTCAAATAGAAAAGGCGATTCCGACCCGTGCGACGGGCGGATCTCTTAAGACAGGCAAAATTGCCAGGAACAGTTGAGCTTTTGCGATGGGAGGGAGGATGGGAGATTACACTGGAGTCATAAGAAGCGCTGTGGAACAATTTTCCCGCTGGCAGGTACCTGGCTGGGGGAGACCTGGCTGGTCATTTTACAACTTAACCGGGCCAAAAAATTTGGGCCCAGCTGACTATCAGATGCGGCCAAAATGAACAAAATGTGATTCGACTGGCAAGAGTCTGAGTATCGAACGTCTTCGGTCACTTGATCGTTTTATCGGCGCGGACAAGAACGCTAGGCGGAATCGTCAGCCCGAGGGCTTTGGCGGTGCTGAGGTTGATGGTGAGCTCGTATCTTGTCGGCTCCTCCAGAGATAGTTCAGCGGGCTTGGAGCCTTTCAGGATCCGATCGACGTACCGTGCCGCTTGCCGGGACAAATCTGATACGTTCACCGCGTAGCTCATCAATCCACCCGCCTCGACAAAGTCTGGCCTGTCGTACATTGTTGGCAAGCGACTCGCGGCTGCGAGTTCGACGATACGCGACGGATAATTGTGAAAAAGAGCATCGGGCATTACCAGGAGAGCGTCCGCATGCGCCTTGGTGGCCGCTCCGAATGCGTTTTGGAAATCGTTAGGGCTTGCCGCCGTTACGATCTGCAACTTTATGGCCAAATCTCGTGCCCCGATCTCGATCGTTTTCAAGCTCGCTGCTTCGGCCGGATTGCGGGGATTCGAAAGGGCCGCCATGTGCGTCGTATTGGGAACGACTTCCTTAATCAGTTCCACCCGTTTACCGATGAAATCCGGCGAAATCCTGGACACACCTGTGACGTTAGTCCCTGGACGCGTCAGACTGTTGACGAGACCCGCTTGAACAGGATCTCCCACCCCCGCAAGGACGATGGGGATCGTGCTGGTGGCTCTTTTGGCAGCCACAGCCACTTGGGTGCCGGACACAACGAGGACGTCAACCTTGAGTTGGACAAGTTCTGTGGCAAGTTGGGGCAATCGATCCAACTGGCCATCGGCATACCGGGACTCCATGATGATATTCTTGCCGTCAATGTAGCCAAGCTGACGCAACCCTTGCCACAGGCTGTCTTCTCGAGATGCGTTCAAGGAACGGGAAGTGGAGGCAAGCATACCTATCTTCCAGACCTTTGCCGGCTCCTGGGCTTCGGCGAAGCGGATGGTCAGCAAAGCGACGGCTAAGATTGAGTAGACAGCGATTTTTGATTTCATAGATTCTCCTAACCAAACACTCCAAAAGTAGGAAAGCTCGCGTGCTAAGTATTTTACATCAACTTGGCTCCTAGTCTTTCATGTTATGAAGCGATGTTAAAGAGCTGCAGGGTTAAGACACAAAGCGAGAATCTTGACAGTTGCAATATTCTAATGAAAGAATCTCCTCGCTTGGCAGGCGTTGCGGGTCTTTAGGAGAGATAAATGGTCGTTTTGAAAAGCGAAGTCGTGCCGAAAAATTCCGGCGCGGCATTCGAAGTAAGGAAGGGGCAAAGGCTACGAATCGCGGGCAGAAGCATCGTCGATTTCGTAGCCTTTAACCTACACGACTTGAGCGAGCGGTTCGACCAGGCACGAACCAAGACGAACCAAGTGAAGATCTTTATCAGCACCGGAGATGTGTTGTTTTCAAAACGTAATAGTTCGATGTTGACTATCGTTCAAGACACGTTCACAGAAGGACGGCATGATTTGCAGAAGGGCATGTGCAGCCGTAAACGATTCGAAATGGTCGCAGAGGGAACGGCAAAGCGCGTCTTTGCCGAGGGCGTCGATATCAATCCGAAGAAAACGGAAGAGATTCCCGATCACGGCTGTTGGGAGAACTTGAGCAGCGCCTTGAGGCCGTGGAATATTTCACCGGACGACGTGCCGAGCCCCTTCAACATTTTTCAGTGCATGCGCATCGATCCGGAGACCGGCATCATGTACGACACAATGATTCGCCCGAAGGACGAGGCACATGTTGATTTCCACGCCGAGATGGACTGTCTCGTGGGGGTCAGCGCATGCCCGGAATCAGGCAGAGGCCAGGCGATAAGAGTGGAGATATTTAGTGAATAGAGTCTGGCGTTATTGTGGATGACGAGAATCAAAGATTGGATTCCCGTTCCGCGGTGATGACGGAAAAACTAGAGACGGGCTGGTAAACTCACACCCAGCTCGGTCGCCAATTCCTGGAGTTCTGTCCAAGTGTCATCATCAACTTTTACGCCGTCCTTGAGTTGTCTCGCTTCGTTTGCCCGCGCATGCTCGCCCGGTAACAGGATCTCTCTGAATCCTGGCGCCGGCTTGGTGGATTTTACAAAGGCAATGAACTCGTCGACTTTGTCGAGAAATTGATCCAACGGTTGGAACTCCTCGACAGCGAAGGCTTGTAAAAATACGCCGTTGACCCCGTGGCCGCCTTTATCCCACCAATCTTTGCTCGGGCCGTTGCCAGAGAGAATGCCACCGAGAATTTCCGTGACCAACGCGACACCTGAACCTTTATGCCCGCCGAAGGGTAAAAAGACGCCCCGTGGCGGACCACGGAAAGCTCTAAAGTCAGTTGTTGGATTACCATGCCCATCGAGAATCACTCCGGCGGGAATGAGATCTTTTCTCGCCACTCGTTTTTGAATTTCTCCCATGCTCATGGATGCAGTGGCGAAATCAACGAGGATGTGCCGGCCGTTGCGCGCGGGGATGCCGAAGGCCATGGGATTGGTTCCGCTCACGCGTTCCATGCCGCCGTAAAGGGCGGTGGTGCCAGAGCCAACACTCACCGTGCCCATGGCGATCATGTCCTCGTCGGCAGCCATCTCCATGTAGTCCGCCAGCCGACCGCTATGGCCAGCCCGACGGATAGTGACCATTCCGGCGCCGTGCTGTTTAGCTTTTTGGATGGCAAGCTGCATGGCTTGATGCGCTACTACTTGGCCGATGTAATGATGGCCTTCAATGACTGCCGTGATTTTGCGATCGCCCACGACTTCGGGTTTTTTGTCCAGGTTTATCGTGCCAGCTTTGATAAATGACAAATACTGCCGGACGCGAGTCAGGCCGTGGCCTGGGTACCCGCGAAGCTCAGCTTTGACGAGTAGCTTGGCGACGAGCCGGGCGTCTTCCAAAGGGATCCCGCCGCCGGCCAGCAGGAGCCCGCTAAAATCGAGCAGATCGTTGTGATTGAGTCTGGGCACAGGCTATTCTTTCGCTTCGTGTCGTTTCAAGCCCTTCGGCAAGCTCAGGATAAACTCCGCGGGAAATCTCTTTTGAACAGAAGACACCACTTGGGATGACAATAACGCGATTATTTCCGCACGGGAAAGTAACGCTCCAGCCAATCGGAGACAATGCGCGTCAACCGCTGGTTCTCTTCATTGAACGTGAAGTGATCGACGTCGGACAACAAATGCAGCTCCGCGGGCTGGCGCGCGCGTTTGAACATTTCAATCGATTCGTAAGTGGGAGTGACGGAATCATTGGCACTGTGAATAAGCAGAAGCGGCCGGGGCGAGATATTGCCGACCTGGTCGTCGGCGCGAAAATCGTTCATGCTCTGGGCAGTCTCGGCGGGGAACTCCATGATCGATCCATGGCTCATGCGATTGCGCAGCTTCTCTGGAATCGGCACGATGTCGTAGCGCGGCACCATTAAGGATTTGCCCGTGCGCTCGCGATGGCGTTTCCCTTCTTCCAGCATATTCGTGAAGCGAGCCCAGGCTTCCGGTGTCGGATGTTGACCGCGAAATTTACGCTCGCCGTTACCCCAACCGCCGCACGAAATCACAGCGGCCACGCGCTGGTCGGCGCCGCCGGTGAATACGGCAACCGCTGCGCCGAAGCTGCTACCCACCAAAGCGATGCGCTCGGGATCCACTTCCGGGCGCGTGGCCACGTAGCTGACTGCGTTGCGCGTATCGGCGACCTGATCGAGGCAGATAATTCGCCCATGCTCGCCCTCGCTCTCACCGCAGCCTCGGAAATCGATGCGCATGGTTACATAGCCCCACTGGCAGAACTGCTTGGCTACGATGCTCTGGCCCTGGCCGTCCTTGTTGCCGCCGAAACCATGCAATACGATGAATGCCGGGCGCCGCTCACCGGCACGGAGATCGTCGGGAGTGTGTACGATAGCAGCCAACTTTAATCCGTCGGACTGAAAAGAAACTTTGGTTTCCATCGGGCGCCTCCGTAATAATCTTTGCTTAGCGTGTAATCTGAAAGTTGATAATTTGCCGTGCAGCCTTTTGATAAGTTTCGAGGCCCGCTTCCTCGGACTGGCCGGCGGCCGGTTTGATGACGCGCGCACGCATGGAGACCGGCAACGGCGAAACATCAAAAGGATAGGGATCGAAGCGCACTCCGGTGCCGTTAGGGATGATGCGCAACTCGACGGTCTCGGGGCTGTCATAAGCGACTCGCACCGGGGCGATTTTATATTCCTTGAACGTGTTTTCCGTCGCGTACCCATCGCAACAGAAGTAAAGGGAAAGGAGGTCGTAGATTTGCAGCGCGCGGTAATTATACGCCAGCTCATTTTCGAAGCCGGGGATTTTCGCTGCCAGCTCCTGCTTGGTTTTTTCCTGCTTCGCTTCTAGATCTCTCTTTGCAGCTTGGACTTCGAGACTTCGCTCTCGGCGCCGTCCCGCCGGTTCCGTAAAGACGTTGTAGCGGTTGTGCCACAGTCCCGTGCGATGCATGGATACAATCAGTCCTGCGTAGGGATCGTGGGAGCTCACCCACTCGGCATTCTTGCAGTAGGCCGCAAGCTCCGTGGCCTCAAAGTTCGGCACATCCTCGCGGTGGGCATACGGGCGGCCTTTGGCAGCATTGATGGGTGGGTTGCCTTCAAACTCCCGGTATCCGCTGTCGTGAAAAGTCGTCGCGAACACCATTGTTTTGTAAGGCCGCAGTTGGGAGAAACGCTCGTTGCCCCAATGTGCGGCGAACTGCGCTGCCAATTCGGCGTGGTCCTCTTGAGTCGCGACGATAGCGCGTCCGTCTTTTAGTTCACGTACAACCATTTCATACCTCCTTAGTGATTGAATGGATCGCGAGATCCTGAGGTTGCTATTCTTAGCACGTTGTCAGGGTAAATAGCACTAGCCATCCGGGTGATGTTTCTCCTGTCTCGAACAGAGCCGGAGAGCGATTGCTTGGTCCACCTTTCCCCACTTCTCACGAGTTCAGAATGCTGGGATGGAACATATCTTCAATTGCGTTTATACAGGCTATCGATGTAGCCGTTCTTATCCAGCTCGGCGATAAGACTCATATCTACAAAACTTTCCGGCTTTGAGACTTTTGCTTTAGGCTCGTCTTCGGCGATTTGCTCTAGAGACGCTCTGATTGCGTCCAGTGAAGGGTACTGCTTTCTCGGAAAAAGCACATCGGTAGTCGACACCTCGTAGCTTTTCTCAAGAATCTCCCGATCTACCCTAACGTACTTGCCGAGGACCTTAATCCACATTTCTCGATTGGTTTTCATGAGGTGAACAGCTTCTACTTGCACCCTAACGTACCTTCTCACTATGTCTGGCTGTTCTCTGATAAACTTACGCGTCGTGACGGGTCCATTATCTTGAAATGGCAGGCCGGCAACGTCGACCAGAAGATTAAAGCCCTCCTTTTGTGCAGCCAGACTTGTGGGAGGGCTCAGCAGAGTCGCCTGAATTCGTCCTGTCCGTAACGCAGTTAAGCGGTCTGGTGTACCTCCAATTTGAATAATTTTTATGTCTCTGTCTGGATTGAGGTTTAGTTTGACCAGCGCGTATCGTGTTGCAGCCATCGTCGAACCACTCAAGCTCGCCACCCCGACAATCTTTCCCTTGAGATCCTGCGAGGTATTAATTACCTTCGCAGCCATCAGCCAGTAATTAAAGGTGACCGCCCCCGCACCAATAAAAACAGTGTCAACGCCTTTCAAATTACTCCTGATGGCGATGGGACCCGCCACATCAATCATCCCGGTATCTCCCGCGAGCATGGACATGACCGCCACGTCAGCGCGAGTACGAATGACTGAGACCTCAAGCCCGTTTCTGGCAAAAATTCCTGCCTCATGGGCGAGATAGGGTACAATCTGCGTGGGACTTATCCCCGAAGACGCAACATTGAGCTTGGTCGCCTGAGCGTAGACATTTGTCAAAATGCTCGGCGATAACGATAGGAAGCTAACCGGTAAAACAAAGAGCACCAGAAGCGATTTGTTCATCGGGAAGGTAGGCCTTTCTCTATTCGCGTGGACTTCGATGGTGACGATTGGGCACGCGCTTTGAGG
>Ga0126378_10002017_pt1 | contig 15050 bp, 13 predicted proteins | sample PanSoiMetPlot_23_FD_92587 | JGI IMG/M metagenome (GOLD analysis project Ga0126378, IMG submission 92587) | Tropical forest soil microbial communities from Panama - MetaG Plot_23 | ecosystem: Environmental > Terrestrial > Soil > Tropical forest > Bulk soil | place: Panama | collected 2016-02-17 | reverse complement strand
TGTCCACGCGGCTGAAGAGCAGATCGTGAAGGGTGTCGGGTATCCGGTCGGATTCGCCGATGGCGGCAGTCAGCAGCTCCTCAGCGAAGAAGGCGTTTCCCTGCGAACGCGCCTGTATGCGCTCGACCAGGGCCGGCTCCGCGGGTCGGTCGAGGATGGCCGACAGCAGCTCCCGCATCTCGACCGGGGTCATGGGCCCCAGCTCGATCGGCGTCACGTGACCGCCGCGTTCGAGCTCGCCGAGCACAGGCCGCAGCGGGTGGCGGCGGTGGAGGTCGTCGACCCGGTAGGTGCCGATCAGCACGACCCGCTCCCGCCTCAGATTGCGGCCCAGGAACCTGAGCAGGTCCCTCGTGGAGGGATCAGCCCAGTGCAGGTCCTCGAGCAGCAGGATTACCGGCGCCGGCTCTCCGAGTCTCTGCAGGACGCCGAGGACGTGCTCGAAGAGGACCGGCTGAGAGGACGCAGCGCTTCGAACGCCGGATGGAGCCCCAGCTACGGCCAGACTCGGCGCCAGCCGCGCGAGCTCCGGCCGAGCGGTGCCCAGCACCTGGTCGAGCTCGTCTGCCTCAAGGTCGGTGGCCAGGGCACGCAGTGCTTCGACGAGCGGCGCGTAGGGCACGACACCGTCGAGCAGCTCGATGCACGCGCCGCTGAGCACCCGCGCGCCACGCCCCACCGCCAGTCCGGCGAACTGGCGCACCAGGCGTGTCTTGCCGATCCCTGCCTCGCCGCCCACGAGCACCGTGGTGGCGTGGCCCGCCTCGGCTCGCGCGAGGGCCGCCTCGAGCTCGGCGAGCTCTTCGAGGCGGCCCACGAAGCGTTGACTGGAGACTCGCGCCGGCATCGGGGCGATTGTCGCCCAGCCGCGCTCACCGCGCGATCGCGAGGGCCTGCAGGGCGCGAGCGAGTCTGGTTGTCACCTGCCGAACCTGCCGGGCCGGCCGCGCCGCAGACGCGGCCTTCAACAGCAGGTGGTGGCGAACGGCTCGAACGTCTGCCGCCCGCATTCGCTCTGCCACACCTGTCTCGCGCAAGTCGTACAAGGGGTGCATCTCCTGACCTCCGTGATGATGAGGTCAGCTTCGCTCTCCACACCCCAGGGCCACATCTGGAGACTTCCTTATTCCGGGCGATCCGTTTGCCGTATTTTCGGAGCAGGCGGCCGTGGGACGAGCCGCGCCAACCGGGTGGCCAGGAACCTCACCGTAGCCACTCCCGGCTGGTCACTCGCCGAGGATAGTATCGCCGGAGCGAAGCGACGAGCGCCTTCCCGGGTGAATTCATACGTTCCGGAGGCGGTCTTTTAGGGACGTCCCGTCGCCGATAAACTTGTCGCCACAGTGTCGAGTAGCGCTGTAGGCGCCGGTGTGATACGGCCACTGCGCAGGGAAGAAGCGAAAGAGCTCACGAGGCGGCGACTGCTGAACGCTGCGCTGAAACTCCTCGATGAGAAGGGCGAGGCCGGACTGTCGGCCAGTGCTGTCTCGCGCGCCGCGGGCATCGCGCAGTCGAGCTTCTATGTGCACTTCCGCGACAAGCACGATCTCCTGATGGCGCTCGGCGACGAGGCGGTCCTCAACATGCGGCGTGTACTCAGGGAGGCCAGGCAGCGCTCGAGAGAGGAGCCGACCGACCTGGAGCGGCTGAGGGCGACGTTCCGTCTGCCGCTCCAGAGTATCGCGCGTCACCCGGCCCTTTTTCGCATTGGCCTCCGCGCCCGCCATAATCGGGCGTCTCCGCTGGGGGAGGTGACCCGGGAGTTTCACGCGGGCTACCGTCGTGACCTCGCCGAGGACCTGGCCATGCTCGGTCACCCCAACTCGACCCCGACCGACCGCCGCCGGGTGGAGATGATCGCCGACGGCTACATAGCGCTGACCGAAGCGCTCGCCGAGGGCTACCTGGCTGGGCGGTACCCTGAAATCGAAGAGATCGTGGACGTCCTGGTCGTCTTCACCCTTGGGCCGCGTTCCCTGTTGCCCAGTTCGTCCTAGCAGGGGAGTCAGGCCTCCCCCTCCGGACCCCCTCCGTGCTGGCGCGGAAGGTAGCCGCATTCCCACGGGTGGTGGGTGACGGGCAGCGTCCGGCAACGTTTGGCCACAACACAATCGGCCCGGCGGAGCCGGGCCTACCCGCCACGCCTCACCAAACTCACCTGATCGTCAACATGCAGTTCGGCTAAAGGACTTAGCGCGACATCGGCCTAGAGCCAGGCTGCCCGGTCCTCGCCAGGGCGGTGCGGCGGCGTTTCCCAGCGCGGCTCAGCGCCTCCGATCGACCCCGGCGGCACGACGTGCGTGACCTTGCCAAACGGGGTCGAGGCCGTGTCCAGCAGGTCGGCAACGTCCTCGAACGACGGGTCGCGGGCGTCAAGGCCGTCGATCCTGCCGAGGTTGTCCAACCACCTCGAGGTCCTCGCCAGTGAAAGCTCGACCGCCCAGGATCCGCCGTCGTCCTGCCGGTGGTGCAAGGCGCCGATCGCTCCCAGGGCCGCCAGCCAGCCAGTTGCGTGGTCGAGAGCCTGAGCCGGCAGCGGCCGCGGCTCATCAACCCCTGCCGCCTTGCCTCCTTCGTGTGCGACGCCCGTCGCCATCTGCACCAGGCTGTCGAACCCCCGCCTGACACCCCAGGGACCGACGCCCCCATAGGCGGAGATGCTGACCGACACCGCCCCTGGCCGGAGCTCCGCGATCTGAGCCGGCCCGAAGCCGAGGCGGGCGAGCGCGCCAGGGCGGTAGCCCTGGACGAAGACGTCGCACCCTCGTACGAGGCCGCGCAGGGTCTCCCGATCTGCCTCGGTCGAGAGGTCGAGGTGGCAAAAACGCTTGCCGAAGCCCGTGTCGATCACCGTCAGCTCGCTGTCAGGTAGATGATCGGCGCCAACTCGCAGCACCTCTGCGCCTAGCGAGCCAAGCACGCGTCCACACACCGGGCCTGCGATGACGCGGGTCAGATCCAGGACGCGGATCCCGCTCAGGGGGCGTCTGCCGGGTGCTGGAGGATGCCTCCCACCGCCGGCGATGCGACGCATGTAGACGAGAGGCAGGTGCGCGAGTGCGCGCTGCTGCGGGTGGCGAGCCCACTCAGCGCGGCTGCGCATCATCGCTGCGCAGCCGCCGGAGGCGATCACACGCCTCTCGACTTCCGCCGCGGGGACCGAACTCACCACACCCGCCATGGCGGTGCGGTCTTCTGCGCCGCCGAGAGCCACGACGGCCGCCTGCCGGTGATGGGCGTAGTTGCAGTGGAGGCGGACCCAGCGCCCATCGGCGGCGCGGTAGTCGCCGCTCAGGGAGTCCCACAGCTCGGGTGCTCGGCCGTCGACGCGCAGGTAGCGCTCGCTTCGAAAGGAGATCGCCGCCGCACGCATGTCGACCTTGACTGGACCGCGAGGTCCTCCGCGGAGGCCCCACAGCTCGGCAGCCGCAGTCAGCGTGGCGGCGACGCAGCTCGCTGCGGCCGTGCCAACTGCAAAGATCGACGGGAGAGCCGGCTCCTCACCGGCGATCTCCGCCGGCCCGGCAAGAGTCCGGGTCAGGCCGGCCCCCAGCAGGAGCTGATCGACGACTTCACTGGCTGGGAGCGAGCGCGGGCCGGGCACGTTGCTTCCAACTGTCGCAGACAGGGGATGAGCCAGCGGCGCCGGTCGCCGCTGGCTCCCTTCTCCGACGGCCACTCACACGGCCTCTTCTGCGAGGTCCCCAAAAAAGCCGGTAATGCTCTGCAGCCGTCCGTCCGGGGTCAGCACGCCGACGTCGAGGCCGGCGACGGCGACCGGACCGTCCGGAGAGACGAGCTCCCACGCAAAACGGACCACGTTGTGATGGGTGTCGATCCCGCTCACCCGGCGAAAGCTGTAGCCAGGGAACCGGGCGTGCACAGCCGCCACCATCTCGCCGAGGGCGGCGTGGCCTCGAGCCTCGAGCTGCGGGTCGATGTAGCTGCCGTCGCCGGCCCAGGCTCGCTCGATGTCATCGCCTCGGCGAGCGGCGTCCGTCTCGTTCCACATGGCCAGGTACGTGTCGACGGTGGTTGTGATGTCGTTCATGGTTCAAGACTGATCTGCCCTCTGTCGGATTGCGATTACCTCCGAGGTAATGGGCATGCCGCGGCGGTGGTGCTACGGTCGTGTCCCATGATCGCCGCGTCCAATGCTGTCGGTGTGGGCGGGCTCCTCAGAGACTGGCGACAGCGGCGCCGTCTCAGCCAGCTCGGCCTGGCCCTGGAAGCAGAGGTGTCGGCCCGGCACTTGAGCTTCGTCGAGACGGGCAGGTCGCGGCCGAGCCGGAGGTTCGTTCTTCACCTCGCCGAGCACCTGGACGTCCCCCTGCGCGACCGCAATTCTCTACTCCTCGCCGCGGGCTACGCCCCTTTCCACAACGAAACCCCGCTGGACGCAGCCGAGATGGCACCCGTACGTAGCGCGATCGACAAGGTCCTCGCCGGCCATGATCCATACCCCGCCGTGGTCGTCGATCGCCGCTGGGACCTGGTCTCGATGAACCGGGCCGCCAGCGCCGTCTTCACCGACGGCGTGGCGCCGGAATTGCTGGCCGCGCCGGTGAATGTCCTGCGGGTGAGCCTGCACCCCGAGGGCCTGGCGCCTCGCATCGTCAATCTCGCCGAGTACAGCGGCCACCTGTTGACGCGCCTTCACCGACACGCTGCCGCGTCTGGGGACCCAGACCTGATCGCGCTCCGCGACGAGGTCTGTGGGTACCCGGGGGTAGTGAACAGCGCGCCGGCCGGGACGGACCCCGCAGCCCTGCTGTTCGTGCCGCTGATCCTGCGGGCCGCGGGCGACCAGGAGCTCACCTTCTTCAGCACGATCGCAACCTTTGGCACGGCGCTGGACGTGACGCTCGCCGAGCTGGCGATCGAATCGTTCTTTCCTGCTGACAAGACGACCGCCGCTGCCCTTCACGCCATTTCGCGCTAGGAGCTCCACCCTGAAGCCAGACTAACGGCCAACTGCCGGCCGAGCGTCCCTTCGGCCGGCTCAGATAGGTCCCAGTGCCGGCGGATGGCCCGATGGACCCGCGGGCCGCCGCGACCGACCATGGAAATCGCGGACAAACCTGCGGCTTCGCGGGATCATAATGCGGCAGGAGACGGGAGGATCTTGAGCCGATATGCCAGCCGGCGGTTGCTGCAAGCGCTGCCGCTGCTTCTTGGAATCAGCGTCGCTTCGTTCCTGATCATCAACGCCGTGCCGGGGGGCCCGCTGTCCGCCTATGAGAACGCCCCCAGCATCACCCCACTCGACCTCCAGCGTCTCGAACACCAACTGGGGTTGGACCAACCGCTCTACGTCAGATACGTGACCTGGCTGACCCACTTCCTGACCGGGGACTGGGGCTACTCGTACGCAACTCAGCAGCCCGTGCTGGCGATGATCGGCGAGCGGCTGCCCAACACCCTCTACCTGATGGGCACGGTGTACGTGGTCACCCTTCTGCTCGCGGTGCCTGTCGGCGTGGTGACGGCCATCCGTCAGTACTCATGGCTCGACCACCTCTTCACGGGGCTCAGCTTCGCCGGCCTGTCGATGCCGACCTTCTGGCTGGGCCTGCTGCTGATAATCGTGCTGGGTCTGACGCTCAGGCTTTTCCCGTTGGGTGGCATGGCCACGCCTGGCGCCGACTTCAACCTGGTCGACCGCCTGTGGCACCTGGCCCTGCCGGTGGCGACGCTCAGCTTCGTCGGCATCGCCCACTACTCTCGGTATCTGCGTGCCAGCATGCTGGAGACCCTGCATCAGGACTACATGCGCACCGCGAGGGCCAAAGGCCTGTCCTACCTCTCGGCCGTGTTCCGCCACGCGCTCAAGAACGCGGCGCTGCCGCTGGTGACCATCGCCGCCCTCGATCTGCCCGAGCTGTTCGTCGGAGCCCTGGTGACGGAGCAGATCTTCGGCTGGCCAGGTATGGGCCGCCTATTCTGGGACTCTGCCACACGCTCCGACTACCCGGTGCTGATGGGCATTCTGGCCGTTTCCTCAACGCTGATCGTGCTCGCAAACCTGGCGGCGGACCTCGTATATGGCTACCTGGACCCACGCATCCGCTACGCCTGAGGCGGCGCCCGTCGACCTCGGGCTGCCCGGCCACGCCAGTCACTGGCGGCTGGCGCTGGAACGCTTCCTTGCCCACCGGCTGGCCGTCGCCAGTCTAGCGGTGCTCCTGCTGCTCGTCCTTCTGGTACTGGTCGGCCCCATCCTGTCGCCGTACAACCCCGAGCACACCAATCTCAACCTGCGCTACGAGCCACCTTCGGCAAGGCACGTCATGGGCACAGACAGCCTGGGCCGAGACCTGCTGACCCGAATCATGTTCGGTGGCAGGGTCTCGCTCACGATCGGGGTGCTGGCGATGGCCGTCGCGATCACGTTGGGGGTCGTGCTCGGTGGGCTGGCAGGCTTTTACGGCGGCGTGACGGACGCGGTGCTGATGCGCTTCGTGGACATGATGCTGTCGTTCCCACGTCTGTTCCTGCTCATCCTGTTCTCGGTGTTCTTCGGCGGGCACTTCCTGACAGTGGTGCTCCTGCTGGGCGCGCTCTCGTGGATGGGTGTGTCGAGGCTGATTCGCGCCAGCTTCCTCTCGCTCAAGGAGCGCCAGTTCGTCGAGGCGGCCAGGGCGCTGGCCGTGTCGAACCGGCGGATAATGACGAGGCACCTGCTGCCCAACGCGCTGGCGCCCATCATCGTCGCGGCCACGCTGGGTATTGCCACTGCCATCATCGCCGAGAGCACCCTCTCGTTCCTGGGGCTCGGGATTCAGCCGCCCACCCCTAGCTGGGGGAACATGCTGAAGGACGCTCAGACGGACCTGGCCATAGCACCCTGGACGGCGGTCTTCCCGGGCCTCGCGATCTTTGTGACCGTCGTCGCAATCAACTTCATCGGTGACGGCCTGCGAGACGCCCTCGACCCGCAGCACGTCATCCGATCGGCGCGACGTTAGGGAGGAGAGAAAGATGTCAAGAGCTCGCGGTCTGGTCATCGCCATAGCCGCCGTGGTGGGCCTCGGCGCCTGCGGAGCCGGCGGCGGTGGCGGTCTGGCGGCACAGGCGCCGGTCAAGGGCGGCACGATGACCGTCGCCATCTGGCAGGAGCCGAACACCCTGTACCCGTACTACGCGACCCAGACGGTCGCACAGGTCGTGTTCGAAACCGCGCTGGAAGGGCTGGTCCAGGTTCTGCCGGACGGCACCTACAACCCCGTTCTGGCAAAGGAAGTCCCGACGACGGCCAACGGCGGCGTAAAGCTCTCGCCGGACGGCAAGCGGATGGACGTCACCTATCACCTGAAGCCCGGCCTGAAGTGGGCCGACGGGCAGCCGGTGACGACCGACGACGTCAGGTTCACATGGCAGGCCATCATGAAGGACCCCAAAGTCACCAGCCGCGGTGGCTATGACCAGATCGAAAGCGTGGACACGCCTGAGCCGCTGACGGTGGTGCTCCACTACGGATCGATCTACGCCGCGTACGCCAGCCGGTTCTCGACGTCCGTTGGCAACCCGATCCTGCCCAAGCACGTGCTCGAGAAGGAGGCCGACATATCGAAGAGCGATTTCGTACGCACGCCCTTCGGCACGGGCCCCTTCAAGATCACCGAGTTCAAGTCGGCTGACCATGTCACTGCCGAGCGAAACCCCAACTACCGCGAGGCGGGAAAGCCATACCTGAACCGCATAATCTTCCGCAGCGTTCCCTCTCGCGAGGTTGCCCTGGCGCAGCTAAAGGCGGGCGAGGTCGACGCGGTGTGGAACCTGCTCGAGGCCCAGCTGCCCGATGTCGAGAAGCAGGCGGACATCAAGGTCCGCGCCGTGCCCTCACCAAGCGTCGAGCGCCTCGAGTTCAACCTCTCGAAGCCGGGCAACCCCGCAGATCCTAACGTCGCGCACCCGGTGCTGGGCGACGTCAACATGCGCCATGCGCTTGTGCTCGCCACGCCCAAGAAACAGCTCGTCGACAAGCTTCTCTTCGGGAAGGCTACTGTGGCCCAGTCGACCCTCTCGATCGGATGGGCCGCCCCCAAGGACGTGCGTCAAGACGACTACAACCCGACCAGGGCAAAGCAGCTCCTGGACCAGGCAGGATGGGTACCCGGCTCCGACGGCATCAGGGTCAAGAACGGTGTGCGGGCCAGCCTCAGGATCACTACGACCACAGGCGACAAGATCCGCGAAGAGATCGAGCAGGTCTTGATCGATGAGTGGCGGCAGATCGGCGTCGCGCTCGAGGTCAGCAACGTCCCGTCCAGCGTGCTGTTCGGGTCATGGAGCGCGAACGCCCCGCGCAAGAAGGGCAACTTCGACGTCAACATGTACGCCTCGTCCCCGGATATCGACCCGCAGGAAACGGTCGCGCAGCGCTTCGGCTGCGACAACATTCCACGCCCTGAGAACAACGGGGCTGGATTCAACTACTACCGCTACTGTGACTCGCAGACGGATCAGCTCATCAAGCAGGCGGGCTCGACCGTCGACCAGGACAAGCGCAAGCAGCTGTACTCGGCGATCCTGAAGCGCCTCAACGACGCACAGATCTCGGTCTGGCTTTACAACCGCTCCAACATCGACGCCTATCGCTCAACCGTGGGCGGCTACAAGGACGACGGTTGGGACAACCTCACCTGGAACTCCCAGGACTGGTTCGTGAACAAGAAGTAAACCCGGCGCAAAACGCAGCGCCGGCCTCCCGACCGGCGCTGCATGCCTTACCGGAAGGTTCAACTACCGCGACGAGGAGCGCTCGTCCTGGCCGGGGTCCCAGGGCCGAAGCCGCGGCCACCAGGCCCGGACAGCCCGCCGGTAGGCCTCGTACTCGGGGCCGAAGCGCGTGCTCAATGTGGGCTCCTCGAACCAGCGAACGAAGCCTCCCATGATGACGCCCACGACCGCTGCGTACACCAGCAGGCCGATCTGGCCCAGCACGAGGGCCTGCCCGACAATAGTCGCCAGGACCGCCAGATACATGGGATTGCGGACGTATCGATAGAGCCCGCCGATCACGAGTCGTTCGGTCGGCGCGACCGGTGCGGGAGTGCCGACGCCCTCGACAACGAACTGCGCGAACGCGGAAACCAGAATGACCGCGCCCACGGCGAGCAAGGCCGCACCCGCCACCCGCAGTCCTGCCCAGTACGGGATCGGCTGCTCCACCCGCCAGCCGGCCAGCCACCAGGGGATCAGGCCCGCGACGACGCCTGGTGCCAGAACGAAGAAGACCGCGCTGCCTGCCGCTGCCACCGCCTTCTGCACTCCGTGAGTCTGTCAGATCCGGAGGTGATCGTCCGGCAGGCAGAAGTTAGTAGAGGCGCCTCAGCTGAGGCTCCTGGAAGGACTACGGGCGTGACCGCTCACCGGCCGTTCACCCCGCCCGGCCCCGGGGCTCGGTAATCGACATATGCCGCACCTGCGGGCTCACGATGTGTGCGCTGCATTCGGGCTGGGCCGACCGCTGTCACGCGGCCGGGGCGTATCGGGAGGCTTCACCCACACGACCTGGCGGCTGCGAGCCGAGGGTGGCGTCTTTGCCGTCAAGCTGCTTCACCAGCACTGGCGTGAGCCAGAGCGCCGCCGGGTGTACGAGGGCACCTTCGAGCTGGAGCGCCAGGCGGTCACGGCGGGCCTGCCCGCCGCAGAGCCGGTCATCGCCCCCGGCGGCGGCTGGCTCGTGGACCTGAGCCAGGGCCCGGTTCGGGTGCACCGGTGGGTCGACGGCGTCCCGCTGCGCGCCTCAGAGGTCGGTGTCGACGAAGCTCGCCAGCTCGGCGGCGTGCTGGCCGCCATCCACCGGCTCGGCATCCGTCGTGAAATCGGCGCTGCAGCACTGCTGCCGCTGTGGGACCCGGCAGCCTGGGACGAGTACGCGCTCGAACTCCAGGAGCTGCGAGGTCTGCGCCCGGCGATGGAGCGGCTCCGCGATGTGGTCGCCGCCGGCCGGTCCCTCGTTGGACAGCCGGTTCTGTCCCACCGTGATCTGAACGTGAAGAACCTCCTGCGGCAGCCGGACGGCGTCCTGGTCCTACTCGACTGGGACTCGGCAGGACCGACAGACCCCGCCATGGACGCCGCCGGCGCGGCCGCAGGGTTGGGGGGCCTCCAGGGAAGCGCTCCCCGACCAGCTGCCGTGCGCGCTTTCATGCGCGCCTACCGCGACGGCGGCGGTGAGTTCGACAAAGCCGATTGCCGGGTGTTCGCCGGCATGATGAACGGCCTCCACGGCTGGCTCTTTGCCCTCTACCGGCGGGCCGTGTCGGCACCGACCGCAGCAGAGCGCGCGCAAAGCCGGCGTCTGGCAGCGCAGCTGGCGCGCCGGCTGCCACTCATCCTCGATTCGCTGGAGAGCTGGGCCCGGCTCCTGGTCTGATCGAGCAGTCGTTGGTGCGCAGGCCGCAGAACGGACGCGTCACCACGTCACCGGGAGCTCGGCCAGGCCGCCGGTCAGGAGATCGGCGCGCGTCCGCAGCTGTTCGATCGGTACCGCCAGGCGCAACGTGGGAAAGCGCGGGATGAGCCTCTCGAACACGGCCTGCAGCTCGAGCCGGGCCAGGGGCGCACCGATGCAGAACCGCGGACCGTACCCGAACGCGAGGTGGGCGTTGGGCTGGCGAGCGACGTCGAAGCGGCCGGGGTCATGGAAGGCGCGCTCGTCGTGGTTCGCTGCGCCGATGTCCAGCAGCACGGCGTCGCCGGCTCCCAACGTCACCCCGCCGATGTCGATGTCCGTTCGTGGGTAGCGCGGCAGGCCGCCGCCGCCGGTGGCCGAGGCCCGCAGGATCTCCTCGACCGCTCTTGAAAGCAGGGACGGGTCGCGCATCAAGGCCTCGCCCTGGTCGGGGTTGCGGAGCAGCAGGAGGGTCCCCAGGTCGATGCGGACAACGGTCGTCTCGTGACCGGCGAACAGCAGCACGGCCGCCAGGAAGGCGACGTGGTCGTTCGCGATGGTGCCGTCTTCCGCAGCGCAAAGGCCCGAGATGACGTCATCGCCAGGATGCGCGCGCTTATGGGCCACGAGATCGCCCATGTACGCGATCAGGCTGGTCAAGGCCGCGTCCGCCCGCTGCCGGTCATGCAGGTCGGCCATGCCCTGCGACCACAGCCGGAACTGGGCACGATCCTCATAGGGCACACCGAGCAGCTCACAGATCACCAGCACCGGGAGGGGAAAAGACAGGGCCTCGTGCAGGTCGACTGGCGGCGTCATGGCCGCCAGCGCTGTCAGCAGCTCGTCGACGAGCACCTCCACCCGGGGCCGCAGCGCCTCCATCCGCCTGGCCGAAAAGTACGGGGTGAGCAAGGCCCGCATCCGCGCATGGTCGGCGTCCTCGGTCTCGTAGTTTTCGGCGGGACCGCCGAACAGAATGGAGTCGCTGATCCTGGGCGCGTGCTCGGGGTCTGGATGCGACCGGCCCAGCCGGCTGTCTCCCAGGAGCTGCTTCAGCTCCGTGTAGCGGGCGACGTGCCAGGCCTCGTCGCCGGTCGGCGTGCGTACTCGTGTGATCGGGCGCTCGGCCTGCAGCCTGCGGAGCATCGGCGGCATCGCCAGGACGTCGGGCTGCTCGAAGGGCAATGCGGGCAGGGAGCGAGACTCGGGCATAACCATCTCCAGCGATTTATCAGGATATGTATACTCTATCATAAACAAATTCGGGTGTACAATGTAGGGCCCGTGGCAACAGTGACCGCCAGGAGCCAGCCTGCCACCGAACAGGCACCCGCGGCACCCGGCCGGAGGCTGCGTCGTGCCGAGCGCCGCGAGCAGATTCTTGCCGCCGCCACCCAGGCGTTCGCACGCAACGGATTTGCTGCTACCAGTCTGGACGACATTGCTGCCGAAGCCGGAATCAGCCGGGTCATCCTCTACCGGCACTTCGAATCGAAGACCGACCTTTATCGTGCTTCGCTCGATCGAGCCTGTGAGCGGCTGGTCGCCGCCGTCGGTGAAGGCCAGTACACACCGGCGAGCCTTGACGCGCTCGTGGGGGCTGCCGCCGCGGACCCGGCGGGCTTTCGGCTCCTGTTCCGGCATGCTGCCCGGGAGCCGGAGTTTCGCGACGAGATGGATCAGTTTCGCCTCAACATGGTGGCGGTCGCCCGGCGCGAGCTCGCTGAGACGAGCCACGACGGTCCCTGGGCGAGGTGGGCGGCGCAGCTGGCTCCCACGGTCGCCGTGGAAGCCGTGATTGCCTGGCTCGACGTGGGCCAGCCCGACCCAGAGGACGCTCCTGAAAAGATCCGCCAGGCCCTGGCGGGGTTCATCCCGGCAGCCCGGTCGCAAGAACGGCACTGAAACGCGGCGGCCATCTCCCCACACGCAGTCACTGGCATCACGCAAGTTGAGATTGCTACAGTGGACGTAGGAATGAACGATCTCCGCGGGCAAACAGTCCTCCTGACCGGAGCCTCCGGCGGGCTTGGGCCGTACATAGCGGCCCGGCTTCGGGCCGAGGGCGCATCCCTCATCCTCACTGGGCGCGACGAGGATGCGCTCCGCCGGGTTGCGACAAGCGTGGACGCCGATCGCGTCGTCGTTGCCGACTTGAGCCGCCGAGAGGAGGTGGCGTCGCTCCCCGAACGGGCCGGCCACATCGACATCCTCGTCGCCAACGCAGCAGTCCCGGCTATAGGCGAGCTGGCCGCCTTCACCGTCGAACAGATCGATCGTGCGCTGGATGTCAACTTGCGGTCGGCGATCGTGCTCGCCAACCGCCTTCTGCCCAGCATGCTGTCGCGGCGGTCCGGGCACATCGTTTTGCTGGCGTCGATGCACGGCAAGATCCCGGCCGCGCTCGTCTCGGTCTACAACGCGACCAAGTTCGGGCTGCGTGGGTTCGGGCTTGCGCTCGCTCAGGAGCTCAAGGGAACTGGAGTGGGTGTTTCGGTCGTCAACCCGACCTTCGTTTCCAGTGCCGGGATGTGGGCGGAGACCGGCACCACCACTCATCCACTCGCCGGGCAGGCGACGCCCGAGCAGGTCGCCGAAGCGGTCATCAGGGGTATCAGGGAGAACAGAGGCGAGATCGACGTGGCGCCACTCGGCGCCCGCCTGGCTGCCGCCTCACCGCATCTGGTCGGAGCCGTCGCCAGGCGCCTTGGCGCCACCACCGTCCCCGCAGCGGCCGTTGACCACCACCTGGCCAAGCGATGATCGGCGTCATGTGAGACCAGGATCCGCGCGGATGGCGTAATCCAGGAGCTTGACCCCGGCCAGGGCTGCGACAATCCGATGGGCCGATGCCCCGCACCTCGCCGCGCCCGTTCAGAATCGCCGTGCCCGAGCACCTGCTCCAGGACCTACGAGACCGTCTCGGGCGTACGCGCTTTCCAGGGCCCATCGCAGGCGGCGGCTGGGACTACGGCACCGATCTCGCCTACATGCGCGACCTGGTGACCTACTGGAAGGAGCGCTACGACTGGCGTTTCGCGGAGACGGCACTCAACCGGATGCCGCAGTTCATGGCCACTGTGGAGGGTGTGGATCTGCACTTCGTGCACGTGAAGGCCAGGGATTCACGGCCGCTGCCCCTGCTGTTCAGCCATGGCTGGCCCGGCTCGTTCTGGGAGGTCCACCGGATTCTCGGGCCTCTGACCGACCCGGCGGCGCATGGAGGCGATCCAGATGATGCTTTCGACGTCGTCGCCCCCAGCCTGCCCGGGTACGGCTTCTCTCAGGACCCGGCGCGGCCCGGCGTGGGTCCCCGGACCATCGCCAGGCTGTTTGCCGCTCTGATGACCGACGTGCTGGGATATTCCCGCTTCGGGGCCCAGGGCGGCGACTGGGGCGCGGCAATCACGAGCTGGCTGGGCCACGAACACGCCGGTGCGGTCGTCGGCATCCACCTCAACATGATCGGAGCTCGGCCTAACACCGGCGACGGCGCGCCACCGCTGACCGATGCCGAGCAGACCTTCATGGCCGACGTGCGCGAATGGCTTCAGGCGGAAGGAGGCTATCAGCACATCCAGGGCACGAAGCCACAGACTCTCGCCTACTCCCTCAACGACTCCCCGGCAGGCCTGGCGGCATGGATCGTCGAGAAGTTCCGCGCCTGGAGCGATTGCGGCGGCAACGTCGAGAGCCGCTTCACGAAAGACGAGCTGCTGACGAATGTGATGATCTACTGGGTTACCGGCTCAATCGGCAGCTCGGTTCGTCTCTACGCGGAGGCACGGCGAGAGCTCGGCCCGCAGCTGGGGCCGCGGGAGCGGATCGAGGTTCCGACCGCTTTCGCACGCTTTCCAGCCGAGCTGACGCGGCCGCCGCGGGAGTGGGTCGAGCGCGCCTACAACATCCAGCGGTGGAGCGAGTTTGGACGCGGCGGCCACTTCGCGGCCCTCGAGGAGCCTGAGCTGCTCGTGGATGACATCCGCGCCTTCTTCCGGCCGCTGCGCAGATGAGCATCTGCCTTGACAGTTGGGCTGCGCAACCTTACGTTGACGTCGGCTTGAGGCTGGACGGTTGATTACGGGTCAGGCCCGGACCCACCCCGGGGCACTGGGCACCGACTACTACCGGCTCGACGATCTCCTGACTGACGAGGAGCGGGAGATCCGCGACCGGGTGCGCGCGTTCACGGACGACGAGGTCATCCCGGTGATCAACGACTACTGGGCGCGGGAGGAGTTCCCGTTCGAGCTCGTGCCCAAGCTTGCCGCGCTCAACGTGATGGGGGGCACGATCGAGGGCTACGGATGCCCAGGGATGAGCGCTGTGGCCACCGGACTGGTCGGAATGGAGCTGGCCCGGGGCGACTCCAGCTTCAACACCTTCTTCGGGGTCCACTCTGCGCTGGCCATGACGACCGTGGGCATGCTGGGATCGGAGGATCAGAAGCAGCGCTGGCTGCCGGGCATGGCCCGGCTGGATCTGATCGGCGCCTTCGGCTTGACAGAGCCCCTCCACGGCTCCGACGCGGTGGCGCTGGAGACATCGGCCCGCCGGCAGGGCGGCCACTACCTGCTCAACGGCACCAAGCGCTGGATCGGCAACGCCTCCTTCGCGGACGTGGTCATCATCTGGGCGCGCGACGACC
>Ga0126378_10002016_pt1 | contig 15058 bp, 10 predicted proteins | sample PanSoiMetPlot_23_FD_92587 | JGI IMG/M metagenome (GOLD analysis project Ga0126378, IMG submission 92587) | Tropical forest soil microbial communities from Panama - MetaG Plot_23 | ecosystem: Environmental > Terrestrial > Soil > Tropical forest > Bulk soil | place: Panama | collected 2016-02-17 | reverse complement strand
GGAGGCTAGTCGAATCGCTCGGCGGCAGCTACCACCAGGTCGTCGGCGACGACGTGCCGGAAGCGCTGCTCACCTTCGCCAGGGCGGAGAACGCGACCCAGCTGGTACTTGGTGCAAGCCGCCGCGGCTGGCTGACCTCGCTGCTAACCGGGCCTGGTGTCAGCCTGAGGACGATCCGTGACTCAGGCGACATTGACGTGCACATCGTCACTCACTCGCAGATGGGCCGCGGGCGCGGGCTGCCGTCGCTGCGCGGCGGGCTCTCGCCGCCCCGGAAGGTGTCCGGGTATGCGCTCGCGGTCGGGCTGGCTCCCTTGATCACGCTCCTGCTCGCGAACCTGCGTAACAACCTGAACCTCACAAGCGACATGCTCATCTTCCTGATCGGTGTCATCGCCGTCGCTCTGGTCGGCGGCCTCATTCCGGCCGTGATAGCGGCCGTCGTCGGATCGCTCTTCCTCAACTACTACTTCACGCCGCCGTTCTATACGTTCAACATCAACGAGCCCAACAACGCCCTCGCGCTGGTCGTCTTCGTCATCGTCGGCATCGTGGTGAGCAAGATCGTGGACGACGCCGCACGGCGGTCGAAACAGGCGGCCCGGGCTAGCGCCGAGTCAGATCTCCTCGTGACCACCGCCGGCAGCATCCTGCGCGGTGAGCAGCCGCTGCAGGCCGTCATGGACCGGGTCCGCGAAGCCTTCGGCATGGACGCGGTCACCCTGCTCGAGCGCCAGGGCATCCCCGAAGGCGCACAGCCGCACGCGAGCTGGCATCAGGTCGCCAGCTCCGGAGCCAGCCAGCTCAGCAGCCCGGACGACGGCGATGTCGCGGTGCCGGTAACTGACGACCTGTGCTTGGCGGCACGCGGCCGGCCGCTCGCCGCGGCGGACCGGCGGGTGCTCGGCGCCTTCGCCGCGTACGCCGCCGCGGCACTCGAGCAGCAGCGGTTGAGCGCCGAAGCCGAAGCAGCCCGTCCGATCGCCGAGGCCGACCGGACCCGCGCCGCGCTCCTGGCCGCGGTCAGCCACGACCTGCGCACCCCGCTGGCCTCGGCGAAAGCGGCCGTCACCAGCCTGCGCTCCCGTGACGTGCAGTGGAGCGCCGAGGACCATGAGGAACTGCTCGCCACAGCCGACGAGTCGCTCGACAAGCTCACCAGGCTCGTCGAGAACCTGCTCGACATGAGCCGACTCCAAGCAGGCGCGATGTCGGTGTTCCCCCGGCCGGCCGACCTCAGCGAGGTCATCGCCCGGTCCCTCGACGACCTCGGCGCGCCCGGCAAGACGGTCCTCGTCGAGGTTCCAGCGGACCTGCCGGAAGTTCTCGTCGATCCAGGCATCCTGGAGCGTGTGATCTCCAACCTGGTAGCCAACGCCCTGCACTACTGCCCAGAGGGCTGTCCACCGCTGCTGACCGCGAGCTCGCTCGGTGAGCGGGTCGAGCTCCGGGTCATTGACCGCGGCCCGGGCATTCCCCGGGAGCAGGCGGGCCGGATGTTCGTTCCGTTCCAGCGGCTCGGCGACACCGACAACACAACCGGCATCGGCCTCGGGCTCGCCTTGTCGAAGGGCCTGACCGAGGCCATGGACGGGACCCTCGTGCCTGAGGAGACACCGGGCGGCGGCCTGACGATGCTGTTGTCGCTGCCAGCCGTGCCTTCATCAGAGCACTCCTTGCCCCGCGTTCAGACCGAGCCAGACAGCGTCAGCCAGACGGCATCAGCCAGGTCATCGAATGACTAGAGTCCTCGTGGTGGACGACGAGCCGCAGATCGTGCGGGCGCTCCGGATCAACCTGCGGGCGCGGCAGTACGACGTGGCGACCGCCCAGTCAGGTGTCCAGGCGCTCGACGAGGCGGCGCATCATCCGCCCGACCTGGTCATACTCGACCTGGGCCTGCCCGACCTGGATGGCGTCGAGGTGATCGGCGGCCTGCGCGGCTGGACCGACGCCCCGATCATCGTTCTGTCCGGCCGCGCAGACAGCACCGATAAGGTCGAGGCGCTGGATGCTGGCGCAGACGACTATGTCACCAAGCCCTTCGGCATGGATGAGCTACTGGCCAGGATGCGCGCTGTCGCCCGCCGGGGGCCTGCTGAACCTGAGGAGCCCAAGGTCAGGCTCGGCGACGTGATCGTCGACTTCGCCGCCAAGCGCGTCACGAGACGCGAGCAGGACATCCGGCTGACGCCGACCGAATGGCACCTGCTGGAGGTTCTGCTGCGCCACCCCGGCAAGCTACTGAGCCAACGGCAGCTGCTCTATGAAGTCTGGGGGCCTGGCTACGCCGACGCCACTGGCAACCTGCGCCTTTACATGGCGCAATTGCGGCGCAAGCTCGAGCCAGATCCGGCCAGGCCGCGCTGGCTGCTCACCGAGCCGGGCATGGGCTACCGGTTCCAACCCGACCTTGACCCTGCCGACCAGGCGCATGGCCCGTAACCGCTAGCCGATCGCGACGATGATGGCGACGATCACGATCACGGCCGCGATCGCCGCGATGATGGCAATGTTCCGTGCCGGGATCCGGCTTGTTGTTTCCCCGGCCCATGGTTGTTCTGGCCACGTACCGCCTGGACCGCTGCGTGGCTCCTCGTCGCTGCCTTCGTTCGCCACGAATGCCTTGAACTCAGCCGTGCTCGCCGAGACGTCAGGCGCAGCGCGGAATTCCGCCGTCGTGCGCGGCAGATCAGGACTGCCATACCGGTCGTCGTGCTCGGACATGCCCCGACCTTAACCGATCGACCCACGCCCAAGCGCCTGATCTGCATAGATTGCGCGCGCAGTTCCTGGCCGGTGTTCGTGTCCCGGCTCGCGAGCTCAGTGGCTCAGCTCGGGCAGCGCCTCAGGCCGGTCGACCAGCCTGGACAGCACGATCGAGCTGCGAGTCCTGACGACGAATGGCTCGGCCCCGATGTCCTCGACGACGTGCTCGAAATGGCGCATATCGGCCGCCCTGATGTGCAGCAGCGCATCGGCCTCACCGGTGACGGTGCACGCGCTCACGACTTCAGGGTGTTTGCGCACGGCCGCTGCGATGTCGGCTGGGGATGTCTTGCCACGGCAGAACACCTCGACGTACGCCTCGGTGGTCCAGCCGAGCTCGCCCGGACTCAGACGCGCCGAGAACCCGGTGATCGCGCCGGCCGAGCGCAGCCGGTCGACCCGCCGCTTGACGGCGGGTGCCGACAGGCCGACCACGGCGCCGATCTCCGCGTAGCTGGCCCTGGCGTCCTGCACGAGCGCATGCAGAATCCGCCGGTCCAGCTCATCGTGAGACATGGGATTCAGCCGCCCTCAGTGCTTTCCGGAGCGCGCACGTCGGACACGCCGCCGCGCGGCCGCTCTGCGTTTGTCGGAGCGCGCGCGTCGGACACGCCGCCGCGCGGCCGCTCATCGAGTTGTTCGGCTTCGGTCACGAGCGCAGACCGTAGCGCATTCTGCTCAGCGCACGTTACTCCGTGTCCGGCCAGATAGGCGGCGATGCTTCCAGCGCGGCGTGCTCGGGCGAGCATGTGCAGGATCAACTCGGGCGGGCTGGCAAGCAGGGCCGCAGTGAGCCGGTCACCGAGTCCCGTGCTTTCCTGCACGCGGCCGATCGTCGGCGTGTGCTGCGGATCGAGATACAGGCTGCTAAGCGCGTAGTCAGCGGCGATGAAAGGATCGGGCACGCCGACCGCCGCCAGGGCCACGGCCACGACAATGCCGGTCCGGTCCTTGCCCGCCGTGCAGTGCACCAGGCCAGGCAGACCCCCGGGCCTGGCAAGGGACTTGATGGCCGCGGCGATCGCCGGCCCGCGCCGATCGATGACGTAGTCGTAAATGGCGGTAAGGTCGGCTGGCATATCGGTCAGGTCCTCGCCGATCAGCGAGACATGCATCGCGAGCGCGCCGCTTTGCGCCATGGCATCGAGCGGGCTCGGCGCGATCTCCGCCTCGGCGCTGGTCCGCAGGTCGAGCACGGTGCGCAGGCCCAGCCTGCCGAGCATCTCGAGTGCGCCAGCTTCGAGGTGATGCAGGCCGTCGGAGCGGAGCAGCATGCGCCATGCCGTGAATCCCCCGCCAGCCGCCGGATATCCGCCGGCGTCACGGAAGTTCAGAGTGCCCGGAACGGCGATGTGGCGGCCCGGCGCGCCGCCGATGGCCGCAATCAGCCCGGCCATGTGGCCGGCCTCGGCCGCCTCGTGGCCGTCGCCGTAAACCCGCGCCATCCGCAACCTCCCACCCCTGCATCAGCAGGTTATCCGGAGCCACGGGCCGGCCAGCGGGCCGCGTATCGGATGGCTCGAGCGGCGACGGCGACGCCTTGAGCGGCGGCAAAGGCTACAATCCGGTCGCCAGGGTGGCTGACAGAACCTCAGCGAGAGGGATGCGATGACACGAATCGGCAACCTGTACGGTCCTGATGCGACCTTCTTGGGTGTCCCGGCCGCCGACTTGTCCGACCCGGCGGCATGGGCCGGCGCAGACATCGTGATTATCGGCGCGCCGTTCGACGGCGGGACCTCGCACAGGCCGGGCGCGAGGTTCGGCCCGCAGGCGATCAGATTCACCGACTACCTGCCACATGACGGATCCCGGCCCCACCTGGCGCTCGGCGTTGACCCGCTCGCAGAGCTGACGATCGGCGACGCGGGTGATATCGAAATGCCGTCAGGCAACACCGAACTGTCGTTGCGCAGGCTTGAGGAGGCGGTGCAGCTGGTGGCCACCGCCGGCGCCATCCCCGTGATCCTCGGCGGCGACCATACGATCGCGCTGCCCGACGCCACCGGCGTCGCCCGGCATGTGGGCTGGGGGCGGCTCTCGATGATCCACTTTGACGCGCACGCCGATACCGGCAATACGCAGTTCGGCTCGCTCTACGGCCACGGGACACCCATGCGCAGGCTGATCGAGTCAGGAGCGGTCCGCGGTGACAGATTCCTGCAGATCGGCCTGCGCGGATACTGGCCGGAGCCAGAGACGCTCGACTGGATGGCTGGCCAGCGGATGCGCAGTTTCGAGATGACCGAGATCGTGGCGCGTGGTCTCGATGAGTGCCTCAGCGACGCCTTCGCCATCGCCGTCGACGACTGCGACGGCGTGTTCGTGTCGGTGGACGTCGATGTCGTTGACCCGGGGCTCGCGCCGGGAACCGGGACGCCCGAACCTGGCGGATTGTCTGCCAGGCAGCTCCTCGACGCTGTCCGCCGGATCGCCATGGAGCTTCCTGTGGCGGGCATCGATGTTGTGGAGGTCGCGCCGCCGTACGACCACGCTGAGGTCACGGCGTACCTTGCCAACCGGGTGATTCTCGAGGCGCTCTCGGGCATCGCGTGGCAGCGCCGCGCACAAGGCGGGCAGCCGGTGCGCGATCCTCGCAGCCCGTTGCTGCACGGCCGGGGGCAGCGGCCCGACGCCACGGCGGAGGTTGATGATTCTGGGGCCTGAATTCGGTTCGATCTATAGTTAAGTGCATGCTGGATGCCACCAGGCTCCGCGTGCTCGTCGCTATCGCTAGGCACGGTTCTGTCACCGCCGCAGCCCAGGCGCTCAACTACGCTCAGCCCTCGATCAGCCACCACATGGCGAGGCTCGAGTCGGAGACCGGTGCCAAGCTGATGGAGCGCTCCGGCCGTGGAGTCCGGCTCACTGACGCTGGCCGGCTGCTCGCGGAACGGGCCGAGGAGATCCTGGGCAGGCTCGACGCCGCGGAGGCAGAACTGGCCGCACATGTCGGCCTCAAGCAGGAGAAGGTCAGGCTGGCGGCGTTCGGATCGGCTCTCAGCACGCTCGCCGCCGCGGCGGGCGCGGCATTGCGGGCAGACCGTGCGGTCACCGACCTCTCGCTCGTGCAGGCAGAGCCTGCCGATGCGCTGCGCATGCTCAGGGTCGGCGAGGTCGACGTGGCGTTGGTCTTCAGGTACCTGCAGGACGGCGACCAGCACGACCGGTCCGCCGGCTTGATCCGTGCGGCCGACCCGCTCGGCGAGGAGGACCTGCGTTACCATCACGTGCTTGATGAGCCGGTATACCTGATCACGTCCGCGGGCAAGCCAGGCGGGGCCGGCAAGACGGCCGGCGCCCTCGCCAGATCGGGGGGCGAGATCCCCGGCCAGCAGCGCCTGGCATACGGCGCCAGCCCGCTCGGTGAGTATGCGGGGCACCGCTGGGTCGCAGGATGCGAACGATGCCAGGACGTGCTGATCCGGCTGTGCCGGGCGGCCGGGTTTACTCCGGAGATCGCCGTGACAACGGACGACTACGTGGCGGCACAAGCGCTGGTTGCCGCAGGGCTCGGAACAGCCATACTGCCGGGCCTCGCACTGCGGGCACTGCGTCATCCTGGCGTCCTCGCAACCGAACTGCCAGGCGTACGCCGGCGGATTCTGGCCGCCACCTACGGCGGGCCGCCTCAGCCCGCCGCCACCAGCGCACTACTCGCGATCATGATCCGGTCCGCTAGCCAGTTCCCCGGTGATCCGGTCAACCTGGCGACAGCAGAGCCCGGGGCCGGGGCCCGGGCAGCCGGCACCGGCTAGATCGTCGGCTAAATCGTCGTGGCCCTGCCCGCCCAGTACGGCTCGCGGAGCCGACGCTTCAGCAGCTTCCCGCTCGGATCTCGCGGTAGCTCGGCAACGAAGTCGATGGACTTGGGCCACTTCATCTTGGCTAGGCGGCTCTCAAGCGAGCCAAGGATCTCCGCCGCCAGCTCCGGCGATGGCTCGACTCCTTCAGCGGGCTGAACCACTGCCTTGACTTGCTCGCCCCACTCTTCGTCGGGAACGCCGAACACGGCAACGTCAGCAACCTTGGGATTGGTGATGATCTCGGCTTCGATCTCGGCCGGGTATATGTTGGCTCCGCCCGAAATGATCATGTCGGACTTCCGGTCGCAGAGGAACAGGAAGCCGTCAGAGTCGAGGAAACCGATGTCGCCGACGGTGAAGAAGCCGCGCAGCCGGTTCGCCGCGGTCTTGTCCGGATCGCCCTTGTATTCGAATTCGAGTCCCGGCATCCTCATGTAGACGATGCCGGGAACGCCGGGCGGGCAGGCCCCGCCATTGTCGTCGGCGATCATGACTTCGCTCATCGGCCACGCCTTCCCGACGGTGCCTGGCCGGTCCAGCCATTCCTGGGGCGTGACGATCGTTCCGCCGCCCTCGGTTGCCGCGTAGTACTCGTAGATGCACGGTCCCCACCACTCGAGCATCGCGTGCTTGATCGGCACCGGGCATGGCGCCGCCGCGTGGATCAGCCATCGCATGGACGAGATGTCATACTTCGCCCTGGTCTCTTCCGGCAGCGTGAGCATCCGCTTGAACTGCGTCGGCACCATGTGCGTGTTCGTAACTTTGTATCGCTCGACCAGGGCCAGCGCCCGCTCGGCGTCCCAGCCGTCCATGCATACCAGCGTGTGACCGAACTGCTGGGCACTGCCCGCGAAGATAGTGACTGCCGTGTGGTAGTTCGGCGAAGTGACAAGATGCACGTTGGGCTGACCGTCGGTGATGCCGAAGAACTGCAGGAGGCCGGTCAGCAGGTCGGCGGATACGTCAGGGTCAAGGCCGGTCAGCGTTCGCCTGACGCCCTTCGGCCTGCCGGTCGTCCCCGACGTGTAGTGCATCGCGGCGCCCGCGGTCCGCTCGTCAGGCATGTCCGTTGGCTGGCCGGCGCACAGGTCGCCCACCTCGGTGAAGCCTGGCACGGCGCCGTAGCTGAACCTCGCGGCCGAAGGCACACCTGCCTCGTCAGCAGCTGCAGCGCCCGCCTGCGCGAAGCGCTCGTGCACGAAGAACGCCTTCGAGTCGCTGTCGCGGACAATATAGGCGATCTCGGTGGCAGTGAAGTGCCAGTTGATTGGCGTGTAATACCAGCCCGCCTGCAACGCGGCCAGGCAAAGCTCGACAGGCGCGATCCCGTTCGGGACGAGCGCGGTGATACCGTCGCCGGCCCGCAGACCCCGTGACCGCAGCGCGTGCACCAACTGGTTGACCCGTCCGAGCAGGTCACCTGCCGCATGCTCGGTCCCGTCCGGCTCGACGACAGCCACCCAGCCAGGCTCTTCCTGCGCACGCTGCCAGAACCCCACCCAGCGCCTCCGATCGTGACCTGCGCGCGACACTCAACCTGGGACAGATACCTGGTACATATACCTCAGACAGATACCCGCGCTGACCGTCAGGCCGGCACACCCAGCATCTCGTCGTCTTCCTCGTACTCCTCATCTTCCGGCCTGAACCGGCTGAGCACCAGACCGACGACCACCAGGATGATGCCGAGCAGCCCGGACACGATCGGAACTATCACGTTGAGCGCGTTGATCTTGGTGGTGCCGCTATTGTCCGTGCTCACGTTGGAAGCCACGCTGGCTGGCGTCGTCTTGAAGTCAGCCTGCAGGAGCACCAGCCGCGTAGTGCCCGTGCTGTCTTGCAGCGTCTCCGATACGTTCTGATTGACGGCCAGCGGCACGCCTGTGATCGGATCGACGTAGTACGTGACCCTGGCGCTGTAGAACTCAGGCAGGGTGACCGCGCTCTGCGTCATACCCACGAGGGCGCCTGGCAGCGACTCCGTGCCGATCTGCTGGCCTGGAACATTGGCATAGAAGACGTAGGTCGCAACGCCACCGGTTGTCGCGGTTCCCATGTAGTGGTAGGTCACTGGCTTCAGCAGCGTCGTGTCAAATACCTGGTAACTCCTCTTCTGCGTGCTGAGCGGGAACAAGGGACCCTGCCACTGCCCGCTGACGTTGAAATGCTTGCCGTTGACCGAGTTGCTGCTGGCCGGGACGAGAACCCCGGTCTTTCTGTCGAAAGCCTGCGAGTTGCCCTCCGCCGGAATTGAGACGGGCTCGTGGTTGGTGATGTCCTCGACCGCCGAGAAGGTCTGCCATACCGCCACGTTGTTGCTGCCAATGGACTTAGCCGTTGCGACGTCGCCCTTCGTCGTGTTGGTGGCTTGTAGGGTCGCACCGGAAATTTCCGTGACGGAATGCGGGCTGAAGTAGCTCGCGTTGTCCGCCTGAAGCGTTGTCTTTGAGTACTCGTTGAGCGGGAACTTGATTGCCTGTCCCGGCACGAAGAACCGTGAGAGGAGCGCGAGCACTATAAAGAAGACTCCCAGACCGGTCAGAACTGACCAGACCACGCGGCGCATGGGTCCTCCAGGGGATTTGGCGCTCACATCTGGTGGCTAGCAGGGATTGTGTGAGTTTGACGTATGATACTGATCACCGCTGGTGGTGTCACCCTGAGTAGGACACGTCCTCATAACAACCCTATTCCGTCCATTCAGGGCAGGCCACGCACCATGTCCAGCCCGGCCGTTCCGATCGCATCGCCATGACGGGCCCGCTTCACCAGGCGCTCATGTTCCTCGTCCGGCGCCGGCTCGGCGCGGTCGGCCAGCAGGACAAGCCGGTCGTCGGCCATCCGGTAGATGCGGCGCAGCCGGGGGTTGTACAAGATGGCTTCGTCTTCGAAAAAGAGCAACCCCTGCTTGTCGATCGGGCACGCCAGGATGTCGAGGAGGGGTTGCTCGATCGGCACAATCTTCTCCGTCCTGCTTCGTCAGCCAGCGCCCGCTATGCAGCCCCGACGACCGGCGTCGCGGCTGCGTCCGTCGTCTCTGCGCTCGCCTCGAGCAGAGGCTCGTGGGTGGTCCTGGCTGGCCGTCTAGAAAGCAATATCACGACCGCCGCAGCCAGGATGATGCCACCGAGCCTGAGCGCGAGCTTGGCCGGGTCGGCGGGTAGCCGCTCGCCGAAGAGCCAGGTGCCGACCACGATAAAGTACACGCTGCCCGTTATGTTGGAAACCGGACCGACGATCGAGGCACGGCAGCGCTGCAAACCCGTCTGGAAGATGAGCATGCCGACCGCTGAGCAACCAACGGTCACATACGGGAACGGCGAGGCCGCAACCGCCACCAGCAAGCCGGCATCGAGCCTGCCGTGCTGGGCGACAGTGCCTGACATGGCCTTGATCGCCAGCGTCGCGACACCATACAGCAGGCCGGACGCCACGGCGTAGGGGACCCCGATCGATGGCATCCGGTGCCTGCCCCGGGATTTCCCATACAGAGCCCGGGCGCCAAGACCCACCGCGACCAGGCTGGAAGGCACGGCGACTGCCGCCATGAGCCACCCGCTCGCCTCATGGCCGATATGATCCGACGCGCCGACGGCGGACAGGGCGATCACGACGATCGCGACCGCCATGGCTAGGACGCAGGCAAGCTCAAGCCGCTTCAGCCTCTCCCGCAGCACGATCCTGGACAGGACAAGGAGTATGACGACACCAGAGCCTAGGATCGGCTGGACAACGCTGACCGGTGCATGCGTGAGCGCGACGACCTGGAGCACGAAGCCGCACAGCATCAGCCCGAATCCGGCCAGCCACGCTGGCGCCGTCAGCAATATGCGCAATAGCCGCAGCGCATGCCGTGCGTCAATCGCCGGAAGCCGCTCCAGCGCCCTCTTCTCGAGGATGAGGCCCAGGTGATAGGCGGTCGTGGCGACTAGCGCCACGAGCACGGCCACATCAGTTCGGGTCATCGGCGCGGCGCTTCCTGCCCGGTGAACTGGTCAAGCACCTTGAGGTACCGGCTGGCGAAGTAGGCGGCGTCGGCGTCGGACAGCAGTGCGCGCCGGTACCGGAAGGTCAGCCGCAGCCCGCCGAGCGCCGAGACCACGCCGAGCGACAGGCCGCGCGGCATGTGCGCGGATGTGGAAAACCAGACCTCCACGGCGGGTCCCGCGTCGAAGGCAAGATCGTCCACGATGCCGAGGTTCGAGACAAGCGATGTATCGCAGAACAAAGGCCCAACGGCGCGCAAGGCCATACGCAGCATGATCTGCTTGACGGCGACCGGGACAGGCATCGCCACGAGCACTCGCGACGCAAGGTCGACCTGCGGCGCTGGGGTCTGTTTCGCACGCCCGGTCTGCCGCGCCACCTCGCCGATCAGGTCGGCCGGCTGTGTGCCAGCCGGCACCCGCGCCGAAACGGTCGTGAGCCGAGAGCAGTTGGCCCACCGCCCGCCCTTGCCGGCCTGGACCTTGTCCCCCACCGGCATCGTGATCCTGATCTGGCCGCCATGGCGGCCGTGAGCGTGGTTCCAGTCGCTGATCGTGACCATCAGCGCCGCGATCAGCAGGTCGTTCACGGTCGCCGTTGCCGCGCGGAACCCGTCCTGGGCTGCCAGGCCGTCCCAGGTCAGCAGGTGCGCACCGTATCCCGGCAACGTCCGCTGGCTACCAGATCCTGCCGCAACCCGAGCGATCGTCCAGCTTCTCCTACCCGCGTCCGGCCAGACAGCGGATTGCCGCGGTGTCTCTGCCGCCCGAGCCCCGGTGGCCGCCGCCGCGGCCGCCGCCGGCCGCGGCGAGCTGGCCCCGCCATGCCCCGGCGGCGACCCGGTCAGGGCCAGGTACTCGGCGGCCACCTGCCGCAGCAGCCGCAGGCATGACAGCCCGTCAAAGCGCGCGTGATGGGCATTGAGTATGAGGTAGTCCCCGTCCGGACCCGATGCGAGCAGGAACAACAGCGGCGGGGCCATGTCGAGCGATGGTGACCGTGACAAGAAGGAGTCCCGCAGGCGATCCAGGTCCGCGGGATCGGCGTAACGCACCACCAGGACCGGATCGGTCTCGGGAGCGGCAGCGAACTCCCAGGAGTACCAGCGCTGAAGCCGGGTGACTCGTGTGCGCCTGGCCAGGATCCGCGGCTCGGAGTTCAGGACGGCCAGCACTGCTGCCCGGATCGCAGCCTCGTCGAGCCGGGCACCGATCCGTGCCTCCAGGTGAATGTTGGCCGGCTCGGCGGGCCGATCGTAATAACAGGTCAGCTCGTCGGCGGCCGTCAGCCGCTCGGTCATGACGGGCCGCCCTTCGCGATCGGGCAGGCTCGGCATCAGCGCACACGTCAGCGCGATTAGCGCAAATGCCTGGGCCGGACTCCCGAAGGCACCATAGCCGGGCTGCGCCGGGTGCGCCGCTAGCGCGGTGAGCACTCCGGCGGTGATCATCGCGATCGCGGCGATCCAGCCACGCCAGCGAGGCCACCAGTAGGCGATCATCCCCGCGACCGGCACGGCAAGCACCATCGGCCCGCCGACGATTGCCAGCAGCCCGGCCAGCGCGAGCAAGCTGAGCCACACTCGGGCACCGGCGGGGCCTGCCATGCTGGCCGGCCATCGCGCGGATAGAACAGAGCCGGACGGCCCGAGCCCGGATGGCCGCAGGCCTCGGTCGGCCGGAGCGGCGGCACCCGAAATCAGGCCCGCGGGACGCCAGTTCTCTCGCTGCCGGCCATCCTGTCCCCGGCTGCCAGGCCCCCAGCCATAGAGCATCGGGTCGTCCGGACCGCGGACCGATTGGCTGGGCAGGCGGCTGTGATCGTCCGGCACATGACCAGCATGCCGCCCGCCCCGCCGCACTTGACCGCCGCGGCTAGGCGGGTTGACGCCGTATGACGTGAAACTCCCCGGGGGTATAACGGCGGGTCCCAGTCCGGCGGGCCCGAAGCCGGCTGGCGAGGATGGATCCATTTGCGCGCGCACCCTCCCGCGCCGTCGCCAGGCGACCGCGGCCAGGACCAAAGCCAGCACTGCGGCCGCGGAGAAAATAATCCAGACATGATAGAACTTAACCGGCTTGAACGTCAGGGTAACGACCCCGCCCGACCCGGACGGGACGATAAAGCCCTGCTGCCAGCCATCAAGCCTGACCGGCGTGAGAACGTTGCCGTGCAGGCTCGCCGACCAGCCGGCATTCGCATTCTGGTGCAGTTCCAGGTAGCAGGCGGCGCCGGGCGCCACCCGCAACCGCCGCATCTCGGGGTTCCAGGTCAGTACCGTCACGCGGCGAACAACGACAGCCGCTGTGGCAGAACGGGCCGCGGCGGCTTGTGTCCGCGCTATGGCTTGACTTGACAGCGCCTGACCACCGGGTCCGCCCACGGCAGGCTGCCCGGTCCCGCTGGCGCTGGTCAGGCTCAGGCCGGTGAGCGTAAAGGCTGCTTGCTTAGCGGCGGCAAGCCAGTGCCTGCCCCCGGCGAGTTGCACCTGAGCAGTCGGGCCGCAGAGCCGTACGTGCACCGGCTGGAATCCGATAAGGCTTCCGACGTTGCCGGAGACCTTGGTGCGCAGCGAGCGCCCGTCAAGCGTCACGAGCGGCCCTGATCCGCACGGCAGCGCGAATGTCGAGTGCGGCGCGAGCGTTGCGGGCCGCAAGCCGGCCAGGGCGGGGATCGACACGCTCGACATCCCCACAGGCAACCGCACGGGCTGACCGGAGACCGGCTGCACGGTGGTCGCGTACTGGATCACCGGGAAGCTGATCGTCATCTGGTTTGTCGTGAGCGGCGGCACGATCTCGGTGAGGCCGGCCAGCCCCACGCTGGCGTACCTGACACCCTGGGGACTGGTGATCTTGATCGATTCCGGCGGGGCGGCGAAGCCGGGCAGCGGCTGGATGACCATTCGCCTGATCGTGCGCTTGCTCAGCCAGCTCAGCCTGAGCGCGGCATGCTGGCCGCCGGCGATCCACGGGCCAGGGTGATTGCGCCTGAACAGGTTGGCGGGAGCCAGACCAGGAAGCGAGCCATAGGTCGAACTCGCGGTCACCTCCAGCGTGTTGCGGCTCACCGGAGTCAGCGATGTCAGGATCGCGTCGAGGGCAGGACCCGGGACTGCGATCGCGCTCGCCCTGAGCGTGAACGGGCCGGGGGATGCGGTCGCGAAGGTTCGTGCCAGCGGCGGGTAGGCAGCAACGTTGGCCAGGCTGGCTGGCGACGGGACCTCTCGCTGGAACGAGAATGCGGTGGCGCTTGCGGCCTCGCCCGCGGGGTCCTGGGCAGGCTTGAGGTACCTGGTCACGACGACACCGGGGATGGCCACGTCGGCGAGGCCAGCGCCTGGGCCGCCCGGCACTCCGCCGCTGACGCCCGCGATGGTGATCCTGAGCGTTCTCGTCGGCCCCGGCTCTACCCTGAGCGGCTGGCCGGCACGAGTCCTATGCACCCTGCTCGTCACGACGCCTGCATCGGTCCTGACGGTGAGCCGGATCGGCACAGGCCGCGATGAGACGTCATCAAGCAGCGTGATGTTGATTGATGCGGGGAGCACGATCCGATGGTCGAATGTGATCTGCACCCACTGCCCGACCGCGTTCGTCGGGCTGGCCTCGACCCACGCGGTGTGGGGGTTACCGTCGAATGCGTTGACCGGGTCGATCTGAGGTGTCTCCGACAGCCAGGACCCGGACGATGACGCGGTGACAGCGGCCGCGCCGGTCAGCACCGCGACGGTCTGATGGCCGGCACCGGAGACCGGGAGCAACTGCCGCGGCGCGCCGCCTGGATTGCCGAGTGGGTCGTCCACGGGATTCGTCTCGCTGGCGGTGTAGGTATAGGAAGCCGTCGGATCGATGAGCCCGAATGCGTTATCGGCGCGCCGCAGCGAGTCGGTGACCGCCCACAGTGCTGGCCTGACCGGCAGGTTGTCGCCAGCGATCACGGCCGGGGCTGAAGGTGGCAGAATCCGTTGCGCTGCGAGCTGGAGCAGCGCATCGGGCCCGCCATTGATCAGGACAGTCTTGCTGATCGGCAGGGCGACGGCCGCCGGCGGCGGGCCCGCGCCGGCCGGCCCAGCCGCGAAGATCTCGACCGCCGGATAGGAAGGCACTGCGGTCTGAGGTGCACCAGGAGTGCTCTGGACTCCGGTTATTGCCGGGCCAAAACGCGCGACGACGCTGAAGCCCGAGCTGAGCAGAGCCCGATGCACTATCGGAGGTGGCGTGTACCCGATCGAGAACGGACTGAGGTCGTTGCGCACCACGACGTAACGAATCCCCGATCGGCTCAAGGTCGCGGCCAGGCCGGCGACTCGCTCGCCGGAGTTGACGGCCGATTCGATCGATCTGAGCAGCAGCTCCGAGCCTGCTCCGCCGTAGGGCACCAGACCCTGCGCGACCCAAGGTGAGCTCGCGAGCGGCTCGAGCGGATCGTCGATCGGCTCACCCCACACGAAAACGCCGTGCGCTGCGGCGGGGACCACAAGCGCAGGAGCG
>Ga0126378_10002013_pt1 | contig 15061 bp, 10 predicted proteins | sample PanSoiMetPlot_23_FD_92587 | JGI IMG/M metagenome (GOLD analysis project Ga0126378, IMG submission 92587) | Tropical forest soil microbial communities from Panama - MetaG Plot_23 | ecosystem: Environmental > Terrestrial > Soil > Tropical forest > Bulk soil | place: Panama | collected 2016-02-17 | reverse complement strand
GTCAGGCGTCGGTAGTCAAGAGGCAGAGTCCGGGGTCAGGGGTTGACGCTGTTCTGCACCCGCCACGACGCGCCATTCCAAACCTCGATCAGCGTGTGGTTGCTTGCTCGGCGCTTGACGTTGTACCTGATGCCAACCGCGACGCAGTGCGAGATGCTGACGCACGCGACGTGCTGCAGGCTGTCGTCGGGCCGCGTGCCGCCAGTACGCGCGATCTTCACCAACGCCCACTTGCTGCCGTTCCACTTTTCGGTCAGCGGGCCACTGCCCTTATTCCCGACCGCGACGCACAACGTGGCGCTCGGGCAGGAGACGCCAGCGAGGCTGGCATTGCGAAGTGCCGGAGTGCTCACGATTCGCCACCCGCCGGCGTGCAGCCTGAGTACGAGCGGGTGGCTGATGCCCGACGCGCGAGTGAAGCCGACTGCGACACAGTCGCCGGAAGCGAAGCACGTCACGTCGTTGAGCACGTTGTTGCGGCCCTTGACGTTCGGAACCTTGGCCAGGGTCCACTTGCTGCCGTCCCAGTGCTCAGCGAAGTTGAAGAAGTGCCCGGCCGTGTTCTTGGCGACCCCGACCGCCTGGCAGTCTGTGGCAGAGACACACGACAGCGCGCTCAGGTCGCTTGACCTCACCCTCCTCGGGTTCGGCGCGGTGAGCATCCGCCACGAGGTGCCGTTCCACGCTTCGGCGAGCGCTCGCCCACCCCCGGCAGTCTTGGACCAGGTGCCGATCGCCATGCAGAAGTTCGTGCCGACGCATTTCACGTCGTCAAGCACGCTCCACTTGGCTCCTGCCGGATTGTTCCACTTGACAGGGGACCAGACCGTGTTGAGGGTATCGGCGAACTGGACGGGCAGTTTCGGGTTGCTGAAATGCTCGCCGACGATCATGCAATTCGGCGGGGTGCCGCATGACACCTCGAGGGCGTCCGTCACCAGCGCTTTCGTGCTGAGGCCGGAAACGGTAAGGGTCCCCCAGGCGTGGCCATTCCATTCCTCGGAAAGGCCGAAGACGGCCATTTCCGCCGTTGCGACGAAGAAACCAGCGGTCAGGCAGCTTGACGTGCTCGAGCACGTCACTCCTGTCAGCGTGGCATCGTCGCTGGCCGCCGCCGGGATCGGCCGGGGCACCGCGGCGCTTGACGCCGACGCCGGGGCGGCCAGCAGCATCCCGCCGCTGAGCAAGGTGGCGGCCACGATGACGGTAGGCATGCGGAGCATGGGGGGACCTCCCGCTGTTGCACGACCTTGCGCGGAGCCATTCCGCGCGGCGAACGAGTGCCGAGGGAATTATGCCGTTTACCGGAAAATATGTCTATCCGACCTAGCTCATCCGACCGTGCTAAGCCGACCTGCTCAGCCGACCCTGCTCTCCGACCCAGCTCACAGGCCTAGACGCCTGGAGAGGTCAGATGCGAAGACGCCTGCCGGGTCAACTTTGGCCCTGAGCCTGCGGAAATCCTCATGCCTCGGGTACATCGCAGGCATCAGTTCCGCGGGAATCCGCGAGTCCTTGGCCAGGTAGAGCCGCCCGCCGGCCTCAAGCACCATCTCGTCAAGCTCGCTGAGCAAGGGCCGCAGCCACGGCGTCCTCGACGGGAAATCGAGCGCGAGCGTCCAGCCGGGCATCGGGAATGACAGCATCCCAGGGTCGCCCTCGCCGAACCTCTTGAGCACCGTGACGAATGACGGCGCCCGCAGCGCGCTGATCCGTTCCAGGGATCGCCAGACCACTGCATCAGCCTCGAACGGCACGACGTACTGGTATTGCACGAACCCCGCCGGCCCGTAGACCCGGTTCCAGTTCCTGATGCCGTCAAGCGGGTGGAAGAACTGGCCGATGGTCTGGATCTCACCGGTCCTGCGCCGCGGCGCCTTGCGGAACCACGCTTCGTTCAGCAACGCCACGGTCCTCGCGTTGATCAGGCCGGAAGCGAACACGGGCGGGGCGCCGATCAGCGAAGGCGGCTTGAACGCGAGCGGCTTGCCGCGGTCCCTGTACCGGAGTTCGCCGATCGTGGCGAAGTCGCCGCTGGTGATCACAGACCGGCCCAGGCTGCCGCGTGTCGCCAGGCAGTCGGTCCAGGCGACCGTGTAGTCATAGTCGTCGTCCGTCGAAGCCAGGTACGCCATGGTCTCGTCGATGTCCGCGGACCTAACCGTGTCAACGATCAGCCTGGAGGTGTCGACCTTCTTCATCTGAACGGCGGCGCGCAGAATGATCCCGGTCAGCCCCATGCCCCCGGCGGTCCCCCAGAACAGCTCGGCGTCGGACTGAGGCGTCACGGTGCGCACGCCACCATCGGCGGTCAGCAGGTCGAACGACAGCACGTGCCTGGCGAAGCTGCCCGCCGAGTGATGGTTCTTGCCGTGGACATCGGCGGCGATCGCGCCACCGACCGTAACCTGCCTGGTTCCTGGGGATACGGGCACGAACCAGCCAGATGGAAGCAGCCGTACCATGAGCTGCTCGAGGCTCACCCCGGCCTCGCAGGTCACCACGCCGGTCGCCTCGTCGAACGACAGCACGTCGGTCATCCCCGCGGTGGAAACGACGAGCCCGCCGTCGTTCTGCGCGGCGTTGTTGTAGCTGCGCCCCAGCCCTCGCGCGATGACTCCCGCCGCGGGAAGTCCTTTCACCAGCGCCGCGACCTCGTCCGCCGACCGGGGCTCAGCGACCTCGGCGACCGTCGGCTCCGTCCTGCCCCAGCCGGACAGCTTCTCCCTGCGAGTAACAGTCGCCATAGCTGGTCACTCCCTGAGCCGGACTACCCGCCCCCGCTAGGTCATCGAGACTAGCGGCAGCGAGCGCCCTGGCACGGTCCGAACGGATTCGCACACCCCATCGGACGCGGCCGCCGCCGCGAGCCGTTCCGCGGGAGGGCGTCCGTACGTAGTCGTCCGCTGGCGCAGCCGCCTGCCCATCGGCGCCACCATATCGGCAAGCTGGCTGATCGTCTTGAACGATCCGTTCTGCGATCCGGCCATCCGGCTGATCGTCTCCTCCATCAGCGTGCCGCCGAGGTCGTTGACGCCGCCTGCCAGCACCTCCCGGCATAGGTCGTCGCCGAGCTTGACCCACGAGCACTGGATCGAGCCGATCGCCCCGTGCAGCATCAGGCGCGACAACGCGTGCACGGCCCGGTTCTCGCGCCTGGTCGGACCGGGCCTGGCGAGCCCGGCCAGGTAGATCGGCGAGCTTGCGTGGACGAACGGGAGCAGGACGAACTCTGTGAAGCCGCCTGTCTGGTCCGCGATCGAGCGGATGACGCGCAGGTGCGCGACCCAGTGGGACGGCGTGTCAACGTGGCCGTACATTATCGTCGCGGTCGTCGGGATGCCGAGCTCGTGCGCGGTCGTAATGACCTCGATCCAGGCCGAGGTCGGCAGCTTGCCCTTGGTCAGCACCCAGCGCACGTCGTCATCGAGTATCTCGGCGGCAGTTCCAGGGAGCGAGTCGACGCCTGCCTCTCTCGCGCGCGTCAGCCAGTCACGGACCGATAGCCCGGTCCGCGACGTTCCGTTCATCACCTCCATCGGCGAGAACGCGTGGACGTGCATCTGCGGGGAGCGGCGCTTCACCTCGGCGGCGATCTCGAAGTAGGCCGTGCCTGGCAGGTCAGGGTGAATGCCGCCCTGCATGCACACCTCGGTCGCTCCTGCCGCCCACGCCTCGGCCGCCCGTTCGCCGACCTGCTCGAGCGAAAGGGTGTAGGCGTCTGCATCGGTGCGGCGCTGGGCGAACGCGCAGAACCGGCAGCCGGTGTAGCAGACGTTGGTGAAATTGATGTTCCTGTTCACCACGTACGTGACGTCGTCGCCGTTGACGTCGCGGCGGATGGCGTCGGCCAGGCCCGCGAGCGCGTCAAGCTCGACCCCATCCGCGTCGAGCAGCGCCAGCGCCTCTTCGTCACTAATCCGGGCCGGGTCGCGCTCCGCGCTCCGCAGCGCGGCGGCGACCTCCGGCCTGAGGCGCTCGGGCGCGGCCTGCTCGCGTCGCACAGCCCGTTCTCCGTTGGCCTCCCGGCGGCGTGCGGCCGGGTCGATCCTGCCCGCGATCTCGGACCAGTCGCCGTACACATCTTCGAAATCCGAGCGACGGTCGGCCGTGCGGCCCTGTGTATCGATGGTGACGTGCAGATCGGTCCTGCCCGCTGCCTGCCCCCAGCCGCCATCGGGTTCTTGCCACGCCAGACCGACGGGCATGGCGCCCTCGCGGGCGAGCCCGGTCGCCGGATCGGCCAGGGCCGCGACGTGCCTGGCAAGCCGCGGGTCGAGCCATGGCTCGCGCAGATAGCCGGGGTAGATCGTCAGCCGCTCGCTCAACTCGAATCCGCCCGCCGCAGTCCGCTTGGTGAGCTCGGTGATCTGTGGCCATGGCCGCTCGGGGTTCACGTGATCTGGCGTCAGCGGCGACACGCCGCCCCAGTCGTCGATCCCGGCATCGAGAATCAGCTGGTACTGATCCCCGATGAGGTTCGGCGGCGCCTGGATTCTCATTGAAGGGCCAAGGACCAGCCTGGCGACCGCGATCGTCGCGGCCAGGTCTTCCAGCCCGGCGTCAGGCGTTGCCCGCATCTTGGTGTCGGGCTTCGCGCGGAAGTTCTGGACGATCACTTCCTGGATGCCGCCGTACTCGCGTGCCGTCCCCCGGATCGCGAAGATCGAGTCGACTCGCTCGGCTGGGGTCTCGCCGATGCCGATCAGGATCCCCGTCGTGAACGGCACGGCGGACCGGCCCGCATCTTCAAGCACCCGCATCCTGACCGCGGGATCCTTATCAGGGCTGCCGTAATGCGGCCCGCCAGGCTCGGTGAACAGCCGCCGCGCGCTGGTCTCGAGCATCATCCCCATCGAGGGCGCGACCGGCTTCAGCCGCTGGAAGTCCTGCCAGCTCAGCACGCCAGGGTTCAGGTGCGGCAGCAGGCCGGTCTCCTCGAGTACCCGGATCGCCATGGCCCTGACATAAGACAGCGTGTCGTCGTAACCGTGGGCGTTCAGCCACTCGCGGGCCTGCCGCCAGCGGGCCTCAGGCCGGTCGCCGAGTGTGAACAGCGCCTCCTTGCAGCCGAGCGCCGCGCCTTGCCTGGCGATCTCGAGCACCTCGTCAGGTGAGAGGTATTCGGCGCCTGGCGCCAGCCTGCCTGGGACTGTGACGAACGTGCAGTACCCGCACCGGTCCCTGCACAGCCTGGTCAGGGGGATGAACACCTTGCGCGAATAGGTGATGACGCCGGGCCTGCCCGCGCTCCGCAGGCCCGCGTCCCTGGTGCGCGCCGCGTAGCCGAGCAGCTCGGTCAGCTGCTCGCCCCTGGCGTGCAGCAGGACGGCGGCCTCGCCCCTGTCGAGCCCCTTGCCGTCGCGAGCACGCGCCAGCGCGCGCCGAAGCGCGTTCTGTGGCGGCGGATCAGGCAACGGGGGGTTTGGTGACCGGTCCGGCCCGGCGTCGGCGGTTCGCATGTCACCACCCTAGGTTGGAACGGGCCATATGCCTCGTTCAGCCCCGTGCCAGCGCGTGCGGCCCAGCCTCAGACGCCGCCAGGGCGGCTACAGCCAGCTGCGCCGCACGCTCTGCGGGGCGTCGCCCTGGGGCGCTGCCGCCAGCTCGCCCGCCTTGACCCGGTCGAGCAGGCTCTGGACCACCGCCGTGATCTCGGGCAAAGCGCCGCGCACACTGGCCGCGTCGGCGGCGAATGATTCATCGGCGCTGACCCCTGCTCGCTCAAGCAGCGCGCCAAGATCGGAAAGCTGCTCCCCTACCCAGTCGACCGGCCCGGACGACAGGTTCCTGTCGAACACCCGCCGGCCAGGCTCCCAGCCGTTGAACGCGGGGTGGTGGTGCGCCCGGTTCAGGCTGCCAGGCGTTCCGTCAACGGACTCGAGCAGGTCAACGCGCCAGACCGGCTGGCCGACCTCGATCGGCCTGGCCGAGTAGATCGATCCTTTCAGCTCGCCTCGCCCGAGCATTCGCACCTCGAGCCGCACGCCGTGCTCCGCGCCCTCCTGCCCGGGCCCTGGCTGTGGGTCGACGAAGTACAGGTCGCTGACCATCACACCGACCCGGTCGAATCCGAACGCGTAAAGCACCGTTCCTCCTGAACTGTCTTTCTTGCTCCCAACGCAATTCTCCCGGCCACTCGCCCCGCTCGCCACATCGAGGCGCCTCGCGCCTGTTTGGGGCCGAGTCAAGCGTCAGAAGGCCCGGTAGTCGCGAACCGCCAGGCGCGGCCCGCGCCGGCCTGGAGCGGTGCCGGTCAGGCTGGCCAGGATCGAGGCCCGGTGCCTGTGCCCGGGGTACGGCGCAAGCAGCTCGAGCATCTCGGCGTCGTCGACGGGCCGCCCCGCCAGCGCCCAGCCGACGAGCGCGGGCAGGTGGTAGTCGCCGATGGACACGGCGTCGGCGTCGCCGCATGCCCGCTGCCTGACCTCCGCCGACGTCCAGTGCCCGATTCCCGGTATCGCGCGCAGCCTGCGGTCGGCGTCGCCTGAACTCATCGCCGTGACCTCCTCGAGCCGGCCAGCGACCCGCGCCGCCGCCGCGATCACCCGAGCCTTCACGGCCTCGACTCCGGCCAGGTGCCAGTCCCACGACGGGATGGAGGCCCACGTCGCCGCCTCGGGCGGGACCCGCAGGCGCGCCGGGCCAGGGCCGGGTGCTGGTTCGCCGAACCGGCGCAGCAGAAAGCGCCAGGCCTGCGTGGCCTCTTTCCCGACCACCTTCTGCTCGAGCACCGCGGGTACCAGCGCCTCCATGACCAGGCAAGAACGCCCGATCCTGACCGTGTGGCGCCGCGCCGCCGCTTCCAGCACGGGGTGGACAGGCACGAACTCCTCAGGCCGGTCATCGGCGCCGAGCAGGGCGGGAATGGTCTCGAGGAGCCAGCCAGCACCCGGTCCCCATGCCGTGGCGTCCACCCGCGTCACAACTCGGCGGGCCGGCTCGTCAGACTCCCGCGCGGTACTGGCGCCTTGCTCCCGCCGCGCGGTGACGCGGACTGTCGCAGGGCCGTCGGCCGTCCGGCACGCCCGCCAGATCGCGCCTGCCTGATCGGTCGCGAACGCCGGATCGCCAGAGCCGCGCCTGTGCACAGACAGCATGCCGGCGACGTCGACGGAGAACGGCGCGAGCCACTCGCGGCGCAACGGCAGGTCCATCGCGCGGCCGCCGGTCAGGCCGCCGCGAACGGCGGCCTGACCGGCACGATCCGCAGCTCACGCATCGGTGGAGAACCTGATCGCCGTCCCGTCGAGCCGCACTCCCGGCCAGACCCGCAGCCCGCACCTGAGCTCGTTCCCGCCGCCGATCTCCGCGCCCGCCCCGATGACGACGCCGTCGAGTACGGCTCCGTCACCGATCCTCGCGCCTGCGCCGATCACGCTCGCGGTCACTGTGGACCGCGCGCCGACGGTCACGCCATCGAAGATCACCGATCCGTCGATCGCCGCTTCGGCGCCGACCACCGACCCGGCGCCGATCACGGTCCCGCCCGAGAGCCTGGATGACGAGTCTGCGATGGCACCGGGGAGCAGCAGCGCCTCGCCGCACGGCCCAGGCAGGGCGGGCGATGCGAGCTCGCCGAGAACCAGGTCCCGCGAGCCGCGCACGAACGCCTCAGGCGTCCCGACATCCAGCCAGTATGCGGACTCCAGATACCCCATAACGGTCTCGCCCGCGGCTATCAGGTCAGGAAACGTCTCGCGCTCCACCGAGAGCACCCGCCCGGCCGGCATCGCGTCGATGTACCTGCGGGTGAAGACGTAGCAGCCGGCGTTGATCTGGCTGGTGACGGGGTCCGGGGTCTTCTCGAGGAACGCCGTCACCCGGCCGTCCAGGTCGGTCGGCACGCAGCCGAACCGCGCCGGGTCTGGCACGTCAACCAGGTGCAGCGTCACCGCCGCGTCGGCCTTGCGGTGCATGTCGATCTGAGCGGCGAGGTCGTGACCGGACAAGACGTCGCCGTTGAGCACGACGACAGGGTCCTCTGGCCCGCTTCGCAGGCCGGCGGCGGCGTTGCGTATGCCGCCGCCGGTGCCGAGCGGGTGCTCTTCGAAGGCGTAGCCGATCTCCAGGCCGTATTCCGACCCGTCGCCGAACACCTCGGCGAACATCTGCGACCGGTACGCCGTCGCCATCACGATCCGCCGTACGCCGGCCGCGGCCGCCATCGCGAGCTGGTGTGCCAGGAACGGTACCCCGGCTGTCGGCAGCAGCGGCTTGGGCAGCCCGATCGTGAGCGGGCGCAACCTAGTGCCCTGCCCGCCGACGAGAAGTATGGCTTCTAGCTGCTTGCGGCTCTCGACATCGCTCGCCATGACCAGCGAGATTACCCCTGTCCCGCTGAAGCGGCGCGCTCGTAGCAGGCCATGTGCGCCTGCGCGGACGCGGCCCAGGTGAACTCCAGCGACCGGGCGTACCCGGCATCGCCGAGCGCTTCGCGCTGTGCGCGGTCGTCGATGAGCGAGCGCAAGGCGGTCTTGATCGATTCCGCGTCAGGCTCGGTATAGGCGACCGCGTCTCCGCCGACCTCTGGCAGTGAGGTCCTATGCGTGGTCAGCACAGGAGCGCCGCACGCCATCGCCTCGAGAACGGGCAGGCCGAACCCCTCCCCCGTGCTCGGGAACGCCACAATCAGGGCGCCGCCGAAAAACCCGGGCAGGTCGGTGAAGTGCAGATAGCCGGGGCGCACCAGGCGCAAGTGCGCGGGGACGGCGGCCACCGCATCGTCGACCTCGTCGCTCCAGCCGGTGCCGCCGGCCAGCACCAAGGCGGGGGGCTCGTCTAGGTCGGCGACCGCCTCTGCCCAGCCTGCGATCAGCGCGGGCACGTTCTTGCGCGGCTCGAGGGTGCCAAGGTAGGCGACGTACGGCCGCCCGTGCAGGCCGAGCCGCCCGGCGACCCGCTCGAGCTGCGCTTGGCCTGGCCGGTTGAACAGCGAATGGTCAACGCCGTGGTACGCCACGTCGATCTTGGTCGAGTCAGCCTCAAGCACCCGCACGACCTCGTCCCTTGTGGCCTTGGACGGCACGATCAGCCGAGTTGCCCGCCTCGCCGACGTCCTGATCGCTGCTTTGTAGAAGGTCGCGGTGACCGGGCTGTGCGTATCGGGCGCCGTGAAGAACGCGAGGTCGTGAATGGTCACCACGGTGGGCATCCCTGGCCGCAGCGGCATGGAATAGTGCGGCGAGTGGATGACATCGGCCTCGACCTGAGTCGCCACGAGCGGCAGCCCGCTCTGCTCCCAGGCCAGCCTGGCGGGCCGGTGCGCGATGGCTGGCGGCCCTGGTGCTATCAGCACGCCAGGAAGCAGCCTCGAATAGCGCTCCTCGTCGGCGCGCTGGCAGGCGAGCGCGAGATCGCATCCAGCCTCGGCCAGCGCCTTGATGAGACCGTCGACGTAACGGCCAAGCGCGCCGCGGTCAGCAGGAACGCCAGTCGCGTCAAGGAGCACACGGGGTCCCACTGCGCGTCAGGCTCCTTTCAGGTGGCCATCTTTGACACGCGGGAACCGCCACTTACAAGTCCGCGCCCTGCTATGTCCCCGCAGCATCGAGCCTACGCCCTCGAACCGAGCGACGTGGCCCGGCAAGCGCGGCCTTTGCGCCTTTATTGCACGTGCATCGGCACGGCCGCACGGCGCTAGGGCGAACTCGACGGCGAGGGCTTCGCGGACGGCGAACCTTTGGGCGATGGCGACGGCGAAGTCCCGGTCTTAGCGGGCGCCGCGGCGGCGCTCGCCTGATCGAGCGCGGCCTTCATCGCCAGGATGTCGGTTTGGTAGAGACCGAGGTTGCCTTGCTTCAGCGCTTTCTGAGCATTGCTGTAATCCGTCTCGGCCTGCGCGAGGAGCGCACGCACTTGCGCGGTAACCTGCCCGCCGCTCGGGCCCGTCGGGCCACCAGCAGCCTGGCCTGCGCTGCCGAATACCTCCGCCAGTGAGGCGGGCAGCGTATCGGCGAATCCGACCTGACCGCCGCCCGCGCCGTAGTAGTAGAACGTCCAGAACTTCTTGAGCTGCGGATACGAGCCGAGGTTAGAGGTCGCGGAGGCCGACACGTACACGGGCTCGACTGAAAGCAGGCTCCCGCCGAGCGGGACGGTGACTAGGTTGCCGAGCGTTACCTTCGAGCCGCCTTGTCGCAGCAGCGAAAGCGTCTTGGAGGCCGGGACGAAGGCCTCGAGATTACTCTGGACCTGCTGCGGGCCAGGGATCGCGGTGTCCTGAGGAAACTGCAGAAGCGTGATCGTGCCGTAGTCCGGGCTCGTCGGATTGCTGTTCACAGCCACATAGGCCGAAGTGTTCGGCCTCTTCGTCGGCGTGAACTGGGTGGTCAGCGAGAATACAGGACCGGTGGCGCCCGGCATGGCAAGCGTCATGTAATACGGCGGCTGGCTGATTCTGACATTCTTCGGCACAGTCGGGTCGTCGGGCACCGTCCAGAAGTTCTGGCCGCCGTAGAACGATGCCGGGTCAGTCACGTGGAACTGCGCGAGGATCTGACGCTGCGAGTCGAACAGCACCTCGGGATAGCGCAGGTGCGGCAGCAATTCAGAGGGAATGCTGCTCCTCGGCGAGATCAGACCAGGGAAGGACTTCATCCACGCCGTCAGGATGGGGCTAGGCGTCCACTGGTAGAGGTGAACCGCGCCGGTGTAGGCGTCGACTGTCGCCTTCACGGAGTTGCGGATGTAGTTGACTTGCCCGTTCGCCAATCCACCGGGACTGTAAGTGTTCGAGGTGGCCTGCCCGAGCCCGATGCGCCTCGAGTACGGATAATCGTCCGTCGTCGTGTACCCATCGACCACCCACTGGATCCGGCCGCCGACGACGACAGGGTACGGGTCTCCGTCCAGGGTCAGGAACGGCGCCACCTTATGCACCCGCGCGAGCGGATCGCGGATGTACAGGATCCGCGAGTTGGCGTCGATGGCGCTGGAGATCAGGATGTTCAGCTCGCGGAACCTGATTGCGAACAGCAGCCTGCTGCCGAACGAGCCCACCGGCACGCCGCCGGTGCCGTGGTAAGTGGTGTTGTGCTGGCCGGCCGCGTTTTCGTTCGGGTAGTCAAGTTCAGGCTGTCGGCCACCGACGATGACGTAGCTCGCGCCCTCGTGCCCGAAGTACACGCGCGGCTGGGTGACGTTGAGCACGCCGCGTGGCGGGATGTCGCTCTCGATGAAGTTCGGGTTGCCGTTCGGCTCAGACGCCTGGGCCGCGGTCGACGCGACGAAGCCGTACCCGTGCGTGTAGATCAGGTGAGTGTTCACCCAGTTGGCCTGGCCGGTCGGCGGCACCGCCATGTCCCTGACGCCGACCACCGTGTCCTGCGGAAGCGGGTTTGAGCCGTAGGTGTACCTGTCCATCGCGAGCACGCCGGCGAACTGGTAGTAGCCCTTGACCTGCTGAAGCTGCTGGAAGGCCGTGGAGGAAACGTCAGGGTCCTGCAGCCGGAAGTCGGGTACGGCGGCAGCGTCCCGGCCAAGCTTGGCCCTGGTCTGGCTCGTCGTGGCCGGATAAGTGATCACCCTCGTATGGCCGGCGATCCCGTAGGCGAGCCTGGTGCCCGTGATCTCGCGCAGGATATAAGGGCGCTCCTTGACCTGTTGGTTCGGCTTCACGACGAACTGCTGGATGATGAACGGGTAGACGCCGCCGATGAGAACCGCCGAAAGCACGAGCAGGCCGAAGCCCATCGCGGCGAGCAGCGAGCTTCGCCGGAACGCGCCCGCTAGGAACAGCACCGCGCAGATCAGGGCGATGACCGCGAGCACTGTCTTGGCCGGCAGCACCGCGTGCACATCGGTGTAGGACGCGCCCGTCTGCACGACGCCGCGCTGGGAGAAGTTGATCCCGTACCTGTCCACCCAGTACGCGGCGGCTTTCAACGTGACGAAGACAGCGGCCAGCACGAAGAGCTGTGCGCGGGCACCCCTTGACGGCTGTACACGCCTCGACAGACGCAGGCCGCCGTACAGCACGTGGACGGCCGCGGCGAAGAGTAGCGAGAGCAGCACGGCCGCGAACAGGAACGACAAGATCGTTCGCAGGAACGGGTAGACGAATACGTAGAACGAGATATCCAGATGGAACTGCGGGTCCGTCGCGTGGAACGGCACCCGGTTCACGAACAACAGCCACGTCTTCCAGTTGCCGGCCGCGGCGAGGCCGCTGATCAGCCCCATCAGCCCGAGCAAGACGATCATGACAGCGCGCTTGTGCGGGTCGATGGCCTGCCGGTATGCCTCCACGCCCTGGTGCTCTGGCCCAGTCGGCGGCAGCTCAGGGCGCAGCCGGTAGGCCAGCCAGACATTCGAGCCGACGACGGCTGCCATGAACACCGCGGTGATCGCGAAGAGCAGCCACTTGGTGCTGAAGGTCGTCGTGAACACCCTCGTCTGGTGCACCGAGCTGTACCACGGGACGTCGGTCCAGATTCCCGCCACGACCGCGATCAATATCGCGGCCGCGACCACGCCCGCGACAATGGGGATGACGAATCTCGGCCAGCGGGGCAGTACGACCGGGCGGCTGCCGCCTGGTCGTTGCGCGCCGGGAACTCTGAAGCTCACCGCACTTCCCTTCGCTGGCCTGCACCGCTTCGCGCGGCTCGCGACCAGGTAACTGCCGGCAGGTGGCGCCCAAACACGCAATCACATAACTCTTTGACGGCAACTTACCGGCATGCCCAGTAGTTCCAGCAGCCATCCCTGCATATTTCGCACATAGCACTAGCACGGCGGAGCTAGCTTGCCCGCCTTCAATTCCCTCAGCGCCTTGATCGCTCCGCTCAGCGAGCTGACCTTCACCACGCGCAACCCAGGCGGCACGGCTCCTGAGGTGTCACGGCAGTTGCCCGCCGGCGCCAGGAATACGGTGGCGCCGGCCGCCCGGGCGGCGGCCATCTTCTGCTGGATCCCGCCGATCGGGAGAACGGTGCCGTTGGCCTGGATCTCCCCCGTTCCCGCGATGAACTTGCCGCCCGTCAGATTCACCGGAGTGATCTTGTCGATGATCCCGAGCGCGAACATCAGCCCGGCACTCGGGCCCCCGACGTTGCCGATGTTGATGGTCACCTTGAAGGGGAACGTGTATGACTCGGCGACGTGGACCCCGACCACGGGCTGGCCCTGATAGCTGGCAGTTCTCAGGGAAATGTCGCGCATCTGTCCCTTTCTGCTGATCGTCAGCGTCACGCGGCTGCGAACGGGGCGGGACTCGATCAGGCTTGCCGCGCTGCGGTGGCAGGTGACCGGCGTGCCGTCGACCGCCCTGATGACATCTCCTCGCTTGAGCCGCCCCGCGGCGGGCAGGCCGCTGATCGTGCCCGTGACGGTGTCGTTCGTCGTGAACGCGATGCCGAGTTGGCACAGCGCGGCAGCCTGTGCGGTCTGCTGCGAGCCGGCCATCTGCTCGGTGTCCTGCTTCCTCACCTGCTGCTGGGTTTGCCCGGGCGGGAAAAGCTCTTGCTGTGGCACAACGGCCTCGTGCGGGCTTAGCCATGCCTGGAGCGCGTCGACGATCGTGAACGGCGGGCTCGCCCCTGGCCCGCCGATGTAGGACACCGTGACCATGTTGAGATGACCGGTCGCTGCAAAGGTGCGATGGCCGCTGATCTGGATCACCGGCTTGTCGCTGAGCGGGCCGAGCGTGTTGAACGTCGGGCCCGGAATCAACGCCACGTACGGCACGGGCACCGCGAAGACAATGACCAGGCAGGCGAGAACTCCGAGGCCCGCGATGAGCAGTGTGATGGCGCGACGCGACATGCGGGCAAGGTTACGCGCTGTTGACCCACTCGCTGTCGCCGCCTGCGAACCGCTGGTGCTTCCAGATCGGGACCGTCGCCTTGAGCTCGTCGATCAGAAGGCGGCACGCCTCGAAGGCGGTGCCACGGTGGCTTGCCGATACCGCAACGACAACAGCCAGGTCGCCGATCGCCAGATCGCCGACGCGGTGGACGGCTGCGATCGCATAGACGTCGAATCGCCCCGCGACATGCTCGGCGACCTTGCGCAATTGCCCGGCCGCTGACGGGTGCGCGGAGTAAGACAGCGCGGTGACAGCGCGACTGTGATCGTGGTCACGAACCGCGCCGACGAATACGGCGATGCCGCCCGCTGCCCGGTCTGCGACCGCGGCGTAGACCTCGTCGATGGACAGCGGCTTCTCGCGAAGCTCGGCGAGCCGGATGACGTTCACTCCGCCACGCTACATCTGCAAGGTCAGGCTTCACGCCGGCGCTTGCGCACCTGCCTGACGATCGCCGCCGTGCCGATGACCGCCACAGTCGCGCCGGCCGCTGTTATGGTCGCGTCCTTCTTCGCGAGCCGCCGGCCGGCTAGCGCGTGGTGGCCAGCGCGCTGCTCGAGCAGAACCTCTAGCGCGCGGGTGTTGCTGATGGTCGCCTGCCAGCCTGCCTCGCGCAGCGTCTTGCAGTCGACGACCCAGGGGTAGACGACGTAGTGCAGGTCGGATACGGGCGCCGGAGTGATTCCCGCCCGGTGCAGCCGCTGCGCGGTCGCGAACGTGACTCCCGCTGGCAGCTCGATCCTGCGCAGCCCAGACAGCCTCTCCACCTCGTCCTGTTCCAGCCAGCCCGGTGCGCCGACCGCGAAGGCGCCGCCGACCTCCCCGGCGGCGGCGAGCTCGATGGCCGACAGCAAGTCGGCGATGTGACAGAACTGCCACCGCGGAGCGCACCCTTTGACGGCCAGCAGCCTCGGCGCCTCGAAGTGCCTGGTAATCAGGGTGTCGATGCCCTCGCCCACTAGGGCTGCTGGGCGCACGACGGTGATCGTCATTCCGGGATTGGTGCGCGGCGAGCGCTCCGCAAGCTGCTCAATCTCCATGAAGTCGCCGACCACGCTGCCGTCAGGATCGGCGTTCAGCGGCGCGTCTTCGGCCATCGGCACCGGGTTGTCCGGTCGCGCTCCGTAGACCATCGCGCTCGTGATGAGGACCACGCGCTGGACGCCGCCCGCGGCCGCGGCTGTCAGCACGGTCTGCGCGCCGCGCACGTTGTAGGCGCGCCTTGACCTCGCCTCGGAGTCGGCGGCTAGG
>Ga0126378_10002012_pt1 | contig 15069 bp, 12 predicted proteins | sample PanSoiMetPlot_23_FD_92587 | JGI IMG/M metagenome (GOLD analysis project Ga0126378, IMG submission 92587) | Tropical forest soil microbial communities from Panama - MetaG Plot_23 | ecosystem: Environmental > Terrestrial > Soil > Tropical forest > Bulk soil | place: Panama | collected 2016-02-17 | reverse complement strand
GTGAAGCCAATCCGATGGTCGGTGAGCCGGTTCTGCGGGAAATTGTAGGTGCGAATTTTCTCGCTTCGATCGCCGGATTTCACCATCGCCTTGCGCTCCTTGGCCAGCGCTTCCTGCTGTTTCTCCATTTCAATTTCGTAAAGACGCGCGCGCAGTACCCGCATTCCCTTCTCGCGGTTCTTGATCTGCGACTTCTCGTCCTGGCAGCTGACCACGGTGTTGGTCGGGATGTGGGTGATGCGAACGGCCGAATACGTGGTGTTGACCGATTGCCCACCCGGACCCGAAGAGCAGAAGGTATCAATCCGCAGATCCTTGGCTTCGATCTTGATGTCGACGCCTTCCGCTTCGGGCAACACCGCAACCGTGACGGCCGAGGTATGCACCCGTCCTTGCTGCTCGGTCTCGGGCACGCGCTGCACCCGATGCACTCCGCTCTCATATTTGAGCTGCGAGTACACCCGGTTGCCTTCGATGATTGCGATTACTTCCTTCAAGCCGCCCACAGACGAATCGGAAGTGGACAGCACCTCGACTTTCCACCGCTGCGTCTCGGCATAACGCGTGTACATGCGGAAGATTTCAGCGGCAAACAGCGTGGCCTCGTCGCCGCCCGTCCCGGCCCGAATTTCGAGAATTACGTTCTTCTCGTCATTCGGATCCTTCGGTAACAGCAGGACCTTAAGTTCCTCTTCGACGGCGCTAACTCTGCCTTGCGGTCGATCCAGCTCCTCCTGAGCATAGGCGCGCATGTCGGGATCCTTCTCGTCGGCCAGAACAGCTCTGCTCTCCCCAATTCCTTTGGTCAGATCTTTGTACTCGCGGTACTTTTCAACGATCGGAGTGATCTCGCTATGCGCTTTGGCGGTCTTCTGGTATTTCGCCGAATCGTTCACGATTTCCGGCGACGCCAGAGCCTGGTTCAGCTCTTCGTAACGCGCTTCGATTTGGTCCAGTCGTTCAAACATGTAAGTCGGCTCCGGCAGACGCACGCAGGTGACTTTGGGTTCGGCCGCACACCCCAGGCAGCGGTGGAAGGCTCACGCATTCCTACGGCATTGTAGTGTGATTGAGAGAGCGGGAGGAAGTGTTCGCGGCGGGGCCGCTAGGCAATCACCAGTTCGCCACCGCGCTCTTTCTCGAGGGCCATCGCTTGGTCGAGCGCAACGATGGCGCATTGCGCCTGGTCGTCAGAAGGAGGCTTGGTGGTAATCCGCTGCAGCCAGAGACCCGGCGCCGTCATGAGAGCAAATAGCGATCCACGATGCTTTGCGGCAAAACGTATGATCTCGTAGGAAATGCCCGCGATGAGGGGCAGCAGAGCGATGCGTGAGGCGAAGCGTGCCCAGAATGTCGGGAACGGGATCAGCATGTAGAAGCCGATGGAAATCAGCATCACGGTCATCAGAAAGCTGGTTCCACAGCGGGGATGGAAAGTAGGATACTTCTGCACCGACGCAGTGTTCAGCGGATCGCCATTCTCGAAAGCAAAAACCGTCTTGTGCTCGGCTCCGTGATACTCATACACGCGCCGGATATCCTTCCAAAGCGATACACCCCAGATGAAAAGTAAGAACAAGAGCAGGCGGATCGCTCCGTCCACCAGATTAAAAATAATCTGTCCGCCCAGCGCTGGATCAATTCTCTTGAGTTCAGTCGCGGCTAACAGCGGGATGTACTTGTACATGAAAATAAAGAAAGCGAGCGAGATGATCACATTCATCGCGGCCAGCCAGCCGCTGAGGGAGGCCGCCTTCTCCCGCTTCTCTGCCTTGGCCGTTGCCGCAACCGTTGAAACGTGATCAGGTGTGCCAGCTTTCTGGCCATCCTGCATGATGTCCTCGATGGCGACATTGGCGGAGAAACGCAATGCCCGGTAGCCCAGATTCATTGCGTAGCCAAGCGTCATCACGCCCCGCACGATTGGCCAGCCCATCCATTTGTGCTTCTCCGACGGCCTTTCCAGCGGTTCACTGAGCGTGACCACTTCCCCAGAAGGCTTGCGGCACGCAATCGCCCAGGCATGCGGAGAGCGCATCATCACTCCCTCGAGCACAGCTTGGCCGCCGACCAGCGTCTCCTCGCCGCTCTCCAGAGCAGGCAGTAGTTGCACCGCCGCAAGGAATCGTAAGTAATTTTTAATTAAAGGCACGATGATTAGATGCTCCGGAAAGGAGCTAGACACACACCTAAGAGTATCACATTGCAGCATAAGTTAGGATGGTCAGGGGGCACGGTAAGTCGAAGATACTGCGGACCTTATTCGTGATGTCAGAAGCTCGTGATGTCAGAAGGCCCGGCGGGCCGACTGCGCCAGCCCCGTTGCATCCCGTGGAGGATCATGCAGAAATTCGCCGCCACCTGCGAAGCGATCGCTGCTACTACTAAGAAGCTTGTGAAGACGGCCATTGTGGCCGAGTATCTGAGATCAGTGGCAACCGAGGAAGCTGCGGTCAGCTGCGTGTTTTTATCGGGAAGCCCTTTTCCTGCTGGGGAAGAGTCAACGCTTCAAGTCGGAGGACGTTCTCTTTGGCAAATCGTCGCAGAACTGGCGGGAAAAGAGGAAGGCGAGCTTACCACGGCTTATCGTCAATACGGCGATTTGGGTGCAGCCGCCGCGGCAGTTCTCCCCCGTCGGCCCAGTAACGGAATCTCACTTCTGGCGGTAGAGGCCGCGTTCCGCTCGATCGCCCAAGCGAAGGGGCCATCCGCCAAAGGGGCGATCGTACGTGATCTGCTCTCACCCTGCACGCCGCTGGAAGCGAAATACATCATCAAGATCATGACGGGTGATCTACGGATCGGACTGAAAGAGAGCTTGGTCGAAGAAGCGATTGCGAAGGCCTACGAGAGTCCGGTCAGCGACGTTCAGCGCGCCAACATGCTGCTGGGCGACATCGGGGAGACGCTTGTTCTCGCGGCCGCGGGCCGGCTTGGTGAAGCACGAATGCGGCTTTTTCATCCGATTGGGTTCATGCTGGCCAGTCCAATTGAGACTGCGGAGGAAGGCTTACGTTACTTCTCCGATGCGGGGATTGAAGACAAATATGATGGCATTCGCGCACAGGTGCACGTTTCAGCGGGAGAGGTCCACATCTTTTCGCGGACGCGAGATGAAATCACACAGTCCTTTCCCGAGCTTCCGCCTGTCCTGGCAGGACTCCCGAAAGCAGCCATCCTCGACGGCGAAATCGTGGCGTGGGAGTGCCCGGTGTCGGTTGCCGATACCACGGTTGTGGTGGACGAACCGGTCTCGGACGAGAGCGAGGTAAAGGCTCAGAATCTTGGCCGTGCGCGCCCGTTCAGCGTCCTACAGCAAAGGCTGGGAAGAAAGAAGGTTAGCGACAAGCTGCTTCGTGAGAGCCCGGTTGCCTTTCTTGCCTTTGACATCCTCTATGCAGAGGGAGAGTTGCTCATCGATAGGCCACTTGCCGAACGAGCCCGCGCTCTGGATGCATTACTCGCAGCGGAGCGGTTGGTTGAACCAGCTCTGGGCCGGGCGGGAGTCGGGCACCAGCAGGCAAAACTGATGTTTGCGGAGGATCAGAAGGTTTCCTCTGCCGCGGTCATTCGTGCGCCTGTGTTTCGCGCGTCCACAGCCGAGGAATTGGATCGCCTCTTCGTCGCTGCCCGCAGCCGGGGCAACGAAGGCCTGATGGTCAAAGACCTCAATTCTTCCTATTCGCCAGGCAAACGCGGCAAAGCCTGGCTGAAGATGAAACGAGAGTTGGCTACGCTTGACGTTGTTGTGACTGCGGTCGAATACGGCCACGGCAAGCGCATCGGAGTGCTCAGTGATTACACATTCGCCGTGTGGGATGGCGAGAAGCTGGCTAACATCGGAAAGGCATATTCCGGACTTACCGATGCCGAGATCAGCGAAATGACCGCCTGGTTCCTCGAACATACGGTCGAAGATCAAGGATTCCGTCGCCTGGTTGAGCCGAAGATCGTTTTGGAAGTTGCATTCAACAACATGATGCGATCCGATCGGCATGAGAGCGGGTATGCTCTCCGCTTTCCGAGAATTCTCCGCCTACGCAGCGACAAGCGGGCCGAGGATGCCGACACAATCGCGAGAGTAAGAGAGATCTTCGCTCAACAATCTTGAAGAGCATTTGACTTCTCAGTGGCTGTGATGATGATGGTGTTCTTCACCGTCTTCAATGACAGGGATGACGCATCCGTGGGCAGTTTCACAAAGAGCATGCTCGAACTGAATGGTCGTGTGATCGATTCGAAAGTCGTGCAGCAGGCGTTCTTTTACATCTCGCAGAATGCGTTCGCTGACGGAGGGGGGAATGTCAGCGATCGAGATGTGACAAGAGAGGGCGTGCGTCTCGCTGCCGATGCTCCAGACATGAAGGTCGTGCACGTCGTTCACACCCTCCACCGAACGGATGACTCCTTCGATTTTCTCCAGTTTCATTCCACGAGGCGTACCCTCAAGCAAAATATTCAAGGTCTCGCGAACAATTCCGAAGCCTGACCACAGGATCAGCACTCCGATCCCGACTGACAGTACCGAATCAATCCAGAAGTTACGAGTGACCAGAATTGCCCAGCCTCCGGCAATCACGGCGGCGGTCGATAGAGTGTCTCCCACCTCATGGAGCAGTGCGCTTCGGATGTTCACATCCCCGCCGGCCCGATAAAGCAGCAGGGCGATCACTCCATTCATCACGACGCCGGCTCCCGCGACCCACATCATCACGCTTGCTTGCACGTGCTCGGGGTGCTGCAGGCGCCGGAAGGCCTCATAAAAAATGAAGAACGAAACCACCACTAGTGAGCTTGCGTTGACCAGCGCGGCGAGCACGCCGGCTCGGTGATACCCATACGTCTTGGTAGGGCTGGCAGGCCGGGATTGCAGGTAAACCGCGACAAGCGAGAGCAGGAGAGCAAGAAAGTCCGAGAGGTTGTGGCCCGCCTCCGATAGCAGTGCCAGGGAATGAGCACGCACACCGGCGACGACCAGCAGCGCGATGTAGGCGAGAGTTACGCCGAGCGAGATCTTCAATACTCGACTCGGGCTGCGACTAGGGTGAACGTGCAAATGCATTCTCTCTAAAGTCTACGGGCGCCGCTAACTCCCTTCAAGCGCATACTCCGACGCCATTTCGAAGGACCTGCCTAGGTTGTGCCAGATCAGGCCGATGATGCATAGGGCGGTAAATCAGCAGCACGGCCTAAGGTGCCTTCCAAACCGCGGAAGTTGGCTGCGCCATGCAGGTAAAGAAGCGGTTGCGTCGATCCCGCGATGGGAGGGAATCGACGACAAGGAACTGGCGACCCCCTCCAAGATTGGTGGGGTACTCGTCCAACAAGGACAGATCACTCCCGATGAACTCTCGGCGGCACTTTGGCTGCCGGAGATGGGAGGTAAACGAGGTCGGGGAAATTCTGATCGAGCAGGGCGCCGCCCGCCCGGAGGACGTCCACGCGGCGCAAAACAGCATCGAAAGCCGCAATTCCGATGCCGCCATCGAGACCGCTCGTGTCGGCGTAGATCTGCTCGACCGTCTTATGAATCTCGCAGGCGAACTCGTTCGGGCGCGAAACCGGCGGTTTCAGTTTTCCAGCCTGCGCCGGGATGCGGGCTTACCGCACTCCCAGAGAGGACCCTTGGCACAGAGTTGGGCGAGGCTCTTACAACCACGGGAATCGAAGCCTATGAGACTCTAGGTCGGCCGCAGCTTGGGCGATGTTTTCAGGTTTTCCCAAATCCCGCCAATAATATTCGTCTGCCCGAAAGAGGCCGATTTTCTCCCCTTGGCTCGCCAGCCTGAGATAAGCCGTGACGATCGAAAACACCCCTTCCTCCTTCATCAGGGAAAGAAGACGGGGAGAGATTACGTGCACCCCAGCAAAGGCCAAAGCCCGAAGCTGCGAGCATGGACGTACGACCTCTGCCGTCTCATCGCTCGCGGCGCGGCGTCCACACAGCCAGTTCTCTTGGTCAAATAATAGATATCGAGAGCTTTTGCGATCTTGAACCGCCAATGTGGCGAGGGCGCCGCTTTCGCGATGCGCCTGCAACATCCGTCGAACATCGATCGTGCTGATCACGTCCACGTTGTGCAGCAGAAACGGCTCTTCCGCTGCAGCGCTGGTTTCCCGAAAGAACCATCCCGCTTTTTTGAGGCCTCCCCCGGTATCGAGCAGGATTTCTTCCCGGGAGATCTCGATGCGCATTCCAAAGTTGTCGTGTTTCTTTAGGTACGCGACAACCAGGTCGGCAAAGTGATGCACGTTCACCATCACTTCCCGGATCCCAAATGACGCCAGTCGGCACAACGTGATTTCTAAAAGCGTGTGTCCGTCGACCTCAACCAGCGCCTTTGGACGATCATTCGTCAGCGGCCGCAGCCTGGTGCCCAGACCGGCCGCGAGGATCATGGCCTTCATGTTCCGGCTTTCTCCGCGAGAGCCGGTTCCGCTTTCATTCTCTCCAGTTCGCGATGCGCGATGGCCACCGCGATTCCGCTCCGGCCACGCAGCCGCTTAGCCAACTGCTCCGCAAGATATACCGAGCGATGCTGCCCTCCCGTGCATCCAAAACAAACCATAAGATGCTTGAACCCACGCTGCTGGTAATTGTTCACGCTCGCATCAACCAGTGCCATCACATTCGCCAGGAACTGATGCACACTGTCCTGCTGATTCAGATACTCGACGACCGGCGCATCCTTGCCCGTCAGAGACTTGAACTGTTCTTCTCGACCGGGATTGGGGAGACAGCGCCCATCAAATACAAAGCCGCCCCCATTGCCGGTTTCATCCTTCGGCAATCCTCGATGGAACGAGAAACTGACAATGCGAACCACAAGATTATCCGCATCCGACGCCAGTCTCTGCAGCCTCTCGGACGCCAGCATGCTGTGAAACGCTTCCAGCAAGGTGGGCAGCGGGATCGGCAAGGTCACGTTATGCAGCAGCCACCGCAGGTTCTTCAGCGCGTATGGAACACTCTGCAAAAAATGGACCTTGCGCTCGTAAAATCCTCGAAACCCGTAAGCCCCCAAGGCCTGCATGATGCGGATGTACACATAGGCGTAGTAATGCTGCATGAAGGCTTCGCGCTTGACATCGACGTAGCTGCGCAACGTGTCGAGATAGTGATCGAGCAGTTGCTGGCGCAGCTCAGCAGGTAGATCCGCCTTCGCATCGTACAAGAGCGACGCGACGTCATACTGCAACGCTCCTTTACGCCCGCCCTGGTAGTCGAGAAAGTAAGGCTGGCCATCGCGCAACATGATGTTCCGCGACTGGAAGTCGCGATACAGGAAGTAATCGCGTGGAGCGCTGAGGAGGAACTTGGTGAGCCGGCTGAAGTCATCCTCGAGCGCTTGCTCGCTGAAGGGAATGCCCGCCAAGCGCAAGAAGTAGTATTTAAAGTAATTCAGATCCCAGGAGATCGACTGCCGGTCGAAACTGCCACGTGGGTAGCAGACTCGATAGTTCAGGTCACGCCCAGCCTCGATCTGAAATCTCGGCAGGATGGCAATGGCTTTTCGATAAGCCTCTAGGACTTCGGCTGTGACACTCTCGCCCTTGCGATTTTGCGAAAGCAGTTCGAATAGGGAAGTGTCGCCCAGGTCCTCCTCAAGGTAAGCACCATGCTCGAGGTCTTGGCCGTAGATCTCGGGCACAGGCAAGCCGTGCTTTCGGAAGTGTCGGGAGAATTCAAGAAAGGCGACATTCTCTTCGCGAACCCCGTAGACAATGCCGATCGCGCTCTTTCCCTTTCCGATCAGCCTTATGATCCTGCGTCCCGACCCGCCTAGTTCGCCTTGGACTGGCTCGATCTGTTCGACCGGAAAATGGAAATGCTGCTCAAACAGTTTCTTGAGAATGTCCATGCAGTTGCTTGCCGATTCCTCACAAAGATACCACCGAAGAGAAGCCGCAATTGGCATCGGCAGCTTGATACCAGCACCAAAGTTTGAGGGTTGGAAGGAAAAGGGAGCAGCAAGAAAGTCGGCCGCGAGCGATCGGCTCGGATCAGGGCACACGGACTACAAGATCCGGTTCACACAGAGTTACTGATGGAATCGAATCGTTGCTCATCGATCCTTACGCGGCAGCGTTTCTCGACAACAGGCGGCCTACCTTGTCGAGCAGTTGGTCCAGACGGAACGGTTTGGGAAGAAATTCGCATCGCTCGAATGATGCCCTGTGCCTCTCCACAAACTGCTCCGGAAAGCCGGACATGAACAGGAATCTTACGTTTGACTCCAAGCCTAGAATCCGCTCCATGCACTCAAGGCCATTCATTCCGGGCATGGCAAGATCGCTAATCACCAACTGAATCTTCTTCGCATGCTGGAGGAAGACTTCGACGCCCTCCGTGCCGTCTTTCGCCGTAAGCACTCGGAAGTTTCTCTTCTGCAAGTATTGGCGGACCAACTCTAGCAATGCGGCTTCATCCTCGACGATGAGAATGGTTGCCAATATCTCATTCTCGCGATGGGATCCGGAGGTGGATTCTCCCGTCTTGCGCGTTGTAGCTTCATTCTCGGATGGAGGCAACGCCATCAAGACAGCCTCATCACTGCCAGGTTGCGGAGTACGCCAACAAGTTGGCGATTGGGTAGGTTACGTGTCCCGGTACTCCCCAGCCACTGTCAAAACTACCAGTGGTGCCCAGGAGGTGAGTCTTAAAACCCACATTGGATTGGACGTCGTGCGCCGCTGGGCTCATCATTCGACTTCCGGCGATTCGTCGGCGTGTGTTCGCCTAGCCAACAACAAACAGGCGACAGCAGTGAACCCTCTCCCCAACGTCTCGCTAGCGGCGTACCGGGCGCGCGTGTAACGCCAGTTGAGCGTCTCTAATATGATCAGGCTGGTCGGGTGCCCATGCTCATGGATGGTCAGTGCCGCATTTTCGATACGCAACCAGAGCCGTTGCCGTTAGGGAATCTCTACTGCGCCGTTTTGGGCAGACATCATTTGTCCTTCTTTGTCCCGAACGACTAAGCGGACCAGATAACTCCCCGGCTTAACGTCGAAATTGGCTTTTAGAGTGATTCCCGATCCCAATTTGTTTTGCAGCGTTTCATCTTTCAGACGCATTTCCAGGGTTCGCAGTTTTCCCTGGAGATATGTCCCATTGCGATCGAACAGCGCTGAAACCACGGTCAGATCATCCGAGTTTCGGTCTTCCACTTTCCGAAAGCGCAATTGCCTGACGTCGATATGGGCTAATACTGTGAGCTTGGCATCGACGTCATTGGCCTTGAAAAAATCAACGTGGAGTCCGACGGGAATGTCGCGCATTACCTCCTGTGAAAAGACCGCGTCTTCGATCTCCTGCCGGGCTTGTTCCGAAGCATCCGCCAAATGTTTGGGAGCGTAATAGCCACGCCGGGACTGTAGCGTGATCTTTTCCGGGTTCTTCAGGGTGACTTTCAATCCATGAAAGGTGCCATCGAGCTTCAGCTTCTGGGGTGAAAAGCCGAGGACGTAATAATATTCCGGCGCGCTAGCGACCCGGAGAAATCCTTCGTCCAGGTCGTTGCTGTTTTGGAAGAAAGTTCCACCGGTACTGTCTGCCAAGAGGGCCATCACGTCAGAGTTTGCCGCTGTATCTGCCACGTGGTACAGGTGCTTGTTTGCCGCTACGAAACCGGCATTTGGCCCAGCCATTTCGGGGCTGGAGGCTTCGCCGCCAGGAACCACCGTATAGAGCCCGCGTGCGTCGAGCGCGTTGATGATGACTTGAGAACGCAAGGCACGATCGATTACTTCCTCGTATTCGATTTCCAATTGCGGCGTCAGGAAGCCGGGAGACACCAGGACGACGCTGCGTTGCCCCGGCGTGACCGCAATCCGGCGAACGACATCCTTCAACACCCCCAGCGCGAGGCGGGTTTCGGTGTCACCATTTACTAACGCCTGGCTCGCCGCAGCCGTTGCCATGGTTTGCGCCTGCTGCAGAAACCTCTGGTCGCCTCCAAACGCGCAATTCAGCGTGTCCTGCGTAGCCACGGAAAGAGCTCGATCGTCGTGCTTGTTCTGGATCAGGTCACCCATGTAATAGCTGACATCCGGACATCGTGTGCCTGCGCTAGTCACGGGTCGCGGCTGAAGGCGCTGCAACGTGGCGTGCAGTTGAGCAGGGTCGTCCGTAAAATCCTGCATGGTCTGGCCGGAGGTCGAGAAGATGGCAACTCGGTCGGTCGGCCGTAGAGTGTCCAGATAACGATTGGCAGCGACGCGGGCCTGTGCGAGATCGCCAAACTGAATATGCACGTCGTCAAAAACGTAGGCGATGAAGCGCTCGGGCACATCCGGTGTTTTTCCTTTGTCCGACGGGGTCGGCGCCTCGCCGGGGCTGGGCTCGCTGTTCTTGCTCTCCATTGCCACCTGCGCGCCGGGCTGTTCGACGGAGAACTGCGAAATCACTTGGGGCTCACGATTGTCGAACACCTGGAAGTCTTCTTTGTGTAGATTTCCGATCGCGTGTCCTTGCGCGTCCCGAGCCACTACGCGCACCAGCACCAGCCGGACATTTACCTTGAAGGTGGTGGCCTCCTCGCGGGAATTCAACTCCGCGGAGTTCGTTTGGGTGGGAGACGGAACCGTGGGCGACTGACTTGCCGGAACCGAGGTTGCAGGAGGAGCGGGCTGCTGCACTGTCGATTGCGCGCGAGCCGCCTCGATGCCGCAGAGGATGGAGACAAACAGCAGCGGTACCAGGAGCGTTCTCGTCTCAATCGAGCGGAGTTTTGCCCATCGGTTTTGCGCATCCGCCGCGAGGCCGAATCTGCCTCGCCATTCCGGCAGAACGACTGGGTCATTTTGCTCGCAGCAGATACCCATGGGATCGTCGTGAACGGGTGACACGATCGCTGCCTTATTTCCTTGAGCAAAGTAGAGATGCGTGCGCCGCAGCATTCATCCAACGGAATTTCACAGTCATTCTACGCCATAGGTTCTGCATCGCCGGCGAAATCAGGCTATTGCACTTTAATCCAGAGGAAAAACTTTTTCCTGACACAGTAAACGAGTGATATCGCGATTTATCGTTAACCGTCCATTTAGAATGGCGCGAGTGAGCTGCGCTCGCACCGAAAGCGCTGGTTTCAAAGCGGGATAAAAACTTGCGCGAGATAGGCATTGGCGGTTTTTAAGTCCTTCGCTCCCACCTGGCGCAATCCCTTCACCAGCCGGTCCTGCTGCGGTTTGAAACGAGCGCTCAATGCGCGACTATCAAGAACCCGCCGATGACCCTAGGGTAGCAATGGCAAAGCTCGAGAAATTCGTGATTGGCAGCGAACAACTCGAACCCTTCGAAAGTGGCAACAACAAGGCAGAGGCCCCAACTGCCCGCATCCGGTAAACCCCCTGTTTACTGTCGCTTGAATCTGGTGGCGGCGGTTGGAATCGAACTGTAGCAGCCTGCTGATGGCACGCAAGTTATTGATTCTACGATTCGACAGATTCGCTCAAATCGCCAGAAACGCTGAACGGAGGTACACCGCGGGTACACGAGTCACACACGTACCCGTCAGGCCGGGATGGTGTTTTGAGATGTTTCCGGTCGGTAGCCCGCGCGGGTTTTGGGCAGCTCCGTGGGCGGATAGAGTTTTTCCGTGGTCGTGGGGGCCTGGACCCAGTCGTAGACCTGTTTCGCTTCGCCTATAACGTCGAACTGCGCGACTGGGCGCACGATCTCCATGGCCTGCGGGACGAAAGTGGAATCGTTCAGCACGTCATCGACCCAGCCGCCGCATGACCGCGATGGTTTGCGCGGTGCCCTGAGGTGAGAAATCCCCGATTACCCCGCAGCCGGGAATGAGTGACGTCTGGTTTCGACACTTGACCTTGGGTCGGAAGCGCATCAAGTGTATGGGGACCAGTTAGTCCTGCCTCAGCGTCTTCGAGCACTTTGCGAAAAAACTCTCCTTGGTGAGGGGATGCAGCTCGATTTATCGCTACTAGTTTCGAGGAGCAATGCAGCTCCTCAATTCACAAGAAGCGAGGTTGATCGCAATGATGGCTATCGTTAGGCGCAGTGACTGCTTCGCCGCGCTGGTTACGGTGTTCGTGGCAGGTCTCGTGCCGTGCCGCGCTGCTCAGATATCTAATCCCCAGGCCGCAACGGCTTGTCAGGAGTCCCGCCTCACAATCTTAGGAGGAGGTGGTTACACGTTCCTTAACGTCGATGGTCCAAACGCTGGAATCAACGCAGGAACGGGCACGAATCTAAATGGCCTTTCAAACACGGGAGCCGCTGTCGGATTTGACATCGATAACAATGGGGAATCGCACAACTTTTTTGGCGATCTAGTCGGAACCATTACACTTCTCAACATCAATGGGAGCACCAAGGCGATGGCGTTCGGAGCCAATCGTGCCGGTAGCCTGGTCGGTACGGATGGAAACGGGAATGCCTTTTTCCTGCGAAGCGGTAATTTGCAGACGTTTATTCCGGGCGGAGGGTCTTCGGCGGCTGCCTTTGGAATTAACGATAACGGCAACATCGTAGGTCAGTACACCATCAATGGTCAGACACCCGGATTCTTCCTGAGCGACCACGAAGGCCAGGGTTTCGTTCGAATCGATGGTCCCTCCGGCCCGGATGTGGTCAACGCGCAGGGCATCAATCAGACACGGCAGATTGTGGGCTTTTATGTTGGCGTAGACGGGCAGGATCATGGTTTTGTAGCTAACGTTCTTCAGGCGAGACACGGCCAACTCACCGGTACTGCGATCGTTGATCCGACCATTCCTGCCGTTGCAGGCGAACCCGGTGCAACCTTTGTCTTTTCGCAAATCCTCGGCGTCAACAACAGTGGAATCGCGGTGGGCTATTATGGCGATTCTACCACCAGCCAACATGGATTCCTTTACAACCTGAACACGGGCCAGTACACGTTTATGGATGATCCTGCCGAAGCATTCAACAACGGAGTCGAAGTCACGCAGATCACCGGGATCGACGACTCGGGCGATCTCACCGGATTCTACTCGGACGCGAACGGTGTGTTTCACGGTTTCTTTGCATTGCCGAACGGCCAGACTTGCCCCGCGCGCGCCAGTTCCAAAGTGCAATAGCCGGAAGCGATTCGAGATCACCTGTGACTTAGCCGGGTGGTTGGTTCAAACAGTGTGTTTTCGACCGAAGATGAAACAAAAGGCATTTGAGTCCATGAGCATGGTCCCAACATGCCTTTTGCTTTCCGCTCGGCCGCTCATGCTGTTTCGCGAAAGAAATGAAAGAACTCAGCTCCAATTTCCTCGGAAGCAGGCGCTGGCAGTGACACCGCCAGCGGTACTCTGACAACCCTGTATACCTTCTGCTCTCATAGACACCGCGCTGAACGTTTTGGGGGCCATCTTTCACGCTATGCGGGTCTGACCTCGATGGAGAGGGTCCGCGACAGGCCCCGGTAAGTCAACACGTCACCCCTATGACATCTGGCCGGCCCGGGCACGTAGCTGATTCACACCCCAAAACTATTTCCATCTGCCCGCTAAGGATTCTTGAGACTCAAGCAGCCTTGCGCGTCAAGATTCCGTGGCCTATGAGGTGCTCGCGGTATGCATCCCAAGCAGCTATGCGGACGGTCAAGGCTCAGCCACAACCTAATCAAGACAGCTCCACTCTGCCAACCTAGACAGTTTGTCGCTTGATCGAGAAGCAGTAGGGCACGTCACGCGATGAACTGGCATAAACTTTCCGCAATGCTCCAAGAAAAACGACGAGGGACTAGTTCGTTCGGGCCAAATGCTTCTCATGTGATCGGAAAGGCCCATGCCTCAGCAGCTTTTAGAAACAAATCATCGCCCCTACTTCGTATGGACTTTAAGACTGATACTGTTTGATACGATTCTGCAGGCGACTGGTTCCTCTGAAAGAAAAAGGGGCAGAATCACCGTGTGCCCCTTTTCATTTCGGCCGAGTTGAATCCGACCTTGCTTTAGCAGAGGCATGATCACACCATTAGATCAAGCTAGAAACTGTCAGGGTAGGCAGGATGACACTAAGTTCATTGCATGTGGATTGGATTTCCGATACACATCCAGCACCCGGCCTGACGAAACCCTGTATATATCTGCGAAGTTGAAAGTTCTTTTGTGGCCGAGCATTGCGGCGATTGCCGTGATGAGAAACTCCTGCCAGCAGCGGAAGAGGATGATAAAAAGAGGGCCGCTCTTGAGTGGTATGTGATTGAGGGCGACCCTCGAAAGGAGAATCTGAACTATTTTCAGCATCATCATTCACTTGGATCGAGCTGAGAACTGTCAACGTTGGCAGGGTTGAAGGTTCGACTCTAGTACAAAAGATGGAGGCTCGGCGCACATTGGCGCTCACTAGTCCGAATTGTGCGGCGTAGACTGATTTACGTCACCAATGATTTGCGGTAAGAAAATCGGCCCGCATAGAGATGGTCCTCCTTGGCGGGCCTTTTCTCACTACCATTTATTCCCGATCTCTTTTTCTTTCGCTTTAGGAACGAAAACAGCGTCACAGTAGGGGCCACTGGACCTCGTCCGAACTCACCCGCAGGAGTTGTGAAGGCTGGATTATCACCTGACACCGAGTGCAACACCAAGCAAAGGTGAGCGCAAACAGACTTCCACGACGACTCGTAAACGCTCTTCGGCTTCTGACTCCAGTTATTTTGCTTGACTACTACCGCAAGTTCCGACTGCAGTGTGCGCATCGACATACACTTCAAGGCAGTCGATTGGAAACAATTTCTATCTCAGAGGGGAATTGATCCGCACGATCCCGCATTCAAGCGGCGAAAGTGCGATCAGCGAAGGCGAAGAAGAAGCGGAAGAAGGGATGGACCCCTTAGAGTCGCGGGCTTTCTAGTTGGCAATCATGGTCACCAAACTTCCCTCGAAGATAGTCCTCCGCGCTTAAAGCATTTCGAGAACACTCCGAGGACGTAAAGAACTTGCGTCCCCATCTCGTGCAAACGCCTGTGGTGGCAACTCCATCAAGTTTCTTGAGAATGACAAACCGACCTCGATCGGTCTGAATCAGATTTGACGTCGGCAGGAGCGGCGTCATGGGGCGCCTCTATGCTGCGTAGATATAAGGACAGG
>Ga0126378_10002011_pt1 | contig 15070 bp, 9 predicted proteins | sample PanSoiMetPlot_23_FD_92587 | JGI IMG/M metagenome (GOLD analysis project Ga0126378, IMG submission 92587) | Tropical forest soil microbial communities from Panama - MetaG Plot_23 | ecosystem: Environmental > Terrestrial > Soil > Tropical forest > Bulk soil | place: Panama | collected 2016-02-17 | reverse complement strand
GCGCTTCAGCATGAGCCCTCAGCCAACCGTCAGCGGCTTCTAAACGTCGAGTTCTCAGCAGCCTGCGGTGAGCCTAGCTGTGCTCCATTTCATTGTCAAGGTGCTAGGCCCCTGTTAAACTGCCTCTCGCAATTCTCGCGGTGCCAAATCTTGTGGCCGCTTTCTCTTGTCAAACGGTGATGGATGCCCCTGGAAAGGCCCTTCTCCCGGCCACGGTCCAGGATAGTCCCTTCCTAGTTACAAGTTGACCCGCTAGTGTAACAGCGCGTGCCTGGGACACGTTCCACATTGGGCAGATGTAAATAAAACCGTCCTCTTGGGGGCGGGATTTCTAGGAGCGATCATTGTCATGAAAACTCTCGGGGGCATCCGCAAGCCGTTTTCTCTGCTGGTGATTTTCAAGCCAGAAGATTCTTTTGCCAAATATACATTTCTGCTGACAGCGCGAACCCTGCTCGCGGCCTTTCTCGTTGGAATCCTCGCGGCTGGCTCCGTTTCTCCAACTTTCGCGCAAAACCCGCCGCAGAATCCGACGCCGACGGCCGCGCCCGCCCCTCAGGCCACGCCCATCGCCCCGGTGGCCTCACTGGGGCTTGCTAAGCACGATTTCTCGCGCGGGCCCAAAGCCTTTCCGGATCTATTCAATCCTTACCGGTCCATCCATCTGGAGGGGCCGATGCTCGCAAATTCGCCTCGCATTGACCAGCTCGTTCACGATGGAAAGCTGACCCTCAGCCTGCAAGACGCGGTCGAACTCGCGCTGGAAAACAGCATGGACATCGCGGTGCAGCGCTACTATCCCTGGACGGCTGACACCGATATCCTCAAGACCTCCGCTGGCGGCTTTGGCCGTGGCACACCGGGTGCGACCTTCGGCTCTTCCACCGCGAACCTGGCCTCGTTTTCCTACGACCCGCTGGTCTCAAGCACCGTGCTCCTTGACGATCGCACCACCCCCATCAACAACCCCTTCATTTCAGGTACGGGTACAGCCACCGCCGCGCATCTAATTACCCACACCGACCAATACAACACGCAAGTCTCTCGGGGTTTCGAGACCGGTTCAAACTTGAGCGTCAGTTGGGATAACACGCGCAGCAGTTCGACCTCGACCGCCAACTTTTTTGACCCGGCGGTGCAATCGACTCTATCGGTCGTTTTTTCCCAGCAATTGCTCAGCAGCTTCGGCCATTACGTAAATCGCCGAAACATCATGATCTCGAAGAACAATCGCAAGATTGCCGACTGGGCGTTCGCGCAGCAGGCCATTACCACCGTCACCAACACGATCGCTGCCTATTGGGAACTTGTTTATGCGCGTGAGAATGTCAAGGTCGAAGAGCAGGCCGTGGCGACTTCCGAGAAACTCTACAGCGACAACCAAAAGCAGCTCAGCGCCGGCACCATGGCCCCGCTCGACGTCACCCAGGCAAAATCAGAGCTCGCCACCGACCGGCAAAACCTGATTGTGGCCCGGACCGTACAGCTCCAGGACGAGCAAATCCTCAAGAATGCGATCTCGAAAGACCCCATGGCGCCGAATCTCATCAACGTCGAGGTCATCCCGGCCGATGAACCAACGCCCCCGGCGGCCGTCGAGAATCCCTCATTCGAAGATGCCGTCAAAGAAGCGTATGCGAAGCGCCCGGAGCTTCAGGAACAGGGCTACAACATCAAGAATGGGGAGATTGACGTGCGAGCCACGCGCAATGCCCTGCTCCCGCAGCTTACCCTGAGCGCCCAATATAGTTCTGTCGGGCTGGCGGGCAATTCGCCAATCAAGGGCGCGCCGACGTTTGCGAGCAGTGGCGTTCCCATCGTCGATGCGACCGGGGTGCCGGTGCCCGGACTATTTGAACCCACCGTCATTCCAACCATTACAGGAACGAACCAGCAAGGCTTCTCGAACGCGCAATCTGATGTCTTTCACAACCGATTCCCCGACTATTCCGCGCAACTGACGTTGAACCTACCGTTGCGCAACCGCTCGGCACAGGCCGACAACGCACGCGCCCTCCTGGTGCAGCGTCAGCTTGAAACCCAAATGCAGCAACTCAAAAACGCCGCGCTACTCGACGTGCGCAACAGTTACATTGCGCTGACGCAGGACCGCGCCCAGGTCGAAGCGGCGAGCGAAGCCCGCCAATTGCAACAGGAAACGTTCGACGCCCAGCAGAAAAAATACCGCCTCGGCGCCACTACCGTTTACCAGGTCATTTTGACGCAGCGCGACCTGATTGCCGCCGAAGGCACGGAGATCCGGGCTCTCGCTAATCTGCAAGAAGCCAAGGCCAACTACGAGCGCGCTCTTGGGCGCACTCTCGAAGTAAACCACGTCACGATTGCCGATGCACTCTCCGGAGAAGTGGAGCGCGAAACGCTGATTCCCGGAACGCTCCATGGACGAGTGGTGGGCACGGAAAACCTCTATCGAGATCGCTTAGGCCGATAAGGCAACGAGGCCTTCGAGGGGCTGCATCTGGTTCGTGAAAAATGCGGCCCCTGACCTATCTATGCCTGGTCTCTCCCTATCTCGGCCACTCTCCCCGCACTCTCCGCATGGTCCTCCTCGGCGACCTTGCAGCTCTCTTCCGCGTCTATTACCCTGAATAACGCTTTTGGGGTGCTGGTCCTTGTCGGCCTGTCCCGTTTTTTTAGCGCTTTCAGGCGTCTCAAAGCCAGCAAGAATTGAAACAAATCCCTCTGTTTGAGCGTTTTAGATAGTTGAGTACAACTAAAAAACGTCCCGGTGGGACAGAATCTCGAGGGGTGAAAACCAATATGGTGTCGAAGACTGCTAAGTTGTTGTTTTCGTGGGCCACCAGGGCCAATAAGCTCGGTACGCGCCACGTGGCCCGTTCCCTGCTGGCGGCTTTCCTGGCTGGCGTGATGGCCGCCGGCTCCATTTCTCCGGCTCTTGCCCAGAACCCGCCGCAGAGTCCGACTCCAAAAACTGATCAAACTCCCGCTCCGCCCTCCGGCGGCGCGAACATCGCTCCCGTCACTTCCCTTGGCGTAGGCAGCCAGAGCTACTCGCGTGGACCGCGGGCTTTTCCAAACATCTTCAAGCCCTATGAATCGCGGTTCGTAGCGCCCCCGGTTTTGGTAAATTCTCCGCGCATTGACCAGCTCATCCACGACAACAAGCTCGAAATCAGCCTGCAGGACGCGATTGAGCTTGCGCTCGAAAACAACCTGGACATTGCCGTGCAGCGCTACTATCCCTGGATCTCCGACGCGGGCCTTCTGAATGCCAACGCGGGCAACACAGGTTTTTCCACGCCCGGTGTGGCGATTGGCGCGTCTTCCGCCAACATTAATCCCTTCGCGTTCTTCATTCAGAACTTCGATCCGCTGGTCACCAGCACAACTCAGATTTCAGATGCCACGACGCCGATCAACAACGCGTTCACTTCCGGAGCAGGCAGGACGGGTATCGCCTCGGTTGTCAGCCACCAATCTGTATTCAATCAGCAGTATTCGCAGACCTTCCAGACCGGCACGAACCTGACCGTGGCCTGGGACAACACGCGCAGCAGTTCCAACATCGCCAACTTTTTTAATCCGGCTGTCAGTTCCAACCTTCAAGTTCAACTTTCGCAGCCCCTGTTGAACGGCTTCGGCAAGAAACAGTGGACGCGCAATATTCGCATCGCTAACAACAACCGCAAAATTGCCGACTGGGCCTTTGCCCAGCAAGCCATCACCAGCATCACCACCACCACGAATGACTATTGGGAACTTGTTTATGCCCGGGAAAACGTAAAGGTAAATCAGCAGGCCGTTGCAGTCGCCCAGAAGCTCTATGAAGACAACAAAAAGCAGCTGGAGATCGGGAGCATGGCTCCGCTAGATGTAACCCGTTCGGAATCGGAACTCGCTACGGATCAGCAAAACCTCATTTTTGCCCAGACCGCGCAGCTCCAGGATGAACAGACTCTGAAAAATGACATCTCCAAGGATCCCCTTGCTCCAAGTATCATCAACGTCGAAATCATTCCCACAGACGTGCCCAAGCAGCCGGAAATTGTCGAAGCCGCTACGTTTGAAGAGGCCATCAAGGAAGCATTCGCAAAACGGCCAGAACTTCAAGAACAGGCGTATAACCTGAAGAACGCTGACATTGACGTTCGCGCGACCAAGAACGCCCTTTTGCCGTCGCTCAACGCGAGCGCTTTCTATGAGTCTGCTGGGTTAGCAGGAAACTCCTTGGTCCCTTCCGGCGCAAAGACCGTAAGCACGAATATTCCCATCGTCGACGCCAACGGCAACCCGATTTCCGTGACCGAGAACGTGAATGGAGTGCCGACACAGGTCCCCATCTTCACGTCGGCTACGATTCCCACTTCCGTCACTCCGTCAAACGAAGGTTTCACGACGTCGCAGAACCAGGTCTTTCACAATCAGTTTCCCATCTACGCCGGCTCCCTGACCTTGACCCTTCCCCTGCGCAACCGTTCTGCGCAGGCTTTTCACGTGCGCGCTCTGCTGGTGCAACGGCAACTCGAAACGCAGATGCAACAACTCCGCAACGCCGCCATCCTGGACGTGCGCAAGAGCTACATCGCGCTGACCCAATTCCGCGCGCAGGTGACCGCGGCCAGCAAAGCGCGCCAGCTTCAGCAAGAGACCTTCGACGCCGAACAGAAAAAGTATCAGCTTGGCGCCTCCACCGTTTACCTGGTCATTCAGACGCAGCGCGACCTCATTACTGCGCAAGGCAACGAAATCCGCGCTCTCGCGAGCCTCGCCGAAGCCAAGGCCAGTTACGAGCGAGCCGTGGGGCGAACCTTGGAGGTGAATCACGTCACGGTTGCCGATGCAAAGACCGGCGAAGTAGAGCGCGATACGCTGATTCCCGGCACGCTGCATGGCCAAGTTGTCGGCGTGGACAAGCTCTTCCCCAACGATGGCCAGAAGTGACCCGGGGCAAGGCCAGTAGATTATTCGGGACCAGCGTGGGAGGGCTCGGTAAAGCCCTCCCAACACCATCGGTATTCAATCCGTTTAGCCGATCCTGGCCGTGCTTGCCCCTTCCCTCACCTTTCGCATAGCATTAGTAGGAATGCTTCGCGCGTTTTGGCGCACTCGGGGAGACACCAGGGAATGAGCGATAAGCCAAAAGGTTCAACGCAAACCCTCGCTCCGGCTGACGCTTCCGCCCCCCATCGGAAACCCTCGGAGAAAGAACTTGCCTGGCAGAAGAACACGCTGCAACCTGCTTTAGAGAAGAGCCCCGAGCGCGATTACCACTTCACAACAACTTCGGGTCATCCAATCCGCCGTCTGTATACCGAGGCGGATTTAGCGGGCTGGGATTCCCAACGCGACCTAGGTCGTCCGGGCGTTCCTCCTTATACGCGTGGGATTCATCCGACGATGTACCGCACGCGCCTCTGGACCATGCGCCAGTTTGCGGGCTTCGGCACGGCCGAGGACACCAACACCCGCTTCCGTTATTTGCTCTCGCAAGGTCAGACGGGCCTTTCGACAGCCTTCGATTTGCCGACGCTGATGGGCTACGACTCGGATCATCCGCTTTCCGAAGGCGAAGTCGGCAAATGTGGAGTGGCGATCAGCTCCCTCGCCGATATGGAAGTGCTCTTCGACAAAATTCCGCTGAGTAAAGTCACCACTTCCATGACCATCAATTCGCCGGCCGCCGTGATCTGGGCGATGTACTTGGCCGTTGCGGAAAAGCAAGGCGCAGACTGGAAGAAAATCTCCGGCACGCTACAGAACGACATCCTGAAGGAATACATCGCGCAGAAGGAATACATCTATCCGCCCGAACCGTCCATGCGTCTGGTCATTGACAGTTTTGAATTCGGCGTCAAGAACACCCCGAAGTTCAACACGATTTCGATCAGCGGCTATCACATTCGGGAGGCCGGCTCGACTGCAATTCAGGAATTAGCGTTTACCCTGCGCGACGGCCTTGAGTACGTCGAGTGGGGCATGCGCCGCGGACTGAAGGTGGATGAATTCGTCCCGCAGCTCTCGTTTTTTTTCAACGCGCACAACGATTTCTTTGAAGAAATTGCCAAGTATCGCGCGGCGCGGCGCATCTGGCACAAAGCCATGGTCGAGCGCTACAAATCGAAGAATTCGCGGTCCTGGGCGCTGCGCTTCCACACGCAAACGGCAGGTTGCTCACTCACCGCGCAGCAGCCCTACAACAACGTGGTGCGCACCGCTCTCCAGGCGCTCGCAGCGGTGATGGGCGGCACACAGTCCCTGCACACGAATTCGCTCGATGAAGCTTGGGCGCTGCCAACGGAATTCGCCGCGACGATTGCCTTGCGCACACAGCAAATCATCGCGCACGAAACGGGAGTCACGAATACCGTGGACCCTCTTGGCGGATCCTACTTTGTGGAAACGTTGACGAATGAAGTGGAGCGCGCAGCGTGGGACTACATGGAACGGATTGATGCCATGGGCGGCATGGTCGCCGCCATCGAACGCGGGTATCCGCAGCGCGAAATTGCGGAAGCTTCGTACCGGTATCAGGTGGCGGTGGACAAGAAGGAAAAAATCATCGTTGGCGTGAATGATTTCGTCTCCGAAGAAAAGCCGCTCGAGATTCTGCAGATTGACGAGACCGTTGCCCAGCGCCAAGCGGTGCGCCTCCGCAAACTGCGCGCTGAGCGGTCGCAGGCGGAGGTGGACCGCCGCCTTGGTGCTCTGCGCAGTGCCGCCAAAGGCACGGAAAACCTGATGCCGTTCATCTTCGATGCCGTGAAGTCCTACGCCACTCTCGGCGAAATTTGCGACGCCCTGCGCGACGTCTTCGGCACCTACGAAGAGGTCGCCATCACCTGAGTTTGATTACGTTCAGCCCGAGCCGCAGATCACTACTAGATGCATGACCGACCATAACGACGACAACACCTGGAAGCCGCCCGCCCCGCCGACGGCCAGCTACGAGGTCCAGCGGGCGTACCAGGCCATGGATCGCGACGTCACGATCTTTCAAACCGTATTCCAAGCCACCAAGGGAGTCTTCAAGCCTCGAACGGACGATCCGAAGACTTGGTATGGCAGAGTTTTTCGCTTCATTGGCCTGCTCTGCATTTACTTGGTCATGGCAATGATGATTTTAGTGGGAGTCCAAGACTTCCTGAAAGAGATCAGACCAAAATAGAGGCAGAACAGGCCGAAATGGCAGACAAGAAGATACGCGTGCTGATTGCGAAGCCAGGGCTGGATGGACATGACCGCGGTGCGAAGGTCATTGCGCGAGCGCTGCGCGACGCCGGCATGGAAGTCATCTATACCGGCCTGCGACAGACCCCTGAGATGATTGCTTCGGCGGCAATCCAGGAAGATGTGGACGTGATCGGCCTATCCATTCTGTCGGGCGCCCACAACACCATTTGCCCTCAACTCATGAAGCTGTTGCGTGAGAAAGGCATGGGCGATGTCACGGTCCTTGTCGGCGGCATCATTCCTGAAGCTGACATCTCCGGCCTGAAAAAGTCCGGCATTGCTGAGATTTTTCTTCCCGGCACTTCCACGCAGGACATCGTGGACTTCATTCACAAGCGCGTTCCTCGGACCTAGCGTTTTTTCCTGTCGCGGTACATTTTGTTTACGCCGCGCATAAGCTGTTTGATCCGCTGTTTCTCGTTGTGACTGGCTTCTGGATCCACCTTACGCCTCAGGAACGCCATCTCGCGCTCGAGTTTGCGCCAGTTGTTGAGACGCGCGGCCTCGAGCGAACCTGATCGAATGGCGGCCTCCACCGCGCAGCCTGGCTCGCCTTGGTGACGACAGTTTCCGAAGCGGCATTGCGCCGCCAGCGACTCGATATCCACAAACGTCTGAGAAATGCCTTGGTCGGCATCCCAGAGCTGCAATTCGCGCAGGCCTGGAGTGTCCATGAGCAAAGCTCCGTTGGGCAAAGCAAAAAGCTCTCTCTTCGTTGTTGTGTGCCTTCCACGGCTGTCCGATGCGCGTACTTGCTCGACTTCCTGAATCGCGCGACCCAAAAGACGATTCACAATCGTTGACTTGCCGACTCCCGAAGAGCCCAGCAACACAAGGGTCTGACCCCGTGCCAAATGATTTTCTAGCTCGTCGAATCCCTGCCCCGTCTTCCCGCTGACCGCGCATACCGGAACGCCCATGGCAACTCTCTCGATTTCGTCAACTCTCTTTTGTGGCGCTTGGCAGACATCCGCTTTGTTCAAGACAATCACCGGCCGGGCTCCTGACTCCCAACATTGTGCGAGATATCTTTCGACGCGCCGTGGATTGAAATCGCCATCGAGCGCGCACACCAGCAGCGCCACGTCCACGTTTGCGGCAATCACTTGCTCCGCAAGCTTTTTCCCTGCCACTTTCCGGGTGAACCGGCTGCGGCACGGCAAGACTTCTTGAATCTGCGCGGCACTTCCCTGATCTCGGAGCTCCACGGCCACCCAATCTCCCACCGCAGGCCAGTCCGCGCCTGCTTCCGTGGCAAGGCGCAGCTTTCCAGCAGCGTTTGCCGGACACTCGCCGAAATCTCCTGCAACACGCCAAGTTTCGCGGCCTTGCGCGATGACTCGCGCCGGAACCGCGCTCCCGCGTTCTGCGCCTTTCCAAACTGCTTCCAGATCGTCATTCCAACCCCAAAGAAGAATCGTCACGGACGTATCCTCCCGCGGCCATAACCAAGCACACGGCCGCAGCTAGCGCCAATCAGGACAACGTAAAATGAATGGAAGTGGAGATGCGGGAGGGGCGGTTCCGCCGGGAATCGTCGGCGGCAGAGCTTGAGAACTCAGTGCCGAGGAGCCGCGGAGACACACCCTCCCGTGCCAACTTGTTTATGCGTTCGCACAGGCGCCTCCTTGGCGGAATTGAGCAGGCCGCTTACCGCGCCGTACCTGCTCTAGGTTAGATCCTAGCGAGAACCAGGCTAGCGGTCAATCGTCCACTTATTGGGCACTTATTGGGCACTTATTGGACAAGCTTGCCCTCAGGATCGCGGATTTCGACTTTTCCGAGGTTGAGTTTCTTCATTTCGTCTTCGATTTTCGAGCGATCGCCCACGGCTACGACGGCGATTTTTTCGGGATGGATGTACTTCTGCGCAGTCGCCTGGGCTTGCGCCGGATTCACGGCATCCACGGCATCAGGAAATTTTGAAAAATAATCCAACGGCAAATCGTAAATAAAAAGCTCGGCGAACGTTCCCACGGCGTCTCCGCCTCGTTCGAATCGTCCGGGCATGGACCGCGTGATGGAGTCTTTCGAGAGTTTCATCTCGTCCGGGGTCATTTGCGTGTCGCGCATCCGGCGCAACTCGTTGAAGATTTCGGTCACGGCCGGCGCGGTCACATCCGTCCGAACCGCGGAATAAGCGAGAAATGGCCCGGGCTGGCGATGATAGGCAAACGTGGAGCCGGCTCCGTAGGTGTAGCCGTGGGCTTCGCGCAGGTTCATGTTGATGCGGCTGGAGAACAAGCCGCCCAATTCGGTGTTCACGACTTCCAGTTGCGGATAGTCGGGTGTTGAGCGCGCCGCGCCAAGCTCATAGCATTCGACTGCGGTTTGCGGGGCGCCCGGGCGGTCGACCAGAATCAGGCGCGCATCGGAACTCTGCGGTTTCTCGGCCGCTGCGGCCGCGGCCTGTCCCGGCTTCCACGCGCCAAACGCTTTTTCGAGCAGCGGCTTTAGCGTGGCCAGCTTGATATTCCCGGCAACGATGATCGCGGCGTCATTTGGGAAATAATGTTCTTGCCAGAATTTCACCAAGTCTTCGCGAGAAATAGTTTTCAGCGAATCCGAAGTCCCGATGTCCGGATAACCATACGGATTGTGGGGGCCGTAAAGCGCATTCCTCATGACCCGGGTGGCGACAGCGAAGGGATCGTCTTTTTCCTGCACCAGCGCGGCTTCTCGCTCTTTCCGAACACGCTCGATTTCCTCTTTCGGAAACGTGGGATGCAGGGCTACGTCAGCCAATAGGTCCAGAGCCTCGGAAAAGTTCCGCGTGAGCACTTGCGTGCCGATACTGGAACTATCCATCGAAGCGTGGGAGCCAAGCGAGGCCCCTATGTCGGCCGCGCCATCCGCAATCTGAAGCGCGTTGCGAGTGGCAGTTCCCTGCTGCAACATGCGCGCCGCGAAGCTTGCCAGGCCCGGCTTGTCCGCCGGATTTGCGCCGCTCCCTGAACGAAGCACGAGGCTCGCAGCGACTACCGGCAGTCCCGGCCGTTCGCTGTGAAGGACGGTCAATCCGTTCGAAAGCTTGAACTCCTGGGGAACCGGCAAATGCAGCGGACTGGACGGACCTGGCTTGGGCGGGTCCTTGCGCCACTCCGCGTCCGGGTTTACCGGCTCACCGCCAAGTTTTGCGGTGTCTTTCGTTTCGGCCTTGGGGGTCGGCACTTCCGTGCCAAGGTCTTGTTTTCCGGGTACGCCGTACACCACCGCCCGCTGGTTCGTGCCGAGCTGATTTTGCGCAAAGGCTTTCAGCGATTCCACGGATGCGTTTTCGTAGCGAGCGATGTCCGCACCGAGAAAATCGGGCGTGCCGAGATAGTGGTTATAGCTGTTCAAGCGGTCCGCCACGCCCCCAAATCCGCCGAGCGTTTCCAGCCCTTCGATGATGCGAGACTCAAGCACATTCCGTGCCCGCTTTAATTCTTCTTCGGTTGGCCCGTTCGCGCGAAACGCATCAAGTTCCGCGTTAATCGCTTTTTCCAAATCTTCCGGCTTGACTCCGGGTCGAGCAGTGGCCTGCACCTGGAATTCAGAACCCAGCATCAGGGATTGCTGATTCGCGGCAACGTCGAGCGCAATCTGCTTTTCGTAAACCAGTTTCTTGTACAGGCGGCTGGACTTTCCACCCCCCAGCACCGTGGCCACGAGATCCGCTTCGGCATCGCCAGGCTTAAAAATTGGTGAAGTCAGCCAGGCTTCGTACACGCGGGGGAGTTGCACGTTATCTTGAATCACGGCGCGGCGTTCGGCCGTGATTGGCGGAGTCTTCGCGGTAATTTTTGGAGCGTCTTCGCCGCGTTTGAGCGGACCAAAATATTTTTCTACGAGTTCTTTGGCGTGCTCCGGCGCAAAGTCGCCGACGATGGCGAGGCTGGCATTGTTGGGAGCGTAGTACAGCTTGAAGAAATTCCTGACGTCTTCAAGCTTTGCCGATTGAATGTCCTGATGCGAACCAATGACATCGGCGTAATAAGGGTGGCCCTGGGGATAAAGCAGATGGAACATCCCTTCTTCCACAACCCCGTAAGGCTGGTTCTCGACGCTTTGGCGCCGCTCGTTCCGCACAACGTCTTGCTGATTGGAGAGATTGGCCTGGTCGAGTTTATCGGGTAGGTAGCCCATGCGGTCGGATTCAAGCCACAGTGCGAGTTCGAGCTGATTCGAAGGGAGCGTCTCAAAATAATTCGTGCGGTCGAAATCCGTCGTTCCGTTGATGTCGCTGGCCCCCGCGGCTTCCAGCAGATGAAAATGCGCGTTTCCCGGGACGTGGCGAGAGCCCTCGAACATCATGTGTTCGAAAAGGTGTGCGAATCCGGTCTTTCCCCGAGTCTCGTAAGCCGGGCCGACGTGGTACCACAGATTCACGGCCACCATCGGCAACCGATGATCTTCGGAAAGGATGACCACAAGTCCGTTTTGCAGTTTGTACTTCTCGAATTTGAGTTGAGGAACTTCGAGCGGCGCGGGTTGGACAGCGGCTTTTGGCGAGCTTGGTGCCGCCGACGGTGACGGTGCAGGCTTCTGTGCAGCCGAGGTCACCGCAAGAGTTAACGAGGCCGCCACACCGAGCAGCCGGACACGTTTGTCAAACGCCTTCATCAAAGTTTCCTTTCAGATGGCTACACATCGGTACCCATTAATGCTTAAAAATCGCTGGACCACGCTCGCAGGTGTCCCGAGGAACCTGCACCTAGCTTACCTAGGTTCTGAAAGAGTGCAAGCGTTTTGCCTCCTACGATCCGTTGACGACGGAAGGGCCGCTGCGATTCGCACGGCACCCGCAAACCTGTATACTGTGGGGCGTGGCCGGCCAGCGTTTGTTGCCTACGGACATTGACCCATCAGAATCGAACCATGTTCCACCTTGCGTGAGGGCATAGCGTGTCCGCTTCCGTCCTGAAAACCGCTGCGAATCGCAACTCTCCCGAATTCGAAAAGAATACACGACGCATCGTCGAGCTCCTCACGAAAATCAAGAATGAAGAGGAGCAGATTCGCCAGGGCGGCGGCCTGAAGGCCATTGAGTCACAACACAAAAAAGGGCGGCTGACGGCGCGTGAACGCATCGCCGGATTGATTGATCCGGGAACCCAGTTCTTCGAGCTGGGGATTTACGCGGCGTTCGAAATGTACGAAGAGTGGGGCGGAGCGCCAGCGGCCGGCGCCGTTACCGGGCTCGCAAAGGTTTGCGGCCGCACGTTCATGATCATCGCGAATGACGCGACCGTGAAAGCCGGCGCCTTCTTTCCCATGACGGCGAAGAAGGTGATTCGGGCGCAAAACATTGCCATCGAGAATCACATTCCCACCATTTACTTGGTTGATTCCGCCGGCGTGTTTTTGCCGTTGCAGGAGGACGTTTTTCCGGATACCGACGACTTTGGCCGCGTCTTTCGCAACAACGCCGTCATGAGCGCCATGGGCATTCCTCAAATTACGGCGATTATGGGCATGTGCGTGGCGGGCGGCGCGTATCTTCCGGTGATGTGCGACCACATCCTGATGACCGAAGGCTCGGGGCTGTTTCTGGCGGGACCAGCGCTGGTGCAGGCGGCGATTGGGCAAAAATCGTCCGCCGAAGAATTGGGCGGCGCGAAAATGCACTCCCAAATCAGCGGCACGGTGGATTTTCGGGAACCAAATGACGAAGCGTGCACCGCGCGGATTCGGGCACTGGTTGACAAAATGGGTGCGCCCGGCCGTTCGCCCTTCAGCTATACCAACCCGCGAGACCCCCTGTTTTCCGCGGATGAAATCTACGGCTTATTCTCGAGCGATCCCACAAAGCAATACGAGATGCGGGAAATCATTGCACGCCTTGTGGATGCTGGTGAATTCGAGGAATATCGCGCGGAATACGGCGAGACGCTCCTTTGCGGATACTGTCGCGTTGGCGGGTGGGCTGTCGGAGTCGTCGCGAATCAGAAAAAACATGTGCAAACGCTCGCGCGCGGGTCGGAGCAGAAGCGCATGGAATTTGGTGGCGTGATTTATACGGAGTCCGCGGAAAAGGCGGCGCGCTTCATTCTGGATTGCAACCAAAACCACATCCCGCTTGTTTTCCTGCATGACGTCAACGGGTTCATGGTGGGCAAAGATGCCGAGTGGAGCGGCATCATTCGCGCGGGCGCGAAGATGGTCAATGCGGTCGCAAACAGCATCGTTCCCAAGATTTCTGTGATTTGCGGCGGAAGTTTCGGCGCCGGCCATTACGCGATGTGCGGGAAAGCGTACGACCCGCGATTTATTTTTGCCTGGCCCACGGCCCGCTACGCGGTCATGAGCGGCGATTCCGCCGCTGGTACGCTCGTGGAGATCAAGCTAAAGCAAATGGAACGGGAAGGCGAAAAGGTCGACGAAAGGAAAAAAAAGGCGTTATACGAATCCGTCCGCAGTACTTACGAACATCAAACCGACCCGCGCTACGCTGCCGCCCGCCTCTGGGTGGATGCCATCATCGACCCTGCACACACCCGCGAAGCCTTGATCTGGGCACTCGAAGCAGCGGCGCTAAACCCTGACGTCCGCGAACTCAAAACCGGGGTCCTGCAAACTTAAAATGGATAACGTAAAGTTGATTGAATGTCCGCGGGACGCGTGGCAAGGCTTGGCGGATTTCATTCCAACAGAGTACAAGGCCGAGTATTTGAGAGAGCTGGTGATTGCGGGATTCCGCCACATTGACGCCGTCAGTTTTGTTTCGCCTAAACACGTGAAACAAATGGCCGACAGCGAAGGAGTGATGGAGAAGTTGAACGCTTCCCTGCCGCCGAATGTTGAGCCGCCGGAGATCATCGGCATCGTGGTGAACGAGAAAGGACTGGAGCGCGCTCTGGCTACGCCTGGCGTGACCACCATTGGATACCCGTATTCCATTTCCGCTTACTTCCGCCGGGCGAACGCCAACATGACTCGCGACGAATCCCGAGCGCTGGTGGAGAAATTGAAAAAGGAAACCGTAGCCACAAACCGGGGATTGGTAATTTATGTTTCGATGGCCTTCGGAAACCCCTACGACGAGCCCTGGGGGCCGGAGATCGTTGCCGACACTTTGGAATGGCTCAAAGACACGCGCGTCCGCACGGTTTCCTTGGCCGATACGGTGGGCACGGCAACGCCCGAACTCGTTGGTGATTTGTACCGCCAAGTGAGGGACCACGTTGCGGGAATCGACCTGGGCGTGCATCTGCATAGCCGGCCCGAGCATGCCGAAGAGAAAATCCTGGCCGCCTATGAAGCGGGATGCCGGCGCTTTGACAGCGCGCTTACCGGACTTGGCGGCTGCCCCTTTGCTGGAGATAATCTGGTCGGCAACATCCCGACAGAAGACGTGCTGGCGGCGCTCTGCCAGGCTGGAGCCGACCCGGGCGTCCAGACGGCGCGGCTTGCAAAGGCGCTGGAAATGACCAACGAGATTCGCGCAAAATACGCTCATGCTCCACTCGTGAATTGAGAGGAGACTTCGAAATATGTATTCCACGCTGCTACTCGACCTATCGGGGCAAATCGCGACCATCACGCTGAACCGTCCGGACAAGCGCAACGCCATGTCCGCCGCGATGATTGCCGAACTGCAAACGGCCATGGATGAAATTGAGAAGAGCCATGCGCGCGTGGGAATTGTCACGGGTGCGGGAAAAGCGTTTTGCTCGGGCATGGACCTGGAATTGCTCGGCGCGATTGCGCAGCAATCTCCCGCAGAGAATCAGGAAGACTCCCGGCGCATGGCAAAAATGTTCCGGCGCATCTGGAGCTTCCCTCGGCCGCTGATTGCTGCCGTCAACGGCGCTGCGCTGGCGGGGGGATGCGGGATTGCCACGCTGTGCGACTTCACGTTGGCAGTGCCGGAGGC
>Ga0126378_10002010_pt1 | contig 15070 bp, 16 predicted proteins | sample PanSoiMetPlot_23_FD_92587 | JGI IMG/M metagenome (GOLD analysis project Ga0126378, IMG submission 92587) | Tropical forest soil microbial communities from Panama - MetaG Plot_23 | ecosystem: Environmental > Terrestrial > Soil > Tropical forest > Bulk soil | place: Panama | collected 2016-02-17 | reverse complement strand
TGCCGATTTCGAGGCGGCCAGCCGGATCGTGCCGGTGATCGCCAATGTCAGGCCCAGCGGCGAGCGCTACCTGATGGAAGATTTCTACTATGCCGGGGGCCTGCGCGGCCTGATGAGCCGGATCGCGGACCGCCTGCATCTCGACGCTCTGACGGTGACCGGCCAGAGCCTGGGCGAGAACCTGGCCGGCGCCTCGGTCTATGACGATGACGTCATCCGCAGCCTCGACAATCCCGTCTACGCGGAAGGGGCGCTGGCGGTGCTGAAGGGCAATCTGGCGCCTGATGGCTGCGTCATCAAGCCCAGCGCCTGCGAGAAGCGGCTGCTGAAGCATGCCGGTCCGGCGCTGGTGTTCGACGACTATCCCGCGATGAAGGCCGCCATCGAGGACGAGTCGCTCGATGTGACGCCGGACCATGTGATCGTCCTGCGCAATGCGGGCCCGCAAGGCGGGCCGGGCATGCCGGAATGGGGGATGCTGCCTATCCCGAAGAAGCTGGTGAAGCAGGGTGTGCGCGACATGCTTCGTTTGTCGGATGCGCGCATGAGCGGCACGAGCTATGGGGCCTGCATCCTGCATGTCGCGCCCGAGGCCTATATCGGTGGGCCGCTGGCGCTGGCGCGCACGGGCGACATCATCGCCGTCGACGTCGCGGCCCGGTCCATCGATCTGCAGATCGGCGAGGAGGAGATGGCGCGCCGGCAGGCGGCCTGGCAGCCGTCGCCACCGCGCTTCGCGCGCGGCTATGGTTGGATGTTCTCGCGCCATATCCGACAGGCCAATGAGGGCTGCGACTTCGATTTCCTGGAGACCGGATTCGGCGCGCCCGCGGGCGAGCCCGCAATTTACTGAGAAGGGGATCATGACCAAGCTCAGCGACGAGACGCGGCAGAAGCTGAAGACCGTCAGCACCGCGACCCTGACGACCGCGCTCTTCAAGCGGGGTCTGCGCAACCAGTTCCTGCAGGAGGTCCACGCCATCAACCCCTCGGCCGGGCCGATGGTGGGTGAGGCCTTCACGCTGCGCTACATCCCCTCGCGGGAGGATCTGAACACGGTGGCCGTGTTCCAGAATCCCGCCCATCCGCAACGCCGCGCCGTCGAGGAGTGTCCGGCGGGATCGGTGCTGATCATCGACAGCCGCAAGGATGCGCGCGCCGCCTCGGCTGGCTCCATCCTGGTGACCCGGCTGATGAAGCGCGGGGTGGCGGGGGTCGTCACCGATGGCGGCTTCCGCGACACGCCTGAGATTGCCAAGCTCGCCATCCCCGCGTTTCATCAGCGTCCCTCGGCCCCCACCAACATCACCCGCCACCAGGCGATCGATCTCAATGTTCCGATCGGCTGCGGCGATGTGCCGGTCTTTCCGGGCGACGTGATCGTCGGGGATGGAGAAGGGGTGGTGGTGATCCCGGCGCATCTCGCCGCCGAGATCGCCGATGAAGCCGTCGAGATGACCGCCTTCGAGGATTTCGTCACCGAGGAGGTCCAGAAAGGCCGTTCGATCTTCGGCCTCTACCCCGCAACGGAGGAAAAGACCAAAGCCGATTTCGCTGCCTGGCAGAAGTCCAAGAGGCGTTGAGGCGAGGCGATCCTTGACCGGCGGCGAAAGAGTACCGATCTAGCGGCCATGTCCGAGGAGGACGATGATCAGGAGGACCGGGCCCGCCAGAGGCGAAGCCTGGTCGGATTGGCGGTCGCCGCCTTGCTCGTGGTGGCGGGCATATATCTCGTCATGCGGCTTCATAAGGCGAACGAGATCGAACTCTGCCTTGAAGCTGGCCACCACAATTGCGACGCCCTGGTGAATTCGCCCTAGAACCCCCCAGGCGGAAGCTTACTTCCCGGCGCCGCCGCGCCGATCGGCGTGGCTGTGATAGGCCAGCGTTAGCGCGAACGCCACGAAGGCGATGATCACCAGCCCGAGATAGAGGCTTTCTCCGAAGGTCATGAGCTTCTCCTGTTGCTTCCGGCCATGGTTTCTCCAGCCATGGGCCTTCGTCGCAGGGAAGCGACAGGCGCTCATTGATGCAGATCAATGAGAGGCGAAGAGCCCCATCTCCGCCGGAACTATCTCTATGGATTGCCGAGCGCGCTCGTCGGCGCAGGCGTCCAACCCGGCGGCTTGATCAGCAGATCCCAGCGGTCACGCCAGTTGTGCGCCTTGCACAGATCCCGGATGAGCTTCACGAAGCCGCCATAGGCCACCCAGAGGGGGTTGAGAGAATACTCCTGGGCGACCAAGCCGTAGCTGATCTCGATCTTCGGATCCTCGGGCTGGTAGGTTCCGAAGATGCGGTCGAAGATCATGAGGGTGCCGCCGAAGTTCTTGTCGAGATATTCCGGGTTCCTGCCGTGATGGACGCGATGGGCGGAGGGGGTGTTGAGAATGCCTTCGATCGGACCCAGCCGGGGGATCAGTGTCGTATGCAGCCAGAACTGATAGGCCAGATTCAGGGCAAGAACGCCGAAGACCGCCAGCGGTGGGAAGCCGATCCAGACGAGCGGCATGTAGAAGACCCAGTTGAGCGACAGGATCAGCGTGCAGGGCAGGCGATAGGCCGAGGCCAGGACCAGTTCGTTGGGCGAGTGATGCACCCGGTGGCTCGCCCACATGTATTCGATGCGATGAGCCGCCCGGTGATACCAGTAGAAGAAGAAATCCTGGCTGAGGGCCAGCAGTGCCCAGGCCCACCATTTGTTCATCGGCATGGTGTAGATGCGCCAATGCCAGACGGCTCCGGCGATGAGGCCGACGACAACAACCCGATTGACGAAGCCCGCAGCGCCGTGGCCGATGGCGACAGCGAGCGAGATCCCGCCCTCGGCCCAGGGATAGAGCTTTCCGCGCCGGCTCTTGTAGAGGGAGGCCTCTAGCAGGATCGCCGCGAGGAAGCCGACATAGATCACCCCGCCGATGGTCGGATAGAGAAACAGCTCCATGACACTCGTCCCTGACGCTTCTGCCGCCCCAACCAACCGGGGAAGCTTAGGTCAAGCAGCGGGCACCGCCAAGCATGGCGCGGGCTCAGGCGAGCTTCAGTTTCGCCGTGGCGCAGAGCTTCTTCAGATGCGCGCAGCCCAGGCTCGCATAGGTGAGGGGATGGGCGATGCGCGGGTCCTGCTCCGCCTCCTGCACCAGCCAGCCGCTATATCGCGCAGCGGCCAGGATCTTGAACAGCCCCGGATAGTCCACCATCCCATCGCCCGGTGCGGTGAAGAGGCCTTCCAGAACCGCCTGGGAGAAGCTCACATCGCGGCCCTGGCAGGCGGCCAGCGCATAACGCCGGATATCCTTGCAATGGACATGGACGATGCGATCCGCATGGCGCTTGGCGACCGCCAGCGGATCGCCGCCGGCAAAGGTCATATGGCCGGTATCGAGCAGCAGGCCGACGGCGGGGCCGGTATTCTCCATCAGTCGGTCGACCTCCTCGGCGGTCTGAATCACGGTGCCCATGTGATGGTGCACCGCCATGCGCACGCCCTTGGCCTGCAGGTGATCGGCCACGGCGGTGAAGCGCCGGCCGAGGCGCTTCCACTCCGCTGCCGATTCGATCTTCGGGCGGGCAGAGGCGGGCGCGCCGACATTGTTGATGATCTCCTTCGTGGTCTCGGCGAAGACCATCACTGGCGAGCCGAGGCCGGCGAGAAGGGCGAGATGCTCGCGCATGGCCGCAATCTCCGCCTTGGCGTCGCGGGTGAGGAGTTCGGCGCTGTACCAGCCCGAGACGAGCTGGAGGTCGTGGGCTTCCAGCAGGGGGCCGAGCTGCGCGGCCTGGCGCGGGAACTTCCGGCCGAGCTCGACGCCGCTGAAGCCTGCCTGCTTCACCTCGGCGAGGCAGCGTTCCAGGGTGATGAAATCCCCCAGCCAATGCATGCAGTCGTTGGTCCAGCCAATGGGGTTGATCCCGAGCTTTACGGTCATGGGAGATCCTTTGGTATCGAGGTTAGCTTTTGTCGCGCCGGGCCGCGGCCTCGGCATAGGCGGCCCGCGCCTGGCGGACCTCGCCGCGCGCGGCGACTTCGGCCACGGGGACATCCCACCAGGCGCCGCCCTCGCGGGTGGTCACGGCGGGATCGGTCTCGATGACGACGACATGGCAGCGGGGTGAGCGGCGAGCGCGATCGAGAGCGGCTTCCAGCTCGGCAATGCTGCCGACCTTCTCTGCCTCAGCACCCAGGCTTCGTGCATGGAGCGCGAAATCGATGTCCTGGGCTGCGGCGTTCGGCACATCGGCCAGGAGGTTATTGAACGGCTGGTCGCCGACATGTTGCTGCAGCCGGTTGATACAGCCGAAGCCGCGGTTGTCGAGCAGCACGATGTCGAGCTTGAGGCCCATCATCACGGCGGTGGCGAGCTCGGAATTCATCATCAGATAGCTGCCATCGCCGACGAGCGCGATGACCCGCCGGTCGGGTCGGGCGAGCTTGACCCCGAGCCCGCCGGCGATCTCGTAGCCCATGCAGGAATAGCCATATTCCAGGTGGTAGCCCTTGGGATCGGTGGTGCGCCACAGCTTGTGCAGCTCCCCCGGAAGCCCGCCCGCCGCGGCGACCATGATGTCGGCGGGCCCCGCCTTGCGGTTCACCGCGCCCAGGACCTGGGCATCGGAAGGGAGCGCGTTGCCGCTGGGCGGCGCCGTGACGCGATCGACAACCTGCTGCCAGTCGGTACGCAGCTTCTTTGCGCGCTCGGTCCAGGCAGCCGGTGCCTTCCAGTCGCCCAGCCCGCGATCCAGCGCCTCGAGCCCGGCGCGGGCATCGGCGATCAGGGAGAGCGCGCCATGCTTATGGGCATCGAACCCGGCAGTATTGAGCTGGATCAGCTTAGCCCTGCTCGACCAGAGGGCGCGCGATCCGGTGGTGAAATCCTGCAGTCGCGAGCCGACGGCCAGCAGCAGATCCGCCTCGCGCGCCATGGCATTCGCGGCAGCCGTCCCGGTCACGCCGATCGAGCCGAGATTGAGCGGATGGGTCCAGGCAAGGGCGCCCTTGCCGGCCTGGGTCTCCGCCACGGGCAGGCCATGGCGCTCGGCGAAAGCCCCGAGCTCGGCGGCGGCCTCGCTGTAATGGACCCCGCCGCCGCAGAGGAGAAGCGGTGCCTTGGCTGCCTTCAGCCGCTCCAGCGCCTCGGCCAACTCCGTCGCATCGGGTGCCGGGCGGCGCGGCCTGTGAAGCCGCGATGCGAAGAAGCTCTCGGGAAAATCCGCCGCCTCGGTCTGGACGTCCTGAGGAAGGGCCAGCACAACGGGGCCGCAATCGGCAGGATCGGTCAGCACCCGTAGCGCCTGGGGCAGGCTGGTCAGGAGCTGCTCCGGACGGGTGATCCGGTCCCAGTAGCGGGCAACCGGCCGGAAGCAATCATTGGCGGAGAGGGTCGGGTCGGCGAAGTTCTCGATCTGCTGCAGGACGGGATCGGGCCGGCGGCCGGCAAAGACATCGCCCGGCAGCAGCAGGAGCGGCAGGCGGTTGACATGGGCGACTGCGGCGGCCGTCACCATATTGGTGGCGCCGGGGCCGATCGAGCTGGTGCAGGCCATCATCCGCCGGCGGTTGCTGGCCTTGGCGAAGGCGATGGCGGCCAGCGCCATGCCCTGCTCGTTATGAGCGCGATAGGTCGGAAGGCGGTTGCCCATCTCCGCCAGGGCCTGGCCGATGCCCGCCACATTGCCATGGCCGAAAATGGCGAAGACTCCGGCGAAGAGCGGCTGCTCTTGGCCCTCGATTTCCGTCGACTGCGCGGCCAGGTAACGCAGCAAGGCCTGGGCCATGGTCATTCGTGGCATGGTGTCATCCGATCCGTTGCAGCGCCTCGGCGCCGGCGCGCGCACCCGCGGCCTTGCGCGCCTTGCGCCAGATCTCGATCAGCCGGCCATAGGCGCTGGCCATGGCCTTGACGGCGGCCTCATCGTCGATGCGGCCGGCGAGCCATTCTTCCGCCGGCTCGCCGAAAATGCTGCGGCCGATGGCGAAGCCCTTGCAGATCGGTGCACGGGCCGCCGCGGCGAAGGCGACCTCCAGCTCGGCGAGCGGCGCCTCGAAACCCAGCAGCAGCACGCCGCGGCAGAAGGGATCGGAATTCGAAATGGCCTCGCCGATCAGCTGCCAGTCGGCCGCGCTATCCGGCGCGGCCAGCTTCCACCAGTCGGGCTCCAGGCCGAGAGCATAGACACGGCGGATCATCTCCACCGTGGCCGGGCCGTCGCCCGGCCGCTTGGCATTGGCGATCAGCTCGAGCAGCAGTTCGTGCCCCGTCTCGTGGCAGGCTTCGCCCAGGATGCGGAGCTGGCGGGCCTGGACCTCGGCGATTTCGGGCGGATCCTGCGGCTGCCAATGGATCAGGCATTTCACCACCTGGGTGACGGGCCATTCCCTGAGCGTGAGCCCGACATCCGGCCCGCCGACGAAGGCGAGCGGGGTCACACCCGCCTGCTCGATGGGCCGCGCCACCCACTGCGTGCCGGCGGCAAGCTCGAGGACCTCGCGGCCATAGATCTCGTCGGTGATGATGCCGAAGGCGGGATCGGCGCCGGCGACCTGCTGCGCGGCGCGGTAGATCAGCTTCTTGAACGCGGCGATGCGCGCCGGTAGCTGGCCGTGGCGTTTGGCCAGCCGCGCGAACTGAGGCCGGTGGTCGAAGGCGAGCGCGCAGATCTCCGGCCAGTCGCCGCGGCGGTTGGTCGCCCAATGAATATGCTCGAGTTTGGCATCGAGGCGCAGCGCCCGCTCGGGGCTGCCATGGTCGAGGAAATGGCGAAGCTCGGTCCAGCTCGGCGAGGCCGGCGCGCAGCCATGGCGCGATACGACGAGGGCGCCGCAGGCATTGGCGAAGCGGCAGGACTCGGCCACGCTCTCACCCCTGAGATAGCCGCGGAGAAAGCCGCTCATGAAGCCGTCGCCGGCTCCGAGCACATTGTAGACCTCGACTGGAAAGCCCGGCGCGTCCACGCCTTCATCGATCGCCCTGGGATAGGCGGTGCAGCCCGCGGCCCCACGTTTCACCACGATGAGGGCGGCACTCGTCTGGCGCAGCCGGTGAAGCGCCTCGGTCGTATCGGTGCTGCCGCCGGCGATATGGATCTCCTCCTCGGTGCCGACGATGACGTCGCAATCGGCGAGGATCGATTGCAAGGTTGCTGTCACCTCGGCGCTGCTGATGAAGCGATTCTCGCCCAGGCCCAGTCCCGTCAGGCCCCAGAGCACCGGGCGATAGTCGATGTCGAGGATGACCTTGCGTCCCAGCCGGCGGGCGAGTGCAATCGCCCTGCGGCTTGCCGCCGCTACCGAGGGCCGGCTGAAATGCGTCCCCGTGACGACGATCGCGCGCGCCGAGGCGATGAAGCCCTCCTCGACATCGCCCTCCGCCAGCGCCATGTCGGCGCAGTTGTCGCGATAGAAGATCAACGGAAACGTGTCGGAATCCCGGATGCCCAGGATGACCAGCGCCGTCAGGCGCTGGGGGTCGGTCTTGAGCCCCGTGGTGTCGACGCCTTCGCGCTGAAGCTGCTCGCGCACGAAGCGGCCCATATGCTCATCGCCCACGCGGCTGAGAAGGGCGGTTCGAAGCCCGAGGCGCGCCCCGCCGATGGCGATGTTCGCCGGGCAGCCGCCGACATATTTGGCGAAGCTCGCCATATCCTCCAGCCGACCGCCGACCTGCTGGCCGTAGAGATCGACGGAGACGCGGCCGATGGTGACGACGTCGAGGCGCGGCTCGGCCATGCGCTAGCCGATATCCTTTGGCCGCCAGAACACCGCCTTGGGATCCTGGGTCCAGCGATGCTCGGCGGTGAATTCCGGCACCGTGTAGGGGTTGTCCGGCAGATGACGGATGACCCAGCTGTAATACATGCCGTAGCCCGGGGCGGCGCATTGCGCATGGTCCAGGCCCGCGGGAATCCGGACCGTGTCGAAGGGGCGGATCTTCATCACCTCATCGCCCAGCTCGGCATGGCCGTAGCCCTCGGGCCGGGTGAAGCGGTAGTGATAGATCTCCGGTTGCGCATGGTGATGCGGCGGATAGCTGGACCACCGGCCGGGAAATGTTATGACCTCCCCCAGGACCAGCTCGGCCTCGGGATCGGCATTGCGGCGATCGAAGATCGTGCGCACGAAGCGGTAGCAGGCGTCGTCGACCTGACCCTTGCCGCGATGCTCGTTGGGCACGTCCTCGGGCCCGTAGAAGCGGCTGGCGAAGGGCGCGCGATTGGCGCTGCCATAGACCGTAAGCTCGCTATCCTCCGCGGCGGTGATCCGCACGCGCTCGCCGGCCGCCACATGCAGAGCGCTCGAAGATTCGTCGAAGAGGGAGCGGCGCTCAAAGCTGCGGCTGGCATTGCCGGCGGTTGCTTCGATGCGGCCCTCCATCAGGATCCAGGCGCATTCATGCGCGGCATCGACGCTGACTGTCTCGCCGCCGCGCATACGGAGCACGCCGAAGGAGATCCGGGTCGGATCGTCCTTGTCGTCGAAGCGGGTGATCTGCGTGAAGCCCTGGGGAAAGCCGGACCGGTGGCCGGTCAGATGGCACTGCATGGCGTCTCCTTCTCGGGCGGCGGTGGGCCTCGGCCGGCCACGGCTCCCGCGTTCCATGGTCGCCACAACATAGAATATTCGTTTCGTTTTGACAATGCCCGCGCGAGCCCGCGCGAGGCCTTTGCGGACAACTGCCGGTCGTCTATTCCGCGTCTATTCCGCGGCGGCGCGCCCGCGCCGGCGCTTGGCCCTGGTCTCGAGTTGGCGGCCGAGCCCGACCACGAGGGAGACGGCCAGGCAGAGCGGGGCGGCAAGCGATCGGATGCCCTGGATCTGGCCGTCCTCGATCTCGAAGCAGACATCGACCTGAAGGGCGAGCGGGCTCAGCGCCGGATCGGTTATGGCGATGATCTTGGCGCCGCCCTCGCGGGCGGTCGAGACGATGGAGAGTGTCTCCGGCGCATAGGGCGGGAAGCTGGCGGCGATCACCGCATCCGCCTTGCCCAGGAGCTGAACCTGCTCGCCCTGCATGGCACCGAGTCCGTCGATGAGCAGCGCCTCGCGCCCGAGATGGCTGAGGGCATAGAAGAGATATGCGGCTATGGGAAAGGACCGGCGCTGGGCGACGAGGCCAATGAGCCGGGCCGAGGCCAGGATCTCGATCGCCCGGGCGAGGTCCTGCGGCCGCGCCTCGTGGCCGAGGCGCTGGAGCGCCGCCACATCGGCTTCGACGAATTGGCTGAGGACGCCGCTGGGCGAGCCGAGATCGGGCGGGCGGCTGGTGCCGGACTCGCGAATGCGCTGGCTGTAGGTCGAGGCTCGGTCGATCAGCCGCGAGCGAAAGACTCGCTGCATGTCAGTGAAGCCGTCATAGCCGAAATGCTTGGCGAAGCGGATCAGGCTCGAGGGCGGCACATTGGCCTTGGCCGCGATCGCGGCGACAGTCTCCAGCGCCGTGTGATCCGGTTCGGCGATGGCATATTCGGCGATCTGGCGCAGGCGGCGGCTGAGCTTGGCGTGCTGGGCCGAGATCTCCTGCTTCAGCTCCTCGAAGGTCTGCTTCGGTTGCATGCGGTTCCCGATGCTCAACCCGGATCATCGGGCGAAACAAATATTCTGGCAAGTGGAACGAATGGTTCACGCGCGCCGAAGAACGTCTCCTTGGAAGTGATGAGCGATGCTAGTGTCTCGCCATCGAGGCGGCACCCCGGGATGGGGCGGCATGATCTTACGGTTCGATCACATGACCATCGTGGTCAAGGATGTCGCGGAGGCAAAGCGCTTCTTCGGCCTGCTCGGCTTCAAGGAGGCCGTCTCGGTCGTCATCAGCGGCGAGACCTTCGCCAAGTATATGGGCGTTCCAGGCATCGAGGCGGAGCACGTGACGCTGGTGGCCGAAGGTGTCACGCCGCGGACGGAGATCCAGCTTTTGCACTACCTGAAGCCCGAAGCGAAGGAGGACCCTCAGATCCCGGATCTCAGCAAGATCGGCTTCAACCACATCTGCTTTGCCGTCGAAGATCTCGATGCGGTGTTGGCCCGGATGACGGCGAACGGCTTCTCTGCCCGCAACGAGGTTCTCGACTTCCACCACAGAAAACTGGTGTTTCTTGCCGGGCCGGAAGGGGTGACGGTCGAGCTCTCCCAGTGGTACTGACCTAGGTCAGGTGACCATCTTCGAGCTCGGCGGCAGATCGAGCATGCGCAGGTGGTAGCCCTTCTTGCAGAAGGCCGAACCGTCGAGCTGCCACTGCACCGGGATGCCGGGGTCGAAGGTGCTCGAATCGGAGGCGCAATCGCATTTGTGCATCTCGCAGGCGAGGGAAAGGTCCTGCTGGGTCATCGAGTTGTCCCCGGCACAAGCCGAGAGGGCGAGCAGGCCACCGAGGAGGGCGAACTGCAGGGCGATCCAGCCGGCCACCCGGCCCACGGGCCGGTGGCGCCGCGATGCTTCCTCTTCCCGACAGTCGCTCATCTGTTCGCCTCAGGCAAATGTTCCTCCAGATTGCTAGGGGAGAAGGCGATCCTCCCGCAAGCGATAGTTTTGCCTGCACCCTATTATGGCGCTGGCCGGCTGCCCCAGCCGTGAGTCACACTGAGACCCGCGAAAGGCTCTCGAGGCTCCCTCCTTGGCGCTGATCCTTCTCATCGATGATGACGCATTCTATCGCGGTGTGCTGCGCCAGATCCTCGAAGACGGCGGGCACCAGATCCTCGAGGCGGTGAACGGCCCGGAGGGCCTCGAGCGCTTCCGCAGCCAGCGGCCGGATCTGGTCGTCACGGATATGCGCATGCCCGGCGTCGATGGCGGCGAGGTCATCCGCAAGCTCCGTGGAATGAGCCGCAGCCTACGGATCGTCGCGGTCTCGGGTGCCGCTCCCATCCATGGGCCCGATCCATCGGCCGCAGAGATTGGCGCCGATGCGATTCTGAGCAAGCTCAGTCCCCTGGAGGAAATCCTGTCGGCGATCGAACGGATCCTGGTAACGCCTACCCGCTGACACCGCGTTTCTCTACCATTTCGAGTGGCTCCGGGACGGCCATCGGCTAAGATCGCCCCGCGCCCGGGGAGGGCGTGTTGGCAAGATCGAGGGTTGCATGGTCAAGAGGTGGATCGGGGCTGCGTTCCTGACTGTCGCGGCGATGGGAGTCTGGGGCGTTGAGGCGGGGGCGGGAGATCCCAATCTCGAGCGGGGCAAATATCTGGTTGCCGTCATCTCCTGCACGGACTGCCACACCAACGGCTCGCTGATTGGCAAGCCGGATATGGCGCATTTCCTCGGCGGCTCGGATATCGGTTTCGCGATTCCCGGGCTCGGATATTTCTATGGGCCGAACCTCACGCCCGATCCCGATACGGGGCTTGGCGGCTGGACGCGGGAGCAGATCGTTATGGCGATTACCCGTGGCGAACGCCCTGACGGGCGGATCCTCGCCCCGATCATGCCTTGGCATTCCTTCGCGAAGCTGACGCCCGAGGATGCCGATGCCATGGCGGCCTATCTCCAGAGCCTGCCGCCGGTAAAGCATAAGGTGCCCGGTCCCTTCGGGGCGGAAGAGAAGCCGACCGCGCCCTATATGACGGTGACGATGCCTGCGCCCTGACGGCCCGCGCTATCGCCGCCGGCGGGGCCGGCGCAGCAGATAGACCCCGGCGGCGGTGATGACGAGGATCCCGCCCAAGGTCGCGGCGTTCGGGATCTCGCCCCAGATCGCAAGGCCGCAGAAGGTCGCCCAGGGAATGGCGCTGTATTCGAAGGGCGCCACCTCATTGACCGGCGCGATGCGATAGGCCTGGGTCTGCAGCCAGCCGGCCGCGGCGGCGATGAAGCCGGTCGACGCGATGAGCGCGAGGTCGGCGGGCGCGGGAAAGACCCAGGCCCGCAGCAGGAATTGCAGGCTGGGATCGGCTGAAGCGGCGAATTGGCCATGGCCCGCGACCAGGCCCATGGTCCCGGCGACGGCGAGATAGACCACGTTCTGGATGAAGGTCATGATCGAGGCTCGCTCCCCCGTGCCGAGCCAGCGCGTCATGAGCTGGGCAAGGGCATAGCAGAGAGCGGCGCCGAGGGAGAGCAGGGCAGCAGGCTGGATCGCGGCACCGCTCGGGCGGCTCACGATCAGCACGCCGCCGAATCCCACCAGGATCGTGAGCCAGCGCACGAGGCCCGCGCGCTCGCCCAGCATCGGGCCGGCAAGCGCCACGATGAAGAGCGGGCTGGAGAAGAAGAGTGCCACGGCCGTCGCCAGCGGCAACGCGGCGAGCGACAGGTAGTAGCAGGTGTAGCTGCCCAGCATCATGAGGCCCCGCAGCATGACCGCGGGCGACCAGCGAGCGCCGAGCTGCGAGAGCCCGCCATCCAGATGGATCAGGACCAGGATCGGAATGAAGGCGACGAAGCAGCGGATCGTGAGCGCTTCGGCCAGCGGATAGCGCCCGCTCACCAGCTTGATGATCACATCCTGGAAGGTGAAGATTAGCGCGGCGGCAGAGACGAAGAATATGCCCTTCAGCCGTTCATTGGGGCGGCTTTCGCCGAGATGGCCCCGATCGGCCGCGTCAGCCCGCGCCATAACGCACTTCCCCCCGAACTCGAGGGGCCGATCCTGGACTGCCCGGCAAAGCCTGCCAAGCCCGCGGTTTGCACGGCAGCCTTGCGGATCAGGCCCTGAGGCGTGCGTCCCAGGTCGCTTGTCGGAGGAAGGTCGTGACCGCCTTGGAATCGCCGATGGAGCGGATCTTCTCCTGGGAGATCACATCGCCGATGGAGACGTCGATGCGCGCGCCGATCTTGTTGCTGACCTCGTGGAACAGCAGCGAGAGTTTCAGGGTCTGATGAAGCTTGGCGGCGACCTGATACATGCGGCTGTTCTGGCCGTTGAAGAAGACCGGCAGGACGTCGGCCCCGCTGCGCAGGATCAGCTTGGCGGCCAGCGGCCCCCAATCCAGCTCTTGCGCCGGCCCATGGAAGGTCCTGGACTTGGCGACCGCGCCGGCGGGAAAGACGATGAGAACGCCGCCGCGCCTCAGCAGCTTCAGCGCCTGCGCCCGGGAGCGGATATTGGTTTCGAGCGCCTCGCGCGTCCCGGTGAAATCGACCGGTAGAACATGGGGCCTTACCTCCGGCGCACGGTAGAGGATGCTGTGAGTCATGATCATGTAGTCCGACCGGATGCGCGACACCATCCAGCAGAGGATCATGCCATCGACGACGCCGAAGGGATGATTCGCGATGAGTGCGAGCGGCCCCTGCGCCGGCAGGATCCGGGCCGGATCGCGACTGAGGCGCACATCGAGCCTGAGGGCCGTGATGGCATCCTGCCAGAAGAGCTCCGGCGGCCGCTGCAGCAGCCGATACTGTTCGTAGAGGCGCCGTATCAGGGGCTGACCGGTCACCTTCTCGACCGCCCGGATGAGTCGCTGAGCGAACGGCCCGACCTCGTCCGAGGCATAACTGAAATCCGGCATGGGCAGAAGAGCCGGATGAATCGACTCCTCCAATGGCACAACGCGCGAGTCGCTTTGCATCCCTCCTGCATACGACATCGTTGTTGCAGGCATATGTCATCTACCCGGTCGATTTTCTTGCCGTCCTGCGGCCGGAACCGAGGCTGCTGGCGGTCGACAGGTGGACATCACCGCCAGCGACCCTATCATCCGCTCGTCTAGCGGCGGCGGGGCGCAAGCAAGCGCTCGCCGCCTTGTCACATGGCTGACCCCGGGGCCGTGCTATCCGGCTGGCGGGTCAGCCAGGAAAAGGAGCCAGCATGCAGAACACCGGAGCGTTCGAGAACCTGACCGTCCCCTCGATCCCACCTGGCCTGCGGCTGGTGGAGACGCCTCTTGTCCGGGCCACGCCCGAGAGCCTTGCCGGCTATGGCCAGCTCGTCTTCGACCCGGACAATCACCCCGTCGAAATCGTGCGCTGGCCAGCGAAGGGCTGGCGCCCGGTCGACAGCGACACGGGCGACGAGGGCGGTACCACCGAGGGTATCTTTTCCTTCTGGTGGAAGGGCGAAGTGCTCTACGGGCGCAATGACGCGGTCGGCAGCTCCTATCTCATGGGCTGGTCACAGGAGCCGTCGCGTGCCACGGAGGCGGCGGGGGATTGCGCGCGTTCGCAGCTCCTGCTCTGGCATGCCAACTACCACCCCGATGGCGGCCAGCTCTTCTTTCCTCTGGACGGCACGCCCTTCGTTGTTCCCTTGGCCCTGCCGGGCGACGATCTGAAACCGGAGCAGTTCAAGACCTTCTATTTCGACGGGAGCTGCGGCGTCTATGTCCATCCCGATATCTGGCATGAGGGAGTGTTTCCTATCGCCGAGCGGGGCCGTTTCTTCGACAAGCAGGGCAAGGTCCACGCGCGGATCAGCTGTGACTTCCCGAAGGAATTCGATTGCCTGCTCTCGGTCCCTTTGCGGGCGCCCGGCTGAGGCGCTTGCGCCACCAATCCGCCAGGAGGCTCGCCGCCTGGCCAGCCGGCGATTCCCTGGGCTCGCCGGCCCGCAGGACCGCCTGCCAGTCGGTGGCGAGGCCGCGGCGGCCCAGGGATTTCATCGTCAGCCCGCCGGCGGCGACCTGCCTGGCCACGGCCCAGCGGCTGAGGATCGAGACACCCAGGCCCCGGCGCACCATCTCGATGATCGTGCTCACATCGCCCGCCCGCAGCCAGCGCTTGGGCATGGCGCGGGCCGGACGAAAGAAACGGTCATCCTCGAAGCCCTTCTCGGCGACGGCCGAATAGCTGAGCTGGACTTCCTCGCGGAAATCCGCCGGCTCCAGATAGGGCCGCGCTGCCAGAGGGTGGCCCGCAGGCAACAGGGCCACCAACTCATCGTCGAAGAGCTTGACGGCGCGCACCCGGCGGTCGGCGATCTCGCCGCCGCAGATGGCGATGTCGATCTGGCCGTCGATCACGGCGTTGACCGGCGGAAAGGCGAGACCGCCCATGAGGATCTCGATGGCGAAGCGCGGCCCGTCGCGGCCCGCGCTGCGGCCGAGATCGCAGATGAAATCCGGCAGCCAGTCCTCGCAGCCATAGGCGCCGCTGCCGACCCGCACGATCGGGCCATAGCCTTCCCGAAAGAGGG
>Ga0126378_10002009_pt1 | contig 15079 bp, 11 predicted proteins | sample PanSoiMetPlot_23_FD_92587 | JGI IMG/M metagenome (GOLD analysis project Ga0126378, IMG submission 92587) | Tropical forest soil microbial communities from Panama - MetaG Plot_23 | ecosystem: Environmental > Terrestrial > Soil > Tropical forest > Bulk soil | place: Panama | collected 2016-02-17 | reverse complement strand
GGCCACTTCACCCGCAGCATATAACCCAGGGATCGAAGAGCGTCCATGCAAATCTGTGCGAACTCCTCCCATGGCGTAGTGGGCCGCAGGCCGCACGGGAACCATCTCCTCAGTGATATCGATGTTGTACTGCATGCAGGTTGCGTAAATGGTAGGGAAGCGTTTGCGAACCGTATCCGCTCTTAGGTGAGTCAAGTCCAGGTAAACGGCGGCATTCGGCGACCTCACCATCTCCAACTCGTGAACGATTGCGCGGGCGACGACGTCGCGTGGAGCCAGCTCTCCCATCTCGTGGTACTTCTGCATAAAGCGCTGAAGAGCATAGTTGCGCAAGTACGCGCCTTCGCCGCGTAGAGCTTCCGAAAGCAAAAAGCGAGGCGCGCCCTTCAAGTAGAGCGCCGTTGGGTGGAACTGCACAAATTCCATGTCACTTATTTCAGCCCCGGCACGAGATGCCATCGCCACTCCGTCTCCGGTGGCAACAGCGGGATTGGTCGTGTCGCTGTACACCTGCCCCAGGCCTCCGGTAGCGAGCAATACCGAGCTGGCCTGCACCTGCTGTATGTGTCCATCCTTGTCGAGGACTTGCACACCCGTCACACGCCCATCGCGCACAACAAGCTCAGTGGTAAATTCGAATTCACGGAACACGATGGACTTCATGGCGCTGGCTTTGAGGTATAACGACCGGCCAATCTCGCGCCCAGTAGAGTCTCCGTGCGCGTGCAGTACCCGGTTGCGGCTGTGTGCACCTTCGCGTGTGAATGCGATCTTGCTGCCTGCGCGGTCAAACTGCGTTCCCCACTCGATGAGCTCTTCGATGCGCGCTGGCCCTTCTTCCACGAGGGCCCGCACGGCTGTTTCGTTGCACAAGCCGTCGCCCGCCTTCATGGTATCTTCCAGATGCAGACTTACTTCGTCGTCATCGTTGAGCGCCGCCGCAATACCCCCTTGGGCGTATTGCGTGTTTGATTCGGTCACCTCACGTTTGGCCAGGCACAAGACTCGTCCGGCCGTCGCCAGTTCCACCGATGCGCGCAAGCCCGCAATACCGGCGCCTACAACAACGAAATCAGTCTCGCTGGGCAAAGCCTTCATAAGACGTGGAACTAGCACCGCAGTGCTGATCAGCCTTTTGCAATGCTGATGGTAACACCACCCGTAGATGCCAGATTCGCTATTACATGCTATCGACTCAAAAGGAAACGTCGATTCTCGGAGTCGGAATCGAGACTTCCTTTACACTGGTGGTTTGACCCGCATAGCCGTAAGAACGCCCTCGAGAAGTTATGAGGTTTTGGTTGCGCGTAGGCTGCTGCGCACCGGAGCAGAGGCCTTGGGCAACATTCTGCCCGAGCACGTCAAGGTTTTTGTCGTATCGTCGCAGCCGATTCTTGATCTTTGGGGCGAGGAGCTATTCAAGACGCTTACTCAACTCGGGCGCTTGCCGATAATCTTGACGATTCCTGATGGCGAATCGGCAAAGCGGCTCAAGACGATCGAGAAACTAGCATCCAGCATGGTTGCTGCGGGTGCCGATCGACGGTCCGTGGTGATCGCACTCGGCGGCGGAGTAGTCGGCGATGTCAGCGGATTCCTTGCCTCAGTCTTTATGCGAGGCATCCCGGTTGTCCAGGTTCCAACATCACTGGTTGCGCAGGTAGACTCGGCAATCGGAGGCAAAACCGGCGTCAATCTAAGTAGTGGAAAGAATCTCGTTGGCACGTTTTACCAGCCTCTGGCGGTTCTCGTTGATCCTGAAATGCTTTCCACACTGCCGGAGCGCGAATACCGCTCTGGAATTTTCGAGGCGATGAAGTACGGTGTTATTCGGAATCCAGCGATTTTCGAGCTGATGGAATCACAGCGGGATGCGATTCTGCGCCGCGACGCTGAAGTGCTCGAGAGGCTGGTGATGGAATGTATCCGAATCAAGGCCGATGTCGTAAGTGTCGACGAACGAGAGTCTGGCGAGCGCCGAATCTTGAATTTCGGCCACACCATCGGTCATGCCCTCGAAGCCGCCACTCGCTACAAGCACTTGCTGCACGGTGAGGCTGTAGGATGGGGAATGATTGCAGCCGCAGCTGTAGGGCGCGAATTGAGCATCACAAGCGAGGAGTTGGCGGCTCGGATTGCTGCGCTCGTGCGTGCCTACGGTCCTTTACCTCCAGTAACGACGAAAGGAAAGAGGGTGCTCCAGCTCCTGCAAGCTGACAAGAAAACAGTTGGCGGGGTTCCGCATTTCATCCTCGCTAAGGAGGTAGGACGAGTGGAAGTCGTCAATACAGTCGGGGAAAAGGTAGTCCTGAAAGCCGTAGCGGAAATCACCCGACCAGTTCAGACATAACTCACAAGATGGCATTGCAGCACAAACATGAGCGGGAAGATCAACACGGTGCGCCCTCTGCGGTCATAGGCGCCGCACCCACCGGTGCGAGCGATGAAGCGTCAGCATCCGTCGCTGTACGCGAGATGTTCAGCTCCATCGCGCCGCGATATGACCTGCTAAATCATGTGTTGTCGATGAATGTGGACCGCCTATGGTGGAATCGCACGGCACGCACCTTTCACACAGTCCTGAATCGCCACGGAGCTAATATCCTTGATGTTTGCTGTGGCACGGGGGATATGACATTTGCTTTACAACGGCGGATGTCCTTCGGCTCGCAAGGTCTGTTTGGGGCAGATTTCTCGCACCCGATGCTGGTGCGAGCGAAGGAAAAAACAGGCACTGGAAGAGTCAGCTGGATCGAAGCGGATGCCCTCCATCTGCCGTTTGCCGCCGATCAGTTCGACCTGATTACGGCGGCCTTCGGTTTTCGCAATCTGGCGAACTACGACCGCGGCCTTGCAGAGATCTTCCGTGTTCTCAAGTCCGAAGGAGAAGTCGGGATCCTCGATTTCGGTGAGCCTAAGGGGTTACTCGGAAGCATCTATCGACTCTACTTCCGCCACATCCTGCCGGCCATAGGGACGGTTATCTCGGGCGTGCAAGGACCTTATGCCTACCTGCCGAAATCCGTGCAACGCTTTCCTTCACCGGAGCAGATGCTCGAGCGCATGAAAGCTGCAGGATTCCGCGAGGTGTCTTGGACTCCCTACACCTTCGGCATTGCAGGCCTGTACCGCGGACGAAAATAGCGCTCTAGCTGATACGGGATGCGGGACTACATCCGCACAAAAGAGTCGCTCAACGCGTCTTCCACGGAATAGCGCATGATCAGCGGATAATCGGAACCGAGGAACTGTTGCAGGCGCGTTGTGTCCATCGTGTAAGAGCCGAGCATGTACGGCATCGCCTCAGGTGGGATGGCAGAGATGCCACGCTTCCACATGGTTTTCAGGATGGAGCGGTACATCCAGCGGCCGGGCACGCGCCGAACGTTGGCCTTGGCGATCTCCACACACTGCATGACGGTAAGGGGCTCACCGTGTGCAGCTACGTTGAGGATGGTTATCGGCGGATCATTTGCCGGTCGATGCAGCAGATACAACAGAAGGCGCGCCATGTCATCGACATGGACGAACTGAAAGCGCTTCTCCTCGTATTTCTTTCCGCGCGGCAACAGTATCGGCAGCCGCTCGTTTGCTGCACGCATACGCGCTGCCCGAGGACTCTTTCCCATCGGAGTTCCGCGCAGAGCTCCCACGAGGTAGTTCTGCATCGATGCACCGGTGAAAATGTGCGGGCGAAGGATGTACGTTCGGCAATCCCCCAGGCTTTCGGCGCGGTACCGTACGACCTCGTCGCTCTCACGCTTGTGGATTGCATAAGGCAACGTGTGCCCCAGCAGGGGAAAATCTTCGTTCACCGGCCCGGGTGTTTCCGGGCCATATACCGAAACACTGCTGGGGAAGATGAACTGCCGGACATGGCCACCGGTGCGGTTCACCACGCTCACCGCCTCCATCACGCGAGCGGTTCCGGCCACATTGATCTGCCACATGCGCTCGACATCGAGCACCCCCGTCCTCTGCGGATCCACGACGAAGGCCAGGTGAAGCAGAGATCGTGCTCCCGTCTCCCGCAGAAGCGAAATGATCTCGCGAGTCGATGCCTCCCGGCCTAAGTCCAGAGGGTGAAACTCGACGGGCGCCAGCGTATCGGGTGCGCGCAAGTCTACTCCGATCACCCGGAAGTCGGACAGCATCGGCAGCAGACGTGCCCCTAAGTTCCCCGAGATTCCAGTGACCAGAACGGCTGGACTTGCTTGCGTCATGCGCTTACTGTGGCGGGTTCGTTGGTTGTGCGGGAGCTCCGGCGCCCGGCCGCGGCATCACGTTCGGAGCGGCGGGTGCCGGACCAAAATATTGCGCGTTGAGTTCCGGTGTCGCCGACCGGCTGATCTCCTGCAGCTTGTCCTGGAGCTGTTGCTCCTGGAGGGCCTTAATAATCGCCTCCTTTTCCTCGCTAAGAGGAATTTCCCGAACAGAGACCACCTTGTAAATGAACGAGACACCCTGTTCCGTAAAGACCGGGGACACTTCGCCGGCCTTCAGCTGGAATACAGACTCCTGGCTTACAGGCAGGCTTCCGGGACGGGAAGGGCCCATGGAGACATCGGGCGAGACTGCCCCGTTTACGCCAGCCCGGGCGTAGGCTTCCTGCTGGAGTTTTGAAGGATCCTCGCCGGCCGCCCAGCGCTGGCGAAGCTTTTCGGCAGCAGTGGCCTCGTCAGCATCACCCGGCTTGGGCTTGTTCTCATCTGCCTGCTTGCGAGGAACGATAATTCGCTGCAGAGTTGCTTCTTTGTACTTCGCGCTGTTCTGCTTGTAATAAGCCTCGATCTGCTGCTCACTGGGATGGGCATACTCCGCAAGGTAGTGTCGCTTTACTCCTTCCGCCAATACTTGCTTGGAGACGAACTGAATAATGAGCTGCATCGTGGGGTCGTTCTCCAGATGCAGCGCTTGCGCAACGCCGTAAAACACCAGCAAGCGCCCATAGTTCATGGCGAAGTTGCGCTTGGCATCCGCGGGCATGTTCGGTTGGAGCGCATTGGTAGTCTTTTCAAACTGCTCGCGCGTTACCGTTGTAACGCAGTCCTTAACAGGTTGCAGGCTTCCAATCGGCTGGCAGCCACCTTTCAGGGTAATGACAGGCTGATCCATTCCTACCGCAGCAGGATTAGCTGCTGGTTTTTCCGACGGTGGTGTCGTTGTGCTCGACGGTGGGGAAGGCGGGGGTCCGGGCTGAGCGGGAGAGGGTTGTTGTGCACGTGCAGCCACAACTAAGACACACGTAATCACCATGCCTAAGGGCAACTTGCGCAACATGAAAGGGTATTCCTCCGGAATTGTGACGCCTGAGGCGGCGTAGCGATTAACAGAAATCGTATCATAGCGTGATACATCAAATAGAAGGATATATCGCGCAAGGGACTACGGATTACCGGATGACAGATACCGTTGCCGCTGCTCAAAAAAGCGCCGAGAAGAGCGCAGTCGCTTTGAACTCGATCAGTGCGGCCGTCGTCATCACGGGCCTCAAGGTGGTGGTTGGTATTACTACCGGCAGCCTGGGCATCTTGTCAGAAGCTGCCCACTCGGGGCTCGACCTGGTAGCTGCAGCCATTACCTATCTTTCCGTGCGTGTTTCCGATCGGCCTGCCGACTCGACGCATCAGTACGGCCACGGCAAGTTCGAGAACTTCTCTGCATTCATCGAAACCGCATTGCTTCTGGCTACCTGTTTCTGGATTGTCTATGAGGCAACGAAACGGCTTTTCTTTCATTCTGTGGAAATTGAGCCGAGCGCTTGGGCGTTTGTCGTCATGAGTGTCTCAATTGCGATTGATCTCTGGCGTTCGCGGCGTCTCAAGCGCATCGCCGAGAAATACGACATCCAGGCGTTACTTGCCGATGCTCTCCACTTCAGGACCGATATTTGGTCGAGCTCGGTGGTCATCCTCGGACTAATCCTCGTCTTGGCGGGTCGCAGTTACCATATTCCGTGGCTGGCTAAAGCCGACCCCGTCGCCGCATTGATCGTGGCGTGCATCGTGGTCTATGTGAGTTGGAGACTGGCCCGCCAAACGGTCGATGCACTGCTGGACGCCGCTCCCGCCGGGATTCGCCTGAAGATCATCGCCCGAGTCGCCCGGGTTGATGGAGTTCTGTCCGTCGAGCGCGTAAGAATTCGCCGTGGGGGTAGCAAGTACTTCGCTGACGTTTCGGTTGCTATGTCGCGCAATGTGACCTTACAGAAGTCTGAGCAGGTCGGCAACGAAGTGGCGTCCGAAATCCGTAAGCTGTTGCCGGACGCGGATGTCGTGGTAAATGCAACAGCTCGCGCCAGCAAGGGCGAGAGCCTGTTCGATCGAATACGCGCGGTTGCTACCCGCAACAACCTTTATGTGCATGACATCAATGTGCAGTCAATCGACGGGTCAATCCATGTCGAACAGCACGTCGAGTTAGACGAACGGCTGTCTCTGAAGGAAGCTCACGACCAGGTGACTCGGCTCGAATCCGAACTGAAACGCGATGTCCCGGAGATCAATCGGATACTGACTCACATTGAGAGCGAGCCAGCAACAATCGAAACCAGTGATGGCATGCTACAGGCGCCGAACTTCGAGAGAAGGGTGCAGGGAATCACTGCAAGCTTTCCCGAAGTGATCGATACTCACGACCTAATGTTCAAACGCGTAGGCGGGCGGCTATACCTGTCGCTTCATTGCACGATGAAGGACGACCTTCCTCTGTCGCGAGTGCACGACGTCCAGACTGCCATGGAAAGCCGAATCCACCAGGAACTGCCTGACGTTTTTCGCGTGCTGATCCATCCTGAACCACAAACCGACAACCGCCGCTAGCCGCGTTCAGAAGAGCTTTCGCAGGTCACGCCGCAGAATCTTGCCCGACGCGGTGCGGGGAATGCTTTGCACGAAATGTATTTCTCGAGGCATTTTGTAGTTACACAGCCGTGTAGCAACAAACTCCTGCAAACCGGATGACGTCTCCTCGGTTTCAAGATAGGTGTCTCGGAGCGCGACAAATGCACACGGAATCTCTTCTCCCGCGTAATCCACGCGTGATACGACTCCGCAATCGCGAACCGCGGGATGCTCGAGCAGCACGCCCTCCACTTCCGCCGGAGCGATGGAGAATCCCCGGTACTTCATCATTTCCTTGCGACGGTCGACGACGTAGTACAAGCCCCGTTCATCGAATCGAACGATGTCGCCGGACCAGTACCACCCGTCCCGCAGCACGCCATCCGTTGCTTCGGGAGCCTTCCAATATCCCAGCATGAATTGTGGTCCTCGCATCACCAATTCGCCAAGCTCTCCGGGCGCGACCTCAGACTGTCCCTCGTCCACGACTTTGCATTCAGTGAGCGCCACTGGCCCCCCGATTGAATCGCCACGATAAAACTGCGGATCGAGAAATCCCATATGGGTCACCGGCGAAGCCTCAGTCATTCCATAACCTTGCCGAATCGGAATACCGGTCGACTCAGTGAATCTGCGCGCAAGGTCAGAGGCCAGCGGCGCGGCTCCGCTCTTGACCCAGTGCATCTTATGTTCCTTGGGGAACTTGCCCTGATCAAGCGCATTACAGTAAGCCAACAGCACGGGAGGAACGCACAGGTTGACTGTGACCTCTTCCTCGACAGCGATACGCAGGCTGCCCTCGCAGTCGAAGCGCGGCATCAGCACAACTGTGCATCCGCGAAGTAGTCCCATATTCAGCCCAACCGTCAGCCCGTAGATGTGATACAGCGGCAAGAAGCAGAGAATCGAATCCGCGTCGGTGAGGGAACCGGTTTCCCCATCAGTGAGTGTCTGATAAACATTGGTCACGATGTTGTAGTGCGACAGCATTACTCCCTTGGGAAGCCCCGTGGTTCCGCTGGAGAAGGGAAGTGTCGCGAGCGCCAGCTGCGAATCATGCTCTGGCTGTGGCAACGCATCCTTGCCCGAGTACTCATACAAGTTTCTGAGCGGTTCGGCGCTGATCGAGCCTTCACAGCGCGTTGTATAGACCTTCCGCAAGGCTGGCAGGTCCGAGAGGTCCATTCCTTGCAGTAAAGCCCCATCGCTGACCAGCGCTATGGCCTCCGACACTTCCATCTGATATCGCACCTCGCGCTCGCGGTATGTCGGATTCATGGTGGTTGGTGTCGCTCCCGCCATAATCGCTGCGTGAAACGCCACGCCGAACTCCCAGCAGTTCGGCAAGTAAACGCCGATCATGTGGCCCGGACGAACTCCGGCAGCCACCAAGCCGCGAGCCGTGCGCTCCACCAGTTCTCCATATTCGGCATACGAAATTCGCCTATACGGTGTGCACGAGGTGTCCACAACTGCCGTCTTGTTTGCGTATTTGTTGCACGCTTCGAGAAGAACCTGATGGAGAAACTTTCCTTCAGGGTTGGAGTAAAGGCCGGTGCGGATAGGAAGGTGAGGCAGAGTCATAGGGACCGCGGGAGAGTGTAACAGGTTGTGCGAGAAACCTGCAGCACGATTTCTCGCTCCCAGAGGAGGCCTCTCGATACACTGAACGTCAATGCATTGGGTTGCATACATCCTCGGTTTGATAAGTATGGTGGTTTGGCTGTATCTCCTCTTCGCGCACGGCGGGTTCTGGCGTGTTTCACAGCTGGGAGCTGCCGGTCCTCCGATTCGTAGCGTAGACGGAATAATCGCCGTCGTCATCCCGGCTCGCAATGAAGCGCCCGTGATCGGTGCAACTGTCCAGTCATTATTGCTGCAATCCGCTACCGGTGATATTCGGGTGATCGTCGTCGACGATCACAGCTCCGACGGCACTGCCGAAGCTGCGCGTTCAGCGGCCGAAGCCTGCGGCCGCCCCCAAGCACTCGAAGTCATTGCGGCGCAGAGCCTTCCGGCAGGCTGGACTGGAAAGCTTTGGGCCGTACAGCAGGGAATTGCCCGCGCCACCGAACGGGCACCCAAATACCTGCTGCTCACCGACGCCGACATCACACACCACCCTGACAACGTCGCGACCCTCGTTTCGATAGCCGAGGCAGGTGGTGACGATCTCACATCTTTCATGGTCAAACTCCACTGCAGCAGCTTGGCTGAAAAACTGCTAACACCGGCATTCGTATTCTTCTTCTTCCTGCTGTATCCGCCACGGTGGATACGCGACTCGCGCCGAAAGACTGCCGGTGCTGCCGGAGGCTGCATGCTGGTCCGCCCTGCAGCGCTCGAGAAAGCCGGTGGCATCACCGCGATCCGCCACCAGATCATCGACGACTGCGCCTTGGCGCGCGCCATCAAGAGAAGCGGCGGGCGCATCTGGCTCGGTGTCACTTCTGACACTCAGAGCATGCGCGCCTATGGTTCGTTCGCAGAAATCGAGCGCATGATCGCTCGCACGGCATTCAATCAGCTTCAGCACTCAGCCGTTCTGCTGCTCGGCACGCTTCTGGGACTAGCGCTTATCTACGTTACTCCCGTTGCTGTACTCCTGAGCGGCGATTCAGCCCTAGCGTTTATTGGAGCGCTCGGGTGGCTGCTGATGACGATTGCTTACCTTCCCATGATTCGCTTTTACGGCCTTGGTCCACTGTGGGCACTCTCGCTCCCATTCAGCGCCGTCGTCTACATGTTCGCCACGGTCGATTCTGCTGCGAATTATTGGTCAGGCCGCGGAGGCGAGTGGAAAGGTCGAACGCAAGATCACCTTCACGCCGAAGCTTCGACAACCACCACGGGCCAACGGTGAGCAAGTCACGAAAATCACATTCCTCGCGGCGTATCGGTCTGGCGCGCACGATCTCCAAGCTCGGCTACTGCTCACGAGCACAAGCCTTCACGCTCATTGGCAACGGGCGAATAGCGGTCAACGGCAAGTCACAGCGAAATCCCGAATTCCCAATTCGCCCCGGTGACATCATTACCGTCGACGGTCAGCCGCTCCGCGCGTCGCGTAAGGTCTACTTGATGATGAACAAGCCACGCGGACTCGTTGCCACTGCATCCGACGAGAAGGGCTGCGCAACCGTCTACGCTCTGCTTGATCCGGCTCTACCCTGGGTGGCTCCCGTCGGGCGCTTGGATAAAGCCAGCGAAGGACTCCTGCTTTTGACCAACGATTCCGAATGGGCCGCGCTGATCACTTCACCCGATTCGCGAATCGAAAAAACGTATCGCGTACAAGTTGACACCGTAGCAGGGCCCCGAGTTGCTCACTCGCCTCAGCGACGGTGCTACCACGGTGAGCTCTTGCGGGCAACTCGCGCCACGTTACTGCGTGCCAGCGAAAAGACATCCTGGCTCGACATCACCCTGGACGAAGGGCGAAACCGGCAAATCCGCCGCTGCCGCCGAAGGCATTGACGTACTGCGGCTCATCCGAATCGCGATCAGACCGCTGGTTTTGGGCGATCTGCCCAACGGTAGCGTCCGACCCCTCTCAACTGCCAGAAAGCGGCGTTTGATGCCTGCCTTGCGCACGTTCGCTGACTCGGGGAGCTGACCGAAGCGTCTTGGAGGTGACATACCGGACGTAACCCCTCCCCAGTACATTCTGCGAGGTCATACAAATAAAGTACTTAGAGTAGTAACGCTGGGCAGGAACAACTTGACATCAATGGGTTACGAGCTGCTAGCAGCTAAAGTCCTAGAGGGATCGTAGTTAGCTCAGATTTGTCAGAGAACGTCTGCTCGCCGTGTACCAAGCCGCTCGCCCCAGGGGCCGCCACCGGCATTGTGGCCTCGAGTGTGAGGCTGCGTCACGAGAAAACTAGGATTGCGTCATTACGAAGGTAACCAAACGGCTTCCAGGTTGGGATGCCCGCAATGCCTGGCAGCCTCCAACCGGGTATCCGCGGCCTTTGCCGCTGCATTGCGTCGGCTTCCCGTGTAGGCGCCGGCTCCCAGCCGATTGGGTTAGAACACCCGCTTAAGGTCAAGTTTGATCTGAGGATCATCTCGCTTTCCCGTTACGTTGATGGGCAAGTAGGTGCCGGCATTGTGCCGGGCAAACAGCGGATCAATGGGCTTGAACAGAATTCGTTTGGCGCCTTTCATGGTCTGAGAGACATGCGCCTGCAGTTTTATTTCGCCTGTGAAGTTGAGAGTCTCGCTTTTGAGCCCGTACGATCCCTTCACCTCGGCATTCACACCTGCAATCTCGAACGTAAGCTTGCTGAAGCTAAGGGTCGCATTACGAAGCGCGAACGTTCCTGACATGTCCGCAGGTACATCTTGAATCGAGAGATCGTCAGGCCTGCCTTGTGCTCTGCGACTCAACGATGCGACGGTGTCTTTCGTTTTCTCGCTCGCAAACCGTGCGTCATTCACTTTGAAAGTTCCCTTAAGCTGGATTTTCTCCAGAACCTTCTCGTTTCCCGGACGAATCACGAGTTTGGCTTTTGCTGTCAATCCACCGGTGAGCATCGGTTTTGACGGTGGCGTTGCCAGAGCAAGCATGTCTTGCACCCGTGAATTGTGAATATCGATGTCGAGGTTTATGGTTTTGCCCTTGACGCCTTTATGTCCTGCAACTTCTCCTATTGCTACGACCGACGAGTTGAGAAAGTGAGCGTCCACGGGTTGCAAGTAGGTATTGCCATTGGTTCCATCGACGACAGCATGGAACTGCGTGGCCAAATGGACGGGTTGCGCTCCTGTATCCAACTTGAAATCAGGTGTGTCTGTCGTGCCATCCACGATGATGTTCTCCAGCACGCCCGTGTAATCGCCTACGGATGACAGAATTCCCGAGATTCCGTTGAAGATCGACAAATCAGCGTTACGAAAATCGTAACGGCCCGAAACTTCAGTCTCCGAGGGCGTATTCGTGTTCCATGGTCCGAACCTGCCAGTTGTATGGATCAGTCCCGGAGGTTTAGGGTTCGTCAACTCAGCCGTGAACGACATGGGCTGGCCGATGCCCGCACTTCGCAAGCGCAGACTTCGGAGCTCCCAGTTCATCGGCTCCCGGCCTTCTTGCCTGGGAAGGACATACAGCTCCGTTCCCTCGGCATCCACGCGGTCAATCTCGAAGTTCGCTAGCCGCACGTGCTTTGCTGGTGGTGGTGTCTGTCCTGGCGGTTGCTGTTGTTTCGGCGGAATCCGAATCACCAGGCCGTCGAACTTCACCCATGAGAGGTGCACAGGCTTTCGAAGTAGCTGGAGCGGTACTGCCTCTGCGGTTACATGTTTGATGGTCATGAAAGGCGGCAAATCGGCTCTGCCGCGATTAGGCAACACGAAGTCGTCGAGAGTCACACGGAAAACGGGAATGACGTTGACCTGGAGATTCTGAAATCGCACATCAGGACCGTAGCGTTGGTGTAGCGCTTCAAGTACACGGGCCTGCAAGAGATGCTCAACCGGTGAAGGAACCGAAATCAGCGCAATCGACACCAGGCCAACGAGAACAACAAGACCAGCAAAAAGCCAGAGAAGAACCTTAACGACACACGGCACAGCCACCCAATCAGTATGCCACCTTTGGGAAACAGGCCTAAGGGCCTGTCGTGACGCCGAGGACTCCTGAAAGGCAGCAGCCTCCGACAGCTGACAATCCTATCGCTTTGCCGCTGTCACTTGTTTACTTAGCCTGATCACGAACGTATCCATGGCGTAGGCGAACCCATCTTCATCATTCGTCTTGGTCACGAATGTCGCCTGTGCTTTCACGTCGTCTAGAGCGTTTCCCATTGCAATCGAAATCCCGCTTTTCTTGAACATCAAAACGTCGGTACTCATATCGCCAATGGTGGCGATCTCGTTCCTCGGGATATTGAGTAACTCCGAAATCGCCAGCACCACGGAACCCTTGTTCGCCTCGGCCGCAGTGACGTCGAGGTAATAGGGGCTAGAGCGCGTTGCCGAAATTGTTTTCGTGCCTATCGCTGCCAGCTCTTGTTCTGCTGCTGCCAACGCAGGGTGATCATCGCTGACTCCGACGAGCTTCAAAACATCCAACTCGCTGATTTTCTGGTTGGTGAGCATCGTCGGCGGACGACCCATCTCTTTCTCGTGATGAGCAACGTGTTCACCGGCGGCACTGGTGACGAGCCAGTCGTTATTGGTCCACACCCAGAGTTCAAAACCGTGCTGCCGGATCCAGTCGGCCACAAACTGAGCATCGTCCGGCGGCATCGGATACTCCTTGAGGATCTTTTCATCCGGTCCGACGATGACTGCACCGTTGAAGCTGGCGAACGGCTCCCGCACATCGAGTGCATCGACAAGCTTGCGAACCATGCGCGGCGGTCGTGCACTTGCGATGGTGAAGCGAAGACCGGCGGCGTAGAGTCGTTGTACGGCAGCAGGCGCACCCGGCGACAGAATTTTCTTGCTGTCGAGCAGAGTACCGTCGACGTCGGAAATCACCAGCGATATGCGTTCAGCTACGGCAGGTGTGGCAGTCATATGCTCCATGCTTCGTCGCGCTTTAACGAGCGCCAGCGGTGCCGGTCGTACTGGATGAGCGAATCGGCATTGATTGGTCCTTCGCTGCTTGCGGCGTAGTTAGGAAATTCCGGCGGCGGGAGTTGCTGCCAGGCTTCCTCAATCGGTGTAATAATGCGCCACTCCGCTTCCACTTCGTCCCGCCGAGTAAACAGCGTTGCGTCACCACGCATTGCGTCGAGCATGAGTGTCTCATAGGCCACTGGTGTTGCCGAGCCAAACGCGTCACGATACGAGAAATCCATATTCACGCGGCTTGCTCGCATCTGGGAGCCCGGAGTCTTGGCGCCAAAGTTCAGCGCAATGCCTTCATTGGGCTGGATACGCATGACAATGATGTTGTGATGAACGTCTCCCGGGCTGCGCGCAAATAGGGCTTGCGGCGTGCGCTTGAAATGAACCGCGATCTCGGTTACCGGGTTCGCCAAGCGTTTACCGGCACGCACGTAGAAGGGAACTCCCGCCCAACGCCAGTTGTCTACGTGAAATTCCACCGCGACGTATGTCTCTGTACGTGAGTTGCGATTTACTCCCGGCTCCTCGCGGTAGCCGGGAACCGGCTTTCCGTCAATCTGACCTGGACCGTATTGTCCGCGAATAGTACGCTGGGCTACTTCGTTCGCAGTCATCGGCCGTATCGCGCGGAGCACCTGCACCTTTTGCTCACGTACCGAATCAGCATCAAAGGCAACCGGCGGTTCCATCGCTGTCAGGGTCAAAAGTTGCAGCAGGTGGTTTGCCACCATGTCGCGCAACGCCCCCGTCTCTTCATAGAAAGCCGCGCGGTTTTCTACGCCCAGTGTTTCTGCCGCGGTAATTTCGATGTAGTCGATGTAGTTGCGGTTCCATATCGGTTCGAACATCGAGTTTCCAAAGCGGAACATGATGATGTTCTGCACCGTCTCTTTGCCGAGATAATGATCGATGCGATAAACGGCCTCTTCCGGAAAAACGCGGGAAACGATCTCGTTCAGTTCCCGCGCGCTCTTCAGGTCATGACCGAACGGCTTCTCCAAAACGATACGCGTCCATCCTTCGCGGTTACGCGCCAGTCCCGACGCACCTAGTCCTTCAACAATTGGTGGAGCCAACGATGCGGGCGTGGAAACGTAGAACAACACGTTGTTGCTAGAGCCATTCGCCTGCATCGCAGCGATCTTCTTCTTCAGTTCGGGATAGAACTCCGGCTTGTTGGCGTCGCCAACCAGGTAATGCAGGCGCCTTGCAAAATCACTCCAGCCGTCCTCGCTGTAATTGCGCGCATCCTTCGAATGTGCCGCGCCCTCGTGCATCCGCTCGCGGAATTCGTCATCACTCAGCGGAGTGCGGCCAAGGCCCAGCACATCAAAATTAGGGTTCGTGCATCCGATGCACGCCAAATCGTAGAGCGCCGGAATCAGCTTGCGCCGCGTCAGGTCTCCCGTGCCTCCGAAAATCACGAGCAGACACGATCCCGCTTTTGGTAGCCTGGATTCGACGACCTTGAGGGCTGGTGCTTCAGCAACACTCACTTCTTTGCTCCTGTTAGGCGACTGGATTGCGAAGACAGTCTCGCCCAGTCGGTATGAATCGCTCCCGCACTTGGGCGGTCGATTCGCTGATAGGTATGCGCGCCAAAGTAATCACGTTGTGCCTGGGTCAGATTCTGAGGCAATTGTGCGCTGCGATAACTG
>Ga0126378_10002007_pt1 | contig 15093 bp, 9 predicted proteins | sample PanSoiMetPlot_23_FD_92587 | JGI IMG/M metagenome (GOLD analysis project Ga0126378, IMG submission 92587) | Tropical forest soil microbial communities from Panama - MetaG Plot_23 | ecosystem: Environmental > Terrestrial > Soil > Tropical forest > Bulk soil | place: Panama | collected 2016-02-17 | reverse complement strand
CGAACAAATCACTCCTCGGCGAGTCCCTCCAGCGCGAGCACCTGTTTCACTTGTACGAGAAGGAAGGGCTTCTCTATGACGCCGTCACCCATTTCGCCAGCGCCGGCTTAGCCGCCGGAGAAGCGGTCATCCTCATTGCGACTGAGGTGCATCGAAGGGCATTGGTACATCGGTTGGGGCTAAAGGGATGCAGGGTTGAAGACGCGATCGCGTTGGGCCAACTCGCATTGCTCGATGCCCACCATACACTCTCGAAATTCATGGTCGGCGAGGAACCCGACTGGGAGAAGTTCAGCTCCGTCGTCGGCGCGGCAATCGAGCAGAGCCGACAGGGCCGCCGCGACGCCCGCATGCGCGTCTATGGCGAGATGGTTGACCTCCTTTGGTGCGATGGAAAGAAGCAAGCGGCGAACCGGCTGGAGGAGATGTGGAATGAGCTCGCCAGGCTGCACTCGTTCTCGCTGCTCTGCTCTTACAAGATGGGCAATTTCTACAAGGCCGGCGATGAGGAGCTGGTCGAGAAGGTGTACCGAGCGCACAGCGCCGCGTTTTCGCCTCAGAGCGCCACCTTGCCCGATGACCGCACGCGGACGCTGGAGAAGGAGATCGAGCACCGCAAGGAGCTCGAGGCGGCGCTGCGTGCAGAGCTGAAGCGCCGCGCGGGGGCACATGTCGAGGCGGACGACGCGCGGCGCTTTGTCGAGGAAAAGAACGAATTGGGCGAGGAGCGCTTCCGCCTACTCGTGGAAAGCGTGCAGGACTACGCCATCTTCCTGCTTGACAGCGAGGGCCGCATCATCTCCTGGAACATCGGCGCCGAGCGCATCAAAGGTTACCGAGCCGAGGAGATCATCGGAGAGCATTTCTCCGTTTTCTATCCAGAGCAGGACGTACGTGCCGGCAAGTGCGAGCGCGAGCTGGAGATCGCCGCGAAAGAAGGACGCTTCGAGGACGAGGGCTGGCGCTTGAGAGCGGCTCGCGCAAGTGGTGACAAACCTGATCGGAAATGCCATTCAGCACGGCAGGCTCGACGGCTCGATCGACGTGCGCTTGCGCGACGAGGGCGATGCGGTGTGCCTTCTGGTCCACAACGACGGCTCGCCCATTCCGGTGGACCGGCTTCCCTCGATCTTCGATCCATTTCGCCGTGGAAGAAGGCGCGCGACGCAGAAGGCGGAAGGGCTCGGGTTGGGGTGAAGCTCCCTCGCAGGTCGCTCGACTTCTAACGCACTGCGTGATAGCCCGTGACCGCTCAAATGCGAGGGGCTCGTGCGTCTGCTTGTTCAGCACCGAACGGCGTACCGCTACCCACGGCCGGCGGCCCTGGGACCGCAGTTGATTCGCCTCCGGCCGGCGGGCCATTGCAAAGCAAAGATTGAAACTTACTCGCTGCGCATCGCTCAGCCGTGCGAGCTGCGCTGGCAGCAGGACGCCGACGGCAACCGCGTCGCGCGGGCCACGTTTGCGAAGGGCGAGCGATTCGAGGCACTGGAGATCACCGTGGAGATGACGGTGGAGATCCATCCGGTCAATCCCTTCGATTTCTTTGTCGACGAACGCGCCGAGACTTCCCCGTTTCGCTACGCGCCCGAGTCGCTACGCGAGCTGCAGCCCTACCTCGAATCGGAGGCCGAGAGCGCCGGGCGCGGACACGCTCTGCGCGCGTTCCTCGATGAGCTGCCGCGCGAGGGGCGTACCGTGCCGCTCCTCGTCGAGCTGAACCGACGGGTGAGCAAGCGAGTGCACTACGTCATCCGCGACGACTTGGGTATCTTCGCTCCGGAACGGACGTTGGCCGAGGGCCGGGGAAGCTGCCGCGATTCGGCCGCGCTGCTGATTGCGGTCTTGCGCGCGCGCGGGTTTGCGGCGCGATTTGTGAGCGGGTACCTGGTGCAGCTTACCGACGAGGGGATGGTCCCCAATGAGCCGCGGGGCGTCGGGCGCGACGTCGTCGACCTGCACGCGTGGACCGAAGTTTTTCTGCCCGGAGCGGGATGGATCGGATTCGACTCGACCAGCGGCCTCCTGTGCGGCGAGGGGCATATTCCGCTCGCTGCGACTGCCAGCGGCGAGCTTGCCGCGCCTCTCGAAGGCACGAGCAGCGAGGCCGCCAGTCAAGTCTCATTCAAGACCACCATCGCTCGCTTGGGCCACGAGCCGCGGCCGACCCGTCCCTATGAGGAAAAGGTTTGGCAGGGGTTGCTCGCCGCCGGCGACGTGGCCGACGACCGCCTCGAGCAGCTCGGCGTGCAGCTCACGATGGGCGGCGAGCCTACCTTTACGTCGCGCGAGCATCCCGAGGAGCCGGAGTGGAACAGCGAAGCCATCGGACCCACCAAGCGTAGCCAGGCTCTGCGCCTCGCGGCCGAGTTGCGCCGGCGTCTTGCGCCGGGCGCGGCGATCCTCGAGCGGCCCGGCAAGCAGTACCCCGGTGAGAGTTTGCCGCGCTGGGCGCTCGAGGTGGTGGCGCGCGCCGACGAACAGCCCGTCTGGCGCGCCGATCCCCTCCCTGGGCCGGGGCGCGTCGGAATCGAAGAGGCGAGTCGAGTCGCCAGCGCGATCGCGCGTCGGCTCGGCATTTCGGAAGCGCAGCCCGCATTCGAGGATCCGTGGCGGTTTCTGCAGGACGAGGCGAACCTGCCGGTCGACGTCGATCCGCTGCAGTCGAACCTCGACGATTCCGAAGACCGCCGCCGCCTCGCCCGCGTGCTTGGACGCGGGCTGGACCGCGAGGTCGGGTTTGTGCTGCCTTTAACCCGGCGCGAGCGCGCCTGGACCAGCGAGCGTTGGGAGTTCCGCCGCGGACACCTCTTTTTGCTGCCCGGGGACAGCCCGATCGGCCTGCGACTTCCTCTGCGCTCGCTCCCCGACGCAGCCGAGCCCGAACCGCCGCGCCCCGACGAGTTGGCCGGCTTCCCGCCGGACCCGCGCCGGGCCCTCGAAGATAAGGGCCAGCCTCGTCGGACCACTGCACCTTCGCCAGCGCCGCGCCGCCGAGCGATCCGCACCGCGCTCTGCGTCGAGCCGCGCGAGGGCACAGTGCGCGTCTTTTTACCGCCGCTCGATACCGCCCAGGATTTTCTCGACCTGCTGTCGGCGGTGGAGGAGGCCGCGGCGGCGGAGGGCGTGCCGGTGGCGCTCGAAGGTTATCCGCCGCCGCCCTCGCCCGAGCTGTCGCGCTTTTCCGTGGCGCCCGACCCCGGCGTGCTGGAAGTCAACTTGCCGGTCACGCACCGCGCGCGCGACCACGCCGAGCTGATAAATGCGGTATTCGACGCGGCTCTCCACGCGGGCCTGCACGCCGAGCGATATCAGCTCGACGGCCGCGTCGCGGGCAGCGGAGGCGGACATCATCTGACGCTCGGCGGCCCCTCTCCGCTGCAGAGCCCGTTCCTCAAGCGGCCCGACCTGCTCGCGAGCTTGCTGACATTTCTGCAGCACCATCCATCGCTTTCGTACCTCTTCACCGGATTGTTCGTCGGCCCCACCTCGCAAGCGCCGCGCGTGGACGAGGCCCGCCACGAGTCGCTCGCCGAGCTGGAGCTCGCGCTTCACCGCGCATTCTCGGAGCCTCCGGGCAGCGCGCCGCCCTGGCTGTCCGATCTGCTCTTCCGACACCTGCTCGTCGATCTCACCGGCAACACGCATCGCGCTGAGGTGTGCATCGACAAGCTCTTCGATCCGGCGACTTCCCATGGAAGACAGGGTCTGATCGAGCTTCGCGCCTTCGAGATGCCGCCGCACCCGCGAATGGCCGCGGCGCAAATGCTCCTGATGCGATCGCTGATCGCGGCGCTCGCCGCCCAACAATATCGCGCGCCGCTGGTGCGCTGGGGCCAGGCGCTGCACGACCGCTTCCTGCTGCCGCATTGGCTCTGGCAGGACTTCGAATCGGTGCTGGCGCACGTGAGCTCGCGGGGCGTTTCCCTCGACCCGGCAGGCTATCGGCCCTTCCTCGAGCTGCGCTGCCCGCTGGCGGGGACGATGCGCTGCGGCGAGGTGGCGATCGAGGTGCGCAACGGCCTCGAGCCGTGGCACGTACTGGGAGAAGAGCTGACGGCCTTCGGTACCTCCCGCTACGTGGACTCGTCGCTCGAGCGCATCGAGATCAAGGCCACCGGACTCGTGCCCGAGCGCCACGCGGTGCTGGTCAACGGCCGCGCGCTGCCTCTGCGCTCGACTGGAAACGCCGGCGAGGCGGTGGCCGGGGTCCGATTTCGCGCCTGGGCTCCGCCGCACTCGCTTCAGCCGCACATCGGAATCCACCATCCGCTGCGCATCGACCTGCTCGATACCTGGGCGCGCAGATCCCTGGGCGCATGCAGCTACCACGTCTGGCATCCGGAAGGGCGCGACTTCACCGCCCCGCCGCTCACGCGCTTCGAAGCGGCCGCGCGCCGCGCACAGCGCTTTACCTTCGACGGGCCATCACCGTACCCGTTGGATCCCCTGCCGCTTGGCGCTCATCCCGACGCGCCCTACAGCACCGACTTGAGGCGCTTTCCGATGGACCGGCCGATGCCGCAGCCGGAGGAGGAAGAGCGGCTGTGAGCGAGGCCCGCGATCTCGTGCGCGAAGCCGTGGCCGCGCAGGACGAACAGCTGCTCTCGCGCGGACTGCGGATCTGGATCGGCGGCGAGCCCACCTTCACACTGCGCTCCTCGCAGGAGCCGGCGTGGCTCTGCGCGGCGGAGGGTTCGGACAAAGAAGATCGGGCGCGCGCGCTTCTGCTCGCGCTGATGCCGCGCCTGTCGCAGACGTCGGCCTTGTTCCGAAGCGCCGGACGCCGCTATCCCGGGGAGGACCGGCCTCGCTTCTGCTACGGGGCCTACTTCAGGCGAAACGGCGCGCCCGTTTGGGACGGTCCGGCGGATCCCATGCTCGCGCTGCCATCCCCTGCGCCGCCCTGTGGCCCGGACGAGCTGCGCGACGCGCTGGCGGATGAGCTGCGGCTTCGCGGCGCGGCGCCGGTTTCGTTCGCCGGACCCGAGGGAGAGCCGCGGCTCGCCTATTCGCGAAACGCAGGCGCCGCGGATCTTCCGGAGCTGCGCATGCGCCCATCGCCTCACGCCGAGGGCAAAGATGCGCCCACTTTCGACGAAGCTGCGTTGAAGGGCCTCTTCGTGTTGGCTGTGCGCGGGGGATCGCCCCTCGACGTGGAGCTGCCGGGGTTTCCGCTGGTGCGCGACCTCGCGGCGTTCCTGGGCGCCCTCGCCGCCGCGGCAAAGCGGCTGAAAATTCCCTCGCTCGTCCTGAGCGGTTTCGCGCCGCCGGTCGATGAGTCGGTGGCCTGGCTGACCGTCACTCCCGACCCCGGTGTGGTGGAGGTCAATCTCGCTCCAGCGCCCGATCTGGCGACGTTCTTCGACTGGACCCGCGCCGTCTTCGCCGCGGCGGAGGAGGCCGGCCTCTCCGCGGAGCGCTTCCGCTTCAACGGCCAGGCTGCAGACTCGGGCGGAGGCGGACAACTCACTTTTGGCGGTCCGTCCCCAGCGGAGAGCCCGTTCCTCCTCTTTCCCAGTCTGTTGCCAGGGCTGGTGCGAGCCGCGGATCGCCATCCCTCGCTCTCCTATTGGTTCTCTACCGATTGCGTCGGCAGCGCCTCTCAAGCGCCGCGCGCCGACGAGGGCGTGCGCGAACGATTCGAGGAGCTGGCGGTGGCGCTGGATCGGCTCGACCTGACCGAGCCGACCCCCGAGGTGCTCTGGGGCTCACTCGCGCCGCTGCTGGTGGACTCATCCGGCAATCCTCACCGAGCGGAGATCAATGTCGAGAAGCTTTGGAACCCGACGCTGCCCGGGCGAGGCCGGCTGGGAGTGGTGGAGCTGCGAGCGCTGCGCATGCAGCGGACGGCCGAACAGCAGGTGGCCATCGCGGCGCTGTTCCGCGCGCTCTTGGCGCGGCTGGCCATCGATCCACTTCGCGCGCCGCTGTCGGATTGGGGGCCGGAGTTGCACGATCGTTTCGCGCTTCCGCTCTTGCTCGAGGCTGACCTGCGCGCGGTATTGGCTGACCTCGCCGCGCATGGCTTCGGCCTGGGAGCCTTGGAGGCGCTGCTGCTCGAGCCGCCGCGGCCGCTCGCGCGCGTGGAGTGTGGCGAAGCCTCGCTGGAAGTCTCGCCCGCGCTGGAATTTTGGCCGCTCTTGGGCGACTCGGCATCCCAGGAAGGCCAGGGCGCGAGGCTGGTCGACTCGAGCGCCGAGCGCGTGCAGCTGTGCGTCTGCGCGCCCGATGGCGACCCGGGTGTTCTCGCAGCTTGGGGCTGGGCGGTGCCGCTTCAAGCGGTAGACGAGCGCCGGTCCGTCGCGGGCCTCCGCTACCGCGCGTTTTCCCCGAGCCCGGGGTTGCACCCAGGCCTGCTGCCGCACGATCCGCTGGTTTTTTCCTGGTCGCGCGGCGGAGAGGGCGTGTCGATCGCGCTGCATGGGTGGCGCCCGGGCGGCGGCGCGTACGACGGTCTGCCAAAGGACGCGGTCGAGGCCGCGCGGCGCCGCGCCGATCGGGTGGTCGTGCGGCGCAGGTCGCCCGAAGCGCCTCCGCGCGAGGTGCCAGCCGAGCATCGAACGCGGTATTGCGTCGACCTTCGGCGCCTCCCCGTCGCGCGAGGTGCAACATGAGCCAGATCGCCTTTCAATCTTCGGCCGTCGAAATCGCGGCTCGCTCGGTCAGGCTCTTCGACGGTTATCCCTTCTTAGGCGATACCTACGACGAGCTGCTCGCTCCCGACGGCGCTCCGCGCCCGGCCTTCCATCGCGCGATGGAGGTGATCGGTCGCAAATCGCCCGACGAAGTCCGCCGCTGCCAGGCGCTGGTGGACCGGGCGCTGCTCTCGCGCGGTGTCACCTTCTCGGTGTACTCGGACAGCCGCGGCACGGAGAAGATTTTCCCCTTCGACGTGCTGCCGCGGATGGTTTCGGCGCAGGACTGGAGACACATCCGCACCGGGCTTGAGCAGCGAGTGCGCGCGCTGGAGCTGTTCCTCGCCGACGTTTACACGTCGGGGCGTATCTTCGCCGAGAACCGCATTCCGGCTGAGGTGGTGCTGGCCTCTCGCGGCTACCTTGCGCAGGTGGGCGGCGTGAGGCCGTGGGGCGGCGTGCGCATCCACGTGGCGGGCATCGATCTGATCCGCGACTCCGCGGGCACCTGGCGCGTGCTGGAGGACAATTTGCGCACGCCTTCCGGCGTTTCCTACGTGCTGGAGAATCGCGTGATGGCCAAGCGCGCATTTCCCGCCGCCTTCGACCGCGCTCGGGTGCATCCGGTCGAGGACTACTCCGCGCGGCTGGGCGATGCGCTGCGCTCTGTCTCGCCGGAAACGCAGGCGCCGAACGTGGTGCTGCTCACGCCGGGGCCGTACAACTCCGCCTTCTTCGAGCACGCTTTCCTGGCGCGCACAATGGGGATCGACCTCGTGCAGGCCAGCGACCTGTTCGTGGATGACGACCGCGTGTGGCTTCGCACCACGCGGGGACCTGCGCCGGTGCACGTCATCTACCGCCGGATCGACGACGCGTTCCTCGACCCCGAGGTCTTTCGCCCCGACAGCCTGCTCGGAGTGCGCGGGCTGTTCCGCGCGTGGCAAAAGGGCAACGTCGCGTTGGCGAATGCTCCGGGCAACGGCATCGCTGACGACAAAGCGGTGTATCCCTACGTGCCCGAGATGATCCGCTTCTACCTCTCTGAAGAGCCGATCCTCGAGCAGGTGCCCACGTTTCTGTGCGCGCGCGACGACGACCGCGCGTTCGTGATCGACCACCTGCACGAGCTGGTGGTGAAGGCGGTGGACGAGGCGGGCGGCTACGGGATGCTGATGGGACCGGACTCCACCGCCGAGCAGCGCGACGAGTTTCGCCAGCGCATCCGCGCCGACCCGCGCCGGTACATCGCGCAGAAGCGCATCGAGCTGTCGAGCTGCCCGACCTGGGATGGCAACCGCGGTTGCCTGGTGCCCCGCCGCGTCGATCTGCGGCCCTACGTCGTCTCGAGCAGGAGCGGCCCGTGGGTGCTCCCCGGCGGGTTGACGCGGGTGGCGCTGGTCGAGGGCTCGTACGTGGTCAACTCCAGCCAAGGCGGTGGCTCGAAGGACACCTGGGTGCTCAAAGTATGATTTCGCGCGTCGCCGATCACTGCTTCTGGATGGGCCGCTACGTCGAACGCGCCGAGAACGCCGCGCGAGTTCTCTCCGCCACCCATGGCCTGGCGCTGGACGGCGAGCTGCCCGCGCACCAGTGCTGGTTGCCGGTGCTGATCGTCGCCGGAGAGCAGCCCGCTTTTTACGAGCGCTTCGGTGCTTCGGCGGCAGGCGAGGAGGAAGTCGTCCAGGACTACATGAGCTGGGACGAGAAAAATCTCTCCAGTCTTTTGCGCTCGGTGGGTGCGGCGCGGGAAAACGCGCGCTCGATCCGCGATCTGCTCAGCATCGAAGTCTGGGAAGCGGTCAACGAAACTCATCTCTGGCTGCATGGACAAGACGCGCGCGACGAGTACGCCGAGAACCGCTTCGGCTTCTACGGCCGACTGCGTTGGCACACCGAGCTGGTGCTGGGGCTGGCGCGCACCACCATGCTGCACGATCAGGCGCTCGACTTCGTCGGATTGGGCGTCCTGCTCGAGCGAGCGGGTTGGACCGCTCGCGTGCTCGACGTGCACCATCACGCGCTGCTCAGCGAGGGGCTCGGCGATCGCGCCGCGGAGACCGGGCTTTGGCTTGCCATCTTGCGCGCATGCTCCGGATACGAGCCTTTCCTGCGCCACGGGCGCGGGCAGATCTCCGGGCTCGCGGTGGCCAATTTTCTGCTGCTCGAACCCAAATTTCCGCGCTCGGTGCGTTACTGCGTACAAGGGGCGGGGGAACGGCTCTCGGTCATCCGTCCGCCGCAGCGCGATGAACTGCCCGGCGGTCGTTCGCTGAAGCGGCTCCTGAACCTCGATGCCTGGTTGCGGCAGCTCGAGCTGCCCAGGACGGACCAGTCCGCGCTGCATCAGGTTCTCACTCAGGTAGTGGATGAAACAGCAGCCGTCTGCAACGTTCTCGGGGAAGAGCTCCTCGGCCAGCCGCCCGCTGCTGCGCCCACCGTGGCAGCCGAAAGCGCCGGCTGAGTCGGACTGGAGTGATAACCCTTGCAACGTGGATCCACAGCGCGGAGAGACGGTAAGGATGCCTAACCTCCTGGCGATCTCGTTCGAGGGCGACTTGGCGCCATCGTTCGACTTGCGGTGCCTGGCCCCGGGCCGCAAGCCGCCCGACGGTTGGGGCATCGGCTGGTACCCGGGCAGTGAGCCGGCCGCTACGGTAATGAAGGAGCCCGCCCCGCCCCACGGCAGCATTCGCAGCGAGCTGGTGCGCGCGTGGGAGCACCTGGCTTCCTCCCTTTTTCTAGTTCATATTCGCTACGCCACCTGGGGTCCGCTGAGCGACGCCAACACCCAACCGTTCTGCCGAAGCTATGGCGGGCGCGACTGGTTGCTCGGGCATTCGGGCAGCCTCGATCACCGGCTCGTTCAGGAGGAGGGCGCGCGCTTTTTGCCCATTGGCAGCACGGATACCGAGCTGATCTTCTGCGAGCTGCTCGGCTGGGTGGCGGCTCACAATTGGCGCAGCATCGGCGAAGTGGACCTCTCGGCGCTGCACGACTGGTTCCATCGCCTCAATGAGCACGGAGACTCCACGCTCGCTTTCACCGACGGCCATGACCTCGTGGTCTACGCGGACCGAAACGGAAACGGGGACGTCTTCCTCTGGGAGCTGACCCCGCCTTACGACCGGCTTGCCCTCGGCGACAGCGACTTGGAGGTCGACCTCACCAAGCGCGGCGTGAAAAGCCGCAAGGGCGTAATCGTGACCAGCACACCTCTGGAGCCCAGCCCGCCGGTGAACGGCGCGGAGGTCGCCAAGCCCGCCTGGCGCAAACTTTCGCCCGGCTCAATGGCCGTGATCCGCCAGGGCGCCCTGCGCACCGAGTTGAAACCGAACTCGACGCCCGGCACAGCCTCCGCCGAGCTGACTGCAGGACAGGGTGCGCTGCCTACGGAGCCAGGCGCGCCTCGCGTGCGCCCGCCGCTGCACCTTTTGACGCGCGAAACCAAGCCGCAGCGACTGCAAGTGGAGCACCGCACGGTCTATCGCTATGCGACGCCCGTCGAGCGCAGCACGCACCTGCTGCGACTGGAGCCCGCGCACGACTTATTGCAGAGCAAGCTGAGCTACCGGATCGACGTCTCCGTCGACGGCAAGCGCACCGAGTTCGAGGACGTTTTCGGCAACCGCGTCACTCGCTTGGACATCGATCAGCCCTTCACTGAACTGGCAATCGTCAGTCGCGCGCTGGTGGAAGTGCGGGATACCAATCCGCTGGCCTTTCGCTCCCGCCTCCACGCCAGGACAGCCATCCCCGTGGTGTGGATGCCTTGGCAGCGGCACATGCTGCAGCCCTACTTGCTGCCGCCCGAGCTGCCCGAGACGCAGCTGCTCGAGTTGACCGACTACGCGATGAGCTTCGTGCAGCGAAACGACAGCGATCTGCTGGAGACGCTGCTGGACATGAACCTTTCCATCTTCAGCGAGTATCGCTACGTCCAGGGCGTGACGAATCTGGCGACCACGCCGTTCGATGTCTACTCGACGCGGCGCGGCGTGTGCCAGGACTTCGCCAATCTGTTCATCTGCCTGGCGCGGCTGCTCGGAGTGCCGGCGCGGTACGTGTGCGGTTACGTCTACACCGGCCCGCAGGGGCAGAACCAGGCGCGCTCAGAAGCTTCGCATGCCTGGGTGCAGTTCTATCTGCCCGAGGTCGGCTGGAAGGGCTTCGATCCCACCAACGGCGTGGTCACCCAGACCGATCACGTGCGCGTCGCGGTCGGCCGAGCCTACGTGGACGCCACCCCCACGTCGGGGACCATCTTCGTAGGGGGCGGTCGAGAAACGCTCGAGGTAGAGGTGCACTGCGAACCGGCGCCGACCTGAACGGTACGAGATCGCTCCAAGTCAACGAGGGCAAGTCGCAGCTGCTGCAAATCTTCCAACTGAGCTGAGCCGTTGCCGACAAACCGCGCAGTGCGAATCGCTTCGAGCAGCTCGACTTTCGGAAAAATCCGCGTCAGTCGATGAACGAACTTGAGCGTCCGGAAGGCGTCGAACCAGCCGTGAAGGTGGCGCAGCATCGTCGCTGGGTCTCGGGAGATGCGCTGGGCGTGGCGCAGCGCCGATAGGTACCCGAGATTCACCAGCTCGCAATGGAGCTGCTGGGCATCGACGCCTTGATGCATTTGCGCGGCGGATTTCAAGCACTGGATGGGATCTTCGCGCCCGCGATCCGCGCAGAAGAGCTGCAGCGCTGCCAAAGCGATCTTCAGCTGCAGAAAAACATCCGGCGCGTAGACTCGGTAGGGCTCGCCTTTCGCCGACGCGGCGAGGATTCGCTTCAAAGCGGCACCCGTTCCGAATGGCACGCGATGGGATGAGCGACCGCGAATCATTAGCGGCGCGCCGTCGAGCTGCAAGATCGGCCCCACCTTGGCGAGCTTGTTCAGCAGGTAGAAATCCTCGCCGGCGTCCCGCCGAGGGAAGCCACGGACCTTGGCATAAGCCAAACAGTGAACAGCCAAAATGCTCCCCAGGGTGTGAAAGGCGCAAGGAGATCCTGCGTAGTCCAGCCCCAGCACGTAGTAGCGCAGGAACAGCTCGTAGCGGTGCATCGCATCGGCCAGCTCCGGAGGTGATTCAATCCGGTGCCAGAAGGGATAGAGGAGCCCCGCCGGCGCCTCTCCGTCGAGCGCGAACGGGACGCGTTCAAAGTAGGCGCTTGGCAGCTCGACGTCCGCGTCCGTCGTGTGGATCCACGTCGAAGTAAGCTTGCCCTCGGCGTAAAGTCGGAGCGCGATGTCGCAGCCGATTTTCCGAGCAAGGCCAACCCCCTGGCCCTTTGGCAGCGACCTTGGACCAGTTCGGTCGACGCAGAGCAGCGCCCCCGTTGGGTGGCCGAACCAGTGAAAGTGAGACGGACCCTTTTGCACGAATTCAGACCCGTACTCGCGACGAAGGTGCCCAATCAGCTGCTCGCTGCGAGGATGGACCGATTGCGGAGCGTCGGCGGGCGTGTTGACGACGAGGATGCTGAGAACCTTTCCGACCGGACCAGAGGGGATGCTTCGCAGCGTCCGAAGAACGCTGTCGCCTTCATCGTAGGCGGGAATTGCGATCGCATGGCCAAACGTCGTGCTCGGTGTCTCGACGGCGCGCCCCTCCGGTTCCAAGTGCCGAGCAAGGTACTTTTCGAGGGCCGGGATCATTCGCAGAACTAGTGCAAGGTTGGGCGAAGAGGCAGCTGACGCACAATCCCAGCTTCGGCGTCGAGCAGCGAATCCAAGCGCGCGTCGACGACGCCGGGTTCAAAGTAACGGCGTGCCAATTCCAAGAAGAGCTGGTGATGGTGGGCTTCGGATCGGGTGAGCTTTGCGTAGAGCTCTTTAAGTCGGCCGGGGGCCAATGCCTCAGCCACCATTCCGAAGCGCTCGCATCCCCTGGCCTCCACCACCGCGGCGACCAGCAGCCGGTCCATCAAGTAGAAGCTTTGTCCGCGTCGAATTTGCTCGCGCAGCTTCAGGACGTACAGATCCTTCTCGTCGGCTCCCAGCCGCAGGCCGCGGGCCGCTATCTGCCGATAGACGAGTTGAAAGTGATCGAGCTCCTCGCGGGCCAACTGGATCATCGCCGCCACAAGCTCGCTGCGGTCCGGGTAGTGCGCGACGAAGGAGAGCGCCGTCGCCGAAGCCTTGCGCTCGCAGGCAGCATGGTCCACCAAAAACTCGTCGAAGTCGCCCATCACCCTCTGAAGCCACTGGGTCCGTGTCGGAACGCGCAGGATCATTCGATGGGCTTTCCAGAGGCAACCGAGTGAAGGGAGCTACGAATCGGTTCCGGTCAAGTCGTCCAGCAAGTGTTCGAGTGAAAGACGCGCCCGGCGAACACGCTCGCGCCACGCTCGCGCCAACAGGGTCCCCAGTCCGGCAGTGACCGCTCCCCCGGTGACCGCGGTGCACGCAGAGCTGAAAAGCAGCGGGCCGGCACTGGCCGCATGCTGGGCAAGCTCGGAGAACCCGATGGCTGCCAGCAGCAGCGCGGCAAACGCTGAAGCTCCTCCCAAGGCGAACGTCGCAAAGGTGTATCCGGCGCGCCCGTCGAGATGAGCGTCGAGCGAGACAATTGAGCGCTCTCCCGATGAATCGGCGGCCCGCACGTCGCTGGTGACCTGGACGTGGTGAAGCTCGCCTCGCCCGATCAAGAACCTTCGTACAACGCGGATGACGCTGGCCCGCGCGCCGCGCTCAGGCTCCCAGACGGTTCTCGAGCCCCGCCGTTCCACGACCTCGAGGCACTCTTCTCGCAGAATGCTCTGCAGTTGGGACTTCGCGCGCTCCGGATCCATTTGGGCTACGCGCGCGGCGGAGGTCGAGCGCGGCCCAAACAATCGATCGAGCAAGTGGGCTCGGTGGTCAGCTCCCAAAGTGCCGAGCGAATATTCGCGGAGTGCCTTTTGCACTGCGTCCGGCGAGATGCCGGCGTCCGACGCAATCCGGGCCAGGTCCTCCACGGTCAATGCCGAACCGCCGGGGAGGCGCTCGCCTGCGTCAATCTGAACGGCCCTGCGCAACACCGCTTGGACGTCGCCGAGGGTAAGCGCGGTGGGCGCTTCCCGCGCCGTCGTTTCTTCAGGTTGAGTCGCCTGGGCTGGGGCGTTGGCGCGAGTCGTCTCCATCGAGCGATTGTCTATCCCGGGCGCCTTATTGCTTCAACCCGACAGCGGTTTCACAGTGACCTGACAACTGCCATTTCGTAGTGCGCACGTGAGGTTGTCTACTTCAAACCTCCGCGATATTCGCTGCTCGGCGCAGGTGCGGTGGAGGAGGGCGCGGGCTTTCCGTCGATCGTCTTCGGTTCCATCAATTCGATCCGCGTTCCATCCGGATCAAAAAGATTCGCTTGCCGTTTGCGATTTGTGCCCACGCGAACTTCAATCGGCTTGTCGTAGTCCTTGCGCGCCGGGCGTGCATTGATTGTGGCGACGGCCTTTTCGACGTCCGGAACCATCAAACAAAGATGATTCTTGCCACCCCGCTTCTCGGGCGGCGGCAATTTCGAGTAGAGCATGAGCTCCAGATAGTCTTCGCCATCCGGGACGCGCATGTTGACCCAATCCAATACGCGCCCTGAGCTGCTCCCGCGCCAGAACTCACCGAAGCCGAGAATATCGCGGTAGAGCTTCATCGACGGCTCGAGCGAGCCCACGAGGACTCCCACGTGCGCGATATGAGTGGAGATGCGTCCCTCCGGCATTCGCTTGCCCTTTTCTCGCGCCGTCCAACTGTCCGGTTGGTACTCGACAATCTCTACCGTATGCCCATCCGGATCCTTGATCGTGTAATTGAAATTCCCCGTCTGTCCTTTGCCGACCGTGTCGGGCACCGCCACTCCACGCGACGCGAGGTACTCGCGCATCTTGCGAGCGTCGTCCGTATAGAACGCGATGTGGTTGAGCTGCCCGTCCTGCTTCGCAAGCTCGGCAAACAGCTCGATGTATTGGTAGTCGTTGACCTTGATGAATGCGATCCGATCCGCTCCATTCTTTCCCTTGAGCGAGAATGGCTCTTCGAAGCCGAGGAGATCCTTGTAAAAAGCGCGCGTCTTCTGCAGATCGCTGACGTAAAACGCCATGTGCGCCACGCCGAGGATTTTAGGACGCTTCACCTCGCCCCCGAGGGTCCACCGCGCGGGTATCAGAAGCAGAATTGCCAGCCATTTGATGGTGCTTTTCATACCGGCTCTTCCACGTTTCAGACGATGTTTCAGATACCGCAGGTTACCATGGGCGAGCGCTTGCTGGTGTACCAAGTTTTACGTGCGCAGCTTCACCGATGCTTGAGGAGCGCCTGCCTTGAACGAAACGGGCTTTGCCGCTTTTGACAAATCACCGCCGTCGATCGTGATTCCCCGGCTGCTTGCGCCTTCCACCTGCAAAAAGACGGCGCTGGGCGTGAGGGCGCGCGCGGCGGAGAACAGAACATCGCGCGTGTCGATGAGCCGAATCAGCGACT
>Ga0126378_10002006_pt1 | contig 15094 bp, 15 predicted proteins | sample PanSoiMetPlot_23_FD_92587 | JGI IMG/M metagenome (GOLD analysis project Ga0126378, IMG submission 92587) | Tropical forest soil microbial communities from Panama - MetaG Plot_23 | ecosystem: Environmental > Terrestrial > Soil > Tropical forest > Bulk soil | place: Panama | collected 2016-02-17 | reverse complement strand
GAGCGGGCCGTAGCCGAGCACGTCGTTGCAGATGTCGTCGAGCAGCTCCTCCTGCTCGGCGATCGACATCACGATGTTCTTGATCGCGATGATCTCGTTGACGATGTCGCGGATTTCCTCGCGGGCCGACTCGCCATCGAGCTTGGCGAGCTGGGCAAGGTCGATCGCCTCGATCAGCGCGCCAAAGATCGTCGCCTTGACCTGATAGTAGTTGTCGGACTTGCGCGATTCCATGACCGGCGGCGGCGGCGGTGGCGGCGGCGCGGGCCGGGCGGGCGCGAGCGGTGGCGACGAAATGGCTGGTGCAGCGGCGCGTGCCGGCGCGGCCGCGACGGCGGCAGGCTCGGGCAAGGGAGAGGCGGGCTTTGCCGGCCTCGTATCGTTGTCTCCGCTACGCTTACCAAACACGTCACTACTCCAGGCGGCTTACTTCTTCCGCAGCTTGGCGATCAGGGGCGAGAGCAGGGAGCCCCGCGGCTTCTTGGTTTCGCTGCGGCCGGTCAGCCGCTGCGCGATCTGCAGGAACATCTCGGTGGTGCGATGGCCGGCGGAGATTTCCGCGATCATCTGGCCGTTGTTGGCGGCCGAGCCGAACATCTGCGGATCGAAGGGAATGCTGACGATCGGCTGGCTCTCGATCGCCTTGGCGAATTCGGCGACGTTGATCTCGGGTCGCTTCGGCACTCCCACCTGGTTCAGGCAGTACAGCGGCGGCCGGTCGTTCGGTCGCGAGGCCTTCAGCAGGTCGAAGATGTTCTTGGTGTTGCGCAGATTGGCGAGATCGGGCGCAGCGACGATCAGGATGTCGTCAGCGCCGACCAGCGCGCGCTTGGTCCAGCCTGACCATTGATGGGGAATGTCGAGAACGATGCAGGGCATCGAGGTGCGCAGCGTGTCGAAAATCGAGTCGAACGCCTCTGCGCCGAAATCATAGACCTTGTCGAGGGTTGCCGGCGCGGCGAGCAGGCTCAGATGATCGGTGCACTTCGACAGCAGGCGGTCGATGAAGGCGGTATCGACGCGATCCGGCGAGAACACCGCGTCCGCAATGCCCTGCGGCGGGTCCTGGTTGTAGTCGAGGCCGGCGGTGCCGAAGGCGAGGTCGAGATCGGCGACGACGGAATCCATCGCGAGATCGCGCGCGATCGCGAACGCCACGTTGTGGGCGATGGTGGAGGCGCCGACACCGCCCTTGGCGCCGACCACGGCGATGATTCGGCCGACGGATTTCGCTTCGGGCGCCGAGAACAGGCCGCAGATCGAACGCACGACGTCGAGCGCGTTGACAGGCGCGATGACGTAGTCGCTGACGCCGCGGCGCACCAGCTCGCGGTAGAGCATGACGTCATTGATGCGCCCGATCACCACGACGCGGGTGCCGGGATCGCACACACTCGCGAGCTGGTCGAGCCCGGCAAGAACGTCGGAGCGGCCGTCGGTCTCGAGCACGATGACATTGGGGGTGGGCGCTGTGCGATAGGCTTCGATGGCCGCGCCAACGCCGCCCATCTGGATCTTGATGTGGGCCTTGCCGAGCCGGCGGTCTTCGCCCGCCGACTGCACGGCCGCAGCTGTTTCCACCGTCTCGCAGAAGGCCTGCACCGACACGCGTGGCGCCGGCGCAATGTGATCCTCCGCGGGGGGTGGCGCTGCCGCCGTCTTCTCCTCGGAATTCTGGCGAGCGTAGCTGATCATTTGCCTACATCACTGAGTTTGGCCTTGTCGGCTTCAGGATATGCCGTCGAGGTGGCCGTGCCGTGCCGGTATTTCTCGTAACCCTCGCGGCGACGCTCGGTGTAGGGAGGCGTCTCCGGACGCGGCTGCACCAGGTCGGAGGGGTTTGCGGCCATCGCCGCCATGTTGCGCTGATAGGCGCAGCCAAAATTGTAATATTGCTTGTTGTCGAAGTAGCTCGGATTGTGGATCGAGGGTCCGAGATCTTCCGGCCACAGGCCGCAAGGGCCGGCTTCCGCTTTCATCCTGGGATAGCTGAGGCGGATTGCGGCGAGGTGCTTGGGACTCTCGGGACGATACTGATGCACGACCACTGCGCCCGGCGGCACGCCGGCGGCGCTGAACGTGGCCTGGATCTCGCGCATGGAATCGGCCGCCGCTCGTGCATTCGGCGTATCGACAGGTACATCGACGGTGATCGAGCCGGTTCCGGCATGCATCCAGGCTTGCGCCACACCCACGACGTCGGTGCGCTGCTCGGCCGTCAGCCCGCCGCGCCCGCGCCCGACGAACACGACGATGGACTGGTTGGCTTCCTCGACCACGATCGGATGACGCAGCCGGTAATCATTGGGAACGCTATCCACGATTTCGTGGTTGTCGTGAACGCAGGCGGCGAGCGAGAAGGCCAAACCGACCAACGCTCCCGACATGCGCAGGCTGCGACCAAAGCTGTGGGATGTCCTGGCTGTCATGTGTTCAAGTCCTAAAATCCCGCTTCAGTCGGTGATAAAGCCGTAAGTGCCGCGATAGCTGCGCGCCGGTTCGGGGTTGCGGCCGGGCACGCCGTAGATGCGATTGAGATTGCCAAGCAGTTGAGCCTGCGGGTCAGTCGGCGCGGCAAAGCCGTCATCCGGGCGCGACAGATCCTTCTGCGCCACCGCACGAACCACGACCGGCGTCACCAGCACCATCAACTCGGTCTGGTTGTTGACGTAGTCGCGGCTGCGGAACAGCGATCCGAGGATCGGGAGCTGCATCATGCCGGGCAGGCCATTGATCGCCTGCTTGGTCTGGTCCTGGATCAGGCCCGCCATCGCCATCGCGCCGCCGGAAGGAATTTCGAGCGTGGTTTCGGCGCGCCGGGTCTTGATCGAGGGAATGGTCACGGAGTTGACCGTCGAGGTGGTGACCGCCTGCGACAGCGTGATCGAATTGTCGTTGGACAGCTCGGAGACCTCGGTCATCACCCGCAGGCTGATGCGGCCCTCGGTCAGCACCACCGGCGTGAAGTTGAGCGAGATGCCGAACTTTTTGAAGCTGATCTGGGTGGTACAGACGTGGGTGGTGGGATCGCATGCGTAGCCGGCGGGGATCGGGAATTCGCCGCCGGCGATGAAGGTCGCCGACTCGCCCGAAATCGCGGTCAGGTTCGGTTCCGCCAGCGTGCGGACAACGCCGGCACTCTCCATCGCCTTCAGCGTCGCCGTCAGGTTCGTCGTCCCGCCAAACGATGCCGTCGTGGTATTGCCGCCGACCAGCGAACGGCCAAAGGCGGTGAACGGGTTGGCGTTGCTGAAGTTCACAACCGCCGTGCCGTAATTGAGATTGGCGTTGAGATCAATGCCGAGCTGCTTGATGATGGAGCGATACACTTCGGCGACCGTGACCTTCAGCATCACCTGGTCGCGGCCGCGCACGACGATTGAGTTGACGACCTTGTCGGCACCGCCCACCAGTCGCGAAGCGATGTCGGCGGCCTGTTGTGATTCGATCGGGGTCTGCGCCGTGCCGGTCAGCACCACGCCTTCGCCGACGCCCTCGATCTGGATATCGGAATTCGGCATCGACTGCCTGATCGCGGCGCGGACGCCGTTGAGGTCGCGCGTCACCGCGATATCGTAGGCGGAAATCTGCTGGCCATCGGCGTCGAAGAAGATGATGTTGGTCTGGCCGACCGCGGCTCCGATGATATAGGCGCGCTGCGCCGATCTGATCACAGCATTGGCGATCTTGGGGTCGCCGACGAGGACGTCCTTGATCTCCTTCGGCAGGTCGATCACGATGGACTTGCCGATACCGAGCGGCAGGAAGCGCGCGTTCATGGCGCCGCTTGCGGCGACACCGGGCAGCGGCGTCTGGTAGTCGCTGGCCACGACCGGTGCCAGCACGGGGTTGAGCGCCAGCGCGGCGACCGCCGAATAGGACAGGGCGCGGGCGAGATAAGCCCGCATCGCCAACCGGTTCACCCTGCATTTCATGTCCTGTATCCTCATCGCTGCGTCGCCGTCGAAACCGGGATGACGAAGCGCGCGTTGTCGAGGCCGGCCATGGCCGGCAATTGCACGACGGGTTCGGTCTGGGCTGGCTTGCTTTCGGCGGGTGCGACCGCAAGGCACGCGGCAATGCCGCCGGTGCTGAGCTCTGGGATCAGGACCACAATGCGTGCGGTATTCATACGCTTCACTTTCCACAAGACGCCGCGACGCTTCCGCCGCCGTGATGTGGAGTTGACCAGCTATTCGTCAAAGCATGGTTAATGAGGCGTGAGTAAATTGCCTTAACGGCGAGTTACTTGCCCGATCCGGCTCACGATTTAGTGGATCGCAAGGCGCGCGAGGTCGACCGCCTTCACCCAGTCGGTCTCGGGATAGATCATCAGCGCGCCGATCGCGAGCGCAATCCCGTAGGGGATGCCGCTCTCCTTGGCGTGCAGCCGCATCAGCCAGTCCTGCCCGGTCAGCGCATAGGGCAGCGGCCACTGCCGCATCTGGAGCAGCAGGATGGTGAGCACGCCGCCGCACAGGGAGGCGTAGAGCAGGTAGTTCAACAGGTGGGCAAAGCCGAACCAGAGTGCGGCGGCTGAGGCGATCTTGGCGTCGGCGCCGCCGACCTGGCCAATGGCAAAGCAGGCGAAGGCGATCACCAGCACCAGTGCTCCGGCGCCGAGATGGGCGAGGATGTCATAAGGAGCCATGCCGGTCGCGACCGCCATCGCCAGGAAGGCCGCCGCAAGCAGGATCGATACGCGGTTCGAGATCGTCATGGTGAGGAGGTCGCTGGCGGCTGCGAACGCCATCAGGGCCGGAAACAGCGACAGGCGGGCGATGTCGAGAATCATGGGATCAACGGCCGTGGGAAATCGGTTCGCCACAGTCTAGGGCGGGACAATTAAACAAACGGAAAACGTCCGCTTGCCGGAACTCACCACAAGCTGACGATCCGGCAGGCCAGCGTTGCGATTGCAAGCAGCAGCGCGAGGCAGACCAGCTGCACCGGCGTTTCGACCGGTCTCGCCGCCGGGGCATTGTTTCCCGCGGGAGCCGCGGCATCCATCCTGTGCATACGCAACGCCACTCGCATTCGGGCCGCAAACAACAAAGGCCCCGGATCTCCGGGGCCTTTGCTGCCGGCTGACGATCGCTTACTTGAGCGAACTGTTGATCGAGGTGAACTTGGTGTTCAAGTTGGTGCCGAGGCCGTTGACCACAGCGATGATCGCGAGCGAGATGCCGGCCGCAATCAGGCCGTACTCGATGGCGGTGGCGCCGGACTCGTCCTTCACGAAACGCGCAATCAGGTTCTTCATTAGCTAAGCTCCATGTACACAGTGGCTGGTCGAACTAGGGTCTGGTCTTGCCGGCGTTCTCAGCACCGTGACCATGCCGCCACCCTACGGTTGGAGAATTGCGGCGCAGTTAATTCGACCAAGCAAAGACGGGCGTAAACCGTTGTTCGTGCGCACAGTAAATTTCGCATTAACACGTTGGTTACAATTGGAGCGTGGGTTCGCGGCTGTGTATAGAGTGTCGGACCGCCTCCGCAGGGCTAGCGATTCGATTCCAACATTCGCATCCTCCTTGCGGCGAAACACGTTTTGCGCATGCTGGAATCAAGGACCACTGGAAACAACGATGCTTCACCAGTGTGGCGGTTCAGAAGTCCGCATCATTTGTGTTGCGACTTCGTCATGCGGACTTCTGAACCAAAGCCGTACTAGAACCAATAATTTGCCAGTGTCCTTCGATTCCGAAGTTCGCAAGGGAAGGCGCCGCGAAATGATGCGGACTTCGGAATCGGGACACCAGTTCACGCCTCCTTAATCGGCCGGGAGTACGTCTTGCCTATCCCGAATTGACGAGGTGACCATGTCAGGTCTGCCGCTGGAAATCCTGGTGATGCTCGGTACGACCATCGCCAAGGTGGTACCGATCACGCTGGCGCTGGCGGTGCTGTTTTCGGTGCTCAACCATTTCTGGGCCTGCAACGAGGGCGGACCCTGGTGGCGCAAGCGCGAGATCGTCACCGACGTCGTCTACTGGTTTTTCGCGCCGACATTCGCGCGGGTTTTCCGCATCGGACTCCTGGTGGTGGGCGCAGCCGCCGTCTTCAACATCCATGATGCCGACGATCTGATCGCCTTCTATGAGGATGGCCACGGCCCGCTGGCGCAGCTGCCGCTCTGGGCGCAGGCTCTGGTGTTCCTGGTCGCCGCGGATTTCATGCTGTACTGGCTGCACCGGATGTTCCACGGCACCGGCTTCTGGAAGTATCACGCGGTCCATCACTCCTCGAAGGAGCTCGACTGGATTTCGGCTGCGCGCTTCCACCCGGTGAACCTGCTGCTTGGAACCATCGCCGTCGACGTCGTCCTGCTGATGGCGGGCATCTCGCCGAACGCCATGGTGCTGCTGGCGCCGTTCAACACCTTCCACTCGGCATTCGTGCACGCCAACCTGAACTGGACGCTCGGGCCGTTCAAATATGTGCTGGCGACCCCGGTGTTCCACCGCTGGCACCACACCATGCTGGACGAGGGCGGAAACACCAATTTCGCCGGCACCTTCCCGCTCTGGGACATCTTGTTCGGCACCTTCCGGATGCCGGAAAGCGAGATGCCAAACGACTACGGCAAGGACGAAACGACAATGCCGTCGGCGTTCATCGGCCAGATCGTCTTCCCTTTCCGACGCTAGTGACGGGGTCCGGCAGAAACTTTCCGCGTCTTGTTTGCGGTTCGTTCATCAATTGACATCACACTCGCGGCGTCGGCCGCCGGTTCCGCTGCGCATCGCCTTGGCCAGAATCGTGAAGGCGCGGAAGAGTAAAAGCGTATGAAAACAGCACGTATCATTGTCCTTGGTATTGCTCTGAGTGCCGGGGGCGTCGCCGCCTGGCTTGCAAGCGGATCCGACAACAAGCCCGCTCCCGCCGAGCCGGTCGCGCAATTGCCGACGGTGGACGTGCTGGTCGCGAAGTCCGACATCGGCCTTGGCCAGACCGTCAAGCCGGAGGATCTGGTGTGGCAGACCTGGCCGTCGGCGACCGCCAGCGCAAGCTTCATCAAGAAGACCGACCGTCCCGATGCCCAGACCCAGGTCGCCGGTTCGATCGCGCGCGACCCCGTCATTGCGGGTGAGCCGATCCGGGAGCAAAAACTCGTCAAGGCCAACGGTTCAGGCTTCATGGCGGCGATCCTGCCAAGCGGCTCGCGCGCCGTCTCGACCGAAGTCTCGCCGGAAACTGGTGCCGGCGGCTTCATCCTTCCGAATGACCGGGTCGACGTGATCCTGTCGCGGCGCGAGAAGCATCCCGAAAATCCTGCCCAGCCCGAGATAGTTGTCTCCGAGGTGGTCCTGTCGAACATCCGCGTGCTCGCAATCGACCAGGCGCCCAAGGAAAAGGACGGCCAGACTAATTTGGTCGGCAGGACCGCTACCCTCGAGCTGCTGCCCGGACAGGCCGAGACGCTCGCCCGCGCCCGCCAGGTGGGCATCCTGACGCTGGCGCTGCGCAGCATCGCTGACGCCAAGCGGGAAGAGGCCAAGCTCGACGATCAGTCGCTCGTGACCGTGTACCGCGGTGCCGACCGGCAGACCTATAGCTGCAATCCGTCCTGCGCCAGCCGCTGACGCCGGCGGCCGGTAACCTTCGCCCCGCGGTTGCGGTCGCGAACGTCAAATCCGCTCCGCTCGCCGGGTTCCTCTTCGCGCCTCGCTGGCAAGACGAGTTAATGCCTGGTTAACGGCGTAACCGGCCGTGGCCGGTTTCTGCGCAACAATTCAACAATCAGTTTCGGCTAATCCTGGCGCATCGATGTGTGCTGCCCGCTGGCCCTAGGATCGCTCGATGTCGTCGTTTGCCGTCCCCGCCCCTTCGTTGAAGAACCTGCTGGGTCGCTTCCGGCGCAACCGCCGCGGCTCCGCGGCCGTGGAATTCGCGCTGGTCGCGCCGATCTTCTTCGCGCTCCTGTTTGCGATCATCGAGGTGGCGCTGATGTTCTTCGCCAGCCAGGTGCTGGAGACGATCACGCAGAACTCGGCACGCTTCATCCTGACCGGACAGGCACAGGGTGCCGCCTACACCCAGGCGCAATTCAAGACCTATGTTTGTAACCAGATCCCGGCGCTGTTCACCTGCAACAACGTCTATGTCGATGTCGAGAGCTATAATGCGTTCTCGGCCATCAACCTCGACGGCCACATCGACGCCAACGGCAACTTCATCAACAACAACATGAATTATTGCCCCGGCAACGCCGGACAGATCGTCGTCGTACGCCTGTTCTACGCATGGCCCCTGTTCGTCACCGGGCTCGGCTTCAACATCTCGAACTTGTCGAACAACCAGCGGCTCCTGGTCGCAACCGCGGCATTCCAGAATGAGCCGTTCCAGGCTCCTTCATCGGCCTGCTGAGGAGGAACGCCGATGAAAGCAACGATCGTGACAAGGTTGCGGTTCTGCAAACAGCGCGTCGCCGATCTCTGGCGCGATTCCCGCGGCATCGCTGCGACCGAATTCGCCGTCATCGTTCCGATCATGCTGGTGTTGTTCTTCGGTACCGTCGAGTTCTCGCAAGCCGTCGCGGTTGATCGCAAGGTCACGCTCATCACGCGCACGTTGGCCGATCTGACGTCACAGGCGATAACGGCCGACAACACCTACATGCAGAACGTGTTCACGGCCAGCATCACGATCATGACGCCGTATTCGCCAACGCCAACCAGGGCGCAGATCTCCGAGGTCTATATTGATTCAAACCTCAACGCGACGGTGCAGTGGAGCCAGGGAGCGGTCATCACCAGCGCCGCGTCGCAGGCAACGTTGGCGGCGTCGTCCCGCAACGCGGGCGACAACGTCACCAGCATCATTCCCAATGCGTTGTTGGTGAGACAGACCTACCTGATCCTCAGCGAGGCCAGCTATCAATACGTCCCGACGGTCGGCTATGTGATGGCACCATCCGGCGTGAACATGAGGGATATCGCTTACACCCGCCCACGCCAGAAGTCCTGCGTCACCTACAACAACTTGCCGGCCGGCAACTGCCCGACGCCATAAGGGCAGGGCGTTGGCGCGCAAAAAAAGGGCCGCGCTGCTCGCGCGGCCCTTTTTGCTGTCACTACTGTTGGGCAGGATTCCCCGGCTTTAAAGCCTGCAAGGAAATCGCTTAGCTCGCGGCGCGCAGATTGTCGGCCGACGACTTGCCCGAGCGGCGGTCTGCCACGATCTCGTAGGAGATCTTCTGGCCTTCGCGCAACGTGCCGAGGCCGGCGCGCTCGACTGCACTGATGTGCACGAACACATCGTTGCCGCCGTCATCCGGCTGGATGAAGCCATAGCCCTTGGTTGCGTTAAACCACTTCACGGTCCCCATGCTCACGGGATAGTCCCTTCTCAGATATAAAGCGTCGAAACCCACTCATCGCGGGCTGGTGATATCGAATTTTTGGAAGGGTCGTCAGCGTGTCTGAACCGGCTGTACCGGTGGATAGCTAATGTCGTCCGGCCGAAAATCGATTGCCTTCATATTATTTGAAGCAGGACCCCAAAACAATCCTGAGGTGCACGATTTTTTGCGGCGCGCGCTTGCCCGGCGCGCGACAACACAAAATCGTCACGCGCGGGCTTTGGTCCTGCTGCAGTCTGAAGGCTTATCTGCGGCCGCGGAACTGGCCGCCGCGCTGCGGCGCGCCGCGCTGAGGGCCGCCCGTGGGGGTGGCGCCGGGACGCTCGTCCTTGTGACGGAAGATCAGGCGACCTTTCTCGAGGTCATAGGGCGACATCTCGATTGTCACCCGATCGCCCGCCAGCGTCTTGATGCGGTTCTTCTTCATCTTGCCGGCAGTGTAGGCCACGATCTCGTGGCCGGCATCGAGCTGCACGCGGTAGCGCGCGTCGGGGAGGATTTCGGTGACCAGTCCTTCGAACTGGATCAGCTCTTCTTTAGCCATGGGTCATCTCCAGATCGATTGAACGGCTAGGTGCGCTGTGGGTTGCGGTTGGGACGATGATTGGGTCGAGTTTCGCGGTGCAAAAAGGCGACGCCCTGGATTCCTTCTGTGTTGCTGCCATGGGCAGGACGGTGCGACTCTGGGCTGTTGATTTGTGCGATTCCCATTTTATCACCACCGCGGTGCCGTCGGCGAGGACCTTTCGCGGTTGGCGCACCGTCATGCGCTCTTGAGGCATGCGGGCGCGGCGCCGGCCGACCGGGACGGTGCTGCTTGGCAGGCGCCGCATCGCGCTGACCCGGCGTCCGCCGGTCTTCCCGCGGCAGCGCAATGCGGATGAGCCGCTCGATGTCGCGCAGATAAGCCAGCTCCTCGGCGCCGGCGACCAGCGAAATCGCAGTGCCCTCGGCGCCCGCGCGCGCCGTGCGGCCGATTCGGTGAACGTAGGTCTCCGGCACGTTGGGCAGGTCGAAATTGACCACATGGCTGATGCCGTCAACATCAATGCCGCGAGCGGCGATGTCGGTGGCAACGAGGGTGCGTATTTGCCCGGAGCGGAAGGCGTTCAGCACCCGCTCGCGGTGGTTCTGAGACTTGTTGCCGTGGATGGCATTGGCGGCAATCCCGGCCTTGGCCAGGCCCTTCACCACCTTGTCGGCGCCATGTTTGGTGCGGGTGAACACCAGCGCGCGGTCGATCGGTTCGGCCTTCAGGAGCTGCGCGAGGAAGGTGGCCTTGCCCGCATGATCGACCTGGATGATGCGCTGGATGATGCGCTCGGCGGTCGAGGCGGGCGGCGTCACCGCGACGCGCGCGGGGTCGCGCAGCATCGCTTCGGCGAGCTCGGCGATATCCTTCGGCATGGTGGCCGAGAAGAACAGCGTCTGACGCCTGGCGGGCAGCTTGGCAACGATTTTGCGGATGTCGTTGATGAAGCCCATGTCCAGCATGCGGTCGGCCTCATCGAGCACGAGGTATTCGACCTGGCCGAGCCTGAGGCCGTTGCTCTGCACGAGGTCGAGCAGCCGACCGGGGGTGGCCACCAGCACTTCGACGCCGCCCATGAGGCTGCGGACCTGGCGGCCCATCGGCACGCCGCCGATGGCGAGCGCCGAGGAGAGCCGCATGTGGCGGCCATAGGCGTTGAAGCTGTCAAGGATCTGTCCGGACAGTTCCCGGGTTGGACTCAGTACCAGCACGCGGCAGCTCTTCGGCTGCACCTTGGTGCGGTTCTCCAGCAAGCGATGCAGGATCGGCAACGCAAAGGCCGCCGTCTTGCCGGTGCCGGTCTGGGCGATGCCGACGACGTCGCGCCCTGCGAGTGCGAGCGGGATGGTCTGGGCCTGGATGGGGGTTGGGGTGATGTAGTTTTCTTCACGAAGCGCTCGCACGATCACGTGGGCGAGGCCGAAATCCTGAAAGGAGGTCAAAAGATAGCGTCTTTCATAAAGCAGATGGCGCCCCGGCGATCGCCGCCAGGCGCGGGTTGTTTGTCAAAAGCACCCGCGTGTTTGGGGCGCCGGTTTGGTTAGCTGAAAAGGGCAAGCCAAAAACCACATCACTTCGGAGGGCTTGAGAACACGCGGCTTGCGATGACCCGATGATTCCCGAGGTCTTGGAGTGCGATATGGCCCACTAAGGCGGCGCTTTCAAGGTGAATTGCGTAATGTGACAGGTTGTTTGCGGTCGGTCTTAAGGGAACCCTTCCGAAGCCGCATCCCGAAGTTGCGCTTTCCGAACGGGGATGCCGGAAATTTAGCCAGTTTGTCATATTTGCTCAAAAATCGAGCAGCCTGCCGCTTACGCATACATTTCCCGCGCCCAAGTATTAGGCAAATGATTCCGAGCCAAGCAACGATTTCGCCAATTGAGTCATCGGCTTACCGCGCTCCAGCGGCGTGGCATGGTTCTTGCGATTCCGTTAACGCAGGCGGCCGTGGGGCCGTTTCGCAGCACATTCACGCCTGCGTCAGGGAGACGACATTACATGCTTACTCAACTCACTCACGACGTTGCGACGATGAGCCGCCGTCGCTGGCTTGCGGCCACCGCCGGGCTGGTGCTGGGCCTCGCCGCGTTCTCGCCCGCCAAGGCGGCCGACGACACCATCAAGGTCGGCGTCCTTCATTCGCTTTCGGGCACGATGGCGATCAGCGAAACCACGCTGAAGGACACCATCCTGTTTTTGATCGACGAGCAGAATAAGAAGGGCGGCGTGCTCGGCAAGAAGCTCGAGGCCGTCGTGGTCGACCCCGCCTCGAACTGGCCGCTGTTCGCCGAAAAGGCGCGCGAATTGATCACCAAGGACAAGGTCGCCGTCGTGTTCGGCTGCTGGACCTCGGTGTCGCGCAAGTCCGTGCTGCCTGTGTTCAAGGAGCTGAACAACATCCTGTTCTATCCGGTACAGTATGAGGGCGAGGAGTCCGAGCGCAACGTGTTCTACACCGGTGCGGCGCCGAACCAGCAGGCGATCCCCGCCGTCGACTATCTGATGAAGGAAGAGAAGGTGAAGCGCTGGGTGCTGGCGGGCACCGACTACGTCTATCCGCGCACCACCAACAAGATCCTGGAAGCCTACCTGAAGTCGAAGGGCGTCGCCCAGGACGACATCATGATCAACTATACGCCGTTCGGTCACTCCGACTGGCAGACGATCGTCGCCGACATCAAGAAGTTCGGCTCGGCCGGCAAGAAGACGGCGGTGGTCTCGACCATCAACGGCGACGCCAACGTGCCGTTCTACAAGGAGCTGGGCAACCAGGGCATCAAGGCGACCGACATTCCGGTGGTCGCGTTCTCGGTGGGTGAGGAAGAGCTCGCCGGCATCGACACCAAGCCGCTGGTCGGCCATCTCGCCGCCTGGAACTACTTCGAGTCGATCAAGACGCCTGCGAACGAGAAGTTCATCAAGGAGTGGCAGGCCTATACCAAGAACCCGAAGCGCACCACCAACGACCCGATGGAAGCCCACGTGATCGGCTTCAACATGTGGGTCAAGGCGGTCGAGAAGGTGAAGTCGACCGATCCCGACAAGGTGATCGACGCGCTTCCCGGCATCGAGGCGCCGAACCTGACCGGCGGCATCTCCAAGATGCTGCCCAACCATCACATCACCAAGCCGGTGTTCATCGGCGAGATCAAGGGCGATGGCCAGTTCAACGTGGTCTACAAGACCAAGGACCTGGTGCCGGGCGACGCCTGGTCGAAGGAGCTGGAAGGCTCCAGGGACCTGATCGGCGATTGGGTCACCAAGAAGTGCGGCAACTACAACGTCAAGACCAACAAGTGCGGCGGTCAGGCTTCCTGACACGCGCCTGAGATCGGTGAAGGCGGCACGCTTGCCGCCTCCACCACCACTCCTGCCGGGGTAATCACGTGCTCGCCACCGTCCATGATCGTCTGCGCGCACTTGCGCTCGCCGTTTTTTTGATCGTTTTCGCATTGCCGGCCTTCGCCGGTCCGTTCGAGGACGCGGTCGGCAAGTTCGCGACCGACGACTTCTCCGACACTGACGAGGCCATCGGCGCGGTTGCCTCCTCCGGCAATCCGCTGGCCTATCCCATCATCAGCGCGTTGCGGGACGAGCGGCTGATGTTCGATGCCGAAACCAGCAAGGTCTATATCAAGCAGGTCGATGGCAAGGCGATCGACGCTGCGACTGGCGCCGCGGTCGACTCCATTCCCGACAGCGCGAGCTCCGTGAACCTCAACAACCGCCTGCGCCGTGCCGTCGAGGCCGCGCTCGGGGGGTTGACGCTGTTGTCGCCTGACCCGGCCACGCGGATCAACGCCGCTCAGTCGGTGTTCAAGTCGCATGAGGAGACCGCCCTGCCGACGGTCGAGAGCGCGCTTGCCAAGGAAACCAACCGAAGCGCGAAGCAGGCGCTGTCAGAGGCGCGCGCCGCCATCCTGCTGTTCAAGTCCGACGCCAGCGAAGTCGACAAGCTCGAGGCCGTCGCCACCGTCAAGGCACGCGGCGACCAGGAGGCGATGGCGCTTTTGACCAGCCTCGGTAACGACCAGCCGCCGCTGGTCGCCAAGGCGATCACTTCTGCGATCTCCTCGATCCAAAGCAATCTGGCGATGTGGTCTGCGGTGCAGAATGCCTGGTACGGGCTTTCGCTGGGTTCAGTGCTGCTGCTTGCAGCGATCGGGCTTGCCATCACCTTCGGCGTGATGGGCGTCATCAACATGGCCCATGGTGAGATGGTGATGCTCGGGGCCTACACCACCTTCGTGGTGCAGGAAGTGATCCGCAGCCGCTATCCCGCGCTGTTCGACCATTCGCTGTTCATCGCGGTGCCGCTTGCTTTCCTCGTGTCCGGCGCGGTCGGAGTCCTGATCGAGCGCTCGATCATCCGCTTCCTCTATGGCCGCCCGCTGGAGACCCTGCTCGCCACCTGGGGGCTCTCGCTGGTGCTGCAGCAGGCGGTGCGCACCGGCTTTGGCCCGACCAACCGCGAGGTCGGCAATCCTTCCTGGATGAGCGGCGCCTTCGACCTCGGGCAGATCACCATCACCTATAACCGGCTCTGGATCCTCGTGTTCACGCTTGCAGTGTTCGCGATCCTGCTGGCGATGCTGCGCTACACCGCGCTCGGACTCGAGATGCGCGCAGTGACGCAGAACCGCCGCATGGCGGCCTCGATGGGGATCGCCACCTCGCGGGTCGATGCACTGACCTTCGGCCTCGGCTCGGGAATCGCGGGCATCGCCGGCGTGGCGCTGTCGCAGATCGACAATGTCAGCCCCAACCTCGGCCAGAGCTACATCATCGACTCTTTCATGGTCGTGGTGTTCGGCGGGGTGGGCAATCTCTGGGGCACGCTTGTCGGGGCCTTCACCCTCGGCATCGCCAACAAATTCCTCGAGCCCGTCGCCGGCGCCGTGCTCGGCAAGATCGCGATCCTGGTGCTGATCATCCTGTTCATCCAGAAACGCCCGCGCGGCCTGTTCGCGCTGAAGGGGCGGGCGGTGGAAGCATGATGCAGCACGTGCTCACGCGCTCGCTCGATCGCGCCGCCACCAGCTTCATCCTCGTGGTCGCCGGCTGCGGGATCCTCATCCCGCTGTCGAACCTGCTGCTGCCGGCAGGCTCGTTCTTCCAGGTACCGACTTATCTCGTGGCGCTATGGGGCAAATACGTCTGCTACGCCATCCTCGCCCTGTCGATCGACCTGATCTGG
>Ga0126378_10002005_pt1 | contig 15095 bp, 13 predicted proteins | sample PanSoiMetPlot_23_FD_92587 | JGI IMG/M metagenome (GOLD analysis project Ga0126378, IMG submission 92587) | Tropical forest soil microbial communities from Panama - MetaG Plot_23 | ecosystem: Environmental > Terrestrial > Soil > Tropical forest > Bulk soil | place: Panama | collected 2016-02-17 | reverse complement strand
CGATCCGCTGCGCGCCGAGCCCGACGTCGCGGTCGAGCTGGTCGAGCCGGGACGCCCGCTGCCACTCTGCGATCTCATCCTACTGCCGGGGTCGAAGGCGACGCTCGGTGACCTGGCGGCGCTCCGGGCCGAGGGCTGGGACATCGACATCCACGCGCACGTCCGCCGCGGCGGCGCCGTACTTGGCCTTTGCGCTGGCTATCAGATGCTGGGCCGCAGAGTCGCCGATCCCGCCGGCATCGAGGGCACCGCCGGCGAGGCACGAGGTCTCGGTCTCCTCGAGGTGGAGACGGTTCTGACCGCCGAGAAGACCCTGGAGCCTGTTACTGGCGTCGAGCTGCGCGGCGGCACCGAGATCGCGGGCTACGAGATGCACGTCGGCCGCACCGACGGGCCCGGCGCGCGGCGGCCGATGCTGCGCCTCGGCGACCGCCTCGACGGCGCGGTCTCCGCCGACGGCCGCGTGATGGGCTGCCACGTGCACGGAATCTTCGCGAGCGACGGTTTCCGCCGTGCTTTCCTGGAGCGGCTCGGCGGCAAGGCCGACGCAGCGCTCGCTTACGAGGCCCGTGTCGAGTCCGCGCTGGACGCGCTCGCCGACCATTGCGAGGCACACCTCGACGTGGCGCGCCTGCTGGAGATCGCGCGTGCGCGCTGAGCGGTCAGAGTCCGTCGCGGAGCAGTGCGACAAGGCCGATCAGCGCGGCCTCGACGACGCAGGCGACGATGAACAGGCCCAGCGCGCAGCGGATGTCGTCGGCACCCGCATCCTCGCTGCCCTCGCCGATCCAGGGGTCATCGACCAGCTCGCCGCCATAGCGCCGCGGACCCGCGAGCGAGATGTCGAGAGCACCCGCCATGGCGGCCTCGGGCCAACCGGCATTGGGCGAACGATGCTTGGGCGCATGGCGAGCCATGATCACGAGCGCGTCCCAGCCACTGGCGCGCGGCGTCAGCGCGCCCGCGATCGCGATCAGCACACCCGCGAGCCGCGCCGGGACAAGGTTCGCGGCATCGTCGAGCCGCGCCGCGGCCCAGCCGAAGGCGCGATAGCGGTCGGATTTGTGGCCGATCATGCTGTCGAGCGTGTTCACCGCCTTGTAGGCGCAGATTCCCGGCAGGCCGAGCACCAGGAACCAGAAAACCGGCGCCACGACACCGTCGCTGAAATTCTCGGCGAGCGATTCGATGGCGGCGCGGCCGACGCCGTCCTCGTCGAGGCTCGCGGGGTCGCGGCCGACGATATGGCGGATCGCCTCGCGCCCGCCCGCGAGACCCTCCCGGTCGAGCGCCCTCGCAACCGCGGCCACGTGGTCGTAGAGGCTGCGCTGTGCGAGCAGGACCGTCAGCACCACGACCTCGGCCGCCGCGCCCCAGGCGGAGCCCGCAGCCAGGCGATCGACCATCGCGCCCACGCCGGCGGCGATGCCGACCACGACCACAACCGTCGCGATGCCGCCGAGCCTGCGGTCGCGGTCGGAGAGGTCCTGGCGGTTGAACCGCCGCTCCAATTGGCCGATCAGAGTGCCTACCAGCGCCACGGGGTGCGGGAGCCGACGGAAGATCGCCGCGGGATCGCCGACTACGGCATCGAGCACCAAAGCCGCCAGCACCAGCAGCAGCGGGTCGAGCCGCGTCGGATCGGCTGCAAAGAGCGGGAACATGGCCGCAGCAGCATCCGCGCGCGGAGTCGCGCCGTCAATCAGCGGCCGGCAGGAAGCGACCGAACCCGGAGCCTCAGGACATGAGCGAGACCGCCGTGATGCTCTGCGGCCACGGCAGCCGCGACGAGGGAGCGATCCGGGAGTTCGAGCGGCTCGCGGACGCGCTCAAGGCGCGGCTGCCTACCCATGCCGTCGAGACCGGCTACCTCGAGTTCGCCCGGCCGATCATCCGCCAGGGGCTCGATGCCCTGAAGCAACGCGGCGCGCGGCGCATCGTCGCGGTGCCGGGCATGCTGTTCGCCGCCGCCCACGTGAAGAACGACCTGCCCTGGGAGATCAACAGCTTCGCCGCCGCCAATCCCGGGATCGAGGTGCGCTTCGGGCGCGAGCTCGCGATCGAACCCAAACTTCTGCGTGCGGCGGCCGACCGGATCGCCGAGACCGAGGCGGCGGCAGGACCGGGCGTTCCCCGCGACCAGACCCTGCTGCTGGTGGTCGGGCGCGGCACCAACGACCCCGATGCCAACAGCAACATCGCGAAGGTCGCGCGCTTCCTCTGGGAAGGCATGGGCTTCGGCTGGGCCGAGATCGCCTTCAGCGGCGTGGCACACCCACGCGTCGAGCCGGCGCTGCGCCGCGGGTTGCGGTTGGGCTTCCGGCGGATCGTCGTGTTTCCGTATTTCCTCTTCACGGGCGTGCTGGTGAAGCGGATCTACGACGAGACCGACCGCGTCGCGGCCGATCACCCCGAGATCGAGTTCCTGAAGGCGCCCTACCTCAACGACCATCCGCTGGTGCTGGACTGCTTCGCCGAGCGGGTGAGCGAGGCCCTCGACGGCGCGCCCGCCATGAACTGCCAGCTCTGCAAATACCGCGAGCAGATCGTCGGCTACGAGACCGCCGCGGGCGCGCCCCAGGAGGCGCATCATCACCACGTCCGCGGCATCGGCACCGACGGCGATCATCCTCACGATCACGGCGATGGTCATGACCACGATCACGATGACCGTCACCACCATGATCGGCATCACTATCATCACCATGGACGCAACGGCCAGCATCGGCCGGAATCGGATTGAGCCTTGGGCGGGCGTGCCCTCTTCGATCTCTATGTAGTGGTCGACTGGAGCGCGGCGGCAACGCCGAAGCTCGGCGCCGACAGCATCTGGATGGCGGTGCTACGGCGACGCGGGCGCGAGGTCGAGAGCATGCTGCTCGAGAACCTAGCGACCCGTCGGGACGCCGCCGCGGTCCTGCGCGGCCTTTTTGTCGGCGCCGTCGCACGCGGCGAGCGGGTGCTCGCCGGCTTCGATTTCCCGTTCGGGTATCCGGCGGGGCTTTCGACGCGCCTCGGTCTTTCCGGAACTCCCTGGCGCGCGGTCTGGAACGAGATCGCAGGCGCGCTCATCGACGAGCCGAACAACCGCAACAACCGTTTCACCGTTGGGGCCGCCCTCAACCGCCGACTGACCGGCGACGCTTATCCCTTCTGGGGTTGCCCATCGGGCGCCGCGGGAGTGCACCTGCAGCCGAAGCATCATCGCCGGCACGGCAGCGATGCCTTTCCCGAGCATCGCCTGGTCGATCGGCGGATGCGCGGTCCGCAGCCCGGCTGGAAGCTCGCGGGCACGGGCTCGGCCGGCGGCCAAGCGTTGACGGGCATCCCCGTGCTCCGCGCGCTCCGCGACGATCCCGCGCTCCGCCATCACATCCGCGTCTGGCCGTTCGAGACCGGGCTTGCCGCGCCCATCCGCGGGGGCCACGCTGGCGTGATCATGGCTGAGGTCTATCCTTCTCTGGTGCCGGCGCCGCGCCGCTCGGGTGAAGTCAAGGACTCCGCCCAGGTGCGCCACCTCGCCGCCCATTTCGCGGCCCTCGACGGGCGCAGCGAATTGGCGGAGTTGCTCGCGGGCGATCCCGCGCTCACTGGGACAGAGCGCCGACAGGTCGAGTGCGAGGAAGGCTGGGTGCTCGGCGTCGCGGGCCAGATCGTGCGGCGTGTTGTCCCTCGCCCGCGAAGCGGGAGAGGGATGGACTCATCGCGACGCGATGGGAGGGTGAGGGTCGGGGCCACGATCCGCTATCTCAAGAACCCCGCCGCCATTTACCGCCGCTCCTTCGCGCTGATAAGGGGCGAGGTAGATCTCGCACCGTTCCCGCGCGCGCTACGCGCGCTCGCCTTGCGCCTCGTCCACGCCAGCGGCGATCCGGATCTGCTCAAGGACCTCCGGTGGTCCGACGACGTGGTCGTGCGCGCACGTGCCGCTGTGGCGAGCAACGCGCCGATCCTAGTCGACTCTGAAATGGTCGCCGCCGGTATTCGGCGCCGCACCCGCGTGCGGACCTTGTTGAACGACCGTCGCGTCCCTCGCCTTGCCCGCAAACTGGGCACCACGCGCTCGGCCGCGGCGGTGGAGTTGTGGCGACCGCATCTCGGCGGCGCCATCGTGGCAATCGGCAATGCGCCGACGGCACTCTTCCATCTCATCGAGATGATCGTTGCTGGCGCGCCGAGGCCGGCGCTCATCCTCGGATTCCCCGTAGGCTTCGTGGGTGCCGCGGAATCGAAGCAGGCGCTGGTGGAGACCCCGCTCGGCCTCGCCTATGTGACCCTGCTCGGCCGGCGCGGCGGCAGCGCTCTCGCGGCGGCAGCGGTGAATGCCCTGATGGAGGGGCGGCCGTGAGCTGGCTCACGGTGATCGGCATCGGCGAGGATGGCCTCGACGGACTCTCGCGCGCGGCGCGCACCCTCGTCGAGCAGGCCGAGGTCCTGGTGGGCGGCGAGCGCCATCTGGCTTTTGTGCCCGAGAGCCGAGCCCGGCGGCTCGTGTGGCGCCGGCCGCTTACGGACACCCTGCCTGAGATTGCCGCCCACGAGGGTCGGCGCGTCGCGGTCCTCGCGAGCGGCGATCCCCTCTGCTATGGCGTCGGCGCGCTGCTGCTCGACAGATTCGGCCGCGAGGCCGTGCTGGTGCTGCCGGCGCCGAGCGCCTTCAGCCTGGCGGGGGCTCGCATGGGTTGGCCGCTCGCGGAGTGCACGACGCTCACGCTCCACGGCCGGCCGCTGGTGCGGCTTGCGCTGTTTCTAGCGCCGGGCGCACGGCTGCTGGCCTTGAGCGAGGATGGCGCGACGCCCGCGTCGGTCGCCGCGCTCCTAACCGAGCGGGGCTGGGGCGATAGCACTATCACGGTGCTCGAGCACATGGGCGGCCCCCGGGAGCGCCGCATCGAGGGGCGCGCCGCGACGTGGCGCGAGTTCCGGGTCGCCGATCTCAACACGCTCGCGATCGCCTGCGTGCCCGGTCCCCGCGCCGATGTGCATTCGCGCCTCGCAGGTCTGCCCGATGACGCCTATCGGCACGATGGCCAGCTCACCAAGCGCGTGGTGCGGGCGGCGACGCTTGCGGCGCTGTCTCCGCTTTCGGGCGAGACGCTCTGGGACGTGGGTGCCGGCTGCGGCTCGATCGCGATCGAGTGGCTGCGCGGCGGCGGCTCCCGCTCGATCGCGATCGAGCGGGAGCCGGCGCGCCTGGCGTTGATCGCCGAGAATGCGGCAATGCTGGGCGTGCCGGGGCTCGAGATCGTTGCTGCCGAGGCGCCGGCGGCCTTCGCGGACTTGGCCGAGCCCGATGCGGTGTTCGTGGGCGGCGGCGGCGGCACGCCCGGCCTCTTCGAGCAGGCTTGGAGCCGGCTCAGACCGGGCGGCCGCCTGGTCGCCAACGCGGTCACGGTCGAGGGCGAGGCGCGTCTTGCCGCCTGGCGCGCCGCCCATGGCGGTCGGCTCACGCGCATCGCGATCTCTGAGGCCGAGCCGCTCGGCGGCGGGCACGCGTGGCGCCCGCTCCTGCCGGTGACACAGCTCGCGATCACCAAGGCCTGCGCGCCGTGACGCTCGCCCACGCGATCGACGGCTGGCGTGCCTATGCACTCCTCGCTCTGCTGAGCCTCGCGCTCTACCTGCCGGGCCAGGCGGCGCTGCCGCCGACCGATCGCGACGAATCCCGCTTCGTCCAGGCGAGCCGGCAGATGCTGGAGAGCGACGATTTCCTGCGTATCCGCTTCCAGGACGAGCCGCGCAACAAGAAGCCCGCCGGCATCTATTGGCTGCAGGCCGCGAGCGTGGATTTGCTCAGCACGCCCGCGAGCACCGCGATGTGGCCCTATCGCCTGCCGTCGCTGCTCGGCGCGCTCGCGGCCGTGCTCCTGACCTTCGGCTTCGGTCAGAGTTGGATCGGCCGCGAGGCGGCGTTCGTCGGCGCGGCGCTGCTCGCGGCCTCGCTCGCCCTCACGGTCGAGGCGCATCTCGCCAAGACCGACGCGGTGCTTCTTGCCACTGTGGTGGCGGCGCAAGGCGCGCTGGGCGAGATCTATCGCGAGAGCAGACGTGACGAGCCGACAGGCGCCGCATTGCCGCTGCTGTTCTGGATGGCACAAGGCGTAAGCCTCCTGATTAAGGGCCCCATCACGCCGCTCGTGAGCTTGCTCACGGGCGGTGCGCTTGCGATCGCGGACCGCAATGCGCGGTGGCTTGGTCGGCTGCGTTTCCTCTGGGGCGTACCCCTGATGCTGATGATCGCGGGGCCGTGGCTGATTGCGATCACGGTCGCGACGGACGGCGGGTTCGCCAGTGAGTCCGTTGGCAACGATCTCCTCGGCAAGCTCATCCACGGCCAAGAATCCCACGGCGCGCCGCCGGGCGCCTATGCGGCGCTGGCGTTGATCACGTTCTGGCCGGGCTCGCTCGCGCTCGCGGGCGCGGCGCGGCTCGCTTGGCGCGCGCGCCAGGAGCCCGTGATCCGATTCGTCATCGCGTGGATCGTGCCGTTCTGGCTGCTCTTGGAGATCATCCCGACCAAGCTGCCGCACTACGTGCTGCCGGCCTATCCCGCGCTCGCGCTGCTCGCGGGCCGGGTCCTCGCGGATCGTGTCGCGGCCGGCCACCGCCATTGGAGCGATGTCATCGCGTGGTCGCTCTGGGGGCTGGTGGCACTTGTATTTAGCGCCGTGCTCATGACGGTGCCGATTCGCCTCGGAGAGAGTGCCGCTCCGCTTGCCATCGCCATGATCGCGGTCGCGCTGGGACTCGCCGGCTGGCTGTTGCGAAGCTTGTTGCGCGGCGAGGCGCGGCTCTGGTGCGCCATCGGCACCCCGCTGCTGCTGTGGGTGGCCGCGTTCGGCGTGATTCTGCCGGGGCTCGACGCGCTGTGGCTGAGCCGCGGCGCGGCGGCGCTGGTGAACGACCGGCGGCGGGACTTGCGGCCGGTGGTGGTCGCCGGCTACGCCGAGCCCAGTCTGGTGTTTCTCCTGGGCACCGCGACCAAGCTCACCAACGCCGCCGACGCGGCGACGATCCTGTCGAAGCTGCCGGAAACTCTTGTCCTCGTGAGCAACCGTGAGGATGCGGCTTTCCGCGCAGCGCTCGGGAAGAACGGCCTCGCCGTGGACGCGCTCGGCGATGTCTCCGGTCTCAACTACTCCAACGGACGCGCGGTGACGCTCACCCTCTACGAGACCGCCCGATGAGCGGCACGCTCTACGGCCTCGGCGTGGGACCCGGCGATCCCGAACTGGTGACGCTGAAGGTGCTTCGGACCCTCCGCGACTTGCCGGTGATCGCCTACCCGGCGCCCGAGGACGGCGCCAGCTTCGCCCGCTCGTTGGTGGCGAGCTGGTTGAGCCCGGCACAGACGGAGATCGCGATCCGCGTGCCGATGACCCGGTCCGTGGCGCCCGCGCAAGCCGTCTACGATCGCGCGGCCCTCGAGATCGCCGGACACCTGGAGGCGGGACGCGACGTCGGCGTGCTCTGCCAGGGCGATCCCTTTTTCTACGGATCGTTCATTCAGATCTTCGAGCGGCTGTCCCCGAGGTTTCCGACCCAGGTGGTGCCGGGCGTCTCCTCGCTCATGGCCTGCGCGGCGGCTGCCGGATCGCCCTTGGCAATGCGCGATGAGATCCTGACGATCCTGCCAGCAACCCTTGGCGAGCCGGCGCTGGAGAAGCGCCTCAAGCAGGCGGAGACGGCGGCGATCATGAAACTCGGCCGGAATTTGCGGAAGGTGAGGCGTGTCTTGAAGAGGCTCCGCCGCGCAGACCACGCCACGTACGTCGAGCATGCGAGCCTGGACAGCCAAAAGGTGCTGGCGCTCGACGCCGTCGATCCCGCGTCGGCGCCCTATTTCTCCATGGTTCTCGTGCGCCGGGGCAGCAAGGGCGGCCGGTGAAGACCGAGCTGCCGCGGAATGCCGCGATCGTCGTGCTCGGCGCGCGCGCGCTGCTGCTGGCGCGACGGCTCCGGCGCCGTTTGCCCGAGGCGGAAATCATCGCGGCCCGGACCGGTGCCGTTGCGCTTTTCCGGTCGCTGTTCAGGAGCCAGCGACCCATCGTGGGGATCTGCGCTGCGGGGATCGTGATCCGCGCGCTCGCGCCGCTGCTCAAGGACAAGACCACGGAGCCGCCGGTGGTGGCTGTCGCAGAGGACGGCTCGGTCGCTGTGCCGCTACTCGGCGGGCACCATGGCGCCAATGCCATGGCGCGCGCGATCGCGCGCATCACCCGCGGCTCCGCCGCCATCACCACGGCGAGCGAGGCGCGTCTCGGCCTGGCCTTGGACGCACCGCCCGCGGGCTGGCACGTTGCCAATCCCGAGCGCGCCAAGGCGCTGACGGCACGGCTCCTCGCGGGTGGACGCGCGACGGTCGCTGTCGCGGCGGGGAGCGCGGATTGGCTGATACGGAATGCGAACATCTCGATATCAGAAGCCTCCCATGGCCAGAACAAGTCCCGCCATGACGATAAGAAGGAGCGAACTTCACCGGATATTGTGGTCACCGATCGCGTATATGGGCGGCGCGAGCGGGCCCTGGTGCTGCATCCGCCGGTGCTGGCGCTGGGCGTTGGCGCCTCGCGCAACTGTGTGCCGGCGGAGCTTGCGGCGCTGGTCCGGCGCGCGCTGCGCGAGGCGAAGCTCGCGGCTGGCGCCATTGCCGCGGTGGTCTCGATCGACCTCAAGATGGACGAGCCCGCGGTGGCGGTGCTGGCGGAGCGCCTGGGCGTGCCCGCGCGATTCTTCCCGGCCGAGCGGTTGCTGAAGGAAACACCCCGCCTGCAGCATCCGTCGGAGGCGACCTTTCGTGCGACCGGCTGCTACGGCGTCGCGGAAGGCGCGGCGCTGGCCGCGGTCGGGCGCCGGGGCGCGCTGATCGTCGCGAAGCGGAAGTCGCGCAACGCAACCTGCGCGATCGCAAGAGCATCGCGGCCGCTCGATCCCGAGCGCATCGGTCGGGCGCGCGGCCGTCTGGCGATCGTCGGCATCGGGCCCGGCGAGGCGGCCTGGCGGACACCGGAGGCCAGTGCCGCGCTTGCCCACGCAAGCGATGTCGTGGGCTATCGGCTTTATCTCGAGCTGCTGGGCGATGCGTTGAGCGGCAAGCGGCGCCATGCGATGGGCCTCGGCGCCGAGACCGATCGAGCGCGGTTTGCCCTCGACCTCGCGGCGGAGGGCCGCTCCGTGGCGCTCGTCTCTTCCGGAGACGCCGGCATCTATGGGCTCGCGACCCTGGTGTTCGAGCTGGTCGATCGCGCGGAGCGCCAGGATTGGCGACGCGTTCAGATCGACGTCGTGCCGGGCCTATCGGCGGTCCAGGCCGCGGCGGCGCGGGCGGGAGCGCCGCTGGGCCACGATTTCGCGGCGATCTCGCTGTCGGATCTCTTGACGCCCTGGGCCCGGATCGAGCGGCGGATCGCGGCGGCCGCGCGCGGAGACTTCGTGCTGGCGCTCTACAATCCACGTTCGGAGCGGCGCACGTGGCAATTGGAGGCCGCCCGGCGCATTCTGTTGCGGCACCGCCGACCGGAGACCCCGGTGGTGCTCGCGCGCAACCTCGGCCGCTCTGGGGAGCGCGTCACGATCGATACGCTCGCGGGCTTCGACGCGGGCGCCGTCGACATGCTGACGCTGCTGCTCGTCGGCTGCCGGACGACGCGAGTGCTGGCCGGCGATCCGTCGCGCCTCTATACGCCGCGGGGCTACCGCACCCTGCCATGATCCATTTCATCGGCGCTGGACCGGGCTCTCCCGACCTCATCACGGTGCGCGGGTTGCGGCTGATCGAGCGCAGCCAGGTCTGCCTCTATGCGGGCTCGCTGGTGCCGGAATCCGTGGTCGCCGCCGCGCCCAAGGGGGCACGCGTGGTCGACACCAGCGCGCTCACCCTCGACGAGATCGTCGCGGAGATGCGCGAGGCGCACGCGAAAGGCCTCGAGGTCGCCCGCGTGCATTCCGGCGATCTCTCGCTCTACGGCGCGATCGCCGAGCAGATGCGGCGCCTCGATGCCCTCTGTATTCCTTACGACTTGACGCCCGGCGTGCCGGCCTTCGCAGCAGCAGCAGCAGCGCTGGGCCTGGAGCTGACGCTCCCTGGCGTCGTGCAGACCGTGATCCTCACGCGCACCTCCGTGCGCGCCTCGCCCATGCCCGCGGGCGAGGAACTGGCGAAGCTCGCCGAGACCGGAGCCACGCTCGCGATCCACCTTTCGATCGCGAACCTTGCGAAGGTCGTGCGCGAGCTCACCCCGATCCATGGGGCGGACTGCCCGGTAGCGGTGGTGCACCGCGCGAGCTGGCCCGACCAGCGCATCCTGCGCGGCACGCTCGCGGACATCCGCGCGCAGGTGAAGCAGGCGGGCATGACGCGGACAGCGATCATCCTGGTCGGTCGCGCGCTCGGCGCCTCGTCTTTCGTGGAGAGCCGCCTCTACGCGCCCGGGCACAGCCACGTGTTCCGTCCGCGCAAGCGTTGATACCGACTCAGGGTTTCGCGGAGCTCTTGAGCAGCTGGACGATCGCCGGCTGGCTCGCGGCCCAGCCGAAGGCGTCGCGGCCGGTGAAATCCTGCTTCTTCGGATCGGCGCCGGCGGCGAGGAGTGCTTTCACGGAAGCCATCTGGTTGTGCGTGACGGCGCTCATGAGCGGGGTAATGCCCTGCTTGTCGGGCGCGTCGACCGTGGCGTGCCCCGCCACCAGCGCCTTGATCACATCGATCCGCCCGTTGTTCGCGGCCCAATGAAGCGGCACGTATCCCAGCGCGTCGCGCAGATCGGGCGAGGCTCGCGCGTCGAGCAACTCCTGGGTCATTTGCACGTTGCCGAGCTCCGCGGCATGGCTCAGCGCCGTGCGCCCCTGAGGATCGGTTTGGTTGACGTTGACGCGCCGGGCGATGAAGGTGCGAACGTCGCTGAGGTTGTTGGCGGCGGCGGCGTTGACGATGGTGTACCACTGCGAATTGAACTGGTCCTGGAAGATCTGCGCACGGGCACTGCCGGTGGCGGCCGCGAGCCCGGCGAGAGAAAGGATGAATCCGCGGCGCGTCATCGCCGAGCCGCCTCTGCGATCGGCGCGGCCGCACCGGCGAGGCGCTCCTCGAGCCAGGCGAGCGCCGCGTCGACGGTGCTCACCCGCGGTCCCGGCTCTGGCTTGGGCCGCCGCAGCATGACGACCGGCAAGCCCGTCTCGCGGGCCGCGATCAGCTTTGCCTCGGTTGCGGCGCCACCGCTCGCTTTCGCGGCCAGCACGTCGATGGCGTGGCGCCGCAGCAGCTCGCGCTCGCCCGCGAGCGTGAACGGACCGCGACCCAGCACGACCTCATAGGAAGCGAGCGGCAACGCCTGCCGCGGCGGATCGATGAGACGCACGACGAAATGGACGTGGCCCAGGCCCCCGAACGCGTCGAGGTCACCGGCGCCGACCGTGAGAAAGCACCGCGCTCCCACGCGCGCCACGGCCGCGGCCGCACCGGCGAGATCCTCCACCTCGATCCATCGATCGAGCGGATGCCGTCGCCACGGCGGGCGCTCCAGGACGAGGCGGTCGACGCGCGCCTGCTCGCTCGCGAGCCGGGCGTGGCGCGCGATCCGATCGGCGAACGGGTGCGTGGCGTCGATCAGCAAATCGATGCGCGCCTCGGCGAGGTAGGTCGCAAGTCCCTCGGCTCCGCCGAAACCGCCGATCCGTACGCTTCCCGGCAAGGAGCTCGGCGTCTCCGTGCGGCCGGCGAGCGAGGTGGTGACCTCGACCCGGCCGCAGAAACGTTCGACCGTCGCCCGGGCAAGCGCCGCCGCCTCGGCGGTGCCGCCGAGGATGAGCAGGCGGTAGCGGCCGGTCCGGTTCCGGTGGAGCATCCCACTCTCCTCCCCCACGAATACTCTGCCGGATGCGGGGGTCGAGGCAACAGTCAGATGCAAGTACTCCCTCATGGCTCCGTGCGGGCCAGCAGCGAGCCCTCGCGGTCGAACACCGCGACGTCGACGGCGATGCCGCCGGCGAGCGTGGCAAGCGCCACCTCGCGGCACTTCTCGGCGACCCCGCGCACAAGGCCTGCGCGGAGCTCCGGCGCGAGCATGGCCACCACCACCCCGACACTCTCGGCGGCGCACGCGGCGGCGAGCGCTTGCGGCGGCGCGCCAAGCCGATCGAGATCGCGCGCGAGCGCCGCGCCGTCGAGCTGGCTGCGTGCGGAGTGCAGATCGAGATGGCCCTGGGCGAGCTTCACGAGCTTGCCGAGGCCACCGGCAAGCGTCAGGCGCGGCACCGGATAAACCCGCAGGTATTTGAGGAGCGCGCCCACGAAATCGCCCATGTCGATGAGCGCCACATCGGGCAAGCCGTGAAGCCGTTGCACCGCCTGCTCGGATGTGCTTCCGGTCGAGCCCGCGACGTGCGTCACGCCGGCGGCGCGCGCGACATCGACGCCCCGATGGATCGAATGGATCCAGGAGGAGCACGAGTAAGGGATCACCACGCCGGTGGTACCGAGGATCGACAGGCCGCCGCGGATGCCGAGCCGAGCATTCATGGTCTTGGCGGCGAGCGCGGCGCCGCCGGGGATTGAGATCGTGACCTCCGCATCGCGCACGCCCGCGCCCTCAAGCGCCGCACGGATCATGGCGCGCGGCGCCGGATTGATCGCGGGCTCGCCGACGGCGAGCGCCAGGCCCGGGCGGGTCACGGTTCCAACGCCGTCGCCCGCGCGGAAAACGATCCCGCTGCCCGCGGCCATGGCGCGGATCTCGGCAATCACCAGGGCGCCGTGAGTGACGTCGGGATCGTCGCCGGCGTCCTTGGTGACGCCGGCGCGCGCCCAGTCCGCGCCCGCTTCCCGGAGTGCCAGCGGGAACGCCGGGCGTTGCCCTCCGGGCAGCTCGATCGCGACGGGATCGGGGAACGCGCCGGTGCGGAGAGCCGTGGCGGCCGCCTTCGCCGCCGCCGCGGCACAGGCGCCAGTCGTCCACCCGCGACGCAGCGGGCGCTCGTGTGCCTCGGACATGGCGGGATTGTAAGGAGGCGAGCCAGCCCTGACTACCGGCGGTCGGGGCGCGCGGTGTAGGCTCCCGCCATGACGGATGAACCGACGGGCGCGGAGACGCCGGGGCTGCAGCTCCCGGATCTACAGCCGGGCGCGGTCTGGCTGGTGGGCGCCGGGCCTGGCGATCCCGGGCTCCTGTCGCTGCTCGCGTGGCACGGGCTCCGGCAGGCGGACGTGGTAGTCTATGACGCGCTGGTGGATGCGCGGGTACTGGCGCTCGCGCGCGCGGGCGCGGCGCTCGACTACGCCGGCAAGCGCGGCGGCCGGCCCTCGCCGCAGCAGCCGGACATCAGCCTGAGACTCATCAAGCTTGCGCGGGCGGGCAAGCGCGTGCTCCGGCTCAAGGGCGGCGATCCCTTCGTGTTCGGTCGCGGCGGCGAGGAGGCACTGGCGCTCGCGGCGGCCGGAATTCCCTTCCGCATCGTGCCCGGCATCACCGCGGGGATCGGCGGCCTCGCCTATGCCGGAATTCCCACCACCCATCGCGACACCAACTCGGCCGTCGCTTTCGTCACGGGCCATGCGAGCGACGGCGAGGTGCCCGACGGCCTCGACTGGGAGGCCCTGGCGCGGCTGCCGGTGCTGGTGCTCTACATGGCGCTCAAGCACCTCGACACCATCGCGCGGCGACTCATGGCGGCGGGCAAGCCGGGCGACGAGCCCGTCGCGATCGTGACCAAGGCGGCGACGCCGGAGCAGCGGGTGGTGGAGACGACCCTCGCCCGCGCCGCCCTCGACGCCACGGCACAGGGGCTCGAGCCGCCGGCGGTGATCGCGGTCGGACCCGTGGTGCGGCTCCGCGCCGGCCTCGACTGGATCGGCGCGGCGCTCGGCCGGCCGCTCGATCCCGATCCGCTCCGAACGCACGCGCGGCCCAAGACGGCCGACCCGCGGTCGTAGCGGGGCGACATCCATGGCGTCCGCCGCCAAGCGAGGCCTGATCGCCCTCTTTCTCGGCCTCGCCGTCCTGTTGGGCGTGCTGGCCTATGATTTTCGCGCGTTCTTTCCCGGTGGATCCGAGGGCGAGCAGGTGGCGCCGGTCCCGATCGGCGGCGAATTCACCTTGGTGGACCAGAACGGCGTCACGCGGCGCCCGGCGGATTTCCGCGGCAAGCTGATGGTGGTCTATTTCGGCTACACCTTCTGCCCCGATGCCTGTCCGACGGCGCTGCAGGATATGAGCCATGCGATCGACCTGCTCGGTTCCAAAGGCGACGCGGTGCAGCCGATCTTCATCACCATCGATCCCGCCCGCGACACGGTCGAGCAGATGAAGCTCTATGCCTCGAATTTCCACCCGCGCCTGATCGCGCTCACGGGCACGTCCGAGCGGATCGCCGAGGCCGCGAAGGCCTATCGCGTTTACTATGAGAAGGGCAAATCGACCGGCGGCGACGACTATCTCATGGACCACACGGTGTACATCTATCTGATGGGCCGCGACGGCAAATACCTGAGCCATTTCCCGCCGGGCACCACGGCGGAGCAGATGGCGGTGGCGATCGAGAAGCGGCTGTGACCCGCGGCCTCGTCATCGCGAGCCCGCACTCCGGCAGCGGCAAGACCACGCTGACCCTCGGGCTGCTCCGCGCGCTCAAGCGAGCGGGTCGTCGCGTCGTCTCGGCGAAGTCGGGACCCGACTACCTCGACCCGCCGTTCCATGCCGCGGCTTCGGGTGCACCCTGCCTCAATCTCGACGCTTGGGCCATGCGGCCCGCGCTACTGGACGCATTGGTGCAGCGCCTCGGTCGCGCCGGCGATCTCATCCTCTGCGAAGGCGCCATGGGCCTCTTCGACGGCGTGGGTGGCACCGAGAAGGGCTCGACGGCGGAACTCGCCGCACGGTTCGGCTGGCCGGTGGTGCTGGCGGTGGACGCCGCGGGCCAAGGCGCCTCGGTCGCGGCACTGCTCGAGGGCTTCGTCCGCCACCGCCCGGACGTTCACGTCGTCGGCGTCATCTTCAATCGCGTGGGGAGCTCGCGCCACGGCGCCGTGCTCGCGGAGGCAACGCACGCGGCACTGCCGGCGCTCGCGATCCTCGGGGCGGTGCCGCGCGATCCTTCGCTGG
>Ga0126378_10002004_pt1 | contig 15100 bp, 16 predicted proteins | sample PanSoiMetPlot_23_FD_92587 | JGI IMG/M metagenome (GOLD analysis project Ga0126378, IMG submission 92587) | Tropical forest soil microbial communities from Panama - MetaG Plot_23 | ecosystem: Environmental > Terrestrial > Soil > Tropical forest > Bulk soil | place: Panama | collected 2016-02-17 | reverse complement strand
CTCGAAGGATTCCGACAGCTCCTCTGAACGCAGTTCCTACTTGGCAGAGCAGAAAAGCAGTAATGCACTAACAGGAGTATTGCAATCAAGAAACGCGACGACTGGTTAACCGTTCATCCGACTCAGGAACAAAAATTACGGCTTCAACTCGCACAACTCAGTTGCGAGTTGAGCACGGTCAAGCGCTGTCATCTGGGTGCCGAACTGGTTCCTACCAAATCCGACATACAGCAGTTCCAATTGGCCCGAGAGAGTTAACTTGCATGTGGAGACAAAGGGACACACTATGCGCGTGGTTTCGTTCCGTCGCCGCATGCACAATATCGCGGAAATCTTCCGGTTCCGCTTAGCCTACGTCAACAACCTCGTGCGTTACGGCAGTCTTGCCAGGAACGGTTGGCGATATTACAGGCGGCTCGAAATACGGGTCAAAACCTTGGGGGTTATCTCTACTTACCCGGAAAAAACGGCTCCACTGGTAATAGCAATGTCTATTCGGGCACTAGGGATTCGGAGGCGCAGGCGCTATTAGCAGCGCATTAGCATGCGGCTCCAGGAGATTGACGTGCGACACTCGGGGAGCGGCAGCGTGCGGCGTGCGCCCAGAGTGAGCGGTCGCAGCGCGCGCGGGGGCGTGAGGCGCGCGAGCGGGGGGCAGCGGGGCCAAAAGGGCGTGAACGCTCGTGTTGACCTCCGGTCTACTGCAGCCTAACATTCCCCTCAAATGGCCTCTGCCTCTCAGTTCATCGGCCAGACCATCTCACATTATCGCATCGTTGAGAAACTAGGCGGCGGTGGGATGGGTGTCGTGTACAAAGCTGAGGACACTCGCCTACACCGCTTTGTGGCACTGAAGTTCCTTCCTGAAAATGTTGCCAAAAGTCCACAATCTCTGAGCCGTTTTCGTCGTGAAGCCGAAGCAGCTTCAGCCCTCAACCATCCGAACATATGCACCATATACGACATCGGCGAACAAGATGAGCATGCATTTATTGTCATGGAGTTTTTGGATGGCATGACGCTGAAGCACATGATCGGGAACCGTCCGATGAAGTTGGAGACTCTGCTGTCAGTTTCCATCGAGGTTGCGGATGCTCTCGATGCAGCCCATGCAAAAGGCATCATCCACCGCGATATAAAACCAGCCAATATATTCGTAAGTAAGCGGGGCCATGCGAAGATCCTGGATTTCGGGCTGGCAAAGGTAGCGCCGGTCCAAAGCCGAGTAGCAGAAGGCGCGGGTGTAAGTGCGCAAGCGACGCTGGTGAGTGAAGAACACCTGACTAGCCCCGGCATTGCACTTGGCACTATTGCATACATGTCACCTGAACAGGCGAAGGGAAAGGAGTTGGACTCACGTACTGATCTTTTTTCCTTTGGGGCAGTCCTTTACGAGATGGCTACCGGTACTTTGCCATTCCGAGGAGATACGTCCGCTCTGATCTTTAAAGCGATTCTGGATTGCACTCCCGTTTCTCCGATCCGCCTCAACCCTGACGTACCTCCTAAGCTTGAAGAGATCGTCAGCAAAGCACTTGAGAAGGACCCGGAATTGCGTTATCAGCATGCTGCTGATATCCGAGCTGATCTGAAAAGGCTAAAGCGCGACACGGAATCCGGAAAAAGCGTCGTAGTGGAAATGGAGGGAGGTGGGGCTCCAGTGGAGACGGTTGCTTCGCCGCGGGTTCGGGCACCGGCGGAAAAGCAGGTGAGTAGCTCCTCTGTAGCTCGGCCAGGTGTTCGAGCAATGAGCGGCTCAGCATCGGCTCGGTTAGCAATGAAGCACAAATGGATCATCGCATCAGCTGTCGCTATGTTGATTGTTGTTGTAGGATTCTGGGTTTTTCGCGGCCGGAGCCAACGTCCTCTTACGAACGAGCACCACAAGGCTATCGCCGTTCTTTATTTCTCTAATCTCTCGCAGGATCAGTCACTGAATTGGCTGGACAATGGCCTTACAGATATGCTTACGACCAACCTGGCTCAAGTGAAGGGTCTCGATGTGCTTTCTACTGAACGTGTATTGAGCGCGGTGCAGCGAGCCAGCAAAAATGGAAAATCCCTTGATCCCGGACAGGCCCAGCAAGTCGCGCGCGACGCTGGCGCTGACGCCTATATCACTGGGGCAATCCTGAAGGTCGGTCCTGCTCAAATGCGCCTGGACGTCCGTGTGCAGGACACTCGTACGGGCCAGATCGTCTTTTCGGATAAGCTGGAAGGACAAGACGTTCAGAGCATCTTTGGCATGGTTGATCGACTAACTTCCACTATTGCCGGCAATTTCCTTCCATCCTCCGGTTCGTTACAAAAGGCACCAGAAATCGAGCAAGCGTCTACCTCGAATGTCGAGGCCTACCGGCATTATCAGCTAGGCATCGATTACGGCCGGCGTTTACTCGTCAACGACTCCATTCGCGAATTACAAGAAGCTATCCGTCTTGACCCGCGGTTCGCCCTCGCGTATATGCGCCTTGCCGAGGCATTTGATGCTGAGGGTGACCTTCGGCAAAACAGCGAAATGGTTGCCAAAGCAGAGCAGTTGCAATCGCGACTACCTCGTTATGACCAGCTGTTTTTGGAAGTATTGAAGGCGGCTCGCTCGCGCGATCCGGAAGCTGACCTGAATGCCCGGCGGGCATTGATGGCCGAATACCCTCGCGATGATGTAAATCGGTCGAATCTGGCGGGAGATCTCTCATTCTTAGGTCAACATGATCAAGCTATCGAAGTGTTCCGCCAAGGCCTTGAACTCGATCCCAAGAGTGACGTTTTGTTGAACCTGCAGTCGTACACCTTAGCCGACATCGGAGACTTCAACGGCGCTCTTGCCGTGAATGATCGCTATTTAGCAGCGCGTCCTGGCGATCCTAATCCATTCGACACCAGAGGCGATATTTTTTTCACTGCGGGCCGCGATGATGAGGCGGTTACCGCATATCGCAAGACCATTGAGGTGAAACCCGACTTTGGTGACTTTGCTGAGTATCTAAAGCTTGCAATCGCCTATGCCGACCAGAAGAAGTTTGATATGGCCCAAATTACTTTCCAACAATTTGTCAGGCGTGCCGGCCCGCTGCTTCAGTTGAGTGTCCCTGGATTCCAAGCTCAACTCCAGGAGGTCAACGGTGACTTCGAAGGGGCACTACTTGGTTACCGTAAAGCAGTTATGCAGTTGGGGCGATCTGAGCAGTATGAGGCTGCAGGGATTTTCTTGGACCAGTTTGCCTGGCTCTCGTTCTTGGTTGGAGAGGGATCAGACGCTCTAGCTTTTGCGCAGCAACAGAAGCTCGGTGGGGAGGAGCAGCTAGCCATAGCAGTGCTTCAAAATATGGACCACAACAACGCGGCCGCCCAGCAGAACCTGCAGCGCTTCTCTTCTACACATCCGTGGGTGAGCACGCATTTTGTGGACGTCGTAAACATCACCAGCCAAGCGCAGGCCACCTTGCAGGCGAAAAATGGACAGGCGGTGAGTGACGTTGAGGCGCGCCTCCCTGATTGGCAGGAGCCGAGGGTGCTTTTCGTGAGAGGTCGCTCACACCTAATCAACAATGATTTTGCCGCTGCTGAACTTCGGTTGCAGCGAGCAATAGTCTCAAATCGTCTTACCTTATCTGGCGACTTTCGCGGACATTTCCCAGCAATTGAACTCCTTTCGCATTACTATCTGGGCCAGATTTACGAGCGTTCCGGAAAACGCGACCAAGCTATCAATGAGTACGAAGAATTTCTGTCGCATTTCGCAAATTCGCAAAGCCGCCTGCCACAAATTGCAGAAGCACGAACGGCTCTCAAGAGACTCATTCAGTGATGCGCGCGAGTCATTTAATGTCGTATTACCGCTCATATATTTCGCGATTGTGATTTTGCGATTTGTAGCTCTGAAGCCAGCGCACAAATTCAGAACCCCGATCACGAAGGACTTGAATGCAACACATCAGCCGGTCCACGACTTTCACCTTGTCGTTCCATTTCCAGTACAACTGAGCTTAACTCCCTTATGGCTAAGTACTCCGTTTTCGCCCTGCCGCCTTCCGGCCTTGGTCAGATCCAAGTTAATAAGTGTTCGCCGCCAGCGGCATCAATCTCCTGCTGAGTTTTCGGTCGCAACACCATGTCATGGGTACTCTGGTGGTATTCGTGGAAGCAGTGGCTGCAGATGACGCGGTTCAGGTTGGGAAGGTTCACCCCTTTGTGAGGTGCGTACGCCAAGAACACAATGTTCTCTCTCCCGCATTTGGGGCAATCCGAGCAGAGCGCATGGTAGGCATACATAACAATTCTCCGATCCGGGCGCTCGCGACAGGTGTTTTACCAACGACCTCCAGTTCTGCGGCGCTCTCCACCACCCGAGACACGCTGGGGTCTGGGGCGGGCTTCATTAACGGCCAGTATTCGGCCACTGAATTGGGTGCCATCCAATGCCGCAATAGCCTTATCGGCATCGCCCGCATTCGCCATCTCCACAAATGCAAATCCGCGTGGCTGGCCTGAATAGCTATCCTTCACAATACTCACCTGATCCACTGGACCATGCGCCGCGAACAACTGGCGCAACCCGTCTTCCGTGGCATGAAAGTCTAAGTTTCCAACGAAAAGCCTTTTCATGGGGAGACTCGTCTTGATGAAGCTATTTGAGTGTGGCTGAAATTCGGCAGGCCGGAGGAGTGGCCAGAAGCCCGTCTTCTGGGGTCAAGCCGGATCTGGCGGACAGTCAAATGCGGCCAAAGTATATCACTTCAACATGAGCCAGCCGAGGATGATAACGGCGATGAAGCCGACAACGACCAAGATAATGAACCAAAGTTCCATCCGCTGGTCGGTGGTCAAGATTTTCCATTTCACTGCGGCTTACGGTTCTTTTGCCCGCCTTCCTCTTTTGCCCGCTGCGCCCTGGCCACCACTTGCCCTAAAGTGAACGCCTGGCAACAAGCGGCCTGATCCTATACGCCATCGAGAACATCAATCGAACATACCAGCGGTTCGCAGTGATGCCGACCCTCTGCATAAGCTCATGGCGCTGAGCCTCAAGTTCCTCCCAGTGCTCTATCTGCTCCGGTGTAGCCTCGCGGATGCCGTGCCAGCGCCGCGGAAAGAATCTGTCGATTCCTGAGATTGTCGCCAGGAAGAGCAGAATCATTAGCCAGACCTGCTTGTTGGTCACCACAGCGGCATGGAAGTTTGTGTTCATGGCTTCTCCTTGCGCCCCCACCGCGCTTGAGCCGCCTTTCGAGCCAATTCTTTGCGCTCCTCGGGCGTCATTTGGCTGACTCTGGCCTTCCCTCCCTTACGCCCTAGCTGTGCTAAGTACTTCGAAAACGCTCGGTTTTTTCCCATTCGTGCCAATCATAGCAGCGCTAAGCCGCTTAGCATGAGTTTTTTGTTGACGTGCTAGACCGCTTAGCATATTATCCGGACATTGAAACGGGCTGAGCAAGTGTTGACGCACCTGCACAGCCCTGACCAGTTCGCCTACGAAGGAGGCAAACGTGGCTGCTGATATTTTATCCCGCCCTTTGCGAGCAGCGCTCTACGCTCGCGTTTCCACCAACAATGGCCAGAATCCCGAGATGCAGCTCCGTGAATTACGCGAATACGCTGCACGTCGGGGCTGGACAATCGCAGCAGAGTACGTCGAGCACATCTCAAGCGCAAAAGAACGAAGACCTGAACTGGAAAAACTTCTAACCGAATGCCGCAAGCGCAGGTTCGATGCGGTTGTGGTCTATCGTTACGACCGCTTTGCCCGCTCTCTCCGTCAACTCGTCAACGCGCTGGATGAATTTCGTGCCCTGGGAATCGATTTCGTTTCCCTGCATGAAGGCGTAGATACTTCCACACCAAACGGTCGGCTCATCTTCGGCATCTTCGCCAGCATCGCAGAATTTGAACGTGAACTAATCCGTGACCGCGTGCGGTCCGGCCTGGCTCATGCTCGGGCCAAGGGCGTGAAACTCGGTCGGCCTGGACGTCCACTGGATGTTTCACAAGTGCTCGCTCTGTATTCTGCTGGCGCGTCCATTCGCCAGATAGCCGCTCACCTCGGAAGCTCTTTTGGCACTGTCAGGCGTGCACTACGCAACCGCGAAGCAGCGGCGTGAGGCAGGAAGGCAGACGCATGCACCCAGAACCGCAACCGCTCAATCCTTACTGTCATGAACTGAACCCAGAAGGCACGGCGTGCGCTGAGGACTGCACCGCCTGTCGATGGGTAGAACGGACGAAAGACGCCCCTTGGAAGAAACGCAAACCGCTTTCGGAGCCGGGCAACCTTCAAAAATCTTGCGCCAGGACGCCCTGGGACGCGTCGCTGGGCATCCCGATGATGTGCAGCATTGCTCAACCCGTCCCAATAACCATTCAACTTGACAGAATGAAAAAATATCCACGAATTTCCAGCTCTGCTCACTAGAACCCGTTTCAATCCTGCGGTGCATGTACGAGAATCGCCGCCTCGTCTCGGTCCGTCGCTGGAGCCGCGACGTAGTAGCGATCTAGCTCGGGCGACCAGAAGGATGTGCCGGCCCCTCCTCGTGTGCGAACCTTGCCAATTCTCTCGTAGTGGTCAGCATCCTTTTGTTGATAGACATATGCAAAACCAAGGGGCAACTCTCGACCGCCCGAAACGTATACCCGCTTACGCCCCGCGTCAAAGTAAACTCCGTCCATACCCTCAGCGGTTGGGAGATGAGCGACCTGTTTGCCCGACTTCGAGTCCATGGCAATCATTTCAGCGGGCGTGCGGGTTCCAATGAATAATCGCGAAGTCGACTCATCAAACGCAGCATCGCCCGGGTGCTGGCTTGTTACGGGCCAGGTTGAGACAACCTGTCGTTGCTTCACACCGATTACCTGAAGCCGATTGGCGATTGAGATGAAAACAAATAGGGTGGTTCCTGACTTGTTCAACAAAAGTTCTGACGGGTGGGCCGCGACCCGTATGTCATCGACGAGCTTGTTGTTGGTAGCGTCAATGACTCCGACTTCTCCGTAGTCCTTGCCTGCGTCCTTTCCGCCATAGCCGACGTAAATGAACCTGGACTTGGGTTCGTACACCACACGGTTTGGACCCGGTTCAAGCTGGATCGAATCAAGAAGTTCGAGCGTGTCGCCGCGAAATATTCGAAGCATCGCATCATCCCCGCTTGCCACAAACAGCTTGTTGAGTTCTGGGGCAAACAACACTCCCTGCGGCTTCTTGAATCCGGAGATACTTCGTGTCCACTTGCCAGCTCGTAAATCGACCACCTCCAGCGTACCGTTCTCCAGCCCCGCAATGAACAGCCGGTTGCCCTTGACGTCCATGGCCATGTGGTCAAGGCGGCCTTTGACATTCGGCAGGGGAATTGTCTGGACCAACCGGAGCGGCTGCTTTGCGTCCTCTTGAGAACATGCAATTCGAGTGCATCGAATCAGGAAGACAAGCGCCAATAACCACATGCAAACAAGCCTGTTCATAATTAATCCTCGGGAGCATAGACCCACAGTGCAGCACCCTGCTTGGAACTCGCCGGCACTGCCAAATAAAAGCGGTCTCGTTTTTCATACCACAAACCCGTGCGCGCTCCGATCGTCGTCGAGATCCTCGCCAAAGGTTGATAATGATCTGCGTCGGTTTGTTGGATGACACCGATAGAGCCCTCACCTCCGGGGACATAGATACGTTTCCGGCCAGCGTCATAGTACAGATCGTCAGCGTCGTTCACACAAGCGACGCTCGCAATCATCGAACCGCTATCCGAATCAAGTACTATTAGCTGTGCGGGCCTTCGAGTGACTACAAAAATTCGATGATCCCCTTCATCCAGCGCCATCGGATAATTCGATCTGCCGGTGTTCAATGGCCAGTCAGTGACCTTATGCGTCCCGCGATCAATCACCACAACCTTCGCTTTAGTAGCAATATTGGCGAAGATCACCGGTTTTGACGTAGCAATCTGAAACGACTCTGGGTGGGCGTCTAGCTTGGCGACGTCCTCCAGGCGCTTGCCTGTCGCGGCATCTATCACCGCAATACCACCCCCTTCATCACCCCCAAACGCTACGTAAACTCTTTTTTCCATTGGGTCATATCTGACGTTGTCAGCGTCTTCCCCGATGTCCAGCGCATTCAGAAGCTTGAACGAATCTCCGTCGTAGATCCTGAGCTTTCCGTCTGTTCCGTTCGCCACGAACAGCTTGTTGAGATCGCCCACATACACCACTCCTTGCGGTGCGGCTGCGCCTGTGATGCTGTGTATGTCTCGACCTGAAAATGTGTCTACCACTTCGACGGTGTTGTTGCCGAGAGCGGCACCAATGACACGCTTGCGTTTTGCATCGAACGTGAAATGGTCTATGCGACCACCGACGTTCGGTAAGGGAATTTCTTGGACCAGCAGCAAGGGGGCCTTCTCGGGTGCGCTGGGCTGGTCCTGGGACAGTGCGTAAGATCCGACAACCAAAAGTGTGATACAAAATGCTGCCAACTGTTTCATGTTTCTCTCCCAGTCTTGTTGATTTCGATACTTCACGACGCCGAGCCTAACAGGGTTGGTTCATAAACTCTGACTTGGGCCTCGCTATTGTGACGTGGCACGGCCAAGAAGTAACGATTCAGCTCAGGCACCAGGATCGCGGTTTTTGCGCGAAACCCGGTCTCGATCTTGCCCAACGACGTGTAGTGGTCAGCATCGTCCTGTTTGAAGACCTCCACAAATTGATCACCCGAGAGGTAAACGCGCTTCATCTTTGCGTCGTATGCAATGTCGTCGACCATGTTGACGCAGGGTACGCTGGCTGTCACCTACCGCTCTCAGAATCGATTGCGACCAGCCGAGGCGACTTGCGCGTGGTCAGAAGCAAACGATGATTCGGCTCATCAAGGAATAACGGGAGATTCTGCTGCGTTTCGCCCGGTATCGGCCACTTCGCCTTAATTGTGTCCGAGTCACGGTCCATCACACCAACCGCATTCTCTGCGGTAATGTTGACAAATAAGCGTGCACGTTTTTCCAGAGCCAGTGCCTCAAGCCAGTTTGCATCGATCTTCATGTCGCGTATCTTCTTCGATTCAGTAGTATCCACAATGCTGACGTAAGAGTATGGTGTGTGCGCCTCTCTGCCACCGCTCACCACGTACATAAGTTTGCTTTCTGGATCGTAGGCCTGTGAGTCAGCATCGATATGCAAAGGCACATGTCCGACAAGCCGGTATGTAGTCGTCTCATAAACTTTGATCTCGGACGCGTCTCCGTCGACCACAAATAACCGCTTGAGATCGGGTCTGTACACCATCGAATGCGGTGCCTCGATACCTCGGATTGTGTGGACGAGTTTGGTCGCCTGAGTATCGAATACCACCACAAGCCCATTTGCCTCGGCGGTAAGGAAAAGCCTATGTCCGTCCAGGTCAACGGTAAAATGGTCGAAATCGCCCTCCTTCAATCCCGGAAGTGGAATGCTCTGAATGAGTTTGAGTGGGGCGAGGTGCTGTGCGTGAAGGACAACGGGAACACCGAATAGTAGCAGGAGTGATAAGCAATACCGCAATACCCCTGGATTCGGTGCCGGTTCCGCCCACGCGTGCTCACGGAGAGTTGCCAGCCGAATTGCTGCATGAACTCGTATCACATCTGCGACAAAATCGTACTCAGTTGCGCGAAGAATGGGCGGGCCGAATTACTGAAGCCCGGCTGCTTACAGCCATGACCAAGGAAGAGATCTTTGCCGAGGCAACTTCAGTGTACGACGCCTACGTCGAGGCTCTAGCCACCGGCACGTTTGAAGCTTTGCAGGCGTACTCGCGCAATCTCTCCGAACGCATTATCCCGAGAGGAGTCGAGACACACGAAGTGGTCGGAATGGTAACGTGCCAGCTCAAACGTGATTTCACGTGACTTTGAAGAAATGCGCGCGAGGAGCGGTTCGCAGACGCACGAGACACTGTTCAAAGCCCCGGGGCAACTCGGGGCTTTCTGGTTTCCAATCTCCTAACACCACTGCAGGACCGCCTCACACCCGAGACAGGACCGCTCAGAGCTGTGGATTTCTGATAGCAGCGTAGCGCAGCACAATAGCGTAAGCTCTTAATATGTCTGATTAAGGCTGGGTGGGGGTGATGAGTTTGGCTGAAGTTAGATTGCATGGGGGCGAGTCGTTGGAGAATGCACTCCGTCGGTTCAAACGCAAGGTTCAGACGGAGCACATCATTAGGGACGTAAAGCGTCACTCCTACCTGAAGCCCGGCGAGAAGCGGCGAGTGAAGCAAGCTTTGACATGAAAGCGTTCTCGAAAAAAGAGTCGCAGAGGGCCGGATTAGGATATTCCGGTACATTCGCTTGGTGGACTGGAAGCGACAACTCGCAAGGTACTGGACACATGTGCTGATCGTTCTGGTGATCCTAGGGGCCGTGTGGCTGTATTTCGCTTACGCTCCTGTGGCAAATTGATCCGCCCAACGCCGGAAATACCCCGGCCCACTTGAGCCTTTCTGCTACATAGGGCACGCTGCACTTGAACGGGATAATGGCCCCGGGCCGTCCGAGCTGCGAGGTGAGGTTCAACCAAGGGCAACATTCGGCGGATGTCAATGAGGCGCGTCGACCAATCCAGCTTTCATCTTTTCTTCGTGCTTCTCCCGGGCTTCCTGTTCCAATTGCTTATTTCTCCCACTGTTCCGAGGTGAGGACGGCGTTAATCCTTGGCTCAAATGTCTTGTTGATTTCTTTTAGCTTGCCCTGCTTCTGATCCCACGACAGAGAGTTTCCTGCCGTACTCCCTTCATCTGTTGGCCTTCTTCCATCAGGATCGGCCTCAGCTTCGCCATCTGGTCTTCTGTCAGGTTAAGTCGCTGATTTCATCCGTCATGTTGCCGTTATGTTGATACCCAACATCTCGTTTGCTCTGACCAGTTGCGAACAGACATCCCGCCAACATGACCACGGCAGAAACCCACGATTTCGGTCTCATATCTTCGCTCCCGTCACTCAAGTCTACGCCTAACTTGGTCCCAGTCTGAGCAAAGACCAACCAGTGTTTTTCGGCAGGGGCAGCAGGAGCGCCCTTGTCAACTCATGTGGCCTAGCAAACTTGTGGGCATGGCCGAGAAGCGCACCAAAGCCGACAAATGGCAAAGGCAGGCGGACCAACTCGAGAAAAAGTCAGACCGTCGTCCGGTTCAAGTTACGAAAAAGAAACCTCGGGGGGCCAACGGTGTGACCGAATCTGCCCCGCCTAGAGAGCAAATTTCTTAACGGTGTTCCAAAAACCCAGCGGAACACGCGCTGCTAAGTTGTTCGCGCTGAACAAGTGCGGAAAGTCACCCTGAGCGTTCCAAAAACAACTGTTTGCCCGAAAGGATGGGATGACACTGCTGGGGCGAGGCGCATGAACTTGACATCCAACACCCAAGGAGAGCAAGGTCAGCCCTGAGGGCGGCTATGGCACCATGCAAATGCACAAACACCCGGCACGGACACGGCCAAAGTTGCGCCGATTCAGCAACCGAGTCAGATGGCTATTGCAGAGCGTGTCACGATGCAGCCGCGAACGAAGATGCACCTCAGAATGCGTCCTCGCCGGAAGACGACGCGACTGGATTTGCTCACTGATGTCAGTCTGCTGGGCCACGCGAACCCGAAAAAAGAGGGAGAGTACTGGCTAAGTACGCCACTTCAGCAGTTCACTAACGTATTTTTTATCAATTTTGACTCTGCACTTGCTTGGGACCGTGAACAGGAAATCGTGCACATAGCTGCTATACGGGATTACGTCGCCATGAACGCCTATTCTCCTCACAACACCACACAGCCAAGATTCCTGGTGGACTCGCTGCCTGAAGTTTAACTTGAATTGGCGATTCTCGAATCTCCGGCAGACCTTGCACATATCAACAACACGAAAGTTTCTAAGAACGAGTTACCGTTCGTTGCAGTCGCATACGGTTTATCCAACATTGGGCTGTCTATACCGGAAGCATTCACCCCAGATCAGATTCCGCCACTTCCTGACAGGAACGAACCTCGGCTCCGTCTCGACAGAGACGATATGTACGGCAAGTGAGGCTGAGTTAAATGACAGGAAAGCAGCCTCCAAGCCTGCAATAATGTTTCACCATGTGCGGACGATACCGATTGTCGCGGCGGAAGCAAATTCTCGAGGAGTACTTCGACACTGCTCCTTGGGATGACGACTGGAATCCGCGCTACAACATCGCTCCCACCCAGCCTGTCCCGGTGATCCGTCAGCATCCAAAAGAGCCTGTGCGGCAAATCTCTCTGATGAAATGGGGCTTGATTCCGAACTGGGCGAGAGACGCGTCGATTGCGACAAGTACGATCAATGCGAAATCAGAAACAGCCGCAACAAGACCTGCGTTCCGTGATCCGCTGAAATTCCGAAGGTGCTTGATTCCCGCCGATGGCTTCTACGAGTGGAAGAGAAGCGGAACATCGAAGCAACCGTACTGCTTCGAAGTGAACGAGGGCGAGTTGTTCTCGTTTGCCGGACTTTGGGATGGGTGGAAGGACTCAAGCGGCAGTTGGATCAAGACGTGCTCGATTCTGACTACGACGCCCAACGCAGTGACCTCGGCGATTCACGACAGAATGCCTGTGATTCTCGACCGCGAGAGCTATGATCTGTGGCTCGACCCCGGAATGCAGAACATCGCCGCAGTTTCCGAACTGCTGAAGCCCTACGATGCTCGGCTCATGCGTTCATACCCGATAAGCATGCGGATCAACCACGTAGCGAACGATGACGAGGACTGTTCGCGACCTGTCGTGCTGACCGAGTCACAGAATCGGCTGTTTGCCTGAGACAAAACAGAAGTCGCTGGTCGTAACAGTCTGAATCATCGCTTACTGCTGCAATGGAGGCATGGAAATCTGCTTCGCCGAAAGCCCTGCCGCCAAAGTCAAACACACTGTAATCATGATTGAGAAAACGATGGGTAGGATGAAGAGGTACGTCCAACTCACGACCGTGATAGCGGCAAAGCAGAGGGCGAACGCCCACGCCGTGCCGCGCATGAGCGCCAAAGTCGCTGCGGGAAGGCGACCTAGCTGCTATGCCAATATTGCTGCGAATATATAAAACACGCCGACAGAGAATCCTGCTGCCTCAAAGATTTCCCAATACGTGCGGTTTAACCCCTGCACTTCAAAGTGAATTGAACGCATTGAACCAAGAAGGGCGTCAACTCCCCACGCGGGATCAGACCTGACGAAAGCCGAGTGTATGTCCTATGGCGAAAAGCAGCAAAAGAACAGCAGCGATTCGATAAAACATAGACGCTTTCATTCTTGCCTCCAGAGATCATGTTAGCGGGCACGAGTATCCTGCCGTGCAGGTTTAAACTGTAACACTACCTTTACGCAATGAGTGACGCTTCCAAATCGTCAGTTATGGATCACCAGCTTGAGCAGGACAAGAGCGACGATTCCTCCGGTTCGCGCATCCGCTGCCCACTCTGCGGCTGGTCGCCCCGCAAAGAAGACAAATGGTTTTGCACCTGCGGATATGAGTGGAATACCTTCGATACGGGAGGCGTCTGCCCAGCTTGCCTTCACCAGTGGGCTGAGACTCAGTGCCTCTCGTGCAGCCGATGGTCGCCGCATTCGGATTGGTACGCGCAGTCGTGAGAACGACGACAAGTCGAACGAGTGCCGCGAAGCAGTGCTAGAATCGCACGCCGGGAGCACTGGGATGCCATTCATAGATACGAGCGCACTCGAAGTCATTGAGCGTCTGCCGGGATGGTATGGGCGCTACTTTCATTCGCCCAGCATGACCTTCGCCCACTACGATTTCAAACGCGGCTCTTCCATTCACGAACATTTCCACCCGCAAGAAGAGGTCTACGAGGTGATCGAAGGTGAACTCGAACTGACCATCGACGGCGTGAAGGAGGTCGCTCGACCGGGTCTCGTAGGGATTGTGCCAAGTAACGTCCGCCATTCGGTCAAAGCGCTCACTGATGGTCGCGCCATCATCGTTGACTATCCGTTGAGGACAGACATGGGCGAGAGGCACTCTTAGGCAGCGGAATGAAGCATCAGATCGTTCACGCGCTTCAGAAATATCTTCTGAACCCGCCAATCAAGCTGGCGCTTGCGTTGGGTTTGCCGCTACCCGGATATGCGTTGCTCGAAACGAAAGGACGGAAAACGGGCAAGCCAAGGCGGACGCCTGTGGGCAATGGACGTGTTGGAAACCAGTTCTGGCTTGTTGCAGAGCATGGCATGAAGGCGGGCTACGTCCGCAACATTGAACGTGATCCGCATGTACGCCTGAAGCTGCGTGAGGGGCTAAGGTATCACTGGCACGCGGGCACCGCACATCTGCTGTCGGACGACGATCCGCGTGAGCGCCAACGCTGGCTGGCGAGTCAGTTGCCTAGCAGCGCTGGAAATGCAAGGGCAGTTCGCCTGTTGGGGACGCAACTTCTCACTGTTCGGATTGATCTGGATGACTAAATGCGAAAAGAGTTCAGAGCGAAACTTACGGGAGATGAGTCACGGAAGGATGCCACTGCATCCTTCACGCTGCCGTTCGACACGCGAGATGTCTGGGGCAAAGCCAAAGTTCCCGTCAAAGTGACAATCAACGACTACACTTGGCGTAGCACGGTCGGAAACAGGGGAGGGTTTCAGTACATCGTGGTCAATGCCGCTGCACGCCGCAGCACTGGCGTAAAGGCGGGGGATTTCGTGACCATCGCACTTGAGCCAGACACCGAAAAGCGGGAGATCGAGATTCCCTTCGCACTACAGAGGGCACTTGGCAAGAAGCTCACCCAGAAACTCGATGCTCTGTCATTCAGTCACAAGAAGGAATTCATCGTTTGGTATTCGGGAGCCAAGATGGAAGACACACGCGCCCGTCGAGTGGAGAAGATGAAGCAGATGCTCTTGTCGGGAGAGGTCATTAGCTGATATGAAAATGATCCTGCAACGAGATTGATCATGCGTCGGAATCCTAGAAACTCCACTTCGCAGCTTACGACGTCGTCAGTCTCGGAATTCTCCACCGAGCAATTATCCAAACAAACATGGAGCGACTTCGAACGCCTTTTCGAGACCCCATCCGGCAGAGGAGGAAGGAAATGAAAAACTTG
>Ga0126378_10002002_pt1 | contig 15110 bp, 11 predicted proteins | sample PanSoiMetPlot_23_FD_92587 | JGI IMG/M metagenome (GOLD analysis project Ga0126378, IMG submission 92587) | Tropical forest soil microbial communities from Panama - MetaG Plot_23 | ecosystem: Environmental > Terrestrial > Soil > Tropical forest > Bulk soil | place: Panama | collected 2016-02-17 | reverse complement strand
GCGACCTCCCACACGTAGCCGTCAGGATCGGCGAAGGCTCCGGTCGTGCCGCCCCAGTCCGCCGGGGCCGCAGGACGGACGATCGTGCCACCGGCCCGCACCGCCTCGGCAAGCACGACGCCGACCTCTTCCGGCGAGCGCACGTTGTGCGCCAGCTCGATGCCAGGCGCACCATGGCCGCCCAGCGCGGTCCACAAGCCGAAGACCATCGCGCCCGCCTGGAAGAAGCAGACCTCGTCGTCTGCCTGCACGGCGCCGCTCCAGCCCAGGGCCTCGTAGAAGGACCGGGCACGGCCGAGGTCTGACACTCCGAGCGTCACCAGGCTTATCCGCTGCTCCATGCGGCAAGCATCGCAGACGGTAGCATCTGGCCGTGGGGGGGATTGAGACCGATTATCTCGTCGTCGGCGCGGGCGCCGCGGGCATGGCGTTTGTCGACGCGCTGGTTACGGCCTGCGACGCCGATGTGGTGATGGTGGACAGGCGCCATCGGCCTGGTGGCCACTGGAACGACGCGTACCCGTTCGTGCGCCTGCACGGGCCGTCCGCGCTCTACGGCGTCAACTCCAGGAGCCTGGGCAGCGACACGATCGACCAGAACGGCCCGAATGCCGGCTACTACCCGAGGGCAACGGCGGCCGAGATCTGCAGTTACTACCAGCAGGTACTCGATGAGCAGCTGCTTGCGTCAGGCCGGGTCCGGTTCTTCGGCATGTCTGAGTGCGTCAGCGACACGCGGGGCGAACACCGGTTCACGTCGTTGCTGACCGGCGAATCGACGACGGTCCGGGTGCGGCAGCGGGTGGTGGACGCGCGCTACCTCGAGCCTTCAATCCCGGCGACCCATGTCCCGCCGTTTGACACCGAGCCGGGTGTGCAGCTGATTCCGGTGAATGATCTCGTCAAGCAGGGCCGCTCGCCCAGCGGGTTCACGATTATCGGCGGCGGCAAGACCGCGATCGACGCGTGCCTCTGGCTGCTCGAGGAAGGCGTGCCGCCGACGGCGATCCGCTGGATCAGGCCACGGGATGCCTGGCTACTGGACCGGGCGTACCAGCAGCCGCTCGCGCTTGTGCCGCGCCTGATCGAAGGGGTGTCGCTCTACCTCGAGGCCGCGGCTCAGGCCGACGACATCAGTGACCTGTTCCGGCGGCTCGAGGCCTGCGGGCAGCTCATCCGCATCGACCCGAGCGTCCAGCCGACGACGTACCGGTGCGCGACCGTGAGCGATGCCGAGCTTGCGCGCCTGCGGAGCATCGAGAACGTCATTCGCCTCGGACGGGTCACGCACCTCGCGCCTGACCGTATCCAGCTCGCGGGTGGATCGATCCCGACTGACCGCGGGCAGGTTCACGTGGATTGCTCAGCACCAGGATTGCGCCTCGCGCCCGGCCGGCCGGTGTTCGCCGACGGCCAGGTCACGCTGCAGCAGATCCGGGCCTGTCAGCCCGTCTTCAGCGCCGCGCTCACCGGCTACGTCGAAGCGACCCGGCGCGACGACACAGAGAAGAACCGGGTCTGCCCGGCGAATCGCTATCCGGACTCGGCCCTCGACTGGATCCCGGTGACCTGCACCGCCCAGCGCGCCGAGCTCGCCTGGGCTGCCGACCGTGACCTGTCTTCCTGGATGCAACGGTCGCGGCTCAACGCCATCAGCAGCCTCCGCGACTACCTCGATGACCCGCAGATGAAGTCAGCGCTTGCGCGCATGCTCGCCAACATCGAGCCAGCGATCGCCCGGCTGGACACGTTCACGGCCGAGATCATGGCGCCTGCGAGCGACCCCGCGCGATGACCGCTGCCCGGCGCCGCGCGACCTCGGCACGGTCGATACCCGCTGTGTGCCAGCGGGCCCGCGCCGCGTGCTCAATGCCGGCCGCCTCCGATCCGATCACCTGAGCGCGGTATGTCGCGAGGATCGCCTGGACAGCCGCCGGATCGTTGGAGGCCACATCGGCAGCCAGCCGGTGCGTGACGTCCAGCAGATCCTCGTGCGGAACGACGTCGTTGACCAGGCCCCACGCCAGCGCCGTGCGGGCGCCGACGAAGTTGCCGGTCGCGCTCATCTGCCGTGCCCGGCGCAGTCCGACGGCTTCCGGCAGGGCGTAGGACAGCCCCCAGCCAGGCATGATCCCCACCCGTGCATGGGTGTCGGCGAACCGGGCTCGCTCCGACGCAATGAGGAAATCGCACGCGAGTGCCAGCTCCAGGCCACCGGTCACCGCCGCGCCGTTCACCGCGCCGACAAGCACGGTCGATAGCGGCGGTAGCACAGGGCCGGACCCCGCTGCGCCCAGCGCAGAACCCGGCTCACCGAGCTCAGTCAGGTCCAGCCCGGCGCAGAATGCCGGGTCGGCGCCGGTCAGCACGATCGCCCGCACGTCTGGGCTCGCATCCAGCTCGGCCACCGTCGCCCGGAGCGCAGACAGCAGCGCCGCCGACAGCGCGTTGCGCCGGTCCGGGCGGTTCAGCGTGACAACGGCCACGCCGTCTTCGCCTTGGTCGCACAGCACGTCCGGCACGAGCCACCTCCAGCACGGTTGTCGCGGGTATCCCCGCAGCCTGCACGGCACCAGTCATGGGAGCGTATGTCAGTCGGTCCGCAACGGCGTCGCACTCCCGCTCGGGTGCAGGTAGCGGCAACTTCGGGCGCGCGAACCAAGCAACGGACTCCGCTCCTGGCGTACGGTGATCATGGGGCCACCGAGGAGATACCGTGCAGATTTCCGCGCTCGACCACCGGAACAGCTTCGCGCAGCAGTTGTTCGCCCCGCTCCCGGCGCGCTACGACCGCCTCGCTGAGCTGCTGTCCTTCGGCCAGAACGGCCGCTGGCGGCGGGCCATGGTCGACCGGTTAGTCCAGGCTGGCAGCACTGGAACGATCGTGGACGTAGCGGCGGGCACCGCCGGAGTCAGTCTGCAGATTGCCAACCGGACCGGCGCACGGGTCATCGGCGTGGACCTGACGCCCCAGATGCTCGCGACGGCCGCGCGGAACGTGGCGGCCGCGGGGGCGGACGGCCACGTTACCCTCCTGAACGCCCGGGGAGAGCAGCTGCCCTTTGCGGACGCCTCGGTGGACGCCCTCACCTTCACCTACCTGCTTCGCTACGTCGAGGACCCGCAGGCCACTCTGGCCGAGCTGGCCAGGGTCGTGCGGCCCGGCGGCACGGTCGCGAGCCTGGAGTTCAACCTGCCACCGTCGGCGTTCTGGCGGTTCTGGTGGCACGGCTACACGCGGCTCGTACTGCCGCTCGGCGGGCTGATCAGCGGCGGCCGGCAGTGGTACGCCGTGGGCCGCTTCCTCGGCCCGAGCATTTCCGGCCACTATCGCCGCTATCCGATCGACTGGACGGTGCGCGCGTGGGAGCAGGCCGGGCTGCGCGACGTCGGGTACGCGGTCATGAGCCTCGGCGGGGGCCTGGTCATGTGGGGAACCCGGGCGAGTGGGTGAGCCTTCCGTAACCCCTGAGAAAGAGGGAACGGGGTCGCTTGCGGCCGGTCGTCCCGCCTACTACGCGGCCCGGCCGGGGCCGTGGCGTGACTGGTGGACGCTGCTGCACCCGCCCTACACCGCGTGGCACCTGTCCTACGTGGTCATGGGCGCGGCCTTAGCACCACACGTCACCCTGCAGCCGCTGATCGCAGCCCTGATCGCCTTCTTCCTCGCGGTCGGGCTGGCCGCCCACGCACTGGATGAGTACCACGGCCGGCCGCTGCGGACGCAGATCCCTGGTTCCGTCCTGCTGGCGGTCGCCGTACTCGGGCTCGCCGGCGCGCTGGGCCTCGGGGTGGCTGGCGTGCTCCGGGTCGGCTGGGTGCTCATCCCGTTTCTCGTTGTCGGGCCCGTGCTGGTCGTCGCGTACAACGCGGAGCTGCTCGGCGGGATCGTCCACACCGACGCGGGCTTCGCCGCGGCGTGGGGCTCGTTCCCCCTGCTGACGTCCTACGTGGCGCAGACCGGCACGCTTTCGGCGGGGTCAGTGCTGGCCGCCGCGGCGGCGTTCGGCCTGTCAGCTGCCCAGCGCAGCCTCAGCACTCCGGCCCGGCTGGTGCGGCGCAAGTCGACGAGCGTAACCGGCCAGATCACCCTGGCCGACGGCGAGGAGCTGGCGCTCACTGCCGGACGGATGCTGGAGCCACTCGAGCGGGCGCTGCGCGCCATGTCGTGGAGCGTCGTGCTGCTCGCCGCCGCGCTCGCGGTCGCCCGGCTCGGCTGACCGGGCCGCCAGCGGCCAGGTGCACCGGCCCCGCTGCAGGGGAAGGAAAGCGGGCGTGCAGAGCGTGGTCGCGATCGGTATCGCGGTGACCGGGCACTCCGCCGCGGTGGCGCTCGCTGCGCTGGCGCTGGTGCTCGCCGGCACGGTGGTAATCCTCGGCGGCCTGGTCTTCGCCGCGCAGTCCCTGGCGATGTCAAGGAACGCGATCGTGTACGAGGTGAGCAGTACCCTGTCCCTCGGCGCGGGCGGTGAGCCGCCCGGCGGCTAGAGCGCGTCGTGCCGCTGCAGGTAGTTCAACGCGGCCCAGCCGAATGGGACCGGCAGCCAGAAGCTGACCAGCCGGAACAGCAGCACGGCGCTGACTGCGAAGGCGGTCGGCACGTGCGCGATCGTGGTGAGCAGGCCGGACATGGCGATCTCGACCGCGCCAAGGCCACCAGGGGTCGGCACCACCGAGCCGACCGCCTGCCCGGTCAGGAACACGACCGCGACGGCGGCGAACGCCGCGTGAGCGCCCACCGCCACGACCGACGCCTGCAGGCAGAGGATGTAGCCGAAAGTGACGAGCGTCGCTCCGCCGATGCCCTCAGCTAGCTTGGCGGGCCGCTGCGCGATGTCCAGCAGGCGCGGAATGACCTGGCCGAGCGTTGGCACGACTCGAGAGCGAACCAGCCGACGGCCGGCCGGCACCGCCAGCACCGCAAGGGCGACCGCGGCGATCGCGATCAGGGCGAAATAAGACCATGTCGGCGGCCGGAACGACGTGCTCGGCGAGCCGCCGGTCAGCGCGATGAAGACGACCAGCATCGCCATGTGCAGCACCAGGGCGACAAGCTGCGACACGCCGACACTGGCGGCAGCGTCGGCCGGGGCAACCTTGGCCTTGTGCAGGTAGCGGATGCTGATGGCGACGCCCCCGACCGCAGCCGGCGCCACCAGGGTCACGAACTTACCGGCCAGCTGGACCAGGAAGTTCGTCCAATAGCTCAGCTTCTCCAGCACGAAGCCAGACAGCGCCCACGCGGCACCTACGTAGGTAACGACCGACATGGCTACGGCCACGAGCACCCAGCGCCAGTCAGACTCCCTGAGGACCGAGACGAAGCTTTCCCGGCCAAGCTGCCCGATGACGAGGTAAGCGGCGATGACGGCGGCCACCAGGGTCACGACACTGCGCGGCCTGATCCGCTCGATCTGCTCTGACTCCGGGCCTGGCTCGGGTGCGGTGCCCATGAGCCCCTTGCGCAACGCCGGCAGCACGTCCTTGCGGCGCCGCACCACCGCGCGGGTAGACCGGTGCAGCACCACGGGCTGCAGCAGCGGCACGAGGCTGGCGGCCGTCACGGGGTCGAGCTTCTGCTCCACCTGACTGACTGCCCGCTCCGGACCAACCAGGAGCGCCATCGCCGCCGTCAGCTGGGCCAGATCGAGCCTGACCTGCAGGTCGGTGGCGGCGATGTCACCGTCGCCGGGGTTCAGCAGCATGACGTCGCCGTCGTAGTCGCCGCCCATGATCAGAATGTGCTCGGGGATCAGCGCACGGTGGGTGACCCGGTGCCGGTGCAGCGCGAGCACGGTGTCGAACACTCGACTGAGCAGCTTGTCGGACGGCGGGCACGGCAGCTCGGCCAGCGTTGTCCCTATGCAGTGCTCGGTGGCGATGGCCGCCGCCTCGGGACCGACGCGCAGCGCGGCCCGCAGCCTGGGGGTGGGCACGCCAGCGTCCTCCACTGCATACGCCATCAGCGTCCTGCGCTCGATCGCCCGACTCACGGTCAGGGTTGCGCTGCGCGACGCCGCGCTCGTCAGGCGGACCCGGCGGTACAGGCGGTAGAGGAAGTCGGCGGCCTGCTGGTCGCGGTCGAAGACCGTCACGTCCAGCTGCTCACCGTCCCGGCTCATCGCCCCGTACCGGCGGGTCTCCATGCGGTTGTCGGGTACCCGGCGAATCTCCACGATGGGTGCAGCGGTCAGGCTCAGCGCCGCGGCGATCTCGGCCGCCGTCGGCCGCTCGGTGCTCGTGCCGATCACGTACCGCAGGCCCGACCCGACCGCGGCTCCGACCACCAGGGTGATGAGGAGCGACAGCAGCGTCGACGTCTCGCGGTCGAGCGTCAGGCTCGTCAGACAGTAGAAACCGATCGCCAGCCAGAACCAGGTGCGCCACCGCGGCAGGCCGGACAGCCCGATCACCGTCAGAAACGCCGCCAGGCTGCTGAGGTAGGGGTCAAGCGCCGTGACGCCAGCCGGGCTGCCGCTGCGCACCAGAGCGCCATACAGCTGATGCAGCGAGTCAAGGTTCAGGATGAGCGAGCATGCCACCGCGACCCCGCCGGCGAGGAGCCCGACAACGACCGCCTCGATCAGTCGGCGCAGCTGCCGGATGACCACGAGGCGGACGGCCAGCGCGGCCGGCAGCGCGATGAGGGCGGCGAACGCGATGGTATGCAGGGGCGCCACCAGGCCCCTGGCCACCTTGGTGACCCCGACGACGTCGACTTCGAGCCCGGCCGCCGTGGCCTTGCCCAGCAGACCGACGCCGACAAGGAGCGCGATCTCCAGGCAGGAGGTCATGAATCGCAGCAGGTCCGTCGGCAGCCGGATGCGCGCTTCCGGGTCGTCTTCGACGACGAGCGTCGCGGTCGGGATTGCGGGTCTCGCGAACCGGCCAGCTGCTGCCGCCACCGGAGCTGGCAGAGCATGCCTAATCCGGGCCGCCGTCGAGTGGGCCGGCGGCCGTCGCCGCGACAGCCTCATTCGGGGATCGTTTCACCTGGCGTGCTTACGGCACGAGGCGACCTGGTGAACCGTGGCCATATCGTGCTGGACATGCCGGGATGCGCTATTCCGACTCGACGTGCCGGCATAGTTGCTGTGCCGCTGATGAATGACGAGGCGTAGTGGCTTGCTGACTTATCGTAACTGACACCTCGCCACAACGCTGCCAACTGGCCGAGTCCCTTCCGGCCGGGCACAACGTCGCCTAGCATGCGCACGTGGCGTTGGCGTTCCAGGCAGCGAAGCGGCTGCTGGTTGGCAGGCCCATGCAGAGCGAGCGGCTGGGCCACACGCTGCTGCCCAAGAAGATCGCGCTCCCGGTCTTCGCCAGCGACGCGCTCTCCTCGGTTGCCTACGCCACCCAGGAGATCCTGCTCGTCCTGGCCGCCGGCGGGCTGGCGCTCATCGGCTACGCACCCTGGGTCGCGGTGGCCGTCGCCTTGCTCATCCTTGTCGTGGTCGCCTCCTACCGGCAGAACGTGCACGCCTATCCGTCCGGCGGCGGCGACTACGAGGTCACGACAACCAACTTCAGCCCCAAGGTCGGCATGACAGTCGCCAGCGCGCTGATGGTGGACTACACCCTCACGGTGGCGGTGTCGGTCTCCTCGGGCATGGCCAACCTCGCGTCCGCGTTTCCCGCGCTGAACTCGCAGCTCACGCTCATTGCGGCGCTGGTCGTAGCGGCCATCGCGGTTCTGAACCTGCGGGGCGTGCGGGAGTCGGGGACCGGGTTCGCCATCCCGACGTATTGCTTCATCGGCATCGTCATGCTGATGATCGTCTGGGGCGGCTTCCGGCTGGCGTCTGGTCAGCATCTGCACGCCGAGACGGCCGGCTATGCGATCCGGTCCACCGGCGTATTCGCCGGCTTCGGACTCGTCTTCCTCGTGCTGCGGGCGTTCTCCTCCGGCTGCACGGCGCTCACCGGGATCGAGGCGATCAGCAACGGCGTGCCGTCGTTCCGCCCCCCGAAGAGCAAGAACGCCGCCAGCACGCTGGCGATGCTGGGCGCGATCGCGGTGGTCATGTTCAGCGGGGTCACCGCGCTCGCGCTGATCAGCCACGTCCACATCGGCGCGCTGGCTGGCGCGCCGCGTGGCTACGTGCAGCCGACCGTCATTGCTCAGGTCGGCCGGGCGGTGTTCGGGTACTCCTCGCCGCTGTTCTACGTGCTGCAGCTGTTCACCGCCCTCATCCTTGTGCTCGCGGCCAACACGGCGTTTAACGGCTTCCCAGTACTCGCCTCGATCCTTGCCAGGGACGGCTACCTGCCACGCCAGCTGCACACCCGCGGGGACCGGCTGGCGTTCAGCAACGGCATCCTGCTGCTGTCGGGATTTGCAATCGTGCTGATCGTCGCGTTCCAGGCCTCGCCGACCCGGCTGATCCAGCTGTACATCGTGGGCGTGTTCGTGTCCTTCACGTGCAGCCAGACTGGCATGATCCGGCACTGGAACCGGCTGCTGCGGACGACCACCGACCGCGCCATGCGACTGCGGATGATCCGGTCGCGGACCATCAACACGATCGGCGCCTGCGTGACCGGGGCCGTCCTCATCATCGTGGTCGTCAGCAAGTTCGCCGACGGCGCGTGGATCGCGGTGGCCGCGATGGTGGTGATCTGGTTCACCATGAACGGCATCCGCCGCCACTACACCGCCGTGGCCGAGGAGCTAACCCCCGAGCACACGACCGGGCTGACGCTGCCGGCCAGCAATATCGCGATCGTCCTGGTCTCGAAGCTGCACCTGCCGACGCTGCGTGCACTGGCCTATGCCCGGGCCACCAGGCCGCACAAGCTCGTGGCCGTGACCGTCAACGTCGACGAGGCCGAAACCGGCCGGCTCCGCGAGGAGTGGGACGCCAGCGGGATGCCGCTGCCGCTGACCGTCATCTCCTCCCCCTACCGTGAGGTCACCCGGCCCATCATCGAGTACGTCCACGGCCTGCGCCGGGACAGCCCGCGCGACATCGTCACCGTCTACATCCCTGAGTACGTCGTGGGCCACTGGTGGGAGCAGGCGCTGCACAATCAGAGCGCGCTCCGGCTCAAGGCTCGGCTGCTGATGGAGCGCGGCGTCGTCGTGGCCAGCGTCCCATTTCAGCTCGCGTCCGCCATCCGGGCCGCCAAGGAGCATGACCCGCTCGCCCCGCCCCGCCTGCTCGCCACCCGTGAAGCGCTGCACGCCGCTGAGGTGCGCCACGAGGTCAGCGAGCTGCCGGCCGACCGGGACGGCGGCCATCCGGTACCGATCTCCGACAGCCGCCACCGCGAGATCGTCGACGTCGCCGGGACGTTGCGGGCTGTCACGTTGCGGCCCCAGGGCAGCACCCCCACGATGGAGGCCGAGCTCTGGGACGGTACAGGGAAGGTAACCCTCGTCTGGCTTGGCCGCAGGGATATCCCGGGCATCGAGCCCGGCCGCAGACTCGTCGTACATGGCCGGATGACCACCCTCAAGGGCGAGCGGGCGATCTACAACCCGCGCTATGAGCTGCAGCCGGCCGCGGCCAGCGAGCACTAGGCCAGTCACTGCTGATGGATCTCCGCCGACTCCAGTTCATGAAAGCGCAGATCGGGGCCGGCAACGACCTGGCGCTCGCGGGGCTGCTGGGGCCTGCTGACCTACCGGGCGGGCCGTGGCGCGTCCGTGATCAGCGGACGTGGCGCACTGGCGAGATCGGGCCGAGGACGGCATGGGGCCAGCGTGCCCGCCAGGCTGGCAGCGTCACGGCCTGGCGGGGCTTCCGTGACAAGACAACGCGACGAGGGATCTGGATCCAGGTGATACCGCTGGCGTCCGCGGAGGACGCCCGTTCCGTACTGGCTGAGGCAGCCGAGCGGGTGCTGCGGAACCCGAGAGGCCGTGGCCGGCTCGTCAGCGAGCGTGACGTGACCGTGGAGCCGTTCCCCGGTGCCAGCGCCGTCTGGGCCCGAGAACAGCACGTCGAGGATCGGGATGGGCCGGCGACCGTGCTGCTGCTCGCGGGCACAGTCCGCCACCACGTCGTGATCGTCTGCCTTGGCGGCCGCCCGGCTTTTGACTGGCCGTCGGCCTCAGAGCTGGCCGCGCTCCAGGCGGCGCGGCTTGAGACTGCGCACTAAGGCCGGAACCGGTAGCCCATGCCGGGCTCGGTCAGCAGGTAACGGGGCACGGACGGATCAGGCTCGAGCTTGCGCCGCAGGTTGGCGACATACACGCGCAGATAGTTGGCCTCCGTCTGGTAGCCGGGGCCCCAGACCTCCTGCAGCAGCTGGCGCTGCGTCATCAGCCGGTCGCTGTTGCGCACGAGCACCTCGAGCAGCTGCCACTCGGTCGGCGTCAGCCGCACGTCCGAGTCGGCCCTCGTCACCCGCTTACGGGCCAGATCGATCACGAGGTCACCGGTCGTCACGACCGGCTCGTCCGGCGCCGGCGACGCCCGCCGTACGGCGGCGCGAAGCCGGGCCAGCAGCTCGTCCATGCCGAACGGCTTCGTCACGTAGTCGTCGGCGCCGGCGTCGAGCGCGGCTACCTTCTGGCTCTCCTGGCCCCACGCTGACAGCACGATGATCGGCGTCGACGTCCAGCCGCGTACTCCCCGGATCACCTCGGTGCCGTCCATGTCGGGCAGGCCCAGGTCCAGGATGAGGACGTCAGGGCGCTCACGCGCCATGGCGGCCAGTCCCGTGGTGCCGTCCGCCGCAGTGCTCACCTCGTAGTGGCGGGCCGTCAGGTTGATCGTCAGGGCCCGCAGGATCGCCGCTTCGTCATCGATGACCAGCACCTTCGTCATGCGCGTGTGGTCAGGCGATCACGCCGGCGCTGGCGACCGCGGCTGGCAGCGTGACGCACATGGTCAGGCCACCGCCGGGCGTGTCGGTCGCCACTACGGTGCCGCCCATGGTGTCGAGGAAGCCCTTGACCACCGCGAGGCCCAGGCCGACACCGGTCACGCCTACCCGATCGGCACCCCGGCCATCGAGCCGCTGGAAGGGCTCGAACATCCGGGGCTTCAGCTCGTCTGGCACTCCGCAGCCATGATCGATGATCTCGAGCAGCACGCTGCCGCCAGCCTGGCTAGCCCGCATGCCGGGTCGCCGGCCGGGTGGCGAGTAGGCCAGGGCGTTGGCGAACAGGTTGGCGAGCACGCGCTCGAGCAGACCCGGATCGGTCAGCACGAGCGGCAGTCCGTCGGGTACCGCCAGCTCGACAGGACTGAAGGAAGTGTCCGCCGCAGTACCACTGCCTTCCAGGCCGCGCAGGGCTATCGGCGCGACCTCGTCGATCGCCGTCGGCCGCAGGAACGGCTGCAGCGAGCCAGTGGTGAGCCTGCTCATGTCCAGGAGATTCCCGATCAGGGCGTCGAGCCGGTCGGCAGACGCCTCGATCGTGGCGAGCAGCGCTGACTCGTCGTCTGCCGTCCAGTCCACGTCGGTCTGGCGCAGGGTGCTCACGCTCGCCTTGATCGATGCCAGCGGGGTGCGCAGATCATGGCTGACCGCTGCGAGCAGCGCCGTGCGCATGCGGTTACCCTCAGCCAGCGCTTCCGCCTGGGCCGCCTGTGTCCGTAGCCGGTCCCGGTCCAGCGCCGCGGCGAGCTGCGCGCTGAGGCCGTCCAGGAGCCGCGGTGACAGCGGCCGGCGCTGTCCCGCCACCTCCAGGATCAGGTCAGGCCGGACCGTCACACGCTGGCAGGCGCCCGCTGGGGCGTCGGGGGGCTCCGCGTTGCTGCCGGCCACCCGGACCCAGGCGTCGCCTGACCGTTCCAGCAGCCAGGCCCGCCCGCCCCGGCTGGCGGTCAGGTGCTCGAGGACGGCCGCCGGGTTGTCCCGGCCACCGAGCACGGTCTGGGCGAGGGCCAGCAGGTCCTCGGCTTCCTCTGTACTACGCCGGTACTGCCTTTCCCGCAGCGCCGCCAGGTGCACCACGCTGCTGACGGTCACCGCGACGGTCACGAACAGCAGCAGCGCCAGCAGGCTCTTCCCGTCCGCGATCGTCAGGGTGTGCACCGGCGGTGTGAAGAACCAGTTGACCAGCAGGCTCGCCGCGACGGCGGCGAGCACGGCGGGCCAGAATCCGCCCACGACCGCGACCGCTACGACGGCTGCGAGATAGACCAGCAGGTCGTCTCCCAGGCCCAGGTGCAGGCCGGACAGCACGAGCGTGAGCAGGGGCAGGCCGAGGGCCAGGAGCCCGACTGCGAGCACCACCCGCCGGGTTCCGATTACTCCGGTCAGGGACAGCAGCCGGCGCCGCGCCGGCCTGCGCCCGGGGCTGCTCGCCACCGTGCTGTCAGCCGGGCCGTCTGACGGGCCAGGTACGTCCACAATGAATAGTGTGACCGATGCGGCGAGGCGCCGCGCCACGATGCCACCCGCGACCCCGGTCACTGTGCAGCCGCCGAGGACCAGCGCCGCCGAGGCAGCCAGGCGCGCGGTCGGCTGCAGTTCGGCATAAGGCGGCCGGGAGAATCCGATGACGGTCAGCCAGCCGATGAGGCCGAGCACCGGCGCCACGGCCGGCTCGGCGACCAGCGATCCGGCCAGGACGGTGAGGGCGACAAGCGCGAGCACCCAGCGGGCCGACAGCGCGCCATGACTGGCGGCTGCCGCCGCACCGATGGCGAGCAGCATGCCGAATCCGGCCGGCAGCGCTAGCGGCGCGGCGAGACCCCGCCTGCGGCGCGGCCTCGTGCCGGATGCCTCGTTCACAATGCCAGCGTCACCCGCTAGCAGGCCGATGTCGGTGATCTTGACACGTTCTTAACGCCGCCGACGCTGATCTTCACGGGTTATTGGCGCACACCCGTCTGGCCGTCTCGCCCGGCGGATAATGGTCCCATGGACGCCGCCGCGCGGCCGGCCGCCGAGGCACAGCCGCCCGGCGAACTAGCGCCGCATCCCACCACTGCGAACGCCCTGCCGGATTTCGCGCTGCTGCCGGTCGCGGCCGTGGCCGGAGTGCTGACCGCGCTGCTGATCGCGGTGTCGGGCCGGTACGGGTATCACCGGGACGAGCTGTACTTCATCCAGTGCGGCTGGCACCTGGCCTGGGGTTATCCCGACCAGCCGCCGCTGGTGCCCTTCATCGCCCGGCTGATGACCGACATCGCGCCCGGCTCGCTCGTCCTGCTGCGGCTGCCGTCCGCGCTCGCCGGAGGCCTGCTGGTAGTGCTGACGGCCCTGCTGACACGTGAACTGGGCGGCCGGCGGATCGCCCAGGTCCTGGCTGGCGCGGTTGTCGCCGTCGCGCCCGTCGTGACTGGCTCCAGCCACCTGCTGAGCACGACCACCTTCGACCTGCCCGCCTGGGCGCTGCTCTGCCTGATCCTGCTGCGCATACTGCGGACCGGCCGGAGCCGGCTCTGGCTGCTCGCCGGCCTTATCGCCGGTATCACGCTGCTGGACACCGACCTGGTCGCGTTCCTGATTGTCGCGGTGGTCGCGGGCATCGCCGTCGTCGGGCCGCGCGCGACCTTCCGTTCTGGCTGGTTCTATGCGGGCGGCGCCATCGCGCTCGCGCTCTGGTCCCCGTATCTGGTCTGGCAGGGCAGCCATGGCTGGCCGGAACTGAGCGTCGCGCACTCGATCGCGGCGGGCAACTCCGGCTCGTCGGCGCCGTGGTGGCTGATCGTTCCCGAGCAGTTCTTGCTGGTGCCGTGGTACTTCTCACCGATCTGGGTCGCCGGCCTGGTGCGGCTGTTCCGCGATCCGAAGCTGCGCTGGTGCCGCGCCATCGGCGTCGCCTGGCCGGTCCTCGCCCTCCTGTTCATGGCGACCGGCGGCAAGCCGTACTACCTGGCCGGGATGTTCCCGGTGCTGTTGGCGGCTGGCGCCCAGCCGACCGTGGACTGGACGGTTCGGCGGGCGCGGCAACGCCGCGGGCTGATCATCGCCGGGATGGGCGTCGGGGTGCTCCTGATGCCGATCACCCTGCCGCTCGTGCCGGCGTCGGTCGTGCGCGACACGCCGATCGTCGCGCTCAACTACGACGCGGGCGAGACCATGGGCTGGCCGACGTTCGTCGGTGAGATCGCGGCCGTCTACCGGAGCCTGCCGCCGGGCCAGCGCGCGACGACGATCGTTCTCGCGAGCAACTACGGCGAGGCAGGCGCTGTCGACCGGTTCGGCCCAGCCGACGGCCTGCCCGCCGCCTATAGCGGCCACAACGGGTTCTGGTACTGGGGGCCGCCGCCCGCGTCAGCAGGGATGGCGCTCGTCATCGGTTACGACCGCGACCAGCTGGGCTTCTGCAGCAGCGTCCGGCTGGCCGCCCGGCTGGACAATCACCTGGGCGTTGCTGACGATGAGCAGGACGCGCCGGTCTGGATCTGTCAGCCGTCGCGTGCCTGGGCGGCCATCTGGCCGTCGCAGCGGAACTTCGGATAGCGCCCGCCGGGCGGGCAGCTCATCATCAAACGACATGGCAGAGAGCCCGTGCGCGGGGAGATCGGGCACGCGATGATGACCGGATGGCCGACATAATCCTGCGCAACGCCCGGCTTGCGGGCACGCAGACGCTCACCGACATCGGCATCCGTGACGGGCGGATCGTGGCGGTCGGGTCTGCCGACAGCGCCGCCGAGACCATCGACCTCGGCGGCCGGCTCGTCACGCCGCCGCTGGTGGAGCCCCACATTCACCTGGACGCGGTGCTCACGGTCGGCCAGCCGCGGCCCAACGTATCCGGGTCCCTGTTCGAAGGCATCGCCGTCTGGGCTGACCGGGTGGCGAGTCTCAGCTACGACGACGTGCAGGGCAGGGTGCGGAACGTGTTGCGCTGGCAACTGGCCTGCGGCGTCCAGCACGTCCGCAGCCACGTCGACGTCACCGATCCGCAGCTTCGGGCTCTCCGGGCGCTGATCGACCTGCGTGCGGAAACCCGCGGGCTCATCGACCTACAGCTCGTGGCGTTTCCGCAGGTGGGCATGCTCAGCTTCGACGGCGGCCGGGACCTGATGCGCCAGGCGGTCGAGCTCGGCGCCGACGTGGTCGGCGGGATCCCTCACTACGAGCTCACCCGAGAGGACGGCGTCGAGTCGGTGAAGTTCGCCATGGCGCTGGCGGACGAGTACGGGCTCGCGGTCGACATCCACTGCGACGAGACCGACGACGATCATTCCCGG
>Ga0126378_10002001_pt1 | contig 15114 bp, 24 predicted proteins | sample PanSoiMetPlot_23_FD_92587 | JGI IMG/M metagenome (GOLD analysis project Ga0126378, IMG submission 92587) | Tropical forest soil microbial communities from Panama - MetaG Plot_23 | ecosystem: Environmental > Terrestrial > Soil > Tropical forest > Bulk soil | place: Panama | collected 2016-02-17 | reverse complement strand
CTAGGGTCCTGAGTTCTAGATTCCATTGGCTGCGACTACTTTGGTGTTCGCAGGGGAGCCGAAGCGGATCTTCGCCTTGGTAGTTCTCCTCAGGGGCCTAACCGGCAAGGTCGAGCGCCGACGCCTGCGCGACATGCTGATCGCTAAGCCCAATGTCCTCGAGCAGCGCGTTGTATCGGGGGTCTGAGGCGAACCGATTGAAAGGGCGCATGATGCGCAAGGTTCGTGCCCCAGCGCTGCGCTCTTCGATTGCCTGTTTCATCAGCCGGAAGAAGGCTTCCTCGCCTCCCGGTTCGTCATGGGCGTAAGCTAGGATGGCGCAGGGCACATAGCGGACCTGCGAAAGGGCTTCGAGCTTTCCGCGTAACTCCGCTGCGCGGCCGGCGTTGCCGAATCCAGCGTAGGCAGCAGCAGCGTGAGCCAAAGTCAGCAGATCTTCCGGCATATGGCGAAGCGCGCATTCTGCGGCTTCCACAGCACCCAGCCAGTTCCCGCTGGTGCCCCGGGCCTTCATCTGAAGCCAATACAGCTTGACCATTGCTGGATCCATTTCGAGGACGCGTGCCGCCTCCCGCTCGAAGAGCTCGTCCAATCCCCGCAGCGCGAAACTGATCGCAAGGTCGGCGTGTATGAGTGGCGAGAGCGGGTCCAGGACGAGGGCCCGGCTTAGCCAGTGGGCGGCCTCTTCATAGCGATCCAGATAATTCAAGTACGTAGTAGCGTACTTAGCGAGTGCGGTTGCGTAGCTGGGATTCAGCTCCAAGCACCGCCGTAGCAGCCTCCCGCATTCACGGATATTCCACTCCCACGCGCTTTCCAGCAGGGCCAAGGAGCAATGCGCTTCGCAGAGCTGAGGGTCAAGCTCAAGCGCCTTCAGGGCGTACGCCTTAGCCCGAGGCATCAAGTCACTCGGTCGCCCGTAGCCGTAGAATCCCTGCAAGAAGAGGCAATCTGCGAATCCCGAGTACGGGGCCGCGTACGTGGGATCGCTTTCGATGGCCTGTTGGAAATATGCCGAAGCCTTACGCATGGCCTCGGGATTCCAACGGTGCCACCAGAAGCGGCCTTTTAAGTAGAGGGCGTAGGCGTCCGGGCTCGCAATATGGGACGAAGCCGATCTCTGACGCGGTAGCTTCATCTTGAGCGCTGCGACGATCGCTCTGGCAATCTCCTCCTGTAGCCGGAATACGTCGGTGAGATGGCGCTCGTATTTCTCGGCCCAGAGGTAACACCCGTCCCGCGTGTTCACCAGTTGCACGTGGATGCGCAGCAAATCTCCCTGCCGACTTAAACTGCCCTCGATCGCGGCATCAACTTTGAGCTTGGCACCGATGCCGCGAACGTCACTGGCGCGCCCCTTAAATGCGAAGGAGCTTGTCCTCGCCACGATCTTGAGGCCGGGAACACGAGTGAGTGCGGTGATCAGCTCATCGGTGAGACCGTCGGCAAAGTATTCGTCGTCGGAGTCGCTGCCAGGGCAAGTGAACGGAAGTATTACCACGCTACCTACGAATGCAGGCGCTGCCCCTGGTTCCGTTCGCACAAATTCCGGCGAATAACTCCCCTTGGGGAAAACGATTCGCCAACTTTCTCGCGCACCTTCGCCTTCGTAATACTGATCCAGCTTTTTGCGTAGACGCGCGAACTCAACGCGAACGATCGAATTGGCATCAGAGTCGTAGCCAGGCTTCCGGTCGAACACCGTCACGCCCAAAACTGACTCTTTCAGCGAAGGGCCTCGTCCCTCCAATGCCTCCGTAACGGTATACCGCAGCAGTTCGCGCAGCCGCTCTGAGTTGCTGAAGCCAGAACTGCCGGTAATCCTGGCCAAATGCTCCTGAATGTTAGTCACTGAAGGGACCATGTTTGTTACATATGATCGCGCGGGGCGCCAGTCAGGGGGCTGGTGCCGATTTGCATGCAAATAATTACGTATTGTGCATCCTTTCGAGGGGGCACGGTAGTCCCTTTGTACAACGGTGCAATTTTGACGATTGGCGGATGACGTTAGTTACCCAACCAGGTGAACTTAAGCCCATATTGCGTAATAGCCCGGCGAACGTGTATTTTTTAGCCCTATGGAACCCTCTGCGCCCGCACCCGGCTTTCCGCCAGCTCTAATCGATGCGGGCAAAGGCGTAACATTTACCATGCTGGGAACAACGATGCGGCTGATCGCCACCGGAGCCGAAACAGGCGGCCGCTATACATTACTTGAACAAATCACGCCTGCAGGGTGGGGTCCACCGCGTCACATTCACTCTCGCGAGGACGAGATCTTTTACATCCTTGAAGGAACCTATCAAGTTCACTGCGGGGACGAGCGCCGCACTTTTTCAGCTGGAGCATGTGCCATTCTGCCGCGAGGAGTTCCGCACGGTTTTCGTAATACCGGGTTGGCACCGGCTCGCTTGATTTCCGTAATTACTCCCAGCGGACTGGAGGATTATTTCATTGCTATTTCAAAACTTGGGCCAGTGCCGCCAAGCCCAGCCGACCTTGCTAAACTCGCGGGGCCTTACGGACTGACTTTACTCCCACCAGGCCACTAGATATAGCGCAGCCCATCGATCTCGGCATCAATCCTTCCGACGAGATCATCCGTCTCGGCCCGCTCGCGGTCCGCTTCCTGATCACTGGAGAGAATTCGAGTGGCAGCATTGCGGCATTTGAGGTCATTGTCCCGAGCGCGCAGCGCCGGGCGGCTCCAGCCCATAGTCACGACCATTACGAAGAGACGATCTACGGCATCGATGGAGTGTTGACGTGGACCGTCGGCGGGAAACAAATCGACGTAAGGCCGGGGCAGGCGCTATGCATTCCGCGCGGCGCCATTCACCGGTTCGATAACAATGGAAGCCACGATGCGAAGGCACTCTGTCTGATCACACCAGCAGCGATAGGTCCGCAGTATTTCCGCGAGTCTGCCGAGGTAATCAACGCAGCGGCCGGTGGTTCGCCGGACCGAGCAAAGTTGGTGGAAATCATGCGGCGCCACGGCTCACGCCGGCTCCGCCCCCGGCTCACGCATACATGGCATGTGTACACTGCAAACGCTTATTGTTCGGCATTCGCACTAGGATTTCGTAAGGTCCGGTCATGTCGAGCTGCGTCAGGCGGGGATAACAGAGAAACCCAACTTGCAATGCAGCTTCGTCTGGCATTTCGTCCTCCAGAAATTGTCTTTCCAATTTCGCCGCCAGAACAACCGACCATATCCGATTTCTGCAGGACCCGGCTGGCTTACGGAATAAGTGTCGACAGAAATCCTTCTAGCGATTCACGCCAGCGCAGCGGTTGATCCAGGTGAATGTCGTGACTGGTGTCGGCAATCTCAACTAACCTTGCCTTCTTAGCTCGCGCTACCATCCGTTGCGTGTCTCCAGCGGCAACCCCGCGTTGGGCGCGCACAACCAGCACCGGGCATCGGATACCCGCCCACTCATCCCAATAGGAGCGGCAAGCGATCTCCTTCAACGCCCCCAACATTACGGGAATCTCGAATCTGGGCCAAAACCCATCGTTGCGCTGCTCTAGTCCACTTGCCCAGACCTGCGCTCTTAACGTGTTCCCACCGAAGAATTTGATCGCTTGCTCATAAGAAGTGAACGGTACGGGCCACGCTTCTAACCACGCTCGCACGCGAGTAGAGGCTTCGGGATCCACCTGGGGCGTCGCTTCTGCGACGACCAGGCCACGCACCAAATCAGGACGCTTCGCCGCCAGCAGGAATGCTGTGTGGCCGCCCATTGAATGTCCCACAAATACTGCGCGTGCCAGCGCAAGTTGCTCCACCCACATCACGGCGTCGCCGATAAATGCCTTCCGCGACACGTCCGCAGGGTTCCGGTCGCTACGCCCATGACCACGCTGTTCTGGGGCCACGACCCGATAGGGCAAAGAAAGCCACGAGGCCGTTTCCGCCCATTCGCCGGCATGGCCGCACAGACCGTGAAGCAGGATGACCGGCAATCCGGTGCCGCCATAGTCGGCACAGGCAAGTCCAACGCCCTTGTGTGTGCGACAATGCCACTGCACATCGGAGCTCAATCTGCCTGCTCAAGGAGCTTTCGCACCTCGGTGCTGAGGCGAGTTGGGTTTTGACATAGGAGCAACTTGGGATCGGCGTGGTTCAGCTGATGCATCCAGAATGTGGGCCGGGGAGGCTGCTTTCCTTCCCATTTGATTCCCGGCTTATAGACTAAGTACACATCCCAGGCGACAGCGTGCAGATCGAGAGTCTCTCCGAACAATCTGCCAAGATTCCTGTTCTCGTTCCACCCCTGCACGATGCGCGTGTCCTGAAGAGTTGCTGCCTGTTGGGATGCCGCCGCCGCATTGTCACCTTCGATTATTGGTTCCCAAACAAGCATGGCTCGCAGTTTAGGTGACGAGAACTTCCCCAAAACTCTTGCTATAGTCGCATGACCAGCTTGACATCCGCGACATGTGGGAGACAGCAACGCGACAATACGAACCTTTTGACTCTCGGCGTTAAACGCTTTCCGAATGTCATCAGTGTCGACCGACGACATGGGCTCAGCCTTGGAGGCAACGGCGACAGAGTGCTCAGGCGGAGCAGAAGTAGGGCAACAGCCTTGGCAGCCGGCAAGAGATGGGCTAGGCCACTCCGCGGTCAGTGCCACAATGAATCCCAAAAGAAAGAGAATAAGTTCTTGCATTGTTGGCGTCTCGTTTGTGGGCACATCCTGAACTCGTTACGGAACTCGCCTATCCCCCGGCTTTGCGCTCAATCTTGAGAGTTAGACTGGGACAAGGTGAAGGTAAAAATCGTAGGCATGTGTGAGATCTTAGCGCAAGTACCATTTTGCCCGTAGACGGGCGGACCAAAAGGTGCCGCTTCGCCATAAACGGTATTCCTGCGGTATCGGAAGGACATCATTATGCGAAGAAGGTAATGACTCGGCTCAGCAGTCTGCGCGTGGCCATGCCAACCGCCATGGTCTTGTGTCTGATCCACGCAACGTTTGAAGAGAGGAGCGGAATGAAGGACGTCGACAGTTTTCGCGCTGCGATAGGAGGATGCGCCCGCAATCATCCAGTTTAATGCATTGGCACCGCATGCTTTGCTTCAAGAGCTTCTGCATATCTTTCAACAGTGTAATTAGAAGATCTATCTCTTGGTACTTCTTTCGGGCCAGCCGCCGCCATCGTGCCGAAGCTGGAGCACTCTTACGGAAGCCATGAAAAAGCAGCTTGATCTCGGCGATAGAGAATCCTGCCCTTCGGGCGAATTCGATGACGGCTAACTGTAGCTCCACGTCGGCTGCAAAGCGTCTTTGTCCGTTCTGTCGGGCAGCCAGGGGAAGAACTCCCGCTTTTTCATAGAAACGAATGGCAGAGGAACGAATTCCTGCTCTGCGCGCAATTTCACCGATCTTCATATCAGAGTCTGAAAAGTTCCTGCTTGACTTAGAGTGCGCTCTAACAATTAGCATCCTCCCGGACGGGATTCAAGCTCTTTGGACAAGGAGGAAGTATGGAGAGTCTGTTGTTCAGACAATTGCCACTCACAGCCAAAATGGCCGTCGGGATTGCTTTCTTAAACTCGTGGATTCTCATCGAAGAACTCATTATCGATCGCCATGGATTGTGGAAGTACATGCCTTACTATCGAGTAGGGGATCCTTGTGTTTGGGATCTTGCCGTTAGTTTAATCATCGCCTTCGCCATTTGGCGCGCCTCTCGCGCACGCCAACGCGCTGCAGGGTGATCAGTTGCCCGCGTCTTGTCGGACTGGAGGGACGTGCCCGGTCGGAGGGCGACTCATCTGCAGGTTGGTCGCGATTCCTTGGGAACATACGTGACTCTGCGAAGTGGTGTGTTCAAGATACTCAAAATGGACCTTTCATGATAACGGGATTGAACGCAAAGATTTCTTAGAACGCTGTGCCGCCGTACGTGTCCTTTTAAGGAGCAAGAAAATGCTCATCGTTGCGCAGTTTTCGCGGTAATCATGGGGCTGTGTCTTGGGAGCGGGATGCTTTCCCGGACTTTGCACAAATCAAACGGAACTCAGGAGGGACAGATGCTCAGCAAGGAGGAGGAGAATAGCAAGGCGATCCTTGCCATCTTCCGCGCAATTGAAGAGCGTGATGCCATACAATTCCGCGCTCTGCTTCAACCGGATTTTGAAATCCATTGGCCGGGCTCGCTACCGTACTGAGGAACCTTCCGTGGCGTCGAGCCGCAGCCTCGTGGCTGGGGCGCAACCTGGCAGCCTTTACAGCCGACTGAAGCGGAACGAAAAATGGACCCCCAAGTCGTTGCCGCTCATGGCGATGATGTTGTAGTTCTGTGGCACCAGCGCGGGCGCAGTGGCGATGGAGCGAGCATAGATGAAGAAGTGCTTGGGCTGCTTCGCTTCCGCGAAGGGAAACTGGCCCGCGCGCAGATGTTTTATTTCGATACGGTTCCCGTAACGAGTTTCTTGGCAAGGGCGCAACACTAAATGTGAAAGGTCTTGGCAGACCCTAACTGCAAGCGCCGTCAGGAATAGAACGGAAATCACCGAATGGGCCCGCAAGTCTGGCAATATGACGCGAGGGAACATGAATATTAGGCACCTGGAAGACAGGGACTATGACCCGATCATTCAGGTCCTCGATAACTGGTTTGATGGCCGACCACTAGCAAAACTGCTGCCGAGGATATTCTTTATCCATTTCCTGCCGACAAGCTTTGCGGCGCAAGAAGACAACGGGGTCGTCGGCTTCCTGGCCGGCTTTGTGTCCCAGACTGATCCGAGTCAGGCGTACATCCATTTTGTCGCCATCCATCCAGATCATAGAAAACGCGGTTTGGGACGCCAACTCTACTCCGCATTCTTCGAGACTGTGCAACGCCTCGGCTGTGCCACGGTCCGTTGCATCACATCTCCCGTGAACACCGGATCCATCGCGTTTCACACACGCGTGGGCTTTCAAGTCGAGGGCGTTACCGGGGAACATCAAGGCGTGCACTGCACCCTCAACTACGAACTGAACGGGCAACACCGAGTGCTGTTCCTGAAAAGGCTTTTCTAGTTTCCCATGGGAGGAGTGTCCGTGAACTTGGCTCGTTTATCTCTATACGTAGTGGGGGTTGTTTTTCTGGGTCTTGGAGCCATGTCCCTCATCGCTCCGACGAACCTCACGAGGTTGGTGGAGATTGCCATGCCGACGCGCATCGCCATCATGGAGGTTCGTGGCGTTTATGGCGGATTCTTCTTTGGTACTGGTTTCTTGTTTCTTTTGTTCGCCCGCCATGAGCCTTGGTTTCGGCCCGGTCTAATTGCTCAGGCATCGATATTCGGCGGCTTCGTCCTCGGCCGGGTGGTCGGAATTGCCATCGGCGGCGCTCCCAATCCTTTCATCATTGCGCTCCTTGTCGGTGAGATAGTCGGGTTGGTCGTTGCTTTGTTTTTGCTTCGTCAACTTCCGCGCAGCCCCGGTGCGAAATAGGACGTGCTTACAAGAGATGTATGCTAGGTTGCACGCTGACGGTACCAGGTTTTGTTCTCAATGGGATGTTCCTCGTTCGACAGGGCCACTTAGTGGCCTCGCAAGCTGTGGGTCTCCCTTCGAATCGCAAGCCTGACGGAAATCTAGCAAATCGAAATTCGATACGCTCAGATCAGTTGCCCTGAAGCGGTGCGCGATGCCGCCGCCGATCCTATCTGGTGGTCTGATCACGATCGCTCGCCACGCTCAACCCTCGTGTGCTCGTTTTGGTCAGATCCGGTATCCTCACGGAAATACCATCGCTCCATTGGGCGCGCGAGCAATTGAGTCAGTCGCCCCGTTGGTTCAGAGTTCGCATAACGGGCCCTAATCTCATCGACGGCTCGGCGAGATTTCCACTGACTGATAACCAATACGTGCCCGGGCGCGTCCTCGTCAATCAGAATGCGGTGGGAGACGTAGCCGTCCAACTGCTGCAGCTCCGACCAGTGCGACTGGGCGAAACTTATGCCCTCCGCTTCCTTCCCTTCCTTCAACCAAGCTTGCCAAACTACCGTGACCAAGGTTTCATCTTCTTCCTATTGAGTCGCTCGTTCGCTTCCCAGGCGTAACGAGCCTCATTCATTGACTGCCGAGCTGGTCCTCTACGAACAGTTATGCAAGGGCAACCGGCAATCCATCTTGCGTCGGATCCTGAGAATGGGGCTTCTCCTCTTCTGTACCAGTTGGAACCGCGCGGTCGCGCTGGGCGCGCCGCGCCAGATAGGCGAACGTCGCATTGACGATCGGTGCCTTCAACAGAAAAGCACCTGCTTCGCGCGCCTTGTCGGGATCGACCGGTCTGATCTTTCCCCCTGCGCTGGCGGCAAGCTGAAGCGCGGCTGCGCGTTCGAGGTACACCGCAAGGTAGGTCGCTTCTTCTATCGACTTGCCTGTCGTGATCAAGCCGTGGTTGGCAAGCAGGATGGAGCGCTTGTCCTGCAATTGGTCCGAGATGATGTGGCCCTCTTCGTCGCCGATCGGAAGCCCTGGCCAATCGGGCAGGTACGCGCAATCATCCTGGAACATCGTCATGTCCATGTGAGCGACCACAAGCGGGGTCCCGAGCATAGACAGCGCGGAGACAGCGGGCGGATGCGTATGAATGATCGCTTGAACGTGCGGCCGGTGACGATAGATCCAAAGGTGAAAGCGGGTCGCCGGATTTGGGATACCGTTGCCATCAACCACGTTCAGATCGTCGTCTATGTGAATGAAGTCGGCGGGGCAAGCCTCATCGAAGCCGATTCCGACCGCGAGAGTCAGGAAATGTCCTGTGTCCTTCGCACGGGCCGTAATTTGACCCGCGAGACCGCCGGAATGTCCTTCGGCGGCCAGAATCCGTGCCGCAAGCGTCAGCTTCTCAAGGGGATTTAGGTCGGCGGTCCCCTTGAGCGACGCAAGATTGCGGTCTGTTCGCTGCGCGTACACGTTCTTCGCGATTCGCTGCTGGCCTGTGTCTTGTGTCATTGTTCTAATCCTCAAACTTTACGCGATGAGCTCGGCGCTCTCACGGATGCTTGGTCCAATCATCTCCCGCCCACCCATGCTGCTAACCCAACGATGATTGCGAACAGCACAGACAGCACAATCGCCGGCACATGAAAATACAGAAAACTGAGCACGACACCGGCGAGCTGCAACGCGAAAAATGCCCAGCCCAGAGCCCCAATCGCACTTGGAGCGGAGCGCGCCAAGTCCCCGAGATGCCATGACAGAAATGCCGAGAAGAGCATTGAAGCCGTGACGGACAGGCCGAGCCCGCGATAGCCGCGCCCGTAACTGAAGCTCCGACCGCCTGCCGGAAAGTGTACGTCGTTCATCGAGTCATACACCGCACGCGCTTCCGTCGAAGGAGGAGGCGGACTCAGGATGGCATACGTATGCCCAAGACAGCCTACGCAGAACACAAATGCCGCAATGCGGTACACCAACGTCGCGTTCATAGCCACTCCTGCGCTGGATTTTTCTGTTTCAATTCATCGACCGTGGTCGGTGGCGCGCGCATAAGCCAGGCGCTGAGACTTGCCAAGAGCCCAAGAGTTGCAAGGTATGCGCCGATTGAGACCATGCCGCCCGATGCCTTCAGAAGTGCCGTCGCGATGATCGGTGCCAAACTGCCGCCGAGTGCAGCCGCAAGTTGGATTCCGAGCGACAGTCCCGAATATCGCAGTTCAGGCGGGAACTGCGCGCTGTAGAGGCTAGCTTGCGGACCAAACATCAGAGCGTAGTTGAGGCCTAACCCGGTGGCGATCACGGCCTTGAGGCCGATGACTGATCGCTGGTCGATGACCGCCATCGCTGGAATCGCGAGCACTGCGAGAAGGACGCCTCCCAACCCGTACAACAATCTCTGGCCCACGCGGTCGCCGAGCCAGCCAAACAGAGGGATCGTTACCAGCTGGATCGCCGCACCCATCACGATTGCTCCTAGTACTTCACTTCTTGACATGAAGTTCGTGCGCGTTGCGTAGGAGAGCAAGAAGACGATAATCAGGTAGAACAAGGTCACTTCGGCCAGTTTTCCTGCAATTGTCAGCAACAGCGGCCTGGTATGGTGACGAAGGACACTCAGCGCAGGCACGCGTGCTGTCTTTCGCTGAGCCGCGACTGCAGTGAATTCCGGGGACTCGTCGATTGCGCGGCGGACATAGAAGCCGACAATGATCAGAACCGCGCTTGCAAGGAAAGGGAGGCGCCATCCCCAAGTCAAGAAATGCTGCTCGGGCAGCAGGGTGACCGCAGCGAAGGCGGATGTCGAAAGCAGCAGCCCGATCGGCGCTCCTGTTTGTGGCAAGCTGCCGAAGAACGATTTGTACCGCTCAGGCGCGTGCTCTACGGCCAGGACGACGGCTCCACCCATCTCTCCTCCTACGGAAAGGCCTTGCAGAATACGAAGAACGACGAGGAGGACAGCCGCCCAGAGGCCGATCGTCCCATAGGTCGGAAGGAGCCCGATGAGGGCGGTGGCGGCGCCCATGCCGACAAGACTCAACACCAGCATCCTCTTGCGTCCGACGCGGTCCCCAAAATGCCCGAACATCACGGCGCCGACTGGACGGGCGAAGAGACCGGTTGCGAAGGCCGCGAAGGATGCGAGAGCCGCGGCCGTCGAGTCGAACTTGGGAAAGAACAGACTGTTGAACACGAGGGCAGCGGCAGTGCCAAAGGCGAGAAAATCGAAAGCCTCGATTGCGGTTCCGATGGTCGTTGCCAGCGCCACGCGGGTCAGCCGACGCTTGTGGACGGCGCGAACAGGGCTAGGCAAGTCGATTCCCCAAGCCGTGGAAAAATCCCGTCTCAGTGCGTCCAACGCCATTTCCGTGTTCGGAGCTCCAAATTTGGCGATGAAAGAAAGTAGAGTCCATGACCCGCACGGTGACAATGACCATTTTGTCGAAGACCGATGGGGCCAATTCTTTCAAAATACTTCTTGCCTTAAAGTCCGCTTTAAGTTGTAGCGTCATGAATGGCGGACAAGGCAGTTGGGACTTTTTCCGCCCAGAGGAGAAATGAGCCGTGCAGAAAATCACATGGATAACGGTACTCGTGCTGTGGTTAGCAGCACCTAGCGTCTTCGGACAAACCGGGGGGCCGGTTGGGGATACAAAGGATGCCGCCCCTCTCGACGCACAGCGGGAAAAGCACGCGCTGCGGATTCTGTTAAACCTCGCCGAGAAAGTAATCGTATCTGCCGCAGATGCAATGCCCGCGGACAAGTACGGCTTTGTGCCAACCGACGGTGAATTTAAGGGCGTGCGTACTTTTGGTCAGCAAGTCAAGCACCTGGCGGCTGCGAATCATATCCTTGCGGCGGCCGCACTGGGAGAGGAGCCGCCGGCAGACGCAGGCGACGAAGCAGGGCCTGAAACAGTAAGAACGAAAGGTGAAATACTGAATTATCTGAATGGCTCGTTCGCGCATTTGTCCAAAGCCATCGACGCTATCGGCCAGCCGAACTTGTCGGCGAATCCCTCGCCAATCTCACCCCTAAAAAAAGGCGAAGCGACTCGCTCAGCACTGGTAGTGGAGTCCCTGTTTCACGCCGCCGACCATTATGGGCAGATGGTTGAATATCTTCGCATGAACGGGGTTGTACCGCCCGCGAGCCGACCATGAGAGAGCGCGGCCTTGCCATCGAGTTGTCTTGTTACGGAAGGACAAATCTTGCGCGGAGGTCTTCCCCATGAGTCCCAAAAATCTATCACCCTTCATCGCCGCCCTACTCATCCTCGGCGGCTCGATAGCCTGTGTACTGGGTGGGCTGCATGCCATTTACACTCTGCTGGATCTGCGCAACCCGCGCTGGCTTGTCCCTGTCGATCCTTCCGTTGCACAGGCGATGGCCAATTCGGCCCTCAGACTGTCGCGTGGGGGCACGGACATGTGGCGAGCCTGGATCGGTTTTAACTTCACCCACAGTCTTGGCATCCTGCTATTTGGCGCGCTGGCCATGTGGGTCAGCTCCCGAATCAACACTCTCCCCGCCGGCACCCTGCCAGCGTTGACTCTGATCGGTTGCCTCTATCTAGTTATTTGCCTGCTCTACTTCTTTCGCACTCCAGCCATCGGCGTTGCCATTGTTACCGGCTGCTTCGCCGCCGCGTGGGTCCTCTCACTGATAAACACGCATCGTACCTCTGCCCCATAAGGACCAGGGCGCGTTGGATTGCTCTAGTATTCAGCTGTCTCGATTGGACGATATCTGTATGTCCCAAGAATCATTGCATGGCCTTCGCGCTATCCCTCGCGGCATCTGGGCGCTTGGTTTTGTGAGTATGTTCATGGACGTCTCTTCTGAGATGATTCATAGCCTCTTGCCGGTGTTCCTGGTTTCGGTGCTTGGAGCCAGTGCCACAGCGCTTGGCTTACTCGAAGGTCTTGCCGAAGGAACTGTAAACTTAGTTAAAGTTTTCTCTGGTGCACTGAGTGATTGGCTGGGCAAGCGTAAAGCACTGGCTCTCATCGGATACGGAACGGCAGCGCTTACGAAGCCGCTTTTCCCTCTAGCTAATTCTTTCAGCCTTGTCTTCGTTGCTCGATTAATCGACCGAATTGGGAAGGGCGTGCGAGGTGCACCAAGGGACGCACTCGTAGCGGACTTAGCCCCACAGCAAGTGTGAGGGGCGAGTTACGGCCTTCGCCAAAGCCTGGATACAATAGGCGCTCTCGCCGGCCCGCTCGCCGCCATTTGTTTGATGCTGGCTTTCAAAGGCGACTTCCGGAGTGTCTTCTGGGCCGCGGTGGCACCGGCGTGCGTTTCCGTAGGTCTGCTCGTCCTTTTTGTGCACGAGCCGCCTGATTCCGTGAAGCCGCTCAAAGTGCGACCACAGTTCCATTGGCGGGAGCTCCAACATTTTCCGCCAGCTTTTTGGTTTGTGGTTGTAATTGGTGCTGTTTTCACGATGGCGCGGTTCAGCGAAGCGTTCCTCATTTTGCGGGCAAGCAACCTCGGTCTCGGTGATAATTACGTGCCTCTCGTTTTTGTCGTGATGTTTGCCGTTTACGCTGTCTCGTCATATCCCGCTGGATATCTTTCCGACCGGGTAGACCGCCGCTTGCTATTGGCGGTTGGCGGAATTGCGCTAATTGTTGCCGACGTGCTTCTGGCCACAGCGACCGGAGTCGTTGGCCTGACCGCAGGTATCTCGTTTTGGGGGCTCCACATGGGATTCAGTCAGGGATTGCTCGCCGCTTTGGTTGCAGATGCCGCGCCGATAGACCGCCGTGGCAATGCGTTTGGTTTCTTCAGCCTAGTCAGTGGCATCGTTTTGCTGATTGCCAGCCTCGTGGCAGGCGCCCTCTGGGATCGTATTGGCGCACCAGCCACTTTTTATACAGGCGCGGGCTTCGCAGGGTTGGGTGTACTCGGTCTGTTGCTGCAACTTAGAACCACGCCAGGGGCAGCAACTCAAGCTGAGTGAGTCAGCCGCTGTTTTCGGGCACCGTGCATCTGCCTTTCTCCGTTCACGCGGCAAACACTGTCTTCTCCCGCCGAGCAAACGAAGAGCATTCATTATTGAGCGGGTCGAAAGGAACACATGAGGTTGCGGTATCCACCGACGGACAAACTGCCTCAGCGCCCATTTACGGAGATTCCGGAGTGGGCAAGCCCGTGAGTGACGGTCGAGCAATGAGTGTGATCGACCTTAAAGCGCGCAAGAAGATCGCCAGCATTGAGTTCTGGGAACCGAGCCGACCGCATTGTGTCGTCTTTAACGCGAACGACAGCAAGCTATAGGTGATCTCCGAACTCAGCACGTCAATCAAGGTTATCGACCCCAAGGGTGGCAGTCCGCCTCTGTGGGCCTCTCATTTTTCAGGTTGAGTGAGCGCCTCTCCGCTGCGGCTGAGGATATACGAAATGATTCGCACAGGTTCGGTTTCGCTGACATTCCGAGAATAAAGATGCAACTGATGAGGTTCTTCAGAAAAACATTGGCCGCGGTCATATACCTTCGGTGTCTGCCCTTCCAAAGCAACTTCCAGCGACCCCTCCAGCACGCAGAGTACCACTGGACCCGGATGACGGTGTTTTGTGCCCTTGAATTTTGGCGGGAACTCAAGTTCACGCACCGTAAGAACCATGTCGGACTTTGCGTAAGCGCTGACGTCTTTCTGCAAGAGCATGTTCTCGCGGGCTGATGTCGCTTGGCCACTTTTTCCCTGAATGTTTGGAAATAGAAGCAAGAAGAGCAATCCCAACGCAGCACTTCTCATCCCCTGTCCTCCTTGTTTAACCGCAAGGCACCGCGAGTTAATTTAAGGTTTTTACGGCTAGGCGACCCGAGCATGGCTCTTACTTGCCTTTCCCAACGACATCGAGGCTTAAAGGATACCGTTCAACCCTGGCAAGCAGCCACGCACACGCGGAGAACGCAACGACAGATGCGTTCAGCGCCGACTTGATTCCTGTCCCGGCTGTCATACCGATCGCGAAACCGAGGGTCAACCAAGCGCTGATCTTAGCCGCCATGCGGGTTTGAAATCCGACAAGCAGCAGGATGGCCAGCGCAATCTCTAATGCCGTCACCAGGGTACCGACGGCTGGAATGACGGCGCCCGGGAACCAAGGGTTCAAAACTGCTGTGTAGGTAAGAAAATGCTGCATATCGCCCCACGCTACGTTCTTCGACCCGGCTGGCCCCCACAATCCGAATCGGTCGGTCACTGACGTGAGAAAACCCCCGGCCAGAGCTATGCGAGCATAGATCGTTTCCGAGCCAGATAAACCGGAGAGCTTCATATCAGCATTCTCGCGGCGAAATTGGTATGATGAAAAGCACCATTATTGCCCAAGATGAAGGGGCCAGTTGGAGGGGATTACGCGCCCATGTCAAAACTGGTTGCAGGCACCATGCTGGCCATACCGTTGGATACGTCTTCACAAGTTCCGCTCTTTCAACAACTCTACAATCAGATTCGTGACGGTATTCTTAGAGGCCGCATACCACCAAGCGGTCGGCTCCCCTCTTCGCGAACCCTCGCAGCGGACCTCGCCGTATCCAGAACCACAGTCCTAAGTGCCTTTGATCAACTCGTTGCCGAAGGTTATCTCGAAGGCAGAGTAGGTTCTGGCATGCGGGTCGTATCAACATTGCCGGACACGACG
>Ga0126378_10002000_pt1 | contig 15116 bp, 9 predicted proteins | sample PanSoiMetPlot_23_FD_92587 | JGI IMG/M metagenome (GOLD analysis project Ga0126378, IMG submission 92587) | Tropical forest soil microbial communities from Panama - MetaG Plot_23 | ecosystem: Environmental > Terrestrial > Soil > Tropical forest > Bulk soil | place: Panama | collected 2016-02-17 | reverse complement strand
CGAACGAATTCTCGTGGAAGGCGCATGTTGAAAAGATCCTGGGCGTGGCTCGAAATCTGACGGACTCCTGGCGGCCGGGGTCTTTCAGCAAGGTGACATGCGCGCCGCGCTCTGCAAATCGCAAGGCGAGAAACCGGCTGCGAGGTTGATCTCCTGCGATCACAATCTCGGAGCCATCAAGTACTTCTTGCAGAAGTCGGACGACCTGATCTTCTACGGCTTCGACCCAGACCCGGCTATCAAGGTAAGTAAGGAGTATGGTCTTACTCAGGATTCGGCGAGCGATCTCTGCGCTGTTCGGCGGACCGAAGGGCTTACGATCGACGTCAAGTAGAACGACGTCGATTCTGCCGTCAGCCGCTTTCAGGACAGCTTCAAGTTGCGGTTCATCGCTCAGTTCTACGGAGGCGACCACGTGAGATTGCGTCGAATGAATATTGCTGGAAACAGCAAATTCTGCACGCGGCGTTCCGGCGATGACGACATTGAGCGCAGAAAACTTTCCAGACTTCACAGCGCGGGCGCGCAATTCCTTTAGCAGAAGATTGAGCGCGTCAATCGGCGTTTTGTCTTTGCCCCATTCGATGCGAAATGCGGGAATCGAGAGCACGCGCGGCATTTTGAGCGTGGCTAATTCGTGGCTCAGTCGCTCGAGCAGATCGTCTGGCGCGGAGACTTGATCCTCTTCGCACAAGCGGACGATCAGATCACGAACATCGATCTGGTGCTTACTGGCGTAGCGCTGAACCTTGTCCGTGAACGCTGAATGGAATTTGGCCAAGCCACAGGTGACGGCCATGGGGTCGACGCCGCGCTTGCCCATCAGGGGTTGGATGAGGCCGTGGCCGACGTCCATGGTGGCTTTGAGATCGATGTGGGAGAGAAGTCCACGGCGTTGAAGGATTGCGACCAAAACCTCGGTGACCGTGTTTCCCGCTGAGCGACCCATTCCCTGGAGAGAAGAGTCGACGAGAATCGCGCCCTCTTCGATAGCACGCAGCGTATTTGCCATTGCGAGCGAGAGATTGTCGTGGCCGTGAAAACCGAGAGGAGACGCACTCTCAGACTTCGCTGCACGCAGATAGGCGGCTACGACGTCGGGATCCATGCTGCCTGCGGAGTCGACGAGGCAGGCGATATCGGCTCCCCAGACATATACCTGTGCAACGACCTTTCCGAATTCTGCAGGAGAAACGGCATAGGACTTCATCGCGTTGTAGGAGACGATGAAACCCAATTCCTTGGCCAGGGCGATGTAGGGTTCGGCCTGTGTCGTCTCGGTTACGTTGGTGCCGATGCGCACGAACGACATGCCGTATTTCGCCGCGAGCCGAAGATCTTCTTCGCGACCGATCCCGGGAATAAAGAACATCCCCCATTTTGTGTGCTGGAGCGCCTGAGATGCGGCGTCTAGATATTCCTCGTCCGTGGCGGCGGCGGTGCCCTTCCCTGACTGAGAAGCATTGAGGCCGAGGCCATGTCCGATTTCAATCCAACGAAAGCCAATACCGTCGAGCGCGGCAGCGATGTTCGCGGTGTCTTCTGCGGTGAACTGGAAGTCGATGAGGTAGGAGCCGTCCCGGAGCGTGACCTCGAGTATGTCTGGACTCGCGTCGAATATGGGCATAGCGATGCTTCGGCGTAAACCTAATGCGATACCGTTACCTGTTTGCTTCCAACTGCATGTTTCACGGCATTAGCAACCTGGACAACGGCCTGGGACGAGAGTTCGGGATACAGCGGGAGAGAGAGAACCTCCTTCGCTGCTACCTCCGCCCGGGGAAAAGCTCCAGGGCCATAGCCGAGATCAGCATACGCCGGCTGCAGGTGGACTGGGATTGGATAGTGGATGCCGGTCTGAATTCCCTCGCCGGCCAACGTTGCCTGCAAGTGATCGCGGTTCTTCGAGCGCACCGTGTAAACATGGTACACATGCCGGGCCCAAGGCATTTCGACGGGTGTTTCGAGGTCGCAGTCTGCGAGTAGGCTGTTGTACTGGTGCACGATCGCCCGTCGCGTTTCAGTCCAGGGTTCCAAGTGCCGGAGCTTCACGCGCAGAACAGCGCCTTGAAATCCCTCCATGCGGTAGTTGTATCCGCGCAGAAGGTGGTGATACTTGCGGTCTTGTCCCCAGTCGCGCAGTATGCGGATGGTACGGGCGTAGTCGGGATTACTCGTGGTGACAGCACCGCCCTCGCCGTAGGCCCCGAGATTTTTGCCCGGATAGTAGCTGAAGCAGGCCATGTCGCCAATGCTGCCGACGGGGCGGCCTTTGTAGCGAGCTCCGTGGGCCTGGGCGGCATCTTCGATGACGATCAATTTGTGGCGGCGAGCGATTTCGGCGATGGGATCCATGTCGGCCGACTGCCCGTAAAGGTGGACGGGCAAAATGACCTTGGTGCGCGGAGTGATGGCAGCCTCGATGGCGGCAGGGTCGAGCGCGAAGGAGCGTGGGTCGATATCAACCATCACCGGACGCGCGTTTGCGTAGAGAATCGCCGCTACGCTGGCCACAAAGGTAAACGGCGTCGTGATGACTTCATCTCCGGGGACGACGCCGGCCGCAAGCAATGCCAAATGCAGGGCGCTGGTTCCCGAGTTGAGGGCTATACACTCGGTGGTTCCGGAATAAGCGGCAAACTCCTGCTCGAATGCAGCCACTTCAGGGCCGAGAGCGAATTGACCGCTTTCGAGAACTCCGGCTATCGCCGCGTCAATCTCGGGCTTAATGCTTCGATACTGGGCCTTTAGATCGAGGTACGGCACTTTAACGTTTGCCATCGCTGCCTAACTTTCAGATTTATTTGCTGCGCTTACGCGGTTGCCTCAAGCGTTGTCAGGCGCAATTCGACAGGACGTCCGCGTTGAGCCATGGATTGCTACGCGGCCTGCAAAATTTCGACGACTCGCAATCCAGCACTGCCGCCGGTGATCGGTTCCTCATTCTGTCGGATGCATTGGAGGAAGTGGTCGATTTCCCGGCGCAGGGCTTCGGTTCCGTCAATCTGTGGAGCGAGCATGTCCCTGTACGGTAGCCTACCAGCATTTGGTAGAGCTTTTCAGGGTTCTGATGATTGTTGAGCGTGATGCCCTTGTCGTAGACCTTAATTTTTTCGGCCGGGTCCAGATCGTCGTAAACAATCATCTTGCGGCTGGCGCCAATCAGGGTGCGCCGCAATTTGACTGGAGCGAGCCAGTTGACGTGGATGTGGGCAATCTGGCTCCCTTCAAAAAATAGCGTCAGGTACGCGATGTTTTCTGTTCCACCTGGCACATGATTCAGGCCCGTGGCAGAGACGGCACAGGGACGAAACGGGAGAACATAGTCCATGATCGAGAGATCGTGGACGGCAAGATCCCAGAGCACATTGACGTCGTGCTGAAAAAGACCGAGATTTACCCGAACGGAGTCGTAGTAATAAATTTCGCCCAGACCTCCACTGTCAACGAGTTCGCGGATCTTGCGGACCGAGCCGGTATACACGAAGGTGTGATCGACCATGAGGACCAGGTTTCGCTTCTGAGCGACATCCATGAGGTGTTGTACCTGGCTGGTGTCGGATGCTAGAGGCTTCTCGACGAGCACGTGCTTGCCTTCCTGCAGGGCGCTCAAAGCGAGGTCGTAGTGGGTGGAGACTGGTGTGGCAATGGCTATCGCGTCGATCGAGGGATCTTCGATCAATTCACGAAAATCGCGCGTGGGCCTGACGGTCGGATAACGGTTGTTGAGCAAAGCGAGGCGGTCTTCGCGGAGATCGCTGACACAGGCGACTTGCGCTTCTTTGGCTTCAAAAAAATTGCGGACCAGGTTCGGTCCCCAGTAGCCGTATCCGATCACGCCGATTCGAATCAGAGATTCCCCCTTAGCCCGCGTGCCGTTCAGAAATCCGTCCGCGCGTAACCGCACGGCCGAGTCGGGCCGGAACGCCTTTCGCAATCTGGTGATCGGGGACATCGTGTGACGACCGCTCCTGCCCCGACCATGGCACCCTCTCCGATGGTGATGCCGCCAAGGATGACTGCACCGCTGCCAATGGATGCGCCTCGTTTCACACGCGTTGGGACGACCTGCCAGTCGTCTTCCGTTTGCAGTTGCCCGTCGTCGGTTGTGGCGCGCGGATACAGGTCATTGATAAACATCACACCGTGTCCCACGAAAACGTCGTCTTCGATCGTTACGCCTTCGCAAATGAAGGTGTGGGAAGAAATTTTGCAGCGATTTCCAATGACGGCATTTTTCTGCACTTCGACGAAGGCGCCGACCTTGGTTTCATCGCCGACAATGCAGCCGTAAAGGTTCACTAAATCAGGCTAGAAGCTTTTTACACCGTGCCCAAGGACCACGTTGGCGGCAATTGGCATGAAGGCTATTGTATCCGGCGCGTCAGCAGAACCCGACACTGCGGACGCACGAATCCCGCACATCTTAAAAAGGAGCAAGACGCACAATACAACAGAAGTTCCGCTGCATCAACTGCGACGAAAATGATGCTGCTTTGCTCGCAAAACTCTATCGAACGCCGCGGTTTGTCGAAACCCTGCGGTACAGCTTAGAGTAGCGCTTACTTGCAGAGCGATCCGCCGCACCGCAGATGAGGAGGCTTTGTGTTTGATTTCAACCAGCGAATCACCGCCCTGTTTCATTCGACGCAATCGCAGATGAAAGCGGTGACAGCATCCGCGAGCGCGGTGGCGCTGGTTTTGATCGCGTACATCTCGTTTCATAACAGCGCATATGCGACTTCCTCGGATCAAGGGCCGCTGTCGACGAATGTGATTCGGTCGGCCACGGAACTCTACTGGCGGCAGAGTCCAACTTCACCACTCGAATCGCGGGGCAAAAACACGGTCACTCTTACTCCGTGTCCGCCAGGAGTAATTGCAACTGAGCCTTGGTATTACGTCTACGTCTCTGGTGCTGGAACGCCGGAAGCGGTAAAGGTCACGGGCGGAAGCTGTAAGGGGGACAATCGCCCCGGAACGCTCGAATTCACGACCGTAAATTCGCATCCCTCAGGGTACGTTATCGGCAGCGCGTCGGGCGGAATCCAGGAGGCATCGATCGCTGCGCGTTTTACTCCGACGAACCCCACTGGTGTGCTGCAGTCCGGCCGAGTCGTAATTCCTCCGGGCGAATACGATGTCTTTGCACCCATCTCGATTCGGGCGACGGACCAGACAGTCGATTTCAGTGGTGCGATCCTGGACTGCTACACGCCGAATGATGCGTGCGTGTTTGTTGGCGATCATGGCCCTTCAACCTCCTACGGACGCATCACTTTGATCGGTCCACGTGGCCGACCCATGATGGTCGCGGGGACAAAACCGTTTATCGAAGTCAACGCGCAACAGACAAGAATTTTCAACGTGGGTACACGTCGAGCACCTCCGACCCATAGTTTTGGTTCGTATGTGCAGGTCGATGATGATCAGGCGTTTCTGCTGGATGGTTTGGACGCCGCATTCGGGGGCAAGAGTGTGACTTGTAACCCACAATTCTGCGGGGCCTATATTTCGGCTCCCGGCCCGTTTAATCACTGGTCGGCGGTGGGATGGTTGAAGCACCTCAACCTCTCACTGCAGTGCGCCGGAAAGGGCGTGGAATGGCTTTCGGGCAACGGACTGCGCATTTCGGACAGCGTAATTCAAGGGTGGTCTGTTTTTGGTGTGCGTGTGAGTAATCAGCGTGGAGGATACGGAGGATTCGTTTCAGAAAACGTGTATTACGAGGCGGCTGCCAGCTGCAGCGAGTACAGTCCGATGGGGAACGTTGGGAACGCCGGGATTCTGGCTGAAGGTGCGGAAGTCAAGATGAGCGGAGTTCCGTCCAACGGGGTTTCGGGAGCGTTTCCAAACTGGGGGGCAAGGTCTGGGACACACGATTGGTTGTACTGGGTTGTGCCTGTACATGCAGAGTTTGGCTCTGGAGTTCCGTTGCCTGCCGGGTATGCGTTCACTGATGGCGCTCGAAAGATTACTGGGACCTTCCCGAAGATTGCCGGCGCGTCCAGTTACAAAATCCTTCGTATCGATTGGGACCAACGATCGACGCCGCCTTATCCTGAGGGTACGGGCAAATATTTGGTCACAACGGTTCAGCAAGCTTCATGCGCGACGCTGACGTGCTCGTTCGTTGACAGCGGAGGAGAACCCGAGTCCTATACCAATCCAACCGAAAATCTTCTACAGAACTTCTATATGCCGCGGCTCGACTTCTGGCCTGGAGCGGTCGTGCTGAGTACTCGCGGCGACAAGTCGACAGCAACCTGGGGAGAGTTTGCGCCACCTTTGACCGCCGACGTATTGGGTGCGGGAGCAATTGTGAGTACTCTTCCTCTTACCAGTGTGAGCGGGGAAGCCGGAGTGCTGATCGGGACGGGTGCGGTTCCGCCAGCAGCTGCGAATCTCGACGCATTAAACACGAATGGAATGGGGGGCATGCCTGGAGCGACCATTCTGAAAGCCGCGAACGGAGTGCTGAGTCGCGAGGACGGACACAAAGGGAGATTGAATTTTGGTCATCATGGCCACGCATTCGGATTTACACCCCTGATCACGCTGCTGGACAGCGATTGGGGCAGGACCTGGGCCGCTGCAAATCATCGTCCGACGGTGGATGTGAACGATCTGGATCTCGGCTACGAAGGGAGTGGCGATGTTTTTTACAGTCGGGCTCAGCGCGAGATCAGGGAATACGTTGGCAAACTTCCCGATGGGTCTCCAGTCGAGAAGCTGAGTGCGTCCGCTAAGACGTTCAATGTTCCGGTCACGATCAACGGCGATTTGACGGTGACCGGAAAGTGCGCGGGTTGTGGGGGCCAGGGGAATGGCGGCGGCTCTGCGGGGCACAATTCTGTGTCGTTGACTGGACAGGCGGCGGCGATCCCGGTCAAGAGCCTTTGCGCAAGCGCCACATGCGGGACAGGTCAGTACCGAATCACTTATTATCTGGATTCGACCGCTGCGTGCTCCTCGCCCGGGAGTGCAGCTGTTGCGCTGCAGATTGGATGGAAAGATGAAGCGTCCGCTCGAACCATGAACGTTCCGTTAGCGGGGTCCGGCATTGTGAACACCGACAGCATGAAACTGGGCGCGGCGTCGGGCTTTGGGAGTGGGGAGATCTCGCTCTGGTCCAAGGGAGATGCTGCCATCACATATTCGACTTCGTACACAGGCTGCAGTTCAGGTTCTGGAACCTACGCGTTGCGGATTGTGGCGGATAGGATTCAGTAGTTCGTTGGCGAATTTCCAAGTCGTTTGACATAGAGAGGGAAGGCGACTGTGGTTCTGCCCGTCGAACAATCTGCTCAGAAAATTCTGGAGAGCTGCATCGCGGAATCGAAGTCCCGGACTGAGCTCTGGATTGAATTCGTTCGGTCGGCTGAAGTCCAGCGCATGGTCGAGGTGGGAGTCTATCAGGGCGAGTTTGCGGAGAGTGTGCTTCGGCATTGTGAGTTTGTGACGAAGTACTACATGGTTGATCCCTGGAGGCATCTTGACCGCTGGAACAAGCCTTCGAATCAGAGCGACGCGATTTTCGAAGAATTCTTGAGAACCACTAGCGAGAGAACGGAGTTTGCAGCGGACCGGCGGGTCATTCTTCGCGGTAAGACCACGGATGTGGTCGATCAGATTCCCGATGGTGAGTTGGACTTCGCGTACATTGACGGAGACCATACGCTTAAGGGCATCGCGATCGATCTGATCCGCGTATTTCCGAAAGTCAAGGTTAGAGGCTACATCGGCGGAGACGACTTTACCCCCAACATATGGCAACACAAAACCAAGTTCGAGCCAACGTTGGTTTTCCCTTTTGCTGCCTATTTCGCCGAAGCGGTCGGAGCGACGATTTATGCTTTGCCGTACTCGCAATTCTGCCTGCACAAGGCTGAGCAGGACAATTTCAGGTTCATCGATCTCACAGGGCAGTATGGCGATCTTGAGCTACGCAGCCAACTTGCGCCAGAGAGAATGCTGAAATTGTCACTGGGAGAACGCTTCCCGCGACTGATGCGAGTGCTGGGCAAGGCCAGGCGGCTGATTTCGTGATCGTGCTGGCACTCAGGGGTCTTCGATAAGTCAATGTGCGGAATCTTCGGCATAGTTGCGCGAGAAGCGGCTATTCCGGCGGGTGTTCTGGAGCGCGGGACGCAATCGTTGGCGCACCGCGGGCCCGACGATTCCGGCACAATCCTTCTACGCGACTCCTCTGATGGGTTCACCGAGATTGGGCTGGGTAACCGACGCCTCGCAATCCTCGATCTCTCAGCCCTCGCTCATCAACCGATGCACGATGCCGAAACCGGCAACTGGATTGTCTACAACGGCGAGATTTACAACTTTCGCGAGGTTCGCGCTGAACTGGAGAGAAGCGACACAAGCTTTGTCAGTCATTCCGACACAGAGGTTTTGCTGAAAGCGTATGCGCGCTGGGGGGATGACTGCCTCAATCGGTTCCGCGGAATGTTTGCCTTTGCCTTGTGGGATGCGCGCCAGCACAGATTGTTCATTGCGCGCGATCCAATGGGCATTAAACCGCTCTACTACGCACAGAGCGGAGCCTTTTTTCTATTTGCGTCTGAGGTGCGAACCCTTCTCGGAACGGGATTGATTCGCAGGCGTATCGACCGGGCGGGGCTTTTGAACTATCTGACATTTGGATCCGCATACGATCCGCTGACTTTAATCGAGGGCATCCGCGCACTTCCTGCGGGTAGCACACTGGTATGGCAGAAAGGCAAGATACATGAGTCTGCATACTGGGACCTTGTCGATGCACCTTCGGCAGGGGCGGATGCCTCCTCACACCCGTGCAACGGTCGTGCTCCCGCCGCTCAGATAAAAGACCTCCTCGAAGAATCGGTTCGAATGCAATTGGTCAGCGATGTGCCGGTTGGGGTTTTCCTTTCGGGCGGAATCGACTCGAGTGCTCTGGTCAGCATTGTGAGTCGAGGAAAGGTGAAGCCGAGTACGTTCTCGATTGTTTTTCGGGAGGCGGATTATTCCGAGGCAGAATATTCGCGAGCCGTGGCGAGCAAGTTCGGTACGGATCATCACGAGATCACTGTTTCGCAGAAAGATTTGCTCACCGCAATTCCTGACGCGCTCGGCGCGATGGATCTGCCAACCATGGACGGCATCAACACCTATTTCGTGTCACGGGAGACCCGCAAGGCCGGAGTAAAAGTGGCTTTGTCGGGATTGGGTGGCGACGAGGTATTCGCGGGGTACTCGTCGTTCCGGACGATTCCGAGATGGGAACGAATCGCGCGAGCGTGGGAACACGTTCCTCAGGCAGTTCGTCGGGGAGTTGTGTCCGCGTTTGGTGCGGTGGCTCCGTCCAGCGACCAGAATCGCAAACTGAGTTTGTTAATGCGCAATGGTCAGCAAGCTTTGCATCCCTATTTTGTGTCGCGAATGTTATTCACTCCCGAGCAGCGGAACTCCTTGATGGGAAGAGTAAGCCATGATGTTTGTGAGCTTGCGTTGTCGGGACAGCGCGATCACTTGAATCGGGTTGTCGCGCTTGATCCAGTGAACCGGGTGTCTTATCTCGAATCGCGCTGCTACATGGTCAACACCCTTCTGCGAGATGCCGATGTCATGAGCATGTCGCATGGACTTGAAGTGCGCGTTCCGCTGATTGATCATGAGCTGGCCAAAACAGTGATGGGGCTTCCGGGAGCCGTGAAGGTCGATACGACTCCGAAGAAACTACTCGTTGATGCATTGGGGGGATCGTTGCCGGACGAGATCGTTCGCCGGCATAAACGCGGATTTACACTTCCCTTTGAACACTGGATGCGGCAGGAACTTCGTGCGGAGATTGAGCCGCAATTGAGTGCAGCGAAAGTGAGCGCGGGGCCGCTAGGCTCGGTGCTGAATGGTACAGAGGTACAGCAAATTTGGGACAGGTTTCTTGCAGGAACAATATCGTGGACGCGTCCTTGGTCGTTGTACGTTTTGCAGCAATGGTGTGAATTGCAGAATGTTTCTGCTTAAACCTTGCGAGCGATCGGAAAAGGCTCTAAGCGGCCTTTTCAGCAGAAATCAATAAGAACAAGCCCCATCTCCGGCCAACTCTGCGGACTAGCCAGCGAGGAAATACTTTCCAGACTAGCCTATAAAAACCCGACTGAAATCGCGCAGATGGTTCGTTGAGTAATAGGTCTCCGGGGCTGAAGACCTGGCGCATTTGCACATTCGTGAAGGATTCGAATAGCCCCAGAGCTTCGGCGCGACTGTAGGTTTTTGTGCCGGGGCTTTCGAGATGATCGAAGACAGATTGTCGCAGGGACTTTCCGCGCAGCAGGCCATAACGAAGCCACAGCATTGCACCCGTAATCGAACGATGGTGATAGATCATGATCCGGGCTCTGCCTCCAGGCTTTAAGACACGCAAGGCTTCGCGAACGCATTGATCTGTATTCGGGCTGTGATGCATAACGCCGTAAGAGTAGACGATGTCGAAGGAGTTATCCGGGAACGGAAGTTGTTCCGCATCGGCGACGCGCAGATCGGGTTGATATCCGGCCCGCTGGGAACGCTGACGCGCACGTTCGATCGAAGGTGCTGAAAGATCTACGCCGGTCGCGTTTGCCCCAGCTTTTAGCCATTCGAGATAGTCGGCGCCCATGCCGACTCCAATTTCCAGAACTCGAAGACCACGGGCGCCGTGAAACTGCGCGAAGTCGAAGATAAAGGGCTCGAGTGAATAGCGTGCATAGGCGTGTGACTCGAGATCGTCTTTCCCGGCAAGGTAGCGAGTGCCGCATGGGTCGGCATTCCAGAAGTCTCGCACGTCTTCTTTTTGAGGAGTGATCAGATTCATTAGACGATTGTGTGTAGCAGTATAGCCGCACTGAGTGGTACTCAAGAGGCCATCCTCAGAGTAGAATGCTTTGAGCCTCTCGCTTTCCAATGCACAAATTGGCTGACTCCAAACAGCTGCTTGCTTCACGAGCGGCAGAGATGCTGCCGATCACTGTGATCGTGGCTGCGAAGAATGAGTCTCACAACTTGCCGCGGTGTCTCGAATCGCTGCGATGCGCGGGCGAAGTTTACGTCATCGATTCGCAAAGCACAGATGCGACTGTGCAAATTGCGGAGTCGTATGGGGCGCACGTTGTGCAGTTCCATTACCGGGGAGGCTGGCCGAAGAAACGGCAGTGGGCGATGGATTCGTTGCCACTCACGCACGATTGGATCTTTCTGGTGGATGCCGATGAGGCCTTGACTCCTGAGCTTGCGTCGGAGATTCGAAGCGCAATCCGAAATCCTGTCTGCGACGGTTACTACGTGGTGCTTCGTATGTTTTTTCTTGGGCGCGAACTCCGTCATAGCGGGGCCAGCTTTTACAAGCTCTCGCTGTTCAGGCGAGGCAAGGGACGGTTTGAGTGCCGCCTCAAGGATCAGGATGCGTCGATGGCGGACATGGAGATTCATGAGCACATCGTGCTGGACGAGGGTTCGAAGGGAAAAACCGCCCGTCTGAAGTACCCACTACTTCATCACAACGTCGAATCGCTTTCCCGATACATCCAGAAGCACAATGAGTACTCAAACTGGGAAGCGAAAGTGTGGCTTGAGGGGCAGAGGAATACACGGGACCTCAAGCCGTCGCCGTTCGGGACGCAGGCACAGCGCCGGCGGTGGTTGCGGAAGAAGTTCTTTGCTCTTCCCGGATCGCCGATTTTGTTTTTTCTTTACAAATACATTTTCGCTCTCGGCTTTCTGGATGGTATTCCGGGACTGATCTACTGCGGTCTGCAGGGCGTACAGTTTTTTCATATCAAGGCAAAGATCTACGAGCTGCGGGTTCGGGCAGCGGGCCAAAGGGAATCGTCCTAACCAATGTGCGGCATAAGTGGTTTGGTCAATTGCGGTGATCGGGAGACGCTGATGCGCATGACGGGCGTGCAAGCGCATCGTGGTCCGGATGATTCCGGTGTTTGGGATCGCCTATTTCCCGATGGCTCGTACGTGGGCCTTGGGAGCCGCCGCCTTGCCATCCTCGACCTGTCGTCCCTCGGCCATATGCCGATGTGTAACGAGGAACGCACGATCTGGATCACGTACAACGGGGAGATTTACAACTTTGCCGAGTTGCGCAGTGAACTCGAGAGCAAGGGCCATCGGTTTGCCTCACATACTGACACTGAGGTGATCCTTCATCTTTACGAGCAGGAAGGTCCGGATTGCGTCAAGCGCTTGAATGGAATGTTTGCGTTCGCGGTTTGTGATCTGCGGGCGGGAAGTCCTATGCTGCTGGTCGCTCGCGATCACTTCGGGGTGAAGCCTTTTTACTATTTTCACCGCGGCGATTGTTTTGCGTTTGCCTCTGAGATTAAGGCGCTGCTGCAAGTACCGGGGATTGAAGCGGAACTCGACCCGCAATCGTTGCATCAGTATCTGACGTTTCTGTGGGTCCCCGATCCGCGCACGATGTTTCGTGGGATCGTGAAGTTACCCGCGGGGCACTATGGGATTCTTCGAGACGGTGAACTCAAGATTACGCAGTACTGGGACCTTACTTTTCCGGCGGCGAACGAGAGTTACACGCGCAGTGAACAGGATCTGGCAGAGGAGGTACGTGAACGCTTCCGGCGATCGGTCAAGGGGCAGATGGTTAGTGACGTGCCCGTTGGGGCTTTTCTCAGCGCCGGGTTGGATTCCTCAAGCATTGTGGCGATGATGCGGAAGGCTACGAACCAGCCGGTTCGAACGTACACGGTTACATTCCCTGACAAGTACCGAATCGGTGAAACCACGCTGGATGATCCTGACGTGGCAACACGGCTGGCGCGTCGGCTCGGTTGTGAGAACGAGCGCATAGTGGTTGAGCCTGACGTTACCGAACTACTGCCACAATTGACTTGGCACATGGACGAACCGACGGCGGATCCCGCCATCATAACGGCATTCCTTGTGTGTCGTGAGGCGCGGAAACAAGCGACCGTGCTTCTATCAGGAGTCGGAGGCGACGAGCTCTTTGCGGGCTATCGCAAGCATATCGCTCACTATTGGGCGCAAGCGTACGGACGCGTACCGTCATTCGCGCGAGGCGTATTCGAGGCGGCGATTACTGGGTTGCCCGCTCTTCGCGGTACCGCTGCAAAAGGGACAGTTCGGCTCGCGAAAAAGATGGCTAGGAGTGCGTCGCTTCATCAGATAGATCGTTTCATCGCAAACTGCACTTATCTAGATCGTGGCCAGAAAGAGGCGCTCTACAGCGATCAGTTTGCAGAAGTGGCAGATTCGAATCCTGCTTGCGAGCATAACGCGGCGTTCAAGCGGATGGAGCACGCAGATTTTCTGCACCAGATGCTCTATTTGGATACGAAAATCTTCATGACAAGTCTAAACCTTACGTACAACGACAAGATGAGTATGGCATCGTCTGTTGAGGTGCGGGTTCCATTCCTTGATCGAGAGCTCGCGGAATTCGTTGCCTGGAATGTGCCGCCGGAGCTGAAGTTGAAGGGCGGACTCAATCCGACAACGAAGCACATTTTTCGTCGTGCCATGGATGGAGTTCTGCCGGATGAAGTGTTACGACAACCGAAAGCCGGATTCGCCGCTCCATTAGACTATTGGCTGGCTCACGATCTCAAGGACATGGTGGACGATCTTTTGTCGCCCGAGCGATTGCAACAACGCGGTATCTTCAGACCGCAGGCGGTGCAACAATTTGTAGATGCGCATCGCAAAGGCCGTCAGGATTGGTCGCTGCAGATATGGCAGTTCCTGACATTGGAGTTGTGGATGCAGACATTTCTCGATGGTGGCGCGCGAAAGTTTGAAACTGAATTGTTGCACGCACCGCAAGCAGCGACAGCATGAAACAGGTTCTTCAGCACGCGCGGACAGGTGAAGTTACGGTGGAAGAGGTGCCGGCACCACAACTCCTTCCGGGATGCGCATTGGTGCGTATTGCAGCGTCAGTGGTTTCGCCCGGGACTGAGCGCGCCTCCTCGGAGTTCGCGCGGAAGAGTTTGCTGCAGAAAGCGAAGTCACGTCCCGACCTAGTTCGAGAGGTGATCAGCAAGGTCCAACGGGATGGTATTTTGTCAGCCGTTCAGGCTGTGCGGAGCCGCCTGGACCAGCCGCAGAGCCCCGGGTACAGCAGTGCGGGAACGGTTGTCGCTGTTGGTGAAGGCGTAACCGACGTACAACCTGGCGATCGTGTCGCCTGTGCAGGTGCGGGGATTGCCGTGCATGCGGAAATCGCCTGTGTGCCGCGCTTGCTGCTGGCGCGTATTCCGGCGCCTGATCAACTGACTGCGGATGAAGTTCCCTTCGATCAGGCTGCATTTGCAACTTTGGGGGCTGTGGCACTGCATGGGATCCGCACGAGCGAAGCCAGACTCGGAGATCTCGTGGCTGTCATCGGTCTTGGATTGCTGGGGCAACTGACGGTGCAGTTGTTAAGGGCTGCGGGTTGCAGGGTCTTGGGAATGGACATTGATCCCATCAGGGCTGAGTTAGCAAGCGGATTGGGAGCGTATGGCCTTGCAAGTACAAGTTCTGCGTTTCGCGATCTTTGCTTAGAGGCCACCGGGGGTTCTGGTATAGACGCAGTCCTGATCACGGCAGAGACCGGGAGTAGCGATCCTGTGAACCTAGCCGGTCAGATTGCGCGTGACCGCGCCATTGTTGTGGCGGTCGGCACGGTCGGCATGGATATTGAGCGTAAGGCCTATTACGAGAAGGAACTCGATTTCCGTGTCTCGCGTTCTTACGGGCCCGGCCGCTATGACGCGGCTTACGAACAAAAGGGGCGTGACTATCCGATCGGTTATGTGCGGTGGACTGAAACACGTAACATGGAAGCCTTCCTGCAGTTGCTGGCACAGAAAACGATTGATGTGGGCGCGCTGATCACGCATCGGTTTCCGGTTGAACGAGCGCGGAGCGCTTACGATCTGATTACGGGTAGATCGCACGAACGTTTCTTGGGAGTTGTTATTGAGTATTCCGGAAACTCCGAAGCGGTGCAAACGCTGTCTCTTGTTGCCTCTTCTCAGGCCGCCAAAGGATCACGCTCTCGTGAAGGCGCCAGGATCGGTTTGCTCGGAGCCGGCGGGTTTGCGTCCTCCACACTTATTCCGGCGATG
>Ga0126378_10001999_pt1 | contig 15117 bp, 7 predicted proteins | sample PanSoiMetPlot_23_FD_92587 | JGI IMG/M metagenome (GOLD analysis project Ga0126378, IMG submission 92587) | Tropical forest soil microbial communities from Panama - MetaG Plot_23 | ecosystem: Environmental > Terrestrial > Soil > Tropical forest > Bulk soil | place: Panama | collected 2016-02-17 | reverse complement strand
TACACCGTGGTCCTCCATGGTGATGAAGGTACGCATACCATCGCCGACGAAATCCGTCGGTTCGGCATTACCCATCTGCAATCAACGCCGTCGCTCGTGCGCATGTTGACGCTGGAACCTCGATCGCTCTCCGCTTTGGGGTCTCTCAAGAAACTGTTGCTTGGCGGTGAAGCTCTTCCGTCTTCTCTGGTTGAAACCGTGCGCTCGGTCTTTCACGGGGAGTTATTCAACATGTACGGCCCGACGGAAACGACAATTTGGTCGACCGCACATACAATCCGCGAAATACCGTCGAACATTCCGATCGGCAAGCCGCTGTCAAACACTACGGTGCACATTCTCGACGAGGCATTTCAACCTGTACCTGCGGGCGAGATTGGCGAGCTCTATATTGGCGGCGAAGGAGTCGCTCGCGGGTATTGGGAGCGGCCTGAATTGACCGCCGAACGGTTTCGCGAGCGCGGGCTTTCTGACCATCCACGTCTATACAAAACCGGGGATCTCGTTCGTCTGAACCACCAGGGAGATCTGGAATTTCTTGGACGCGCTGATTTCCAAGTAAAAATCAGTGGTTTTCGAATCGAGCTAGGTGAGATCGAAACTCTGCTCGAAACACTATCCGCCGTGCACCAAGCCGTGGTGATTGCCCGAGAGGACCGTCCAGGCGACAAGCGTCTGGTCGCTTATCTAACTGCCAAGCCTGATCAGAATATATCGCCCTTAATACTGCGAAAGGCGCTTGCTGAAAAACTGCCTCCTTACATGATTCCAGCGCATTTCGTGTGTCTCGATCAGATTCCGCTCACCTCCAACGGAAAGATCGACCGAAAAGCGTTTCCGCCCGTGCCGTCGGAAAATGGTGTCGACCCGTCAAATCCAGCACCGTGGAACGATATGCAAGAGACGGTCTCGACCATCTGGTGCGAGGCCCTTGGTTCAGGACGGATTGGTGTGGATCAAAATTTCTTTGATTTGGGAGCTTCCTCGCTGATCGTGGCGGAAGTCCATGCCCGCTTACAACAGCACCTGCGACAAGAAATCTCGCTGGTTGATCTGTTCCAGTTTCCTACCGTTCGGCTGCTCTCAGCGCATCTGACCGGCTCGACTTCCACGCCAGGGATGTCCGATCGAGCAAGACGTAGACTTGCTGCGCGGCGCAACAAAGAGGTGTCATGAAGGACGGAAACATCGCGATTGTTGGTATGGCTGGCCGTTTTCCCGGCGCGCGCAATCTCCACGAGTTCTGGCAGAACCTTCGAAACGGCACGGAATCGATCCGAACCTTAACCGATGCAGAGTTACGGGCCGTGGGTGTGACTCAGGAAGAACTCGCGGATCCGGAATACGTTCGGTCTGCCGCGATACTGGACGATGTCGAACTGTTCGATGCGTCTTTTTTTGGATTAAGTGCCCGTGATGCGGCAATCATGGATCCCCAACATCGTCACTTCCTGGAATGTGCCTGGGAAGGTCTCGAAAACGCGGGGCACACCCCTCCCGGTTTTCCCGGATCGATCGGCGTGTTTGCCGGTTCGGGGATGAACTCGTATTTGATCCACAACCTGCTTCAGAACCGTCAGCTTGTGAGCAGCGCGGGGTTTTTCCTCTTGCGGCAGACCGGAAACGACAAAGACGTCTTAACGACTAGGGTTTCCTATCAATTTGACTTGCACGGGCCGAGCATTAATGTGCAGACAGCCTGCTCGACCTCACTTGTTGCCGTACATCTGGCCTGCCAAAGCCTGTTGGGTTACGAGTGCGATATGGCGCTTGCTGGCGGAGTCACGATTGAGTGTCCGCACGGACGAGGCTATTTGTACCGCCCCGGAGAGATCCTTTCTCGAGATGGTCATTGCCGAGCCTTCGACGCAGGCGCAAGCGGCACGATCTTCTCGAGCGGAGTTGGCATTGTAGTTCTCCGCCGGCTTTCCGACGCCTTACGTGACCACGACACGATCCACGCCGTAATCCTTGGGTCAGCGATTAACAATGATGGCGGTCGCAAGGTCGGATACCTGGCTCCAAGCGTGGATGGTCAAGCCGATGTCATCACCGAGGCCCTCGGGATTGCTGAAGTGGCCGCTGACTCGATTTCCTACGTGGAGACTCACGGTACAGCCACGGCCGTAGGAGACCCGATTGAAATAAAAGCTTTGACACAGGCTTATCGTGCCAGCACCGATCGGAACGGATTTTGTGCGATTGGCTCACTGAAAACCAATTTTGGCCATTTGGACGCAGCCGCGGGTGTCGCTGGCCTCATCAAAACCACTCTCGCGCTGGAGCATCATGCAATCCCGGCAAGTTTGCATTTTCAATCTCCCAATCCCTTGATTGATTTCGAGAACTCGCCTTTTCACGTCAACAAGTCCTTAGTTGACTGGAATTCCTCCGCGCAGCCTCGCCGCGCTGGCGTAACTTCCCTGGGAATCGGGGGAACCAACGCCCACGTAATTCTGGAAGAGGCGCCAACTCGCCCACAGCTCGACCGCAGAGCATCGGATCAGCTGATCGTTCTCTCTACAAAATCCCAAACCGCCCTCGAGAAAGCGACCGCACAGCTCGCAAGCTACCTCCGCGAACATCCCGAGACTACTCTTTCGGACGTAGCCTTTACCCTTCAGGCAGGACGGAAACCGTTTCCGTTCCGGCGGACCGTGGTTGCCGGGACCTCTGCCGAGGCATCGAGCGCGCTCGAGGCCTTTGCTGCGAGAGGACTCTCCGTTGCGCCCGTCTCTTCCTCCGTGCCGCGCCTGGTATTCCTTTTTTCTGGCCAAGGTGCACAACACCTCGGCATGGCAAAGGAAGTCTACGACCAGCAGAAGGTCTTCCGTGATTCCTTTGATGCCTGCAGCAAACACCTCCAAGACCACATCGATTGTGACTTGCGAGACCTGGTTTACGCAGCGCCGGCGCAACGAGAACATTCTGCGAATGAACTGAACCAAACCTGTATTACTCAGCCCGCGCTCTTCGCCATCGAATATTCGCTGGCACAGCTCTGGATCGCATTCGGTCTAAAGCCGCAAGTGATGCTCGGGCACAGCATTGGGGAATATGTCGCTGCTTGTCTCGCGGGTGTGTTCACATTGGAGGAAGCGCTCGAAACAACCGCGGTTCGAGGGCGGCTGATGCAAAAAGCAAGTCCCGGGGCGATGCTCGCCGTGCTTCGGCCGAGTGAACAGCTGGAACTTCCTGATGGGGTGTCGCTGGCTGCTGTTAACGGACCCGAACAATGTGTTGTTTCGGGAAGCTTTGAAGCGATCGAGTCTTTCGAGAAAACGCTTCTTGGACGCGGGATCAGTTCACGAAGATTGCAGACATCACACGCTTTTCACTCGGCGATGATGGATCCAATTCTCGAAGAATTTCGGCAGCACCTGCGTCGAGTCCCGCTCCGTTCTCCGCGGATCCCGTTTTTCTCGAATCTTTCGGGTACGTGGATCCGGGCCGAAGAAGCCAAAGATCCTGATTATTGGGTCAGGCATCTGCGCGGGACGGTGCACTTTGCAGACTGTATCGCCCGTATCGTCGCCAATGGCGAGCACACTTTTCTTGAGGTTGGGCCGGGGCAAACTCTTACCGGCCTGGTCCGCGCACAGATTGGAAAAGGCTCCAAGGCTGTTTCGTCGTTGCCCCATCGGGACGATACCTCTTCTGCAAACAAGCACCTACTCACAACTCTGGGCCAGCTCTGGATGAACGGTCAAACTCCGGAATGGCTGGCATTGCACCGCGGGGATGCTGTCGGTCGCATAGCTCTTCCGACCTATCCCTTCGAACGTCAGAAATTCTGGATCGCTCCCGACGAACAACCGAATCAAGCGATGGCAATGAGTCCGATCGTCAAAACCATAACCGAAGCCGAATCTTCTTCAGGTCCGTCAGATCTCCGGTTCTACAAAAGAGTTTGGAGAAAGAGTGAAATACCGTCGGTTACTTTTTCGATTCCGGGATCCTGGTTGATCCTAATGGACGAGAAGGGATTGGGAAAGCAAATCGACCTTCAACTCCGCGGCGCGGGCCACAAAGTGATTTGTGTTTCGCCAGGAACAGCATACCGGCGGATGGGAAGCGGGAGGTACTCGGTTCGACCTGGTGAGCCGTCCGACTATCTCGTCCTGATCCGGGACCTTGTAAAGCGCAACCTCGTGCCCCAGAAGGTTGTGCATCTGTGGTCCCTCGATACGGCCGAGCAGAGTTCGCTGGACGCCAAACTAGACCGCACCTTTTTCAGCCTTTTGTATTTTGCCCAGGCGCTCGGAAACGAAGACCTTTCCCGAATAGACGTCACCGTCGTTACCGATCGTTTGCAGCCGGTCAAGGGACCGGTTGCCGCCGATCCCACCACGGCGACCACGCTCGGTCCGGTCAAGGTCATTCCTCGTGAGTATCCCGGCTTGGTGTGCCGCAGCATTGACTTGGATGTGAGTGGCGAGGGCTTAGCTAGGCAGGCGGTTCAACTCATTTCCGAACAATGTTCGTCTTTTGCGGATACGCTGGTCGCTTTTCGAAACGGCGTGCGGTGGACTGAGCATTTCGAACCGACCGAGCTTTTCCCCCAGCCAAATCGCACTGCGTTCAAGGACCGGGGCACCTACTTCGTTACTGGTGGCCTAGGGGGCTTGGGCCTGAGCATTGCAAAGCACTTGGCCCTCAAATTCCATGCGCGACTGGCGCTCGTGGCGCGTTCGAGGATCCCACCGCCCGAACAATGGAATGACCTTCTGCAAGATTGCGCAACTCCCCCAAGTCTCGTGGGAACCGTCAAAGCCTTGCAGGAAATACGCGCGCGTGGGGGAGAGGTGCTGGTTCTCCAAGCGGATGTCACCCAAGAATCTCAGTTGCGTGAGGCCTGGCGTGAGGCTGAGCGGCGGTTTGCAAGGATAGACGGTGTGATCCACGCGGCCGGCATCATCGAAGACAGCCCCTTCCTGACCAAGACCCGTGACAGCGCTAGTCGTGTGCTGGCACCGAAAGTGAAGGGCACTCTTGCCTTGGAACAGGTAACGCGCGACAAGACTTTGGATTTCGTCATGCTCTTCTCCTCGATCAGCTCCGTATTTTCACCGGAGGGGCAGGTCGATTATGCCGCAGCGAATGCCTTCCTGGATACTTTCGCTGAGAAGAAACAGCAGAGCGTGCATGCGATTAACTGGAGCCTCTGGCGCGATGTGGGGATGGGCGCGAAGCCCGGAACAGCGCATCCCTTACTTGATCAAAGGATCGCCGAGTCTCAGAACGAGGTAATCTTCACCAGCAAATACCGCCTTGATTCTCACTGGATACTCTCGGAGCATCGCAACCTATCGGGAACTGCAGTGTGCCCGGGGACGGCGTATTTAGAGCAGGCGGCGGGCCTATTGACCCGTGGATCTTTCGATTCCTCGGTACAGTACCAAGATGTCTTTTTTTTGGCTCCGATGGTTGTGGGAGAGCAGGAAACTCGCGAAGCTCGTTTTCGACTTGATCGGGAGGATGGCGCTTTCCGATTCTCTATTTCGAGTCGCGACACGGGATGGAGGGAACATGCCACAGGCTTGGTCCAGCGGATTCCCGAACGTGCCCCGGAAAAGAAGGACCTCCAGGCCTTAGGCAAACGCTGCAGTGAGCGCACTCTGTTGTTCGACGACGAACATCGAACCCGACAAGAAGGTTTCTTCCACTTCGGTCCACGATGGAGGAATCTCAAGGCCATCCATATGGGAAATGGGGAGGCGTTGACCGATTTGGAATTGCCTGCTCACTCCGCTTTGGATGTCGCAAATTACTTGATGCACCCGGCTCTCTTTGATATGGCCACCGGTGCCGCGCTTTACCTCGTTTCCAATTACGACCAGTCGGCGTCTATTTATCTTCCCGTTTCCTACCGGAAAATTAAATTCTACAAACGCTTTCCGGCAAAAATGCACAGCCACATCCGCACGCACACGCAAAATGACTCGAGCCGGGAAGTTGTCAATTTTCAAATTACATTGCTTGACCCCGAAGGTCAGGTCTTAGCCGAAATCGAAGACTTCTCCATGCGCAGGGTCAATGACCCGGCGGCGACGTTGGCTGACGCGACTCGGACATCGAGATCTGTACCCGGCCCTGAAACTACCGATGATGCCGAACGGCACTCCATCAGCATCGAACAGGGAGTGGACGCCCTCGTTCGCATTGTATCGTCCCCCATTCCGCCCACCTTGCTAGTCCATGCAGGTGATCTTCCCAAGGACGCGAAGCCGAGAGTCGACTCCGGCCCAGCCGGTGACTCTGCGATTGCGGTGGACGATGTCGAAGGTCTACTTGGAAGCTGGTGGGAGGAACTCCTGGGTGTTCCGGTTGGGCTTGACGACGACTTCTTTGAGTTGGGCGGCCAGTCCTTAATCGTCGTTCGTCTTTTCAATAAAATCAAAAAGAACTACGGGATCGAATTTCCGCTGAATACGCTGTTCGAAGTGCGAACCGTGCGCAAACTGTCGGAGCGCATCCGTGGAGGAGCCAAACTAGAAAGAGAGCATGCGAGCGGCGCATCGCCCATTGTTGCCATTCAGCCTAAAGGTAATCATCCTCCACTGTTTGTCATATCCGGGCTCGGCGGTAATGTCATCAAGTTCCATAGTCTGGCTCGCCATTTGGGTGAAGACCAGCCAATGTATGGACTCCTCCCCCGTGGGTTGGACGGCAACGAGCCCTTTCACACTCGAGTTGAAGACATGGCCGCCTATTACGTTCGCGCGATTCGCGACATGCAACCTGAAGGTCCATATCGAATTGTTGGGTACTCGTTCGGAGGCCTTGTAGCTTTCGAGGTCGCTCAACAACTCGTGGCAGAACACGCCACGGTTGGCCTTCTTGGACTCTTCGATACGATCGAGTGGAATTATATGGAAGACATCAATCGCTCTCTTAATCCCAGCCAACGTCTCCAGATTTACAAGGCGAAGTTAGGAGATGCGCTTTTGTCCGAGCAGCGATTGACGAGTCTACAGGAACTCATCGAGCGTAAGATGGTTGCGGTTAAAGCGCGAATCCTTCGAACTTGGGGCCATGGCAGCATCGAGTCAAAGGGAGCATCGATCGAAGAGGTCAACACCTTCGCAGCGGCGAATTATAAACCGAAGGTATATTCTGGCATGCTTACCATCTTTCGGTCGACCACCAGGAGAATCGAAGAAGGCAACGATGAATTTTTGGGCTGGGGCGGCCTGGCCAAGCAGGGAGTAGAGGTCCATCACATCGCGTCGAACCACTTCAATATTTTGCAGGAACCCGGCGTCCGAATTCTTTCCGAGAAACTGAAGAAATGCCTGCATCGAAACGCCGAGGAATTGGCTCCGTCCGCGGTTGCTTTGACCCGGCCCTAGTTATCGAACTACCGGCCACTTCTCCATTTAGTTTTGCCGGAAACTAGGTTCATAGGGCTTCCGGACTGTCCGCGTTTACAATTGACGGTGCAACTCGCAGCCAAAACACAGGAGAGATGACAAGTGGGTGTGAAATCCATCGCCAAGGCAATCGTCAGTTCCTCAGCGGTCTGCTGTGTCGCTCCACTTGGTCTGATTGAACTGTTTGCCCGCGCGATGCTACGTCGCGACGTCTTCTTTGAATCACAAGGAGAGTTGCTTAGCTTGGTGCCCGGAAAGATTGGCCGTTATCTCCGCAATGCTTATTATTGGATGACCTTAGAAAGGTGTCCCCTGGATTGCTGCTTTCTCCTCGGTTGTGCCTTCACCCATTCGAACGCTAAAGTCGGACATCGCGTTTACATTGGTGCGTTCTCGCAGGTCGGTTCGGCATCCATCGGCGACAGTACCCTACTAGGAGATCATGTCCAGATTCTCAGTGGCAGCAAGCAGCACTCGTTCAGTGATCCGGGACGGACCATTCAAGAAAGCGAGCAGGAGTTCGCTTACATCGCAATTGGCGCCAACTGCTGGATCGGGACCAATAGCGTAGTCATGGCGAACTTGGGACGTGATTGCGTCATCGGTGCAGGAAGTGTTGTTACCAAGGCCGTTCCCGACAATTCGCTGGCCGTGGGTAACCCGGCTCGGGTGATTCGCGAAGTCTATCCGAGTCAGAATGCCTCGTCTCCTTCGCTGCCGGCTCCTAATCGCCATTCCGGGACGATTGCCGACCGTTAGTCTGTCGCAAGTACAAACCCGAATGCCACCGAAAGCTGACTTCAGGATGGTATGGAATTTTCCCTGCGTGGCTCGGCACATCCCAGGTATCGATCAGTTCGTATCCCAATTGAAATAGAGGCTCTAGAAATTCTTTGCGGTTGAACACATATTGCGGATGGAATGCTACGCCGCCGTTCTGCAGTGTTACATACTCCCTGCCTTCGTACAACGGAAGCTTATTAATTAGTAAATGGAGTGGCGGCTCCGAGAGATCTTTCAGCATTTCGTGCAGGCGCGGCCTTTCGACGTATTGAAGAGAACCCGCTGCTAGAAAAATGTCTGCACGTGAGGCCGCACGAAAATCGGATGTGAAGCTTATTTCTTGTAACCCGCGCTCCCGCGCTAATTGTTTTCCAGCTTCGATGATCTCCGGCAAGTCGCAAACGATCCAGCGAAACTCCTCCGGGTATTCCAGATACTTCGCGTAGGAATAAAAATGTGTTCCGCGGTGTCCACCGAAATCGAATACCGTGGTTTTCGGCTTCAACAGCGATCTCATCCAAAAAAGTACCGGATAGTCGAACGAGTACACTTGCGATAGCCGCGAATCAAATTCTGCTGCATACGCGGGATTGTCAAAGCCCAAGGGTTTAGTCGCTGGCGTGGTTTGGTTTGCTTCGTCGAAGCTTCTATAAACTCCCCGGAAGCAGCCTAGAGCTGAGTTCGCGAAATGCTTCTCGTAGCGCCGCTCAAAAAAAGGTGTTATGAAGGGAACATTCATTAACTTCGTCTTCCAATCATCCGTCATTCCTAGAGAATATATGATCCGCCTATCGCATAATAGGCAACTCTTGGTATGTGTTTCTAGGAATGAACCGATTCAGAATCTCGCGATCGTAACAGGAGATCAAAACGATTATTCCGCAATCCGGTTAACCAATCGTTTCGTCCAAACTATCGGCATCATCGAAAGAGACTTGAAGTTGTCGAGTGCTGCGGATGTTCCCGGCGGTCTCGGATGCAAGCCAAGTTTTCGGAGCGCGTAATTCATCCGGTATACATTCCCGCGCAGATAGTCGCGATATTGGAAATTGACGCTCATGCTTACTGAAACGTTATCGTCGTTTTGCACCCAGTGTGGCGCGTTCACCGGAATGTGTACGACGCAGCCCGGAGTTAATTGGTAGCCTTGCGCTCGACTCTGATGTTCCGGTTTATACCTCGCTGCATTATTGTCGACCGACCAGAACTTCTCGAGTTCATCTTCCGGAAGCACGACCCGGTCATTCTGATCGAATACATAAAGGGTCTTGCTGCCTCGAATTTGTAAGAGAAAATTGCATTCGCGATCGATGTGGTACGCCGTAACCCGACGCGGCGAGGTGATGAACAGGATGATTTCCTGGACACGCATGACGCGGTCCAGATTTAGGCCGATTAGATCCTGTAGTTCTCCCATGCATTGTGCCAGCAGGCGACCATACTCGGGGTCGAGATGAGCTTTGTGAAGGATCACCCAAGCACCGCAGTGTTCAATTCGTTCCATCGCTTCTGCTATCGAAAAGCCGCCCTTGCTGGTCTGGTCCCAGCGTTGCCCCACCTGGATGTTGCCGGCGTCGTAATAGAGGTCGTTTGGACGTGTTCGCGACGTTGCTAGGGCCAGCTCGAGGAGTCGGGGCAACTCGAACAGCGGGTGGTCCCCAAGGTTGTGGGAGAACTGGAAGCTTCGATGGTCAAAATCGCATCGAAACTCGAGCTTATCTGCAGCGAAGACACGGTGTTCCGTGTAAGGTGCTTCTGTAAGGTTGATTCCGTGGACCATTCTGGATTCTCTTGCTAGGAATCTCGTGAAACCGTAGCACGTAAGGCACCACTTACGGCGAAAGTTGGGGCTTGGGATTACTGGCAACTCCGAGCTTATGTGCCTCAAAACATTGCCGCCTGGCCCTCCTTTGGGGCAGCCCGGTGAACAACCTCGAAAGTAGTTCATATCTCGTAGTAAAGCGCTTTCTGGATTAAGGAAACGAATTTCCACGCCGCCCACGGAAACCCCAAAGTCTCAGGGGCTCCTCATTGTTAAGCACTGTATTATCAGTAGCTTGCGTGGATGCACAGTGGGTTCAAATTTGCTCTGACATCTCTAGGATGAACCTTGCGCTGTCAATTGAATGCCGCTACCTCGTGCCCACTCTGGTAAGCGAATGCGCAAAACCAAATGAAGTTGATGCCCGGCCCGAGCGTTAAAGATGCCAAATCTTGCTTCAGTAACAGCGAAAACGAGCCTGTCCAGTTGGATTATACGGAATATCGTGTTTCCCGCTTGGGTACGGCGGGATCATCCTTCGTATAAGAAGTTCTATACCGAATTTGATCGGACACAATTTTTATCTAAAAACGAACTTCGGTTGCTACAACTTAACCGCCTGAAAAGTCTTCTGCAGCACGCAAAATCCAATTGTCCGTTTTATGCGCAACGGATGTTGCAGACCGGATTCGACCCGGAAAGACTCACGAACCTTGAACAGCTCACAAGGTTGCCCGTCCTCACAAAACGAGACATTCAGGACCACGGTCCAGCAATGTTAGCAGTCGGCTACCGCGAAAAAGACCGCTTAAGAAACCAGACTGGGGGTTCGACCGGCAGCCCGTTGCAGTTCTACGTTGATCGCCAACGGTTTGATTCTAGAAAGGCAAGCACCCTTCGACACAATCTCTGGGCTGGAATACGGCCGGGCGATTGGCAAGTTTATCTTTGGGGTTCGCGCCTCGATGAAGGACGACCGACGTCGGTCTGGGGCCACCTTCGCAACCACCTGCTTTATCGTACGATTCTGTTGAACACCTCCAAAATTGCCGACGCCGATTGGGCTGACCTCATTCGTGAGATACGTTCCCAAAAACCGACGTCCATGATTGCTTACACGCAATCAGCGGTTTTGTTTGGACGCTACCTTCGAGCGCAGGGAATTCGCGACATTCAGATCTCATCGATCGTGACAACTGCGGAAATGCTGCTGCCTGGACAACGAGCATTTCTCGAAGAAACGTTCCAGGGCAAGGTTTTCAATCGGTATGGCTGCAGAGAAGTGAGTGTGGTTGCAAGTGAATGTGAATTCCATCGGGGCATGCATGTAAACGCTGAGGCTCTACTTCTGGAAATCGTGCCGGACCCCAAAAGACCCGGGCTCTCGGGACGTATAGTTATAACCGACTTGCTCAACTATAGTATGCCTCTCATTCGCTACGAAATCGGTGACGTTGGTCAATGGGCCGAGGATCAGCAATGCCCTTGCGGCAGAAGTCTTCCTCTCCTTGCCGACGTCCAAGGCAGGATTACCGATTTCTTGGTGTTGTCGGACGGCCGTCAAATTTCTGGACCCGCCTTGACCCTCGTCATCTCCGATATGGCGGACGTACGACAAGTTCAGTTTGTCCAGCGCGCCCCGGACCAAATTCTCCTTCGCGTTGTACCCGGCAAAGACTACGGAGCAGGGACAGAAGAAAACTTAAGGAAAAGACTGAGCCTGTATCTGGGCCAGGCCGCGCGCTTACACATAGAGTTAACCGACAGCATCGCAAGCGAAATCTCGGGCAAATATCGGTTCGTGGTCCATGATCCTTCGCCTCTGGAATCCCAACCGCCACGAGTGACTGGCGAGAAGGCAGTCGATGCGTGCTATAAATAAGATCTACTTGGAACTGATTTTGCCTGCATTGGAACCTAGCAGCTTCTCCTGTGTAGCGGCTCGTTTTAAGAAATATCAACAGCTCGAAGGGTTATCACTCGAGGAAAATCGCCTACGGCAGTGGCGTTCCCTAACGAATTTGCTTCTTCACGCATTTACGACCACTCGATTCTATCGTAAACGCTTTGACGAGATCGGCATGCATCCGTCCGAGATAAGCTCTCAAGCCGAGTTGCAGAATCTTCCTGTGCTGAGCCGTGCTGACATCGCTCAGCACCTTAACGATCTAAAATCCACGGACTATCCCTCCAATGAGTTGCAAACTGCTGCTACGGGTGGTACCACGGATACGCCGGTCCCAATTCTCCGCAGCCGAAATTCCGTTCTTGAAAAAGCAGCGATGCAATTGCGTTTCGATTCCTGGGCAGGGTTCCTACCGGGAGATAGGGTCTTTTATCTGTGGGGTGCCCGTCAGGACTATAGTGAAAATCCGAGCTGGCGTTGGCGTCTCTATGATCGCCATTTAATGCGACGGGTGTGGGCCCCCACCTCTTTGCTGAACTCTCGGACATTGGAATCACACCGCCAGAAGTTCAATCGGCTGCGACCCAAGATTGTTTATGCTTACCCGACGCCTCTGGCTATTTTCTGTGAGTATTTGCGAGACTCTCGACTACCCGTCCATCGTCCGCAAAGCGCCATTTGTACGGCCGAACCGTTGCTTTCGGAACAGCGCAAGCTAATTGAACAGGTTTTGGGCTGCCCTGTCTTCGAACAGTACGGCAGCCGCGAATTTGGCATGGTTGCAGGCGAATGCGAACAACACAACGGCATGCATTTCAACCCCGCGGGTGTCTATCTAGAGTTTCTGCCGGTGGAGAACTCTGATGTCCCCGGATTGCATGAGATCTTGGTGACAGATCTCCTCAATTACGGGATGCCTTTGATTCGTTACCGCGTGAACGATTGTGTCATTCTAGGCCCAGATAAATGTGCTTGCGGCCGTGGCTATCCGCTGATCCACCAAATCCTGGGACGGAGCGGCGACATTTTTCAACTATCAAATGGAGATCGAATTCCCGGAGTGGCATTTACAAATCGCGTGCTCAAAGTCTGCCCTGGTCTGGCGAAAACGCAAATTATCCAGGAAAGCCTAACGGAATTTCGCATCCGTTTTGTCCCGGGGCCAACCTTCCGCGATGGCGATCTGGATGTTCTGAGAACCAACTTGCAGCGCTTCGCCCCGGGCGAGATTACGTGGACCTTTCAGCAGGTGTCGGAAATTCCTCGTGAGCGTTCAGGAAAAACACGTTTTTGCATTTCTCGTGTGACCGGCGGAAGTATTACCAATGACCAACGAATCGCTTTTATGAGCTAGTTCTCCTGAATCTCATTGCCCTTGTCAAACCCTGTGTACCACTCGTGAACAACTCGATTAGCTGCGAGAGTCCGGCTATGCCAAATTGGCTGGATGTCACTTAAACTAGAACCGACTAAACTATTTCGGTTTTGGTCCCAGAAACCCATTTATGACCCAAAACGCATTGCTCGAAAAATCGAATCTGCCAACCCAGTCGGCGGGTCCGGCCAAGATATCTGGGAAATCGATCGCGAAAAGCGTGTTAAGTAATTGGGCATTCCTGTTTGTCAATGTTTTGGTAGCTTTCTGGATGACGCCCTTCGTTGTTAAGCAACTAGGAGATAGCTCCTACGGAATATGGGCATTGGTTCTGCAACTCACCGGTTACATGGGAGTGGTTGATGTTGGTCTACGTTCGGCCTTGGTTCGATTCATCGCCCGGCTTAGCGCTCGCAAAGATCATGCGGCACTGAACCGCCTATTGAGTTCCACACTCATTATCTATGGATCGTTGGCTCCTACGTGTATCGTGATAGGTCTACTTCTGAGTGTGTATGTGCTGCCCCACATGCAAATCGGTTCTAGCTCGCTTCACATGGCCCAAATCACTGTGGTTCTTGCGTCGGGTCTAGTAGCATGCGATTTCTTATTTGCAACGCCACACGCAACCCTCGCGGGCCTTTCCCGCTGGGACCTGATTAACGGGGTTTGGATTATCATGATTTTGATCCGCACGGCGCTGATTATCATCTTTTTGAAGCTTGGGTTTGGATTGGTAACTCTGGCGATAATCCAACTCGCTGCGCACTTAGTGGGTTACTCAATTGAAGTCGGCTTGATTCGTTTGTTTCGCCTGGTTCCTGGGTTCAAGTTTGTGCTGCACAAACCAGACCGCCAGGAACTGCAACCTGTTGTCGAGCACAGCTGGTACTCTCTGCTGCTAAGCTTGGCCAACCGCATCAACTATCAAGTGGACACGATCGTCATCGGGGCATTTCTCCCCATTGGTCAAGTAACACTTTATGTGATTGGCTTGCGTCTTATCGAATATCTCCGTGACACGATCAATTCTTCGACCATGGTAATCGCGCCCGTTGTGAGCTCTTTGGAAGCTGTTGGCGATTCATCTCAAGTGAGGAATGTTCTCGTTCGAGGGACAAAATATAGTGTGATGATCGCATGTTTCGGATGTGTAGCATTCCTCGCACTTGGTAAGGATTTTATCCGGCTGTGGATGGGCCCCCGATTTCAGACCGCTTCCGGAACTGTTTTAGTTATCCTAACGTTGAGCGTGATGTTTTCATGCACCCAGTTCGTTAGCGCTCATGTCCTTTTCGGGTTAAGCAAACATCGCATAAATGTCGGTTGGACCATCGTGGAGTCCATATTGAATCTAAGTTTGAGTCTCGCATTGGTTCATAGATACGGCATATTCGGCGTTGCCGCCGGGACAGCCATTGCGAGTTTGATTGTCCGAGGGTGGTTCTATCCGCGATCTGTTTTGAAAGCACTTGGGGTTCCTTGGGGATTGTACTTGAAACAAGGCATTCTGCCCGCAGTTGTTCCCGCCGTGAGTTTTTTTGCCGGAGGGTGGTTCTATAGCAGCCGTTTTATAATTCAGAATTATCCCGGCTTGATCCTGGCTTTTCTATCAGGCTTGATTCTATTTGCCGTCAGTGCGTGGTTTGTAGCCCTGGATGAATCTGATCGGAAGTTCGCAATTGCCGGGGGCCGCAAGATTTTCTCCGGCGCATATCTTTCGTTTCGAGTCGAAGCTGATTGAAGCGTTTCTTTCAGACTGAAGTTTCTGCATGTCGCCTCAGCGCCACAACGGTTTATGAAAACGAGATCGATTTGACTATGCTTTGCCAAGACGTGTGGTCCAGAGGTCTTCGGCCTTACTGGTGCAACCTCCCCTGACGTGCGATCCAGGGCGCGCCGATAGAATGATTCTCCC
>Ga0126378_10001997_pt1 | contig 15120 bp, 13 predicted proteins | sample PanSoiMetPlot_23_FD_92587 | JGI IMG/M metagenome (GOLD analysis project Ga0126378, IMG submission 92587) | Tropical forest soil microbial communities from Panama - MetaG Plot_23 | ecosystem: Environmental > Terrestrial > Soil > Tropical forest > Bulk soil | place: Panama | collected 2016-02-17 | reverse complement strand
GCGACCGCCTCCTTGCGCCAGTTTCAAAGCACGGTTTATATAGCAGTCGATAGGAGTTCGGCTGCGGGTCGGCATCGGAATTGCCGCCTTGACGCGCGGTTCTCCTAATCACTGGAGGCGAGTGGATGGATTTCAGGTTCAGCGCCGAAGACGAGGCGTTCCGCCAGGAGTTACGCGCCTGGCTTCAGAAGAATCGCCCCGCGCAAGGCTCGGCTGATGATGCTCATACCGACTTCATGCACGAAGGAAGCAAGGACGACTGGCAGCGCCGTCTCCGGTGGCATCGCAAGATGCACTCGGGCGGCTGGGTCGGCATAAGCTGGCCCAAGGAATATGGGGGCCGCGGAGCCACCCTCACCCAGCAGCTCATTTATAACGAGGAGATGGCAGCGGCGAACACCCCGCAGCTCGTCAATGGTCTCGGCATCATGCTGGTTGGGCCCACGATAATTCACTGGGGCACCGAGGAGCAGAAGAAACGCTACGTTCCAAAGATCCTCTCGGGCGAGGAGATCTGGTGCCAGGGATATTCCGAGCCCGGTTCGGGTTCCGATGTCGCATCCCTGCAGACCCGCGCGATCGAGGAAGGCGACTACTTTATCGTCAACGGTCAGAAAGTCTGGACCTCCGATGCACATCACGCAGACTGGTGCATCCTGCTGGTCCGTACCGATCCCAGCGCTCCCAAGCACAAGGGCATCAGCTACGTGCTGGTCGACATGCATTCGCCCGGGGTAACCGTTCGTCCGCTGGTGCAGATTACCGGCGATGCGAACTTCAACGAGGTCTTCTTCGAAGACGTCAAGGTGCCCAAGAAGAACCTGATCGGTGAGAAGAACCAGGGCTGGCAGGTCGCTATCACTACCTTGATGTTCGAACGTTCCGGTATCGGAGGCGGACGAGATCTGCTGGGGCAGGTCCGCGAACTCGCGGACTTGGCCCGGGCAGTGCGGAGCGACGGGAAGACCGCGTGGGACGATTCCAGCGTGCGGCAGAAAATTTCCGGCTTCGCGGGCGAGGCGCTGGCACTCAAGTACACCGGCTTTCGCCAGCTCACCCGGCGCCTGAAAGGGCTGCCTCCCGGACCCGAGGGCTCGGTGTTGAAGCTGGGCACCAGCGAGCTCAACCTGAAGATGAACAAGTTCGCGATGGAACTACTCGGAGCCTACGCGCAATTGGAATTCCAAGCGCCCTTCGCAGTCGACAGGGGCATTTGGTCGTATCGCATGCTCGCATCGCGCGCACTGACGATCGCCGGCGGCACGAGCGAGATCCAGCACAACATCATCGGCGAGCGGGTAATGGGGCTGCCCAAAGGGAACTGACCAGGTAATCAGACTAACCCCCTAAGGGCAGCTTCCAGCAAAGGGGCTGCCCTTTTTGTTTGCGGCCACAAGGAGACGAGCGATGGACGGCAAACTGGTTCGACTGAGAGGTTACGAGATGTCCGATCTCGACACGGTAACCAAGTGGCTTAACGATGAAGAGGTCACACAGTTTCTGGGCAGCGGCCTGCTCTCCTATCCGGTTTCATCGATCGCCGAGCGCAAATTCATTGAACAGTTTGGTCTGTCCGAATCCTCGACCGAGAAGACTTTTGCCGTAGAGACGCTGGCCGACGGTCGCCTCATCGGCACGTTGGGCCTGCACGGCATCGACTGGATAAACCGGCACTCCGCGCTAGGCATAATCATCGGCGACAAACAGTACTGGGGCCGCGGTTACGGCACCGATGCGATGCTGGTGCTGATGAGGCTCGCTTTCGACAAGCTGAACCTGCACCGCCTGTGGTTGCACGTTTATGATTTCAATACGCGCGCGATCGCTTCCTACCAAAAGTGTGGCTTCAGGCGCGAAGGGGTTCTGCGCGAGCAGCGCCTCTTCGGTCGCAAATATCACGACACCGTTGTAATGGGCATCCTCGAAGCCGAATATCACGCGCTCGGAGAAGCGAAGGCGTGACCGGGCTACTGGCGCGCGTAGAACAACGACTTTGACTCTTCGTCGGCCGGATAGAACGCCTCGATGTGAAGCTCCTCGAGCGTCACGTCCTGGGGTCTGCCGACCGTAGTAACGGTACTGAACATGCGCGCGACTTTTCCGCCCACGTCCATTTCAATCGGCAGAATCAGCGCGCGCGGGGCCTCGAAGTCGGGCTCGCGCCAGCGTGTCGGCACACCCGGGTAAGACAAGATCTCCGCGAGCAGCCGCTCCATCTGCTCGTCGCGCGCCCATGCCGCGCTCCGAAATGCCTCGTTGAGCAGCGACTTGGCAATTGGCTCCCAATTCACGATCAGCTTGCGCATTTTGGTCGGATCAAACATCAGCCGCAGCAGGTTCAACCTGGGCGGTGCCGACACCTTGAGCGGTTCCAGCTTGATTGGTTCGTCGGGCAGCACCGCGTTGAGCATACCGGTGAAGGTACTGTTGGCCATGATGATGTCCTGGTGCCGATCGAACGCGATTGCGCTGTGCGGCTCGTGCTGCTTGAGGATCAACTCGACCGCGGCGCGCACGTGGCTCATCCGGGGATCGTCCAGGTTGGTTTCCCGGTAGACCGGCGCATAGCCGGCAGCCTGGAGCAGGACATTACGTTCGCGCAAAGGAACCTCCAACACCTCGGCCAACGTCAGCACCATCTCACGGCTGGGTGTTGCCCTACCCGTCTCCAGGAAGCTGATGTGACGGGCGGAGACCTCGGCCTCCAGGGCCAGCTCGAGTTGGCTTAGATGACGTGCCTCGCGCCAGCGCCGCAGCAGCGGTCCGGCGCCGTTCAATTCAATTGCCGATGCGTTCTGATGGCTTTCCATGTGGGTAAGGCTAGCAGACTGCCCGTCAGTCGGGCGATTACCTTAAAGGTAATCGTCCGACTGAGTTGGGTCAGTCGCCTCAGATCAGCTGGCCGCCTTGATCGCAGAGGTCTGGGGCGACTCGTCGACGAAGCCAGTTACCGACTGGAATCGGCCGTCGTGAGACAGAACGGCGAAGTCCGTGCCGACGAAGTGCAGCGGCGCATCCTGGGTCCCGCCCGCCTCCCACTGAAAGCGCACCCGATCACCATACTGGTCGATGCGGCTTACGAGTCGGAACCGGTAGGCCGGGGGAAACGCCTCATGAACGGTCTGAATCATTGCACTGAGCTGCTCGTAGCCGGTGCCACCCCGATGCGGATCGATGTAGCTGCCGTTCTCGATCCAGGTTTTCGCGAGTAGCTCGGACCTGCGGCTTAAGTCTCTTTCGTTCCAGGCCGCGATGTAGTTGTCGACAACCTCCGTAACCCTGCTCATGGGAACCTCCGTCGGCATCGAGAATTGTTTCGGCGCATGCCGACACGATGCCGTGGGGCTGACATAAAGCGGAGGCCCAGCTCTCATCAATTACTTCGCTGGTAGGTGCTAGGCCTTACTTCGAGAGGCAGTCGGCTGACGCCGCAGAATCCGGATCCTCCATGCTCTCGACCAGGACGTTCATACTATGGTCACTTTGTGCGCGGTCCGGACTCGCGACTCCAGCATAATGGCGCAGAACTGGTTCACCCGCCGCTCAGTGCACCGACGATTTGAACTTCATCGGTCGGCTTGAGCGGGACGTCGATGGTCCGAACCAATTCGCGCGCAACGAAGATTCTGATGTGCGGGCGAATACGACCCAGCTCATCGATCATCCGAAAGCGGATTCCCGGAAAAGCTGCGTCGAGGTTGACGAGAACCTCGTCCAGGCTGGCACCGGTCATTTCGACCTCCGTCGCGCCGCGCGTGTAGGAGCGCAGCTGGCCTGGAATGATCACACGCATTAGTCGAGGACCGCGGCTTCAACCGAAAGGATCCGCTGCAGGTGCGCTGCGGCTTGGGTCCAGCCTTCACCTTCGTTGTTACTAATCCATAACTCGCCCGAAGTGGTTCCGAAGTAGAGACCCAGCGGATCGAGACCATCGCCGGAAAATGCCTGTCTCAGGACCGTGAAATAAGCGTGCTCGCGCGGGAAGCCGTGATCCTGTCGTTTCCACGAGGCACCGCCATCGCGCGTCTGGTAGACGGCGGGTTTGCCATGCGGACTGGTGCGCGGCCAGGTGGCGGTCGCATCCATCGGAAATACCCACGCCCGGTCGGCGTTGCGCGGGTCGAGTACGATGCCAAAGCCGACGTCGCCGATCGCCGCAGGCATGTTGCGGCCGATGCGCAGCCAATCTTCGCCGGGTCGATCGAGCCGGTAGATGCCGCAGTGATTCTGTTGATAGAGCCGATCGGGATTGCGCGGATGCATGGCCAGACAATGGGTATCCTGCCCATACTCGGGATAGGGATCCGGCAAGAAATTCGCTTCCACCTGGCGATTGAGCGGTCGCCAGCTCTCGCCATTATCGCTGGTCTCGAGCACGCCTGCCGCTGAGGAACTGTAGTACATGTGCGAAGCTTGGCGCGGATCGATCAACACCGCGCCGAACACCTGGTTGTCCGGCGTCACATTCTCGCTCGGCGCCCATTTGGGAAGCATCGGATTGCGGTTGAAACCTTCGATCTCGGACCAGGTCGCCCCGCCATCTTCACTGCGAAAGATTCCCGCCGGCGAGGTGCCGGCGTACCAGACCCCGGGTTCGCCCGGCAGCGCGGGCGTCAGGGAGCAGGTGTGGTCGACCGCGCGCTGCGCCATGCCCTCGGGCGGCCTGCCGAACATCGGCGGTCGTGTGGCCTCGGTCCAGGTCCTACCCATATCCAGGGATCGAAAGATCGTGGGTCCAAGGTGTCCGGTGCGTGCGGCCGCGAGCAAGGTTCTGTGATCACGAGGATCCAGCACGATGTGATCGATGATGTGCCCCAGAAAATGGGGGCCGTCGACCCGCCATCGCCTGCGTGACGAATCCGCATAGTAGACAAGAGCGCACTTGCGGGTACCAACCAGAACGGCGATTTCGAGACGTGGCTGGGCAATCGACGACTTTCGTTTCGGCGCGGTCGCCGCAGACCTGATGTGCGCTCGGTCGGGGCGTTTGCGCTTATCGGTTGCTCTTTTCATCTCGTTCTCTCCTTCGCTTCCGGTCCCCGTCGTCTGCACCAATTTCAGGAGAGTCGAATGAACACAGGCAATAACGACATCTATGTTTGCAGGAGCGCAACTCTCGCGGAACCGCTCATGCCCCGGATTCCCCCAGTGCTGGGGCGAAAACCTCCTGCTCCTCGCGGACCCCTTTCAATTGATGTCGACCCAGGTGCTCCATCTCCACGCCACTTGCAAGGGCAAAGCTGGCCGACGTTACGAGCTCACGACCAAGTTCGCCCGCCAACTTTTCCAGTCGCGACGCATGATTGACGGCGGGGCCGACCACGGTGAAGTCGAGGCGATTGGGAGCACCAATGTTCCCGTAGCTGACTTCACCGAGATGCAGTGCCAACCCGAAGCGAATCTCGGGCTCACCCGCATCTCGGCGCGCCAGGTTGCGCTCCGTGATCTTCGCCCGCACGACCACGGCCGCGCGCAGGGCTGCCCTGCACCGTGCGGCAACCTCGGCCTGACTCTCGAGTTCAAAGATCGCCAGCATCGCGTCACCAATGAATTTGAGCGCTTCTCCGCCCTCGGCTGCGACCGCATCGACCACGATTTCGAAGTATTCGTTCAACAGGGCGATCACCCGGTCCTTGGCCAGCGAGTCCGTGAGTGTGGTGAACCCGCGCAGGTCGCAGTACCAGATAACTGCGTGGATGGTTTCCTGGCTGCCACGGGTGATCGCGCCCGACAAGACTCTCTCGCCGGTACGGTGCCCGACATAGGTATCGAGAAGGTAGCGTGCCACCCGGCGAGTCGATTGGAGCTCGACAATGATGGCGAGCGCGTCGGCAATCGCGGTCAGATCCGCAAGCTCGGGTTCACTGAATCCGCCGGGCCGGTTGGTCGCCCAGGAGATGGTGTTGATTTCGCCGCTCGAGCAAATCATCGGCATGGCTACGTAGTCGGTGCCGCCGGCGGCGCGCAGTTCCTCGACGATTGGATAGTCGAGCGGGCATCCCGGATCGCAGATTTTCCGACGGATGCGTCGACCGGTGCGTTTGAGCTCGGCCACCGGACTGCTGGTCCACTCGGGGCTCTCGGTAAAGGCGTGTGGCGCGGCTCTTCGCACCGCGCCCGGGTCTTCGCGCCGCCACGTGTAGGCGCTGGCGACGACTTGCGGATGCAAGGTTGCGACCGAACAGAATGCGCGCCACAGCGGGATGCCGGCGGCCACGATGCGCCGGCACATCTCGTCCCCGAATTCGCGCATACGGGTATTGTGGCGTCCACTGCTGAGCATCCAGTTGACGACTTCGACCGCTCCCCTGTTACCTGCGCTTTGGTCATGCATGGGATTCGCCGACGCCCGTCCGCCGCAAGTATAGAGTCGCTCCGCGCAGTAACTCCACGATTGAAATTCGGCATAGTGCACAGCTCGTTGCGCCCTCGCGATGGATAGCTGAACCGGCGACTCTCCCGTAACGAAGTCTTTATCCGCACCATCTTGTCCCCGGCGGCTGTTCTGGTCACCATGTTGGGGGGAATGTTGAGCGCCAGCCGCTCAGTCACCTGCAAGGATGACGCCATGCCGGAGCCGGAAGTCGCCGACCGTCAACTCACCGAGTTCATCGAGTTCGCGCGCCATCTCGCAAGGGTAGCCGGCACCATAATCTTGCCCCACTTTCGGGCCGCGCTGGATGTCACCAATAAGAAAGCCGACTCCGGCTTGTTCGATCCGGTAACGATTGCCGACCGCGACGCCGAGCAAGCTATTCGCAACGAGATCTCACGCAAATATCCGGGGCACGGCATTCATGGCGAAGAGCATGGACTCAAACCTGGCAGTGAACGCTTCATCTGGGTAATCGATCCGATCGACGGCACCCGTGCGTTCATCCTGGGACTGCTGCACTGGGGCACGCTGATCGCGCTCAACGATGGTAAGCGACCGATCGTCGGGGTGATGCACCAACCCTATACGGGCGAGACGTTTTTCGGCTCACGGCTGGGCGCGGAGTTCGAGCATGGCGGGACCGGGCGTCCGCTGCGCGTTCGCAAATGCCTCCGCATTGAAGATGCGATCGTCTCCGCCACCGATCCTGCGATGTTTCGGCAAGGGCCCGAACGCGACGCGTTTCGCGAGATCGCGCGGAGCGCCCGCCTCACGCGCTACGGCGGCGACTGCTACGCGTACTGCATGCTTGCCAGTGGTCTCATCGATCTGGTCATCGAGTCACAAAACCAGGCCTACGATCTGCAGGCGCTTATGCCGATCGTCGAGGCGGCCGGAGGGGTGATGACCACCTGGGCGGGCGGTTCGCCACAGGATGGGGGACAATCGGTCGCGGCCGGTGATGCCGCGTTGCACAAGATAGCATTGGGGATTCTCGGGGCCGGTGTGCCGCGGCGTTAGAGAGGGGCGCAGCGCGGTAATTTGATGCTGAAAATCTGGGGTCGCCGCAATTCATTCAATGTTCAGAAGGTGATGTGGCTGGTCGGCGAACTGGGACTGGAGCACCAGCACATCGATGCGGGTGGTTCTTTTGGCGGACTCGACCGGCCCGAATTCCTGCAAATGAATCCACACGGCCGCGTGCCGGTGGTCGACGACAATGGGGTCATCGTCTGGGAATCACACAGCATTATTCGCTATCTCAGCGCGAAGTATGGCCGGGGTTCATTTTGGATCGAGGAACCCGCGCAGCGCTCGTTCGCGGACCGCTGGATGGATTGGTCGCTCGCAACTTTGCAACCCGACTTCATGGATCTCTTTTGGGGTTTGTACCGAACCCCTGCCGAAAAACGTGATTGGCCCAGGATTAACACCCTGGTCGCGCGCTGTGCCGACCACTTTCGGCTGCTCGATCGGCACCTGTCCGGCAGCTCCAACCTGGCGGGAAACAGGCTTTGCATGGCCGACATACCGGCGGGCACCGCGCTGTACCGGTACTTCGAGCTCGAAATCGAGCATCCTGCCGTACCCAACCTAACCGCGTGGTACGAGCGGCTACAGATACGCGCTCCGTACCGGCAGCACGTTATGATTCCGTTCGACGATCTTCGCGGCCGGCTCCAGTACTAACGCGCGCGCCGGCGAGCGCGTTCTTTCGGGGCACGGGATTTTTCGGGTTCTTCCTGGGCTTCCTTGCCCAGTTCTTCGGCGTCGCGGTCTGCCTTGACCTCGACCCCGCGCTTCTTGAGCGATTCCTTGAGCGCACTCATCAGGTCGATGACCTTGCCGCGCTGAACCTCGGGGGGAGGCTCGGCGATTTCCTGGCCGCTGGCCTTCTGGCTTGCCGCCTCGATGACTCGTTCCCGATAACCGTCTTTGTACTTGTCGATGTCGAACTTTTTCTCGGTCAGATCACCGATAAGTCGCTTGGCCAGATCGATCTCGGCCGGTTTCGCAGGGGCGTCCGCTCCGTGGTTGATCTCGCCAAAGCCCCGCACCTCGTCGCCATAGTGCATGGTGTGGAGCATGAGACCATCCTGGTAATTGCGGATCAGGACGACGTGTTCCTTACCCCGCATCGTGTATCGAGCGACCGCCACTTGCCTGGTGTCATCCATGGCTTTGGCCAGCAGACGATAGGCGCGCGCCGAGGTCGGTTCGCACCCGAGCAGAAATGGACTCTCAAAAAATACCGGGTCGACTTCCTCGATCGGAATGAATTCGCTGATTTCGATCGCGTGATCGCCGCGCGCCTCGAGGTTCTTTAACTCCTGGTCGGTGAAAGTGACATAGCGTCCTTTCTCGATCTCGTAGCCCCGAACCAACTCGCCGCGGTCGATAATCGCGTCGTCGACCGGGCAATAAATCTTCTGTTGGATGCGGCTATTGTCTTTCGCGTGCAGGAGATTGAAGCTTATCGCCTTCGAGCTGGTAGCGGGAAACAAGCGCACCGGAATCGAAACCAGTCCGAAGGTGATACTTGCAGTGGCTATTGATCGTGGCGGCATCGCGTTAGCCTCCGTTCATTCCACGAAACCCTGTAAAGTATGCAGGGCGGGATTGTATTTAGCTCCGGGTATCGTCTTCAACTAGGGTACCAATAGATCGGCGGAATTATCCGTGCCACTCGATCGATACCGCAGCAAACGCAGTGCCAATCGCACTCCGGAGCCGTTCGGCGGCCCTCAGCCGGCGAAAAGCCCCACGAAAGGCGGCATTTTCGTCATCCAGCAGCATGATGCACGCCGGATGCATTTTGACTTCAGGATGGAAATGGACGGGGTTCTGCGATCCTGGGCAGTTCCCAAAGGTCCCGCTCTGAACCCGGCCGACAAAAGGCTGGCAATGATGGTTGAGGACCATCCCCTCGAATACGGCGACTTTGAAGGAATCATTCCCGCGGGCAACTACGGCGCGGGCGCAGTCATCGTGTGGGATCGCGGCACCTACACGATGATCGACCCGGCCCGCGGAAGCCCATCGGAAGCCGTAGACAAGGGCAAGATCGACTTCGGGCTGAGCGGCTACAAACTCCACGGAGTTTTCACCCTGGTTCGCACCAGTCCGCGCGACGCCACGCGCGCGGGCGAGAAACAACAGTGGCTGCTCATCAAGAAGCGCGACGCATTCGCTGAGGACGAGGACGTCCTGGAGAAACACCCGCGCTCGGTTCTGTCGGGGCTCACCGTCGCGGAACTGCAGGACAGCTCCCGCGTCGCGCAGGAGCTTATCGAAACGCTGGCCAAGCTCAAAGCGCCGGGGCTCAAGGAAAAGCTTGCACCGCGCGCATTTCCGCTGATGCTCGCCAAGCTGAGCGAAGAGCGCGTGGACGGCGAGCAGTGGTTATTCGAGCTCAAGTACGATGGGGTCAGGGCTCTGGCGATTCGCGATGGCGAGCACACGCGGTTGTTCGCGCGCAGCGGCAGAGAGATAACCGCGCGTTATCCGGAAGTAACCCTGGCCTTCAACAGCTTGCCATTCGACCGGTTCGTTATGGACGGCGAAATCGTTGCTCTCGATGAGAGGGGGAAACCCAGCTTCCAGCTGCTCCAGCGCCGGATGCACGTCGATGACCGTCGTCAGGTCGCACGCCTCAGTTTCTCCGTCCCGGTCCACCACTTCCTGTTCGATATACTCGTTTTCGATGGTTATGAGCTTCGCGAATTACCGCTCGAGCAGCGCAAACATCTGCTTAGTCAGCTCATTCGCGGTGACGGTCCGCTGCGCTACTGCGACCACGTGGTTGGTCACGGCCGCGAATTCTATGACGAGGTGGCGAAAGCCGGCCTGGAGGGCATAATCGCCAAACGGCGCGAAGCCCCCTATCGAGGAGTGCGCAGCACGGATTGGCTGAAGATCAAGTGCCCGCTCACTCGCTCATTCGTCATCGGCGGGTACACGGACCCGGAGGGAACCCGCACCTATTTTGGCGCGCTATTGCTCGGGATGTACGACGAGCGTGGCGAACTCCGCTTCATGGACAAGGTCGGCACCGGATTCAGCCGCGACCTGCTCGCGGAAATTCATGCCCTTCTCAAGCCGCTGTCGCGGGCAACTTCGCCGTTTCGCAAATCCGGCCCCGACGAACCCACACCGCCACGCGAGGCGCATTTCTGCGAACCAACAATGGTCTGCGAGGTTCGCTTCGGGGAGTTCACCGACCACGGCGGCATCCGGCATCCGGCGTTTCTCCGTCTGCAGCCGGACAAAGACCCGCGCCAATGTCTGTATGAACAAATCGATGAAGAGGGCACGGCGCTGGCGTCGGGAACCGATGACCTTTCGGAGCCGGGTGGCGCGATTCGCGAGGCTGCCGAGCCAAGCGGGCAAGCCGGTAACCATCGACGGCGGCCCGATGACAACAGCAAGGTGGTAACGACTCATCCCGACAAGGTGTTCTGGCCCAAGGAGGGGTACACCAAGGGAGAGATGGTCGATTACTATCGCGCCATTTCGAAGTGGATGCTGCCTTACCTGGCGGATCGGCCGGTAATGCTGACCCGGTATCCGGACGGAATCGCCGGCAAGAGCTTCTATCAGAAGGACGCGCCGGCTTTTGCTCCACGGTGGCTTCGTACGGAAAAGATCTACTCAGAAGACGCGGATCGCGAGATCAGCTTCTTCATCATCGATAGTGAAGACGCGCTGGCGTACATCGCCAATCTCGCAGCCCTCACCATCCACGTGTGGTCTTCACGCATCATTCATCTTGAGCGGCCCGACTGGCTGCTGTTTGATATCGATCCGAAGGGATCGACCACTCCCAACGCTGTCTTGGTCGCAAAGGAAGTCGCCAAGACTTTGCGCGAGCTGGGGGTGAGGCCCTATATCAAGACTTCGGGCCAAATGGGCCTGCACGTCGTTGTAGGACTCAAGCCCAGATATACCTACGACCAGGCCAAGATGTTCTCGGAGCTGGTGGGACGGGTGGTGGTGGAACGCATACCGGAGATCGCGACGATGAATCGGAATCCGAGCACGCGCAAGGGCAAGGTGTATATCGACTACCTGCAACTCGGGCACGGAAAAACCATCGCGGCTCCCTTCAGCCTCCGGGCGCAAGACGGCGCGCCGGTTTCCGCGCCGCTCGAATGGAGCGAAGTGCGCACCGATCTCGATCCGCAGTCATACAACATCAAGACCATCGTCCAGCGCATGACTCGACTTGGCGAGGATCCCTTTCTGGGTGCGCTGACCGACCAGGTGACCCTGGAAGAAGCGCTCCCCACTTTGGAAAAAACGGTTGCTCGCCCGTCCTCCTGATTCGGTGCCCTTCCGGTGGCTCCTTCCAGCCGGATCTCCGCTCGTCCCAGTTCGATTCCCCAAACAGTCTTTGAACACGGCGAGCTGGGTCCGCTGACCCGCAATCGCTCACTCAGAACGTGAAGTCGGGAGACTTGCCGAGCAGAAACGCGCCGGCGCGGGCCACCATCGCTTCATTGACTGCCGCGTGCTGCGTCAAGGTGTGAATGTCGCGCAGATGGCGCTGCAGGGAAGACGAATTATATGGTGCGGTTCCTCCACCCGCCGTATAGCAGCTATCGACTATCGAAGCGGCAGTTTGTGCCGCCCATGCCACGCTGCCGATCACGCGCGCCGTCTCCGGCGGCGTCGGCGAGCGTCCGGTGAGTGACGATTGCCACACCACGCGCGATTCCGCCATGAGCAATTCGCGCGCGGCGCGCAAGCTCGTCTCTGCGTGCGCGAGTCGATAGTGGAACAGCGGTGAGTCCGCAATCGCGGAGCCGGTGTAGAGACGTTTCTTGTTGGTCTGTACCAGCGCGATGATGTCAGCGAGCGCGTGCCTGGCAATCCCCACCCCCACGGCGCCGATGTGCAGGGCGAACGACACCACCGGCGCCTTGTACAAAGCGCCTGACACACACGACTGCCCCATAAAGATGTCCAGCGAATCATCGGATGGGACGCGGAGGTCCTTCACCTCGATGTCATGGCTGCCGGTGCCGCGCAGGCCGGCAACCTCCCAGGTGTCGATGATCGTCACCTGGTCGTTGCGAAACAGCATCGCGCGTATGTCGTTGGAACCGGGCAGCAAGCCGGGCCGTGGTCGACCGTTCTCGGTAATTACGCAATTGCCAATCAGGAATCGCGAATGTTGGCAGCCGCTCGCGAATGCCCAGCGCCCATTCACGAGGTACCCACCCGCGCCCGCGGCCGCCTGCCCCCGTGGTGCGAAGCCCCCGCCGACGATCACGTCGGGTGTGTTCGCGTAGATTTGATCGAATCGAGACCGCGGCAGCAGGGCGAGCAGCATCGGTGACTCCGACCCGATCATGACCGTCCACCCCGTCGCCCCGTCGGCCGCCGCAATCGTCTCGAGGATCTCCATGGATAACGGCAAATCGACCTCGAGGCCGCCGTGGCTGCGAGGCGTAAGCATGCGGAAGCACCCGGCCGCGATCAGTTGGTCGAGCAAATCGACCGGCAATCGCCGCCCGGATTCGATTTCCGCCGCGCGGGCGCTGATGGAAGGCGCCAGATCCCGCACCGCAGCGAGCACATTGATACTATCGTCAGGCATCTCCGTTTCTCTCGGCCAGAAATGACAGACTGCACCGGCCTGGAGCAAACAGAGCCCTTGCACTAGACGGGGGAAGAGGTGCATCTGCGAGGAAGGTGAAAGAACGACTCTCGGGCAGAGACCCACGAGCATCCGCACCGCTCGCACTGGTCTGAGGCCGGAACTGCGCGGCGGCCCGCCGCCAGAGGACCATGCCTAGCGAGGGTCCGCTTCCGCGTAGCGTTTGAACGCGTCCAGCGCGACGTCCCAGAAGCCGCTCACTTCTTCAAGTTTGGCGATCAGCTGGCGGACCGCGTCACGCCCCATCGGCGCCAGTTCGTAAATCTGCTCGCGGCCGCTTTTCTTGGCGCGGATCAGGCCGGCCCGCTTAAGCACTCGCGTATGTTTGCAAACCGCCGGGCGGCTGATCGCAAAGCCTCTCGCAAGCGCGCTGGCCCGGCACGGGCTGGAAGCGAGTCGCCGCAGCAGTTCGCGGCGAGTTGAATCGGCCAGCGCGGCGATAGTGTTGTCAATTTTCATCTCTTAATACGTAACTCGCCAGTTACGTGATTGCAAGCCTGTACACCCACAAGCTTTCTTTGAGCGTCCGTGCGCGACGACTCCTCCGTCACTGAGTTCGGCTCTATCAACCTTGTCGCTAACCTTCGACCTGACACGGACAGCGTTTCGCGAATTGCCGAGATCGCGGTGCAACCACTTGATCTGGTGGGCTTACCCAACGCCAGGAAGTCCGCGGGATGGTTGGTGCCAGATTCCTTTGATTCAACTCCCCACTTGGCCTGAGCGCTTGGCGTCTTCACGCGCCCGCAGTTCGCGCCGCATGATTTTCCCAGTCACAGTGGACGGAAATTCATCCAGGAACTCAAACTCCCGCGGCGCCTCGTGGGCGGCCAGCCGGGTCTTGACGTGGGTCCGAATCTCTTCGACCAGACTCTCGGACGGCGAAAATCCGGGCAGCAACTTGATGAATGCCTTGATCGCCTGGCCTCGCTGCGGATCGGGCACACCAATGACCGCACACGATGCGACGCAGGCGTGCTCCATGATCTTGGCTTCGATCTCAGAGGGACCGATCCGGTAGCCGGAGCTCTTGATTACGTCGTCGTTGCGTCCCTGGAAGTAGACGTAGCCTTCCTCGTCCATGTGGCCGAGATCGCCGGTCATGCACCATTCGCCCTTGAACTTTTCGCTCATCGCGTTCGGGTTCTTCCAGTACTCACGCATCACTACCGGCGAGTCGCGCCGAATCGCAATTTCGCCGGTCACGCCCGCCTTCAATACTTCACCTTCGGCCGAGACGATCGCGACGTGGTGGCCCGGATAGGGCTTGCCCAACGGCTCCAGGCGCGCCTTCTCAACCCTGCTGCAGGTGCCGATAAAGTAATTGGCTTCGGTCTGGCCAAACCCCTGGTTAAATTCGACCTGCAGCTCCTCGTCTACCCATTTTGCGAGCTGCGGACTGACGGGCTCGGCGCCGCTGACGATGCAGCGGAGTTTGAGTTGTCGGTACTTTTCGCGCGGGTTCTTTATCTCGCGCAGAACTTTAAGTGCGGTGGGAGGATACAAACCCACCGACGCACCGTACTTCTCGAGCAGTCGGAAGGTCACTTCCGGATCGAAGCGAGCCTTGCTGCGATAGGCGAGCACCGGAATTCCATAGGGCCAGATCGCCAGCAACCCGTCGAGCAATCCCCCCGCCCACGCCCAATCCGCGGGGCTATAGTAGAGGTCGCCATCACGCAAATAGTTGTAGGAGTAGTCGATGCCGTTGTGCCCCAGTACGTAGCGGGCTACATGCAGCACGCCCTTGGGGTTTCCAGTGGTGCCGGACGTGTACATCAGCAGGGCCGGATCTTCCGCGCTCGACTTTTCCATCGCGAGGCCCGCTGCGCCCTTGCTCATGAGCTCATCAAAACTAAGTGTGCCTCTGACCTGGCCTGCGACTATAAGGTGTTTGAAATTGGGAAGGCTCTTACGATCCACGGCATCCATTTTGCCGACGGTCTCAGGCTCCATCAGGATTGCCTTCGCGGCACTGTTCTCGAGCCGGTACTGAATTGCATCGGGGCCGAATAGCTTTGAGATGGGAAGCGCGATCGCGCCGATTCGATAGATGGCCATGTGCGCGATCGCCGTCTCCGGT
>Ga0126378_10001996_pt1 | contig 15123 bp, 11 predicted proteins | sample PanSoiMetPlot_23_FD_92587 | JGI IMG/M metagenome (GOLD analysis project Ga0126378, IMG submission 92587) | Tropical forest soil microbial communities from Panama - MetaG Plot_23 | ecosystem: Environmental > Terrestrial > Soil > Tropical forest > Bulk soil | place: Panama | collected 2016-02-17 | reverse complement strand
GTCCATCACGCCGAGTCCGAGGCGCGCGAAGAGTACGCCAAACAACGCGGGGCGACGGCTCGCTGAAGGAGAATGGTTAACCATGCTGGGACGAAAACTTGCGCGGCATGGACTCGCCATCATTGCCATGGCTCTGCTGGGTGGCTTCCTGGCGGCAACGTTGGTGCGCCTGGCTCCGGGCTTCAATACGGATGAAGCGCAACTGGATCCTCGCCTGAATTCCGCCAGTGTGCAAGCTTTGAAACAGGTCCGCGCCGATCAGAGCAATATTTTTCGCTTCTATGCACACTCCCTGAGGCGTGCGTTGCGCGGTGATTTAGGCGTCTCCCTTTCACTTGGTCAGCCCGTGAACGACCTGTTGCGTGAGCGCATTCCCTTAACGCTGCGACTTGTCGGAATGGGACTCCTACTCAGTTGGGCAGCCGTAATGGCGCTCGCGTTGAGCGCCGCCCGTCTCAGAATCTCGGCCTATGACGGGCTGGCCACCACGCTTAGCGGAACCTTGGTCTGCCTCCCGGCTGCGGTGCTGGCTCTATTGTCAGTGCTGTGGAATGTTCCGGGGGCGTTGGCAATCGGGCTGATTATTTTTCCGCGCGACTACCGTTACACGCGCAACCTGCTGGCGAAGGCTTATACCCGGCCGCACGTGCTGGCGGCGCGGGCCAGGGGCCTTGGGGAAGGGCGAATTCTTTTCTGGCACATCATTCCTGTGGCAGCTCCGCAAATCCTGGCAGTTGCTGGTGTTTCCGTGAGCCTTGCTCTGGGCGCAACTATTCCCGTGGAAGCACTGTGCGGACTAGCCGGGGTCGGTCAGTTAGCATGGCAGGCCGCTTTGTCCCGCGATCTTCCATTGCTGGTGAACATCACGATTCTGGTGACACTCGTGACCTTGCTGGCCAACTCAGGTGCCGATCTAATCGGTTCCATGTGGCGAGGCCAGTCATGAAGGCGTGGCGGATGGTGGCCTGGGTTGTATTGCTACTTGTAGCCGGCGTGTCTCTGGCCGCCAACCGGCTCGCTCCGGCAGGATATGCAAAACAGTACCGCGAAGCAGTTGCCGCTCCGCCGACCCACCAGCACTGGCTCGGCACGGACGACGTCGGCCGGGATCGCTTCGCCCGCTTGCTTTACGGAACCAGAATTTCCCTCTTACTCGCTCCTGCCGCAGCTCTGCTGTCTACATTGATGGCGGCCCTGATTGGCGGCCTTGCTGGATATCTGGGCGGGATCTGGGCGCGCGCAGCTATGGCCATGACGGATCTGTTCTTGTCTCTGCCCTGGCTCTTCTTGCTGATCACCATCCGCGCCCTCATGCCGCTGAATGTGGCTCCGCTGGTTTCAGTGTTGGTGACCTTCTTATTGCTCGGCGTTTTAGGTTGGAGCAGTGCGGCGCGCGTGCTGTGCTCAGCAACCACCACGCTGCGAAACGCAGATTTCGTGAGGCAAGCCAAAGCCTCGGGCATTCAAGGTTCCCGTCTGTTTTGGATCCACGTACTACCCAACCTCCGGCCCGCTCTCTACGCCCAATTTTGGATTTCAATTCCAGTGTTCATTTTGAGCGAGGCGAACCTTGGAATTCTGGGCCTGGGCGTAGCGGAACCCTTGCCATCATGGGGAAGTCTGTTGAAGGAATTGGAAGGAATGGTCTCGGTAGGAGACGAGCCGTGGAAGTTCGTGCCTCTGATACTGCTGATCATTGTCGTGACATCGTTCCAACTTGTGCTTTCGAATCCGGATGAGGTGGCTGCGTAGCCGCCCTAAGAGGTTTGTGTCCATGCAGAGGAAGTGGAAAAGAAAAATTGCGATCTCAACACTGTGCCTGATGGCTCTGGCGGGCAGTGCGCTGGCCCAAGGAACTCTGCGCTTTTGCCTGCGTTGGGAGCCCAAGACCTTCAATCCGTTGAAGGTGGAAGAGGACGCATCTATGGCGATCCGTTACCTGACGGGCGGTGTTCTGGTCCGCCTCAACCGCCAGACCCAGACGCTCGAGCCCGGGCTCGCCGAGTCGTGGACGGTTTCCAAAGATAGTAAGCAAATCACCTTCAAGCTGCGCAGCGGCATTTCCTTCTCCGATAGCACCCCCTTCTCGGCCGAAGACGTCGCCTACACCGTGCAACAACTGATGGATCCGGCGCTTCATTCGCCCACCGGAGACTCTTTCCGTTCGGGCCCGGGAAATCTAGAGACGAAAATCATTTCGCCGCTGGAGATTGCCATTACCTTCCCCGCCCCGGTCGCCGCGCTGGATCGGCAATTCGACCAAGTCGCGATTATGTCCATGCACTCGCCCAAGAAAGAGATGGCCGTTTTGGGCCCGTTCATGGTCGCTGACTACAAACCGGGCTCCATGGTCGTTCTCAAAAAGAATTCCAACTACTGGAAGTCCGACGAACAGGGGCGGAAGCTTCCTTATCTCGATGGCATTGAGCTCGACATCCAGCCCAATCGAGACGTGGAAATGCTGCGCTTGAAGCGCAACGAGATTGACCTGATCAACAGCCTGGACAGCGATTACTATGACAAACTCGAGGCCACATCTGCGCAGATCGTCCATGACTCGGGGCCTTCGCTCGACAGCGAGTTCATGTGGTTCAACCAGGTGGCGAAATCACCGCTTCCCTCCTTCAAGAAGAATTGGTTCCGTTCGGCAAACTTCCGCCGAGCCCTCTCGGAGGCAATCAATCGCGACGACATGGCGAAGATCGTATTTCGCGGGCATGCAAAGCCCGCACTCGGCCCTGTCTCTCCGGCCAACAAGTTCTGGTTTGACGACAAGCTGAAACCCATCCCGTATTCCGCCGATGCGGCCTTGAAGTCGCTCCAGTCCGACGGCTTTCGCTTGGAAAACGGCGTTTTGAAAGACAAAGATGGCGATGAAGTGATCTTCTCGATCATCACGAACTCCGGCAACAAGTACCGTGAGCGCATGGCCACGATGATTCAGGAAGATTTGCAGAAGATCGGAATTCACGTCAACGTCGTGACCCTCGACTTCCCTTCTCTGATCCAGCGCATGACGGAGACATTCGATTACGAGGCGATTTTGTTGGGGTTCACCAACGTGGGGCTTGATCCGAACGAACAGATGAACGTCTGGTTGAGTTCGTCAGAGAATCACCAATGGAATCCTTCGCAGAAGACTCCTGAGACCGTGTGGGAAGCCGAAATTGACAAGCTCATGCGAGCCCAGGCTTCATCGGCAGACCTGAAGAAGCGCAAAGAGAGCTTCGACCGGGTGCAGGAGATCGTAGTCGAACAGGCGCCCTTTATTTACTTGATAAATCGCAATGCGCTTTCCGCGATTTCGGCCAACATCCAGGGAGCTAACCCTGTCGTCCTCGTCCCCCAGACCTACTGGAATGCGGAACGGCTCTCGGTGAAACCGTGAGCGAGCAATCCCAGAACGTTCTTCTTTCGGCGCGCGTCTCCATCGCCTACGCCGATAGACCAGCGGTTTTGGAGGATGTTGAATTCCACATACGCCGCGGAGAAGTATTAGGGCTCATCGGCCAAAGTGGGTCGGGCAAGAGCACGCTGGCTTTAGCGATCCTAGGTCTGCTCGACCGAAAGAAAGTACATTGCGAAGGAAGCATTCAGTTTGAAGATTGCGAACTGCTGCATTTGCCGGAAAGTGACCTGCGCAGCATACGTGGGCGCAAGATCGCCCTTGTACTGCAGAGTCCGCTGTCCTCGCTGAATCCCGCGCTCAAGATCCGCACCCAGTTAAGCGAAGCGTGGCGGGCACACGCATCGGGATCCAAGTCCGACTGCGACTGCGCGATCCGCGAGGCCCTCGAGAGCGTGAGCCTGCCCTCCACCGACGAGTTTCTGCGCAAATATCCATCACAAATGAGCATCGGCCAGGCGCAGCGCGTGCTGATTGCTATGGCCGTTATGCATCGCCCCGCGCTTCTGATCGCTGATGAAGCGACCAGCGCGCTCGATGTGATCACGCAATCCGAAATCTTGGCTCTGTTCCGGCAGTTGAATCGCGGTTCCGGCATGGCCATCCTTTACATCTCGCACGATCTCGCGTCAGTAGCAGGCATTTGTGATCGTGTCACCATCCTCCATCAAGGCTCCATCGTTGAGACTGGAGAAACCACACAGGTACTGAATCGACCTCAGAATGAATACACCCGGCGGATCATGGCGGCGATGCCCAAAATGCCACAGCTTTCTGAAGCCAGCCGAGCCGCAGGGGTCTAACCGCCCCGGGTTCTGTCGGCCAATCCAAAAATCCGAATTTCTGCTGGCTCGTCTGCCATGCGTTCGCCTTTCCCAAAATGGACCAGGAGTAACTCGGCTACGCCGACGGTTTCCGAGAAACGTGAGACAAATTGTCTCGTGCCCGCTTCGGCGGGACAGAGTGTCCCACAGGAACTATCCTGGCGGCCCGCATCTCCCTATTTTTGTATAGTTTGCAAAACCAGGATTGGTTCTCACCTTGCAACCATTGGCTTGGTACGAAACGCGACCGTTACCCCCATTCAGCAACGAAAGGGTGAGACTTCATGGTGCGGACACAAAAATTACGTAAGCCGCTCGAACGCAATGAGCGACACAGTGCGGCTTGGGGCAAACGTTTAGGTTTGGTGCTCCTGCTGGCCTCGAGCGTGGCCTTCGGACAGGTCCGGCGCGATGCGGCTGAGACTGGCCGGTTCTCGCGCATTTCGCCCGAGCTTTCGGGCATGCTGGCCCAGGCAAAGCGTGGTGTGGTTCGTGGCCAGACCGTCAAAGTTATCGTGCAGTACAAGCAGGTTCCTAGGGCGTCACACTACGCCACCATGCAGAGCCGAGGCGGCCGCCTGCATGTCAAGCTGCACATGATTAGGGCTGCGTCGTTTACGATCCCGGTGAGCGCGCTGCCCGCGCTCGAAGCGGATGCGGCCATTGAGTCGGTAACGATCGATCATCCAATGAAGCTGATGGATGACACGACCGACAGCGTAGTCGGTGCGAGCTCCACTTGGAACTCTGGCTTCACTGGCGCCGGCATCGGCGTCGCCGTCATTGACAGCGGCATCAACGACAGCCATCCGGATCTGTGGGACTCGGCCCATACCTACTCTCGCGTCGTTTATCACCAGGACTTCACCGGCACACCCGCGACCAACTCCAGTGGTGCCAACTATGATCTGTACGGTCACGGAACGCACGTCGCTGGAATCATCGGCGGTAACGGATCTCTGTCGGGTGGACAATATGAGGGCGTAGCCCCCGGCGTGACGCTAATTGACCTGCGTGCTCTCGACGCTAATGGCTCCGGCAGCGATAGCACCGTCATCGCAGCCATCCAGCAAGCCATCGCTCTCGAGAGCACCTATAACATTCGAGTCATCAACCTCTCTTTGGGCCGCGGTATCGCGGTCAGCTACGCGCAAGATCCTCTTTGCCAGGCGGTTGAAGCCGCGTGGAACAGCGGAATCGTTGTGGTGGTCGCGGCTGGAAACTACGGCCGTTTGAGCATCGACGGCAGCAACGGCTTTGGAACGATTACGGCTCCCGGCAACGATCCTTTGGTGATCACCGTGGGCGCCACCAAGAGCAACGGATCAACCTTGCCCTCCGCGGAAACCAAGGCAAGTTACAGCTCCAAGGGCCCCACGACCTACGATCACGTCGTGAAGCCTGACCTCATGGCTCCGGGACATGGCATCGTTTCGCTTGCAGCGCGCGGCGCTACTCTCGAAGGCAACTATCCGCACGATCTCGTGAAGGGGTCGGATGGAAATTCCGACTACTTCACTTTGAGCGGCACCAGCATGGCGACCCCGGTGGTAGCCGGCGCCGCGGCCGTGATGCTCCAGGAACAGAACACGCTGACTCCTGATCAGCTGAAAGCGCGGTTGATGAAAACGGCCTATAAAATGGGCCTGTTCTCCACATCCGCTTACGTTCCTCACCTCTTGCAGAGCTTCGTCGACTTCTACGATCTGTTCTCCGTAGGATCGGGATTAGTCAATCTGCAGGCTGCGGTTGCCAACACTGATCTTGCGCCGTCGAATGTGGGCGCAGCGCTGTCGCCCAGCGTGGTCTTCAATCCTCAGACCGACACGGTCTCGATCGTCAATGGCAATTCGAGCGTGGCGAGCACCTCAGTGGTTTGGGGAAGCTCGGTGGTCTGGGGCAGCTCCGTGGTCTGGGGCAGCTCGGTCGTGAACGGAACGTCGGTCGTCTGGGGCAGTTCGCTACCCTGGAGCGACAATACTCTGAGCGCATTCAGCGTCGTTTGGGGATCTAGCACCGGTAGCGCTTCGGCGACCAGCGTGGTTTGGGGTTCGTCGGTGGGCATTACTGATGCCGCATTCTCTGATGCTGACGACGATGAACAATAACACCGTGTGAGTCCTACGGAAAGGAGGAGGCTATGAACAACACACGGCGAACAAAGACATTCATCGGCGCCATGATGCTGACCGCAGTGGGCACCGCCGGATATGCCGCACTGGCAAGCCACACGCTGCATTCGCTCTTCACTCTGGCGGTCCTCGGATTGGCCGCTGCGAGCTCGCACATGAAAGTGAAGTTGCCCGGCATTAACGGCAATATGTCAGTAAACCTGCCGTTCTTGCTGACGGCAGCAGTCCATCTCAGCGCGATCGAAGCCGTTCTGATCGCCTGCGTTTCCACGGCGGTGCAATGCTGGCCGCGAAAGGGCGCAAAATTCAACCCGCAGCAAATGACGTTCAACCTTAGCATGATGTCCTTTGCCAGCGCGTCGGCGAGCCTGATGTTCCACGCCGGTTGGCTGAGCCGAAGCAACTGGAACTCGGCCCCGCTAGCCTTGGTATTGGCGACGCTCACGCTGTTCCTCGGACAAACCGCTCCCGTGGCTGGAATCGTGGCGGCGAGCGAGGGTAAGTCGGCGCCGCAGATTTGGCGAAGCGTGGCGCTGCTCTCGTTCCCTTACTACGTAGTCAGCGCGGGAATCACCTCCATGGTTCAGGCAGTCAGCTCGCACCTGGGCTGGGAATTGGCGCTCGCAGTATTCCCTGTCATGTATGTGATCCACCGTTCTTACACGCTGTACTTCAGTGGAATGGTGGAGAGCACGCGAACCGATGTGCTGGTAAAAGCGGCTGGAGCTGGAGCCTAACCCCTTCGTGTTGAACGACAAATGGCAGCGCGTAAGCGCTGCCATTTCCACTTGCTCAATCAGATGAATGTATGAAAACGTCGGAAAACTAGTTTGTTAAGTCATGGAAGAATGATCAGCTCAGGCTTGCTTCCGCTGCTCATCCCGTAGATCGTTCCCGAGGTAAACGAACCAGCATCGTATTTGTAACAACCTGGGGTCGTAGCTCGCGTGACTACCTTCTTGCTGCTGCCTCCCACAATGGGGGTATCCGGCTCAAACGGTGAGTCGGCGCCAAACGCGACCATGAATCCGGTATTCCTTTTTGAGCTTGTCCAAACCACGGTCGTACCAGCCTTGACGCAGAATAATTGATTGTTCTGCGCATTCGGAATGCTCGGCTTGACGTTGGAGGAACTGACGGATCGGGTAATGTCAACCGTGCATGGGGAGGACGCGGAGCCGCACGTATTTGCCGTGCTACACATGCTGTCTGGCTGCGGCTCATCACAGGCGTATTTGCTCTTCTTTTGCGCCTCGGCCAAGGTGGGGCTTAGAGCAATGCACAACCATAAACACGCAGAGACTGAGAAAGTGTGTTTCGAAAAACACTTCATAAACATGGCCCTACCTCACTTCCATTCTTGGATATTGACCGAGCTTCCAGGGATTTTCCCTGAGCTCGAATTGCAGGTCTCCTTCCTGTTAGCGTATCCCCGAGGACCCTTCCCGACCGTACCTTTACAAGTGTCACCGACAGCCCGAGGGTTCACAGTTGAGCAGGGTTGCGGCTATTCCTGGATGGTCCCGGCACCCGTGGTGCGCGATGAAGCCAGCGCGATTCGCTATTGCTCCGGATTCGCTGATGCGGTGGTTGCATTTTCCACCGAGTTACTCATCAGTTTGACTTCCGCACGGCGGTTCTTAGAGCGCCCAGCACTCGTCTTGTTGGAACCGACCGGAGCTTTCTCGCCGAGTCCAATTACATAAACTCGGAATGCCGGAATGCTATTGTTCGCGACCAGATGTCGAACAACTGCGTTAGCCCGGCGGTCACTCAACGAGTTATTGTGAGCCGCACTGCCGGTCGAATCCGTATGACCTTCGATAACGAAAATGTAGCCTTTTACATTCGGCGCATTGCTGGCAAGCTGGTCTAACGTTGCCTTGGCATTTTTGGTGAGATCGGACCGGTTCACGCCAAATTGCACCGCGGCTTCATTCACCACGTGGTAGTTGTCCAGGTTTGTAACTGTAGTCTGCAGCGTATCAACCTTGCGGGCAGCAGTGTCAGCCTGAGTCTGAGCTTGTGTTGCCTGCTGTCCGGCGGTCCGAGCTTGCTGATCCGCTGCGTCAGCAGTCGCTTGCGCCTTCTGAATGCCAGCTTGCGCTCTGGCATCCGTGTCTTTGATCGCCTTCGTATTTTGCGCGGTCACGTCATCCAACTCGTTGACTTTGTTAACCAGAGGAGTTGTCTGATTTTGCACATAATTCTTGCTGGCGCAGCCTATGGATCCGGCGAGCCAAACCATCAAAAAGACGAACGACATCCGGTTCATGTTGGTCCTCCTTGTCGCCATGATCTATCGGAACACTGGATGCCATCCGGGTGGGACTAGCAGAAATAGTTGCACTCCGGCCTAAAAGTTTTTGGGGGAAGGACAGACCCGAAATCTCAGTTAGCGCACCGGCGTGAATGGGTCAGGAGCCGTATTGACATCGAAAGGGGGCCTCCTGCCCTTGGGACGCGAAGTGTGGTCAATTGCGGTCTGGGCTGTCGGAGTCCAAAGCACAATCACGGAGCGAGGCCCGACCGCATACGCGGATCCCGGAACCGAAGGCGCTTCGTTCCAGGGCACGATGTCCGTCGGCGATTCCAGCGAAGTGTCGATCCATCGTCGCCAGGGACTTCCGTTGAGCATGTCAAGGTGTGGAAGCTCGAAATTGAGGGATTCCCAATACGCATTGAAGGCTAGATAGACATGCATGCCCTCCATGGGTAAATCACAGCTCAGTGCGACGCTGTGAGAATGGTCACTCCAATCGGGCTGGTTCAGCTTGGTTCCATGCCACATGGAGGTTCCCAGATTGATGAGCTGAGTCAACGTCATTCGCTCGCGCTCGGCGCTCAAGTCCCGGTGCAGTCGCCTCGCCAACAGCAATTTTGTAAACCGATGGATATCCGCGTGCTTGCCGACCAGCGACCAGTCAAACCAATTCCCTTCGTCGTCATGGCAATAATTATTGTTGTTGCCGTGCTGCGTACGCCGGACTTCGTCGCCCATCAAAATCATCGGCATTCCGAGTGATAGCAACGTGACACTAAGAAAGTTTTTTACCTGCCGGTTTCGCAGTTTCTCGACAGCAGAATCGCTGGTTGGTCCCTCGACGCCACAGTTCCAGCTTCGATTGTCGTTGGCGCCATCGCGATTTTGTTCCAGGTTTGCCTGGTTATGCTTTTGGTTGTAGGAGACCAAATCGTTCAGGGTAAATCCGTCGTGACAGGTCACAAAATTGACGCTCTGTTCGGCCTCGCGCTGCTTATGAGAATAGATTTCATTGCTGCCGAGCAAGCGGTCGGCGAAGCGGCCCACGTAGCCCTGATCTCCACGGAAGAAGCTCCGCACGTCATCACGAAAACGTCCATTCCATTCTTTCCAGCTATCCCCGATGAAGCTTCCCACCTGGTATAAGCCGGCGGCATCCCATGCTTCCGCAATCAATTTTGTTCCCGCCAGTTCTGGATCCGACTCGATATCCCAAAGCACCGGCGGCATCGCCAAAACGTTGCCGCTGGAATCGCGCGACAGAATCGACGCCAGATCGAAACGAAACCCATCCACGTGCATCTCCCACACCCAATATCGAAGGCTGTCGAGAATCAGGCGGCGGACGATCGGGTGATTTGCGTTGAGAGTGTTCCCGGTGCCGCTGAAGTTGGCGTAGCGTGACAAGTCACTTTCCAGAATGTAGTAGGCCTTGTTATCGATTCCCTTGAAACAAATCGTCGGTCCGCCTTGCGCTCCTTCGCACGTGTGATTGAAAACCACGTCAAGAATCACTTCGATACCGGAACGATGCAGGGCTTTTACCATGTCACGAAACTCATCAACAGGACCTAGCGGATCTTGGCGCGAACTATAGCTCTGGTGCGGCGAGAAGAACGAGGCGGGAGCGTAGCCCCAATAGTTGACCAGCCCTTTCGGGCAGTCCTGTGCGTCAAACTGGAAGATTGGCAGCAACTCGATCGCCGAAATACCAAGGTCAAGCAAATATGGGATCTTCTCGATCAAACCCCGGAACGTGCCGCGTGCTTTTTCGGCCACGCCAGAGTTCGGACTTTTCGTAAAGCCTCCGACGTGCATCTCGTAAACGATGGTCCGCGATGATGGACGCCGGAGAGGTGCATCGCCTTCCCAGTCGTAAGTTGTGGGATCGACAACCACGCTCTTCATCGCATTGGCGGCGGTATCACCAGCTTGTTGCGCTGCTTCGCGAGAATAGTTCTTCGGCACGACCACAGCACGACCATAGGGATCAAGCAGCACCTTGGCGGGATCAAATCTCGTCCCCTGTTCCGGATCGAACGGTCCGTGTACGCGATATCCATAAATCTGCCCAGCCCGCAGTTGAGGGACGAACACGTGCCAGTAGTGGTAGGTGCGATTGGCGGCCGCATCGAGTGGGATCACACGTGCCGGCTGCCGGTCTTCTTGATGGTCGAACAGTAATAGCTCGATGTTCGAAGCGTCCCGGGAATACAGGCTGAAGTTAACCCCGTTGACCACGACCGTTGCACCGAGAGGCGAGGTCTGTGCAACGCCGCCATAAGCGACTGCTGTACCACGCGGCTGTTCCTGGCTCTTTTCTTCCCGAGGCATCCGCAACACGCGTGCTCTCGTCATTCACTACCTCCAAGCTCCATCCCCTTCTGCATCACTGGATAAGCACTTCCCATCCTTGTCAGCACATATCAGGAATCGCATCACCGCGCAGTCAACTGGCAAGCTTGTGAAGCTTGTCGGTTTTCGAATCGATCACCGACATCAGTTCTCTCCACGAGTGAAGGAATATTCGGGCTCCGTCATCCTGAAGCTGAGCAGCCAGCGTGTCGAGGTCAACACCGGCGGCAGAAATTTGAGAGAGAATTTCTTCGCAATCGCCACCATCGGCTGGAAGGATTGACTCGACCTCAGTCTGAGCGGCGAGTGCTTTTAGTGTTGTTTCCGGCATCGTGTTCACGGTGAATGGAGCGACCAGCGACTTTACGTACAAAACATCTGAGAGCGTAGGATCTTTCGTTCCGGTGCTCGCCCACAACAAGCGCTGCGGAAATGCTCCTGCGTTGTAGATACGCTGCCAGCGCGGCGAACTGAGTAACTCTCTGGCGGCCTTGTAGGTGCGCATTGCCATAGCGATTCCCAGTTCATGTTCGAGTTTGTGCGGGACCTTGCCCTTCACCGCCGCGTCCCACCGGCTGACGAACACCGACGCGACCGACCCAACCGCAGGCTTAAGGCCACCCGCCATGCGACGTTCAATGCCTCGAAGGAACGCCTCCGCCGCGGCTAAATACTGTTCTCTCGAAAATAAGAGTGTGACGTTGATCGGGATACCGGAGAAGATGGCTTCTTCGATAGCGGGCAGCCCTTCTTTGGTGCCTGGAATCTTGATAAGAACGTTTGGACGGCCAGCGCGAAAGTGAAGGTCCCTAGCGGATGCCAGAGTTCTCGGCGTGTCGTAGGCGAGGAGGGGAGAGACTTCTACTGATACCCATCCGTCCACCCCATTGGTTCGGTCATAAATAGGCCGAAACAGGTCGGCGGCCCTGGTCAGATCTTCCAGCGCCAATTGGAAGAAGAGTGCCTCCCCAGACTGGCCTTCGGCTGACCGCTTCCGGATAGCTAGGTCGTATGCTTTACTGCCCTTGATCGCATAATTAAAGATAGTCGGATTGGAAGTAAGCCCGGTTAGCGAATACTCCTCGATGTACTGCTCAAGGGTGCCGCGGTCAAGTAGTTCCCGCGTGATGTTATCGAGCCAGATACTTTGTCCCAGATTGTGAAGCAATTCCGTAGCCTTCATCATTCACCCCGTTTCGGCGCAAAAACGCGAGTTCTGTCAGTCATCGGATTAAGCTACTGCACTGGGCATGGCTTGGCCTCCCACACTTCAGTCGCGTATTCGCGAATCGTGCGATCGCTTGAGAATCGGCCCGAGCTGGCAATATTGAGAAGTGCTTTGCCATCCCATCCGTCGGGATTGGAGTACAGCTCGACCAGACGTTTGTCGGCGTCGAGGTAAGAACCCAAATCGGCAAGGTGCATGTAATAGTCGCCACGCGTCAGGAGCATGTCCCGAAGCGGTGCGAAAATGCCCGGCTCGTACTTGCTGAGGTGATCGGAAAAGATCAAGTTCAAAGCGGCGCGAGTCTCAGGTTCATTCTCGTAGTGCCAGCGTGGGTTGTACCAAGGGCGGCTGCTGGCTACCTGCTCTGCTGTCAGGCCGAACAGAAACAAATTCTCTTCTCCGGCGGCCTCCGCCATTTCGATCGTTGCGCCGTCACGCGTACCTATCGTGAGTGCACCATTCATCATGAACTTCATATTGCTGGTTCCGCTGGCCTCGTAGCCTGCGGTCGAGATCTGCGTCGACACGTCGCTCGCCGGAATGAGCCGCTCGGCGAGCGAAACGGAGTACTCCGGTAGAAACAGCACTTTGATGCGGCCTCGCACCACTGGATCAGCATCGATCGTGCCGGCAACATTGTTGATGAGCTTGATGATCAACTTCGCCAAGTGATACGCCGGTGCGGATTTCCCAGCGAAGAAGAACGTCCGTGGCGTCATTTCGAGATCCGGATTCTCGCGTACCCGGTTGTACAAAACCACGATGCGCAGAACATTAAGGAGCTGCCGCTTGTATTCGTGAATGCGTTTGATTTGCGAATCGAAAATGCTGTCGGGGTTGACCGCCTGGTTGGAATTACTCTTCAGCCATTCGGCAAATCGTAGCTTGGCCTCGCGCTTCGCCCGGCGAAAGTCACTGCGGAAAGTCTTATCCGCAGCCAGCGGCCGGAGATGGTTGAGTTGTTCGAGATCCGTGACCCAGGGGTCGCCAATAGCGGCGGTGATCACGTGAGCCAGCGCCGGATTCGCGAGCAGCAACCATCGGCGCTGGGTTACGCCGTTCGTCTTATTGTTGAAGCGGCCGGGAAGCAACTCCGCCAAGTCTCTGACGGTCTTTGTTCGCAACAGACCCGAGTGAATGGCAGCCACGCCATTCGTGCTGTGCGATCCCACAATTGCCAGATTCGCCATCCGGATCTTCCTCTGTTCCCCTTCTTCCACCAGACTTACGCGTTGAATCCGCGCCTCGTCTCCCCGACAGCGGTCCTGAGCATCACTCAGAAAGCGGCGGTTGATCTCGAGAATGATTTCGAGTTGGCGCGGCAGAATGCTTTCGAACCAAGCGACAGGCCACTTTTCCAGGGCTTCCGGCAGGAGTGTGTGATTGGTGTAGGCCAGGATTCTCTGGGTCAGATTCCATGCATCCTCCCAGCGGAGATGAGCTTCATCAAGCAGAATGCGCATGAGTTCCGGCACAGCCATTGCAGGATGCGTGTCATTCAGCTGGATCGCGGTTTTGTCCGCCAGCGAACTCCAGTGTTGATTCGAGCGCCGGAAGCGCCGGAGAAGATCCGCGAGTGAACATGCGACCAGAAAGTACTCCTGGAGAAAACGCAACGCTTGTCCCTTGCTGGTCGAGTCGTCGGGATACAGGACGCGGGTTAGAGACTCGGCCGCGAGCGTGTCTGCCAAAGCTGTAGCGAAATCTCCTGCACTGAAGTCCTGAAAATCGAAGTAGTTCGCGGGAGTCGCCGCCCAGAGTCGCAGCGTATTGACCGTTTTTCCGCCGTAGCCTACGACTGGACGGTCATACGGGATGCCGAGAATCGTAGATGGCTTGCCGGGCACCGCCTGAAATGATCCCCCATGCAACTCGAACGAACAGTTCAAACGAACTTCCACTGCTTCTTCGGGACGAGCCACTTCCCAGGGATCGGGATGGCGTAGCCAATTGTCGCCGAGTTCGTGCTGCCAGCCATCCACGATGGCTTGCCGGAAGATGCCATACTCATAGCGCAAACCGTAGCCCATCGCGGGAAGCTGCATGGTAGCCATCGAATCGAGGAAACAGGCGGCCAGACGGCCAAGGCCACCGTTCCCCAGACCTGCGTCTGATTCCTGCTCGAGCATCGAGACCCAATCGATTTCCTTTTGCCTGGCTGCTTGCTTCGCCAACGGGTCTAGCAGAAGATTGATGAGATTGTTGGCAAGTGAGCGACCAAGCAGGTACTCCATCGAGAGATAGTAGATGCGCTTGGGATTCTCGCGCTGGTAGGTTTGTTCCGTTCGCACCCATCTCTGGGAGAGCACGTCACGCACCGAGCACGCAACGGCTTCAAACCGCTCCCTCGCCGTAACCGCTGCGGGATCTCTTACGTTGTCGAAGAGGAGGTGCCGCTCGTACAGGCCGTCGTCGCCCATGAACTGGATCGGCCCGCATCCATACTGTTTGAGCAGCCGTGCCACATTGACCGGCCTATCTTCGGGCATTTTCAGAATGGCACTGTTGCTCATCCTTTTCCTCTCTGAATCCGCTCAGCCGATCCGGCCCGCCTCTTCCGCAAGAGGTACGAACGCGTCTAGAACGCACCGACGAAATCTCACATTCTAGGAATTAAACACGCTTGAAAAACACGGTCACCTGTTAAACGTGACAGCACGAGTCAAACTGTGGGCGTCTGATCTGGCCAGGGTCGCAGTACTTTGAGAGAAGGCGGTAGAAAGGTTGGTGTGGATGTCGAAAATGAACGGCTACTCCACATCTTCGGGTACAGGAGTCCAGGACCGGTCTGGGTTGAATAGCTCGGCCTTTTGAAACACTTCCAGCGTGTTGGGCCCGAGGTCTTTTTGATAGACCACACCATCGTTGCTCACAATAAACGTCTTCACGCCAGTCACGCGGTACTCGGCAGGCGC